>OJJK01000790.1_pt1 | contig 9078 bp, 5 predicted proteins | sample 1596271 | NCBI WGS metagenome assembly OJJK01 (sample SAMEA4350142, study PRJEB24818) | metagenome | biome: human; feature: gut; material: faeces | place: Denmark | collected 2013-09 | reverse complement strand
TTCGCAGGCTGTACTAAACTAAAAAACATAGATTGGGGAAACAACTTACAAGAAATAGCAGGATTCGCTTTTTGCGACTGTTTCTCTTTGAATACATCGTTACCACAGACATTGGAAAAAATAGGCGAATATGCATTCAAACAATGCATCTCTTTTACAGGAATAGACCTCTCCCTGTCTGTCCTTCGTTCGATAGGAAACCAAGCATTTCTCAACTGTACCGCCTTATCCTCGATAACCCTACCCGCCTCGTTACAATCTATCGGCAAAGAATGTTTTGCCGGATGCTCGTCTCTGACGGGAATAACACTCCCTCAAAAACTAGAATCTATGGGCGAAGGTTGTTTCTCCCACTGTATCTCGTTAACAGAGGTCGATATAAAAGAATGTCCATTGGAAAGCCTGCCCCCTTACACCTTTGACCATTGTACAAAACTACTCTCCATACAAGCCCCCAATACCATAACAGAAATAGGAGAAGGCGCATTCTATTATTGCACATCGCTCACCGACTGTATTCTACCAGAGTCTGTCCGAACCATAGGTGATTATGCATTTGCCGGATGCAGTAGAATCGCAGGACTTTCCTTCCTGCCCGAAGGAACTGAAAAAATAGGTCGATGGCCGTTCTATGGCATGAAATATTTATTTTCCGCAAAAATACCGTCGACAGTCAAGACCATCGGAGACCACGCTTTCGATAATTGCACGAGATTGAATGTTATGTTATCCTATCCGACCGAGCCCCCGATACTGGGAGAAAATGTCTTTCGAAATGTTCCGCAAAAAGATTGCCGGCTGGGAATCCCCGACGAAAGTCTATCTCTCTATTTGAATACGCCTCAATGGAAAGAGTTTGACATTCGTTATTTATCCGAGGTAGATGAGCAACAAATCGACGACAAGGCGTTGAAAGCATATTTCGAGCAAAAAATGCTCATCGTAAATTCGTACGAACCCATGCACCGCATAACCCTGTATACAATCGACGGACGTACAATATATCAAAAACAAGGCAAAACGACCGAAGCGAAAATCGATACTCAATCGTATTCGGGAGAAATATTTATCCTTTCGGTACAAATAGAATCAGGAAAATACTATCATTTAAAATTAGGAAGAGTCAATTAACCAGAACCTGTCGATATTCATTTCAAAATGGGAAAAAATAAACTGAAAAAATTCGACGACCTGCAAGGCTACCCACATGTATTCCAATATCCTTTCTCTGCACTACAAGAAAAAGGATTTGAGATGCAAGGCAAATGGGGAAAACAATTCTTCAAAAACGAAAATCCGATAGTCCTTGAATTGGGCTGTGGAAAAGGCGAATATGCCGTAGGTCTGGCAAAACGCTACCCGCAAAAAAACTTTATAGGAATAGATATAAAGGGAGCCCGCATGTGGAGTGGAGCCAAACAGGCCCTCGAAGAAGGAATAAATAACGTAGCCTTTCTTCGTACCAATATAGAGTTGATCGATCGTTTTTTTGCCAAAGGTGAAGTATCAGAAATATGGATTACCTTCCCCGACCCGCAAATGAAGAAAGTGAGAAAGCGGCTCACTTCTACCCGGTTTATGCAACTATATCAAAATATTCTATCGCCCGAAGGTTTGATCCATCTGAAAAGCGACAGTCCGTTCATGTACACCTATACTTGTGAAATGGTAAAAGCGAACAGCTATCCCGTACAGGTTTCGACCGACGATCTCTACCATTCGGGAATAACCGACGACATACTGGAAATAAAAACTTTCTACGAGCAACAGTGGCTCGAACGGGGCATGAATATCAAATATATTCGTTTCGTCTGCCAACCCCGTGAACAATTCATCGAACCCGACGTTGATATTCCTTATGACACATACCGGAGCTTCAACCGGGGAAAACGTAGCGGTAAACAAAGCAGTCAAGAAAATACAACATCAAAATAACACGACAATATGCAACTATATCCGAAACTAATACTCGACGCACTCGCCAAAGTGCGTTACCCGGGCAACGGGAAAGATTTGGTCGCTAACGAAATGATCGAAGACGACATTCGTATCGACGGTAACAAAGTAAGTTTCTCCATCATTTTCGACAAGCCGACCGATCCTTTTATCCGATCGGTCGTGAAAGCCGCCGAAACTGCCATTCTCACTTTCGTAAGTCCAGAAGTAAATATCAAAGGAAATATAGCTGTAAAGGCAAGACAAACAGCTCGTCCGAATCCTGAGAATCCCTTGCCCGATGTAAAGAATATCATTGCTGTTTCATCGGGAAAAGGCGGCGTTGGTAAATCTACCATAGCCTCCAATTTAGCTGTGGCGTTGGCCCGTCAAGGGTATAAAGTCGGGCTGCTGGATGCCGACATATTCGGCCCTTCGGCTCCCACGATGTTCAATATCGAAGACACCGAAGTCTATACCGAGAATATCGGAGGACGCGATCTCATTCTCCCGGTCGAGCGATACGGCGTGAAGATTCTTTCCATCGGTTTTTTTGTTCGTAAAAACGATGCCGTACTCTGGCGGGGAGGAATGGCAAGTAATGCTTTGAAACAACTCATCACCGATGCCGCATGGGGCGAACTTGATTATTTTGTGCTCGATTTGCCACCGGGAACCAGCGATATACACCTCACTTTGGTACAGACACTCGCTATCACCGGAGCAATTGTAGTAACCACTCCGCAAGAGGTTGCTTTGGCCGATGCCCGCAAAGGTATCAGTATGTTTACCGGGGATAAGGTAAACGTCCCTATACTGGGATTGGTCGAGAACATGAGTTGGTTCACTCCTGCCGAACTCCCGGAAAACAAATACTACCTGTTCGGTAAAGACGGAGGGAAACGACTGGCCCAAGAAACCGGAGTTCCTCTTTTGGGACAAATACCTATTGTACAAAGTATCTGCGAAAGCGGTGATGCGGGACACCCCGTGGCACTCGACGATACCATTACCGGATTAGCTTTCAAGCAACTTGCCGAAGCCGTCGTAAAAGCCACAGAGGAGCGCAATGCAACTAAACCCTCGACACAACGGGTAGAAGTTCATAAATAAAAAGCCCATACGACAAAGAGCCGCTATAAAATTTATAGCGGCTCTTTGTTTATATAGATTTGGGCTCAATCGATAATCAATGGATTGTTCAGTGTCTCTACTGTTTCACAGAACACCCCGTAATGCTACGAAACATGGCTGGGGAGAAGGGAGAATACCCACAAAGTTCCGAAAGGGTAAAAAGCTGTTCAAAACGACACTTTCACCCCTTTCTCTCTGTGTAGCTTATAAAATCGAAGCAAGGGCGAAAAAGGAATACATCTCAACCTCTCCCCCTGTGTTTCCGTAAGGGAATATAGGGGGAGTGCCCATAGGGCGAGGGGGTTAAAGGCCCAACATAAACCAACTGATGAAATGCTGTTTCCAACTCCTCCGTCACTTCGTGACACCTCACCTATATGGCTAATGCCACACCCCATAAGGCTACGGGGCACGGCAATAGAGAAGGTCAATAGTAAACTACCCTCTCCAAAAGCCGAACAAGTTCAACCTAACCGAAAACGTTTCTCCTCATAGTTAGCGAAATAAGCCCCTCTCATTCATTAACATTCAAGTCTATCCCCATGAATTTTCTACTGAACATAGACTCGTTACAAACATTAAACAGACAACAACCGAGCGATCGTCTCCGGGTAAAGTTCATGTTCGACCGCATGAATGAGTCCGAATAACTCATCGATATCGTTTCCTTCGTATGGGACAGCCCGTTGGGCGATAATCCGTCCGCCATCTACCGTACGGTCCACATAATGAATAGTTACTCCGAACACTTTCACCCCGTACTCCATAGCTTGTTCTACGGCACGAGCTCCGGGAAAAGCGGGGAGCAAAGAAGGGTGTATATTAATAATCTTACCGTCGTAACGCGATAACAATGTATCCGAAATAATCCGCATATACCCGGCCAAACAAACCAAATCCACCCCGTTCTCATCGAGAAAATCGGCAATGACGGTCTCCATTTCGACCTTAGAAGCAAAAGACTTAGGGTCGAAAGTGAAAGACTTCACACCATGACGTGAAGCTCGTTCTACGACACGAGCCGAAGGTTTATCGCAAACCAAAGCCACTGTTTCGGCCGGAATCTTACCCTGCTCGCAAGCAGTCACAATCGCTTCGAAATTACTGCCGGTTCCACTGGCAAATACAGCAAGACACTTTTTTCGGGACATAAATTCTTCTTTAAAATGGGAACAACAAAGGTAAAATAAAAATCATAACTATCCCCATAATAATCTGTAAAGGCAAACCCACCTTTACATAATCCATGAAAGTATACTGACCGGCAGGCATAACCAGCGCATTGGGTGGCGTAGAAAACGGAGAAGCGAAACACATGCTCGCCCCCACGGCAACAGCGAATAAAAACGGATAAGGACTCACTCCGATCTGTAATGCGGATTGCATGGCGATAGGAGCCAATAAAACGGCTGTTGCCGTGTTACTGATGAACATCGTCATCAATGAAGTCGTAAAATAGATACCAGCCATTAAAGCCAAAGGCCCATAACCGCCCAAACCGCTAACCAAACTATTCGATATATATTCCGATGCCCCTGTCTTTTCCAAAGCCAACGACATGGGAAGCATGGCGGCGATAAGAACGACACTCTCCCAGTTAATTGTTTTATAGGCTGCCTCCACATTCCTGAAACAACCAGTCAATACCATAAGTATCGCAGCAATCATCACAGCCGTAACCGGAGCCACTGGTATAGAATCGAACACCATCATAAGAATCATTAAAAGCATAATCGCAGCAGCAATCGGTGCTTTATAATCGAGAGTAACTTTCGCGGCTTCGCTCAACGGCTGGCCGAGTACCACCCAATCGGAATCCTCCGAACTCAACCGAGCTATATCCTTCCATGTACCTTGCACGAGCAAAACATCGCCCGACAACATCTTCACATCTTTCAAATCATGCAATATATAATCGTTCTTTCTCCTTATGCCCAATACATTGACATTGAATTTTTCCCGAAATCCCGAATCTCCGACCGTCTGTTTCAACAAACGTGACGAGGGCATCAAGACAATCTCGGCGATACCTATATCATAAAAAGCCAAATCGGAAGTCAAGTTTCCCTTACCGTCTTCGATAGTATGGGCATCCAATAATACCAAAGAAAATCGAGAAACAAACTCCCTCACTTTTTCGAAATCGCCATTCACATACAACACATCGCCGGAACGTAATACAGTACCCGGATCGGCCAATTTCTGATTGACCGTTTTCAACAACCGGGACTGCGACGAAACAGTGCGCCGTACCTCCAATATATTCAAATGATATTGTTGGCGAATATTCAACTCGACAATCGTTTTACTGGCGACTATCGATTTTTCGGGGATTTGTAACCGAAACAAAGTCTCAGAAAGCTGATATTCCCTTGCCAACTCGTTCAGAGATTTATTCTTGTTTTTACTATCGGACTTTTCGGTTCCCCGTTTGGTCAAGAAAATTTTACTCAAAGGCATCAATACGACCATTCCTACAAAAACACAAATCAAACCGACCGGCAAGAAAGAAAAGAAAGTAAGCGGTTCAAAACCGGCATTGGTCAAGGCATTCTGTATGACAAGGTTCGGCGGAGTACCTATCAACGTCATCATACCTCCCATACTGCTGGCAAAAGCCAAAGGCATAAGCAAGCGACTTGAATTTATATGAGCGTTGGCAGCCAGACTCACGACAATAGGCAACATCAAGGCTACCGTACCCGTATTACTCACAAAAGCTCCGATAGCCGAAGTAACCAGCATGACCAAAATAAAAAGTCTTGTCTCGCTCTTTCCTGCCAACTGCAATATCTTTCCGCTTATCATCTTCGCCAACCCGGTTTGGAATATCGCACCACCTACCACGAAAAGACCGATCATCATAATCACGACCGAATTGGAGAATCCAGACAACGCCTCATCGGGAGTAAGAATGTGGAAAAGCAGCAATAAAACCAAAGCGCACAAGGCTACCACATCAGAGCGAATTTTACCACTCACGAAAAACACCGCCGATAAAGCTAAAATTACTAACGTTACAACCATTCAACCAATTTTTTAATATACCTATATCTTTTCTTGACAGGAATAACAATCATGAATCAATCCATATTCCCTTATTTCACAATTTATCCACACAAATCTAAGAAAATTTTTCAAGGCAGTCAAGCTCTGAATTTCTTAAAAAGAATTGTCTCTCAAACATATAACAATAGCACCCGAAAGGCTATACAGACAGTCTTTCGGGTGCTATTACCCTTTTGGAGAAAATACATTATTTCACTTCCCAAGTCTCCCCGGTCAACAAAAATTCACGCAAGGAGGAATAAGGTACTTTCGAGGTTACCTCTTTTACTTGTCTATCCACCTCTTCGTCATATACGGGGGCCTCCACATTACGAATCACACCTATCGCCAAAGGCAGTTCATGTCCGTCCATCATCGCAAGACTTTGATGTAAGAAATTATCGGGAGACTTGGCATCATGTACTAAAATATCATCGAGAGTCACACCGTTCTCCCCGATAGTCACAGCCTTTAATTTGTAACCGTCCAACACGAGGCCTCGATTATTGCCTTTCCCGAAAATCATCTTTTCACCATGACGCAAATGAACAGTCCGGTCGGCACGAAACTCTTTATCAGCCACATAACTGTGAATATTATTATTGAAAATCACACAATTCTGCAACAGCTCCACCACCGATGTTCCTTTATGGCGGGCTGCTTCTACCAATACTTCTTGCGAAACAGACATCTCCACATCGAGCGAACGAGCGAAGAATGTTCCTCTCGCCCCGAAAACGAGTTCTGCCGGAATGAAAGGATCTTCCACCGTTCCATAAGGAGACGATTTAGTAACGAAACCTCGATCGCTCGTCGGGGAATATTGGCCTTTCGTCAAACCGTATATCTTATTATTCATCAAGACCACATTGATATCCACATTTCGACGTACCGAATGAATAAAATGGTTCCCACCGATAGCCAGACAGTCGCCATCTCCCGAAATCTGCCATACCGTCAGATCGGGATTGGCCGTCTTCACCCCGGTAGCCACAGCTGCGGCACGACCATGAATCGTATGAAAACCGTAGGCATTCATATAATAAGGCAAACGCGACGAACACCCGATACCCGAAATCACCACCGTTTCGTGGGGAGGCACTCCCAGTGTCGCCATAGCTCTCTGCAACACAGCCACGATAGAATGGTCTCCACAACCCGGACACCAACGTACATACTGGTCGCTTTTAAAATCCTTTGCCGTATATTCCTTTTGTTCTTCCATATCCTATTCCTCCAAAAGCTTTGAAAAATGCGCCATCAACTCACTCACCATGAACGGCTGTGCCTGAATTTTATTATATCGCAAGAAATTCACACCCGGAACTTTCCCTGACAAATACGATGCAAACTGCCCGTTATTCAGCTCGCAAACGACCACTTTTTTATATCGCCGTAATATCTCCTCGGTATTCGCGGGCAACGGATTGATATAATTGAAATGAGCGAAAGCCACAGGTTTCCCTTCTGCATTCATAGCTTCCACGGCAGAATACAAATGTCCGTAGGTTCCGCCCCAACCGACAACCAATAAATCGGCAGAAGAATCGCCCGACACTTTCAACAAAGGAATATCGGTGGCTATACCGTCGATTTTCTGCTGCCGGGCACGAACCATCTTTTCATGGTTGATGGGGTCAGTAGAAATTGCGCTAGTCTTATAATCCTTTTCCAATCCTCCGAGCCGGTGCATGAATCCCTCTGTTCCGGGTTTCGCCCAATAACGTACGGATTTTTCGTTACGGTCGTATGGTTTCCACGTACCTTGTTGTTCCGGCATGACATAATTGGGCTTTATCTCGGGATATTCATCGATTTCCGGAATACGCCATGCCGAAGAGCCATTTCCAATAAATCCGTCGGTCAACAAGATAACGGGAGTCATGTGCTCCAAAGCGATTTTAGCCGCTTGAAATGCCATATCGAAACAATCGGTCGGTGTAGAGGCTGCCACCACTACCACCGGACTCTCGCCATTCCGGCCGTATAAAGCCTGCAACAAATCGGTCTGCTCGGTTTTCGTCGGCAATCCCGTGGACGGTCCACCTCGCTGAACATCGATAATGACCAAAGGTAACTCCGCCATAACGGCCAAACCTATACCCTCGCTCTTCAATGCCAAACCGGGCCCCGACGTGGAAGTCACCGCCAAATTTCCGGCGAACGAAGCCCCGATAGCCGTACAAACACCGGCTATCTCGTCCTCCACTTGAATGGCCTTTACTCCTAAATCTTTCCGCTTGGCCAACTCATGCAAAATATCTGTGGCCGGGGTAATGGGATAACTTCCTAAGAACAAAGGCAATCCCGACTTTTCAGATGCGGCTATCAAACCCCATGCCGTAGCCGTATTTCCGTTCACATCGGTATAAATACCGGGTTTCACTTGTGCAGACTCCACTCGATAAGTCGAGACCGAAGCATGTATGTTGTTCCCATAATTATACCCGTCGCGCATAACTTTGGCATTAGCCTCGTAAATAGCCGGTTTCTTGGCAAATTTATTTTTCAATAAATGTTGAGCTTGTTCCAAAGGACGGTCGAACAACCAACAGACAAGCCCTAAGGCAAACATATTTTTACACCGGACAATCGATTTATTATCCAAGCCCGAATCGGCCAATGAATCTTTCACCATTTGGGTAATCGCTACCGGAACGATTTGTGCATGAGAAAGGTCCGCCTCTTGAATGGGATCGTCCGTCGTAAACGCCGCTTTCTCCAAATCGCTGGCCCGAAAGCTATCCGAGTCGATAATCACCACACCGCCTTTTTTCACATAGCGAGCATTTGTTTTTAAAGCTGCCGGATTCATGGCAACCAATACATCGGCCAAGTCTCCCGGAGTGTGAACGCCTTTCCCTATATGAACTTGAAAACCAGACACTCCCCCTAACGTTCCTTGCGGAGCACGTATCTCTGCCGGATAATCGGGGAATGTAGAAATTTCATCACCGATAC
>OJJK01000785.1_pt1 | contig 9109 bp, 13 predicted proteins | sample 1596271 | NCBI WGS metagenome assembly OJJK01 (sample SAMEA4350142, study PRJEB24818) | metagenome | biome: human; feature: gut; material: faeces | place: Denmark | collected 2013-09 | reverse complement strand
ATCCATACGGCACAGATACGCAACGAGGACTATCGTTCATAGAGAGGAGTTGGGCCGTAGAGATCTTCGGAAGCTCCGATCTGTCTTTCCATGGAAAGGAATTTGCTTCATAACGGAAAAACATTTATATTTGTACATCCTCATAGCTTATGGGGTTTATCAATTACAAATAAGGCCTTATTCCCGGATTCGGGCAATAAGGCTTTTATTTTGCGTAGCGTCAAAGTAGCATCAATTCCCAAGATACGAGATAAAACAAGAATGCTAATCGCCTTATTATCAGCAATTAGCATTCTTGCTAAGTGGTGCCACCAGAACTACGTTCTATCTTATTTTGTTTATCCTTATTTTATTTCTGTTTATATATATATTTAATAATCAAATGTATATATGATTTTATCGATAAGGTCTGATAAGATGACATCAAAAAATGTAGCGTCAATGTAGCGTCAACAAAGGGATTTTGTTACATTTGCCATGTAATTGATAAACATCTTGATACCATGAGCAACTATTTTTTACGTACCAACAAGGTTGAAGGTAAGGCGAGCGTCTATCTTCGTGTACAGAAAAGAAAACCCAAATTAAACATCACGGTTTGTACCAGAGTCTCCGTGGACATTCAGCAATGGAACAAGGCGATGAGAGACGTTACTAGATGGAATGAGTATTGTAGGACGCAAGAGGGGAGGAAAGTCAAAGAGGCATTAGAATTAGTCTCCTCGGCAATCGCCAATCTCATCTCACAAGGCATTTATGATAAGCAAGAGATTAATAGGGTGGTTGAGGATGTCGTTTTCAGGGAGGAAAGAGAGCGACAACGCATCCAAGAAGAGGAGGAACTAAAGGAGCTAGAAAGGCTGAGACGAATCGAAGAACAGGAGGAGGAAGCTAGAAAAGCTGATGTCATTCTTTTCTTGGAGAATTTCCTAGAAGGTATAAAAAATGGCCGGATCAAAAACGGCGCCGAAAACTACACGCCTAATACATGCAAGGTATGGAGCAACTTTCTAGGTATCCTGAGGCGTTTTATCCAAATACATCCTTTTACGTGGAAAGATGTAAACAAGACATTGGCCAATCGTTTCGTCTCTTTCATGGAGGAGGGCGGCTATATGACCACCTCTATCAACAAATACATCATCTGTTTTAAGGCAATGGTTCGCAATGCGATGGATCAAGGGTTACACGACAACCCTGTCGCGTTGGGGGCATTCAGCAAGAAGAAGGTACAAGAGGCGGACAAGGCCAAAGAGATTTATCTGACAGAAACGGAGCTACAGTTCCTATATGAAATGCGACTGGAAGGATTAAGAGACAGGGTTCGTGATGTTTTTCTCGTCGGATGCTACACATGCCAGCGTTTTAGCGACTATAGCCGTTTAAGGCGGGAGAATTTCACGACTACGGCCAAGGGTACCAGTGTGGTTCGTATCGTTCAGGAAAAGACCGGAAACAGTGTCGTGATACCGGTCTTGAACGACAACCTGCTGCATATAGCGGAAAAATACGATTATGATATCCCTAGAGTTGGCGATGTCATATTGAACCGCTATATCAAGCAAATATTGAAAGATCTATCTTCTACGGTTCCATCCCTAGCCCGAAAGGAACGTACCCTTTTAACGATGAAAGAACGGGAGAAGGGGGAAGAGGGGCTTGCCTTTTTTGAGCGAGACGATGAAGGCCATGTGATCAAGCCTAGATATGAGTTGGTAAGTAGCCATACGGCGAGGCGCAGCGGGATTACGAACCTGTATCTTAGTGGATCTTTTGATAACTTCCAGATGATGAGTATATCCGGCCACAAGGATGAGAAAACGTTCAGTGATTATATAAAGCTAAGCTCGGATGAGATAGCCGATATCATCGCCAAGAAAATGGAGGAACGTAAAAAGGAGGAGTTGTTCTAAATCAAGCTCTCGTAAAGCATCTAAAGCGCTTTTAACGAGTGTATAACCATGAATCAGAACTCTCTTCCAAAGTTATACGAAAGCTGACTAGAAGGCTGCCTAGGAGACTAAGAAAGAAGAGATTTCAATGTCGGAACTTGTGAATTACCTGTAAGATTACTGCTTTTATGGAAAATGTGAAATTATATTGCGATGCTCTCCTTGGTCTCATAAAGGAAATCGGAGAAGAGTATATCTATGATCCAAGGTGGAGGATCATTGACGGAAAAGATCTGTTTGCCTCAATTGATGATAATGGCAATGATGAAATTGAAAGTTCGGATGATTTGAATGGCGGATCGAATGAGGCTTGTGTGAATTTGGCCCTAACCTTAAGGGTTGGTGAGTACTGTGATGGCTTACGTCGAAAATATGTAGATGCTATAAGAGATAAGTTGTTAACAATAAATAGCGACCAATCAAGAATGGTCTATGCGAAGAATATATTACAATGCCTATATGAAATACAACTTAATCATCCTATATTTCATTACCGGGTATTTAAGGAAATAGTGATACTGGCTTTTTTCTCAGATGTCACAGAAGCTTTTGGGGAATATGGCATCAATCTACAGAATATCCTAGCTGATTGCCAAAAAAAGCATGGGACATTCTTTTGTTATTGGCTAAAGTTCCCTAAACCTCATTGCGATACGATAGGGGTACCAAGATGTGTTTATAGTGAAAGCGATATTCCTGATAGTCTGCCAAATACCTCTCAAAGCGAACCTTCGGATATTTCAGATGAGACTAATGATGACTTATCGAACATTGAAAATGCTTCTCAATGTGAACCATCGGATGGTTCAGATGAGACTAATGATGACTTATCAGACATTGAAAATGCTTCTCGATGTGAACCATTAGATGGTTCAGATGAGACTAATGATGACTTATCGGACATTGAAAATGCTTCTCGATGTGAACCATCGGATGTTTCTGATGGGACTAATGATAACTTATCGAACATTGAAGATGAGTTTTATAAGCTATTTGATGGCTATGACAAGGATATTGTACTCGAATTAATAAAAAGGCTAGAGGAGTTTGATATCGTAAGGGAACAGCGGTATGTCCATAAGACGAAGAATCATCTGGTCAAATTAATAATATTCATGAAAGACAAGGGAATTCTTAGATATAGTAAAATGATAACTGTAGCACGTGTCTTTTATGGCTATTTTAATGTCGTAGTTAGTAAAGCATCAATAGGAAAAAATAGTGTTACTGAGAGAAATTTACGTGAGATAGAGAATAAGGGGATTAAAGGACTTTCGAAAGAAGAAATCTCGAATTTTAAGCTTATTTGTGCTCATTTCCTTAAATAGTTATTTCCGTTTGGAAATAATGGAAATAGTGGAAATGCTTGATTGGTGAACTTTGCGGCATAATTTAAAACAATAAATTATGAACCAGAGTTTATTAATACAGCAGGTTTCGCTCTCTGATATCGAAGCTGTTGTTCGTAAAGTACTTGATGATCGATTAAGTGATTTAACACCTCAGAGGAAAGAGGACGCTCCTCGGTTCCTTACTCGTAATGAGGCCGCAGAGATGTTACGAATCACTTTACCGACTCTAGGTGTTTGGACAAAGCGAGGACGGATTCCCGCTCAACGAATAGGGCGACGTGTTCTTTATGCCCTTTCCGACATAATGAAAACCTTGGAAGGCAGGAAAGGAGGAGGTAAGAATGGATGAGCTGGCTTCTAAATTCTATGTACATCTATCAAGCCGTAAGGAAGGACATGATTTATGTACAGAACATTATCATGCGTTATATGATACGACTGATTTTGTTCTCTATCAGACGGATGTTCCAGACAAGGATTTATTATCGGAAGTATCGCCATATTTGGCGAATAGACGTGATTGTACGGGCGAAGATGGGTTCTCTTATGTATATGGAGAATATAAGGGATATAAAGTATATGTAAATACTCGTCTGCTAAAAATCAATGCCTGTAGCTTATGTAGGTATTACTATGGTACTAACATGCACGATTTCCCTTTAGAAGACGTACGGAAAGCCATTGAGAGGATAGGAAAGGATTTAAGCATCCCCATGGGCAAGGCCATTGTAACAAGGCTGGATTTAGCTGTAGATTTGGGGTTACAGCGGTCTCCAATAACATATTTCAACCAGATGTTAGATTTGCCTCGTTTTGAGCGTCATTCGCATCCAACAGGGTTTTCGTTTCGAACAGAAGAGAAAGAACTTACGTTTTACGATAAAGGAAAGGAACAAGGGAGTAATAATAAGAATATAGCTCGATGTGAGTTTCGGATAAAGAAAGTCAAGAGGTGTTTTGGAAAAAGGGTTACAGCTTCAATGTTATATGATCCTAGCTTTTGGAATGATATGCTGGATCGGCTCTTATCCTGTTATTCTAAAATCAGGGTGAGTAAAGAGTCTTTGCCGCTATATAGGATAGATGGTATAAAGAGTATGCAGGATTGTGCATTATGTGATTGGGTTGGTCGTAAAGGATTTGATCCGTTGAGGTCTGAGTTGAGGGCCCTTGTTCGTGATGGAGGATTGGCGCAAAGAGCTTACAGGTCTATTATGGGAAAGATCAAGAGGTGTTGTTTCTCATCTCAAGGAAAAGACGTTGGCCCAGATATAGAGGAATTTGATATGAAACTCAGGTCGTTTTTGAGGTCAAAGAGAGTTGGCTAAATATCATTGTTTTGCCCATATTTAAGGCTTACAATGTATATAGTCTTAGTTTTTCGTCGATAAAATGTAGATAATAATACACCTCTCGGGGGTATGTCAAACAATTGGAGAGAGGCGGGGGATACTTCCGGGGAGGTGGTATCTCTCGCCTCTCTCATTTTCTAATATTGTCACTATCAGCCACTAGTCCTGTATAAGATCATGCTATTTGTCATATAAGCCATTTTAAGCCCGTTTCAGACATTTTCCTCTCGTCCCAGACCAATTCACCTTCTCTCCTCGAAACACCCTAAAAGAGGCCGTAAAAAGATTGTCAGCAAATCTCTTTGTTTTATGACTTATATGTAATACATTTGCGATGTATTGAAAATAACGTAGAAGCGTTAAGATATTATCCTATCTCTGGAAACTGGACATTTTCATCACACGGGATAATAGCCAAGATGCTCCTGCGCTTATGTTGTTATATACTTTCCTGTGAGGGAGAACTATATGCTTCATAAAGCGTGGGGCTATTGTATATTATCGTGTGATGGGCAGTCCAGAGCCTCAGAGATGATAATATCATAGTCCCCACGCTTTTTTTATTTAGAAACCACCGAACGAAGGGGATAGGGAGGGTTGATTTTATATTTATGGAATCTAAAAAAGTTGTAGTTCTAAAACGAAAAAATGTGTTGTTTGCTTTGTTTTCTTTTGTTACTGCCTTTCTAATTGTATTTATGGTTGATTTTGTAGGGGGGACGTTAAAATATATTCCTGTGACATCAACTGATGGGCGTTATCAATTTGATAGTAGAGTTAGTTCTATTTATTATTCAACACCATTTGGTAGTTCTATAAGATTGAATAGTGCTCAGTATACTGTTGGAGATCTTATAAATGCGAGAGAGAATAAGGTGACTGAGGTAAAATTGTATTGTACTTTTGAAAGTTTAAAAGATGATTATATTATCATTATTGTTATAGCCTTTATTATGATTGTAATAAGATTTATTTTTATAAAGGTAAGTCTTAAATTAGTATAGCAAACTTACATTTTTATGCCAATATCGGCTAAAGAGAGACTGATGCCCGTCTGGTATCGATTTATAAACCAAGTGAAATTCATACACAAATAAGGAGGCTTTTATGAATATATCGAATGTTTGGAACTCTATCGTGGAATGGTTTAACGATCGCTCGGATCGTAACCAGTTAATTCAGGATTTTAATAGAAACGCAAGGGATGCTTTTATCTATGGAGGAGTCCCGGTCTTATTAAAGGCAAGTATCTCGAAAGGAGCTAGCGAATACAGGAATGAATTTTCTAGTTGGATAAACAGCGGATTCCGTGTTCAAGCCTTGTCGGGGCGGGCTTTAAGTAAAGAGGAGATGCTCGTAATCGGTCAAGTAATATTGGCATATACTCCCTTGGTAAGAAATCTGGTCTCTTTAGGCTGGGACACGTTGGAAGTACACGATGATACCGGAACTTACGGATGCCGTTGGAAATTGATCGAGTATGCCCGCATGGGAGATATTTTCTTGAATGAGTACAATATATAACGATTAAATATGAACATGCCATGGATAGTTTAGTGACGGATAGTATCACGATGAACGAACAGGTATCTCAAGCGACAAGCGTATGGCTATGGGTCGCTATAACTGAGTTGTTCGTAATTTTATATCTGATAAACCAGTTGATGAGGCGGGGCCGGGAAAAGCGGAAGGAGATCAAGGATAAATTGAGATCCGGTCATATAGATTTTGAAAATACGATAAATAGTGCGTTCAACTCGAAACCCTTATATGACAAACTGAAAGTCTTGTGCCATCCGGATAGGTTTGCGAGTACTCCTTTGGAGGGAGAGGCCAACGTTATCTTTCAAGAGATACAGGTTAATAAATATAATTATAGTAAGTTGATGGATCTAAAGGATCGGGCTGTTAAGACATTGCATATAAACTTTAAATGATAATAGGATATGGAGAATCTAGGATTGATCGTATTACGGGCAAATGGGGATGATATCTTTTTCATGCTATTTCTCATCTGTGTAGTGGTAGCGTTAGCGTATGGCATAGGTTGCTTGGGACGTAAACGTAAGATAGGCTTCGGCTGGGCTTTCGCTATCTCGTTGTTCTTGAATCCATTGATCGGGCTTATAGTCGTTCTTTGTTCTAAAGAGAAAGTCGAATTTATTGACATGGATAAAAAATAACCCATATGAAAATAGCGGGATTTATAATGTTGGTTATAGGGGTTTTCTATTCCCTTGGTGCTTTAATGAGTGGATATAATCGACCTGAAGGAATAATCTGGATCGTTATCGGGGGATATCTGATATGGCGTGCCAATGGGAAGAGGCAAGATGAGGAGGATAAGGATATGTGGTTGAACGGAGACTCTTAAACGGATGAGATAATGGGACACGAGGAAGAGAATATAAGATGGGAGGATATATCCAAGGTAATGCGAGAGGAAAAGAATCCTTCTAGAGCACGAAAAGTTGTTGAAACTCCGAGAATACAGCCTTTAAAGGTTTACGATTCGTTATATGAGGAGCTTTTGGATAAGTGTAACCCTAAGAATTTCATGGTGGTTTATGACAAAGCGAAAGTAGATGCGGCTATCCTTATTTATGATGAATTATCGAGAGTCAACAAGAAGGATGAGGAATGTATACGTACGATTAGGGATAGGGCTGTTTTGAGGTTAGGTATTAGAGTATCTACCGATAGATTATATAAAGAACTTATTGACTATTGCAATCCTCAGAACTTTTTAACGGCAGTGCCTTTTCAGGCAGACTTATTACAAATAGCGAACCATTTTTACGCTCAAGTAAGAGCTGGCGAGAATGATATCCATGAGCTAGAAAGACTATCTTCACAGATATATGCAAGCAAGGAAATATCTCTTTTTTACGAGAAGAGGAGAATGAAGGAAAAAGAAAAGAAGAGAGAGGAATATGAAAAACGTAAGAAGGAGGCTGATGCAGATATAATGACGTTTATCTTTATTATGTTATTCATAATGGGTATTGTAATATTCAGCCAGATTTTTTTTTAGTTGGTCGAGTAACAAGCGTATTACAGATATTAGTTTGGTGTGAAAACAAATAAATGCTTTGATCATGCTTCTTGTAGCTGGGATTGTAAACCTCGGATCACGGGTTTAATACATGATCCGGTTGAGGAATCAGAAGCCTATTTATCCATAGAGAAGGAGTTGGAGGAAAAGTTACGATCTTACTTCTCTGATAAAAAATTTGATTCTGGTAGCTGGTTTCGTACTCCGGTCTCATGTTTCGAGTATTGGCAAGTGATGAAACGTTTTTTATGGGAGGACTATCGAATAGAGTGGAGATCCCCGGTTGAATTGAATCCTACTATATTCAAGAATGACCTATAATCGGTAAAAAAGGAGATATGGAAGATTTTTTAACCTTCTTTTTCGTTTGTATTGTTGGTGGGGTGGTTGGATTACCGGCCTTCATAATCCTTCTATTCAGGGCAAGGCCGGAGCGATGGACATTTAAGTCTTTTTGCCTTTGGTTGGCTACTTGGGTCTCATGGGTGTGTTTTCCACCCTTGTACGTATGGGTTGAGCGCAGGTGGCGACAAGCTAGTTGGAAGAGGTGCTCTAATGCGCTGTTATCCCCTATCTCTCTTATTAGCTTAACATATATATGCTTGTTTGTGTTTAATTTTATCAATAATCCGTGTAGAAGCCGGAAGAGGATCTCGAACAAGGTTGGTATAGAATTGCCTGCGTACGAGGTTGTAGATCGTTTTTATGGAGATAAGTCATTCAATGGGGATTATATGGATGAGGTCAATATTCGATTTGAACCGGGTCGTGAAACGGAGAGATTCTACTGGTGGATAAAGACGAATCCCCCGGCTCATTGGAGCGTGTCGGAGGACGGTAGTTTTTACTTTAATGAGATTTCAGAAGACGGAACCTTCTTCACAATGCGTATAGATCCCCAAAAGGGTACGGCAAATATACAATACGGAGCGTGGTAGGTGATCGGAATCCGGTCGTTGGGATAGGGTTCCGTCTTTCGTGGCGGCGGCGGGATCCGTTGCCCCTAGCCTTTCTTTTTGGTGCGTAAAAGCCAATTTATTACAGTTTGGGTGTCATGAGGTGGGATGTTAGCTATTTTGTCCTTAGAATATGTGGGCTAATAAAGACTGTTTTAGCTGTATTGAATAGGTACCTCAGGAAAGGCACTAAGAATCACTAGAAAGCCTTTCCAGTGGGTTGAAATCAAGCAGGGAGGAGGCATATGATCAAGCCTGAGACCGATGCGCAAGCATATGACTTTGATAAGAGATAGGAAGCTGATGTGAGGATATATCCATACGGCACAGATACGCAACGAGGACTATCGTTCATAGAGAGGAGTTGGGCCGTAGAGATCTTCGGAAGCTCCGATCTGTCTTTCCATGGAAAGGAATTTGCTTCATAACGGAAAAACATTTA
>OJJK01000759.1_pt1 | contig 9333 bp, 8 predicted proteins | sample 1596271 | NCBI WGS metagenome assembly OJJK01 (sample SAMEA4350142, study PRJEB24818) | metagenome | biome: human; feature: gut; material: faeces | place: Denmark | collected 2013-09 | reverse complement strand
ATCAAAAAACATTCATTAAACAGAATAGTAATGACACCATATCCAGGCACCAATGACAAGAAATGAAGTTACAACCGGATAATAATTGCCGAACCAGCCGACAAAGCTATCCCGATCCGGAATATCCCTATTCAGACAATATTTTCAGGTGCTTAATGTATATATCTATTAAACTCCCGACATCAAACAACCTGTAAAAAATGTGGTAAGACTTATACCATAAAAAAGAGAGTGGATTTCATATCCACCCTCTTCCAAAGGATAACCATTCTGTATATTGCAATATCACAGCTTCTCCAGCACAACCAGTTCCCACCCCTTGAACATCAGCATGAGCAGTTCCAGCTTGGTTCCGCCTTTGGTACGGAGCACCTTTTCATCCGCCGCATAACGCACCAGCTGTTCCGCAGCTTCCCGCTTCAATTGAAGGATATCCGCGTCGAAAGCGTTACGGCGGGCATATTTCACTTCTATAATATAATTGTAAACGATATCCGGCTGTTGCAACACGTCCGACATCATATAAAAGTCGGCATAGCCTTTGACATACACCTTTCCTTCTATGAACCCACGAATGGTGCTCTGTCGTTCCAGTTCGCTCGCAAAGAAACGGGAGACGGACTCCCTCTAATCAATCAACTTCTTTAATGCTTTTAAATATTCATCTACAGAAACCGCTAAAGGTAATATGTCCTCTTTCCCGATGCTAATCCAGTCATCATAATCGCCTGACTGGCGTAATTCATACACTTTGCTGTACAAACGTCCCATTTCGCGTGAAACAATGCCCGTGCTAACAAAATATTGACCAAACAAGCGGATAACTCCCGAATGAGTAGAAGCACTATAACCTTGCTTTATCAATAATGCGGTAGTCATATAATAACAGGCATAATACATACGGTTGGCAGCTGCATACCAGAATTCGTTGCTGATAATACCTTTCGTTTCTTCCCAAGTTTCAAGAGCCCGGTTCATGCGGTTCATCACCAGCGACTTCCTTTCCTCGTCACTTAGTTTCATAATTCAACTCCTTCCTCTTCTACATTTTTAAAGAATGGTGTACTTTTTCGTTTCATCCATTCGGACAGTGTATAAAGTTTCATGCTGAAATATTCTCCGAGACTCCAGCCCAGTTCCACAAAGGGATAAGCATAAGTGTCAAAATCAGAAGGAGTTATTTTATCTTTGTCCAGAAGTAACAACATATCCCAGTCCGAGTCGACAGTAGCATCACGGCGTGCCTGCGAGCCGAAAAGAATCAGTCTACCCGATGGCAATACCGTTTCCTTCAATTCCTTAACTTTATCTATAATCTTTTCTGTAGTATGGATCATAATTTCATTGTTTTAATGGAGGCTTTACAAAGATACTAATAATTTCCATTCTCAGTATCCCGGAGAACAGGTTTTTGCGTTTTCATAAGAGTATGCCCCTCTTTACCCGTCCCGGGAAGGATGTTATCCACCGTTCTTAAACATCAGGACTTATAATCGTAGATGATCAGAACTTGGAATCAGGAAGCGCTTTGAACAGCTTGACTGAGATATTATTTTATTTCATGCGGCCTTTTATTTTCAATGTGTAGGTATGGGAAGAGTTCATTCTAGCCCGGACACTCTTGTTGAAATAGTCGGGAGCAGACAGTGTACCGTCATAAGTAATTTCTACTTTACCGGACTACCCGGCTGAACAGCTTCTCGTGTGTATTTGGCAGAAATGAGCCAAACTGTTCTTCGTAAATCGCTTCTGTTTGGGTATAAATGCCGATTTGCTCAACTTTTGCAAGTTACTTGCGCTGCTGATTAACAAAAACAGATCAGCTCTCCTCCTCCCGGAAAGTGGCAGGTGAAACTACTACTCAATGAAAGATTTATATGAATTCGCAGGCTTGTATCCGTATCTACTATGGCATCTGCTGACTTCTCACAGCAAGCTTTACTCCGTACTTCTGAAAAAAACATCCGCACGTCTGTGAGACCTCCCCCATTAAGACTCCATTCTTTCCATCTTATACCTGCTTGATTTACCATGAACGTTCCGAATAGTTATCGGGCTTTGTTTTGCTTTGCAAACTAACCCACGTCCTTGGGTCTTATATCAAGTTTCTGTTTGTCAGGCCAGATGTTTGCCGCCGACTTCCTTCAGAATCCAACTCACGATGGACACCCTTGTCTTGGGCTGGACACTTCCCGCTATCAGGGCGTGTTGAGGACTTGCACCTGTTAGAATAGAACCATCCTGGACGAACAAAGAAAAGAGCCCGGTGCAACACCGGACTCTTTTGCCATATCAGTCAGTCATTAACCGTCCGGCTACCGAAGCAGCCTTCATTCTTAAGACAGTCTTTTGACTCTATGTTATAGGTTAGAATCTATATGATTCAAAGCAGAATGGTTTATACATTACGAGAGGGTAAGCGTAGAATCCCATTCTCCAATAATCTTACCATTACCCATATTTTTAGCCTGAGTAACTTTACCGCGTACTGTCAATGTAGCGTTAACTGTGGCTGAAACTGTACCGTAATTATTAAAATTCGTGTCATCTTTTACACCAAATTCAGCTGCAGTACCACCTTGAGCTTTCGGCGTCAAAATCAATTCTGCGTCAGAGTTAGTAGCACTACCTATTACAGCGGTATTGAAATACATTTTACCATCAACAGTCAGAGTACCCAAAATTGTAGCAGCTTCACTTGAAACTGTTGTTGAGTTTACAGTGATAGATTCTGGAACTACCATAGAAGCACCACTGCTAACAGTTAGAGTTTCTACTTTAATGGCAGCTGTGCTGCCTACTGCAGTCTCACTACCTTGACCAATGTTATCAACAGACCCCAATGTAGTAGTGCCGGCATCAACAGTCAGTTTCAAAGCAGCGCTCAAAGTAGAATTATCATCGAATAAAAGAGTTGTTTCACCCTTGGTAGTAATGCTCTTCATAGGTACTGCAATAACATTATTATTGACTGCAGTAGCAGCTATCTTCCAAGTACCACCGTTCAAAGTGATGTCAGTAATTTCTGTTACATCGTTCGCTGTATTGTAAGCCGCTAAATCAGCCACCTCGGTGGTTACCTTACTACCGGTATCAAACTTGTATTCTTTACCTGATGCGATAGCTGAAAAGTCGGTAATATCCTCAATTACGATCTTACCACTTGTAGCTGAATAAGTTACAAAGTTGGAGCTTTTACCATTGGATACACCGCCTGTTTTCAGGTTGATTACACCTTCAGCACCATTGGTAATGGTTACTGCGGAAGTACTGGTGATTGTACCGGCATTATTAATAATATTATTATTGGTCAACGCGTCGCCTACTGTTAACTTACCACCGGCTTTCACATCAATTGTACCGGCATTGGTGCAAGTAGCTGTAGTAGCCAATTCACCTTTATTCTCGATGTTGATAGTACCCGCATTACCTGTAGCCAGACTTGCTACTGTCAACTTCTTAGTTACATTAACAACAGCATCAGCTGCATTAGTCAGTTCAGCCAAAGAAGCGTCTTTTGTCATATTCAACGTTTTGTTGTTTATCACCTTCAGGTTGTCAACGTCACTGACTCCGTTCAAAGCCAAAGTTCCGTTGTTAACGAAAGTCAGAGAAGCACTAAGTGTAGGCAATGTTTCAATAGCCATTGTTTTGTCGGCGGCCAATTCAATCTTAGCGGCATCGTCAAATGTCCAGTTAGCGATTTTTACGTTCCCTGCAATATCATTCGGTACATTCAGTTTGTGACCGTTAGATTTCAATGTAAGCTTCAAATCCTGGAATGCAGCATAATTAGCGTCAGCAGGAGCTTCAACATCTGCATCGTCGGTCAGATTGAATGTTACAGGGATAGTCATATAAAGGGCTGGGTGACTGTTGATATACTTCAGCGCCTCACTCCAAGTATATTCTGATGGAATATTGAACTCGGTGGGTTGCTCTATGTTACCCGTACCATTTGTATTGAAGTTCAGTTCAACTGGACTAGGTGCGACTACACCAGCCGCAGGATCCTCGCTAACACCACCTGTCGACATAAATCTGAACGATTTGTTTTCAAGTTTAAGGTAACCTTCAGAAGTCTGTATTTTGATGTCATACGCAGTAGAGGTACTGTTATTAGGCATGACTACATAAACAGTAATTACATCGCCACTTAAATCGATACCATCGCCTGCAGCATTACCTTTTACAGAAACAGAAATAGAGGTTGAAGTATTTGCATCTGCAAATAAGTTTCCGCTATTCACATTATCAACCACAGTCTTCACTTTATCTGCAAAGTCTTCTGCCAATTCTGCGGGAGTTGATTCAGCGAGAACTTTTACCCGGTCACCATCACCGGCTGTAAGTCCGCTAAAGTCCAAATTACCGCCATTGGTAATAGTTCCACCATGCTTCGTAATGATGATTTTTTCCAGTTTTGCACCTTTCTCAGGCAAATTCGTGGCTTTGATTTGAAATTTGAAAGGTACACCGAAGTTTGCAAATCTTACAGGTAGTTGCAAACTGGCTGCATCACTTTGTGTGATACCGGTAGCAGTCAAGTCTACAGCAGGAGAGATTCCTTTCACATACATAGCCATTTGAGCTACAGCGCTTTTGTCGGTCTGTGTAGCGTCATACACCTGGTCTTCTTCAATGGCGAATGCTAACTTACCACGGTCAACTGATGCGTTGTACTTATGATAGAATGTATAGATACCTTTCATCACCGGACTTGCAGCCGTGAACTTGCTTCCATTAATTTCATCACCTTCACGGTTGAAAGCATAGTTGAAAAGTACATCATCACCACTATTAATCGTACCTAGCGTTGTTCCATCCAGTACTGCGGCACCTAACTTATCACTTTCAATCCATGAATAAGCCACACCGTTATTGGGAGTCTCAGTAGCGCCCATTCTTGTTTCGGCACCACTTCCGAATGAAATTCCCGGAGAAGCCAATTCAATATTGATTTTCTCACGGTTGGCATTCACCTGCATATCAGCAAACTCTTCCTGAGTACATGCTGCAAATAATGCGGGAATACAAAAACTTGCTAATAAAATTTTTTTCTTCATATTTTTCATTTTTAAAATCTGTTTTTCGATTTACCAATCTTGATTGCTTCCTCCTTCTCCACCAGGATTTGGACTTGCTGCAAAACCTAATTCCACTTCCACCTCCAGAACCGTCACTTCCGGAGCCTCATACTTCATTTCCTTTTCTACTTTCATAATCATAAAATTTAAATTGTTAGTAATATTAAAATTGTCTCTTTATTATCAACTGGTAATACGATAGTTACTGCTACCGCTAGCTGCCTATTATCCCATCGCAAAGACAGGCTGCTTATTATATAAGAACCTTAGCTATTCCTATATATAATAGGTATAGCAAACCCGCATTTTCAGCCTGCAAAGTAAAAAACAAATTTCCTAAATAAACGGTTAGTATATTCTGTTGATATACAAAGAGTTAATGGTTTTGCAAAAGAGCTAAATATCTAAATAAAAGAATCTATTGAAACCTGATAATCTGAGCGAACATGCTGAACTACAACCCATTCCGAGTTCATTTTCCAACAGGCAGTTTTACTCCTCCAAGTAAATTGACACTACTTTTTAGCACCTCATTTTGTAATAGCACACTACTTCAACCTGCTTATTCTCAGGAATAAAGGTACTATTGAAGTAAAGAGATAAAGTTTTTTAAAAGATAGTAATGACACCATATTCAGACACCAATGACAAGAAATGAAGTTACAACCGGATAATAATTAATGGGTCGTTTGAGTAAAGTTATCCTAGCCTTTAATTCCCTAGTTTAGACATTATTTAGGCCTTTTAATGTATATCCTAATTAAAGTTACCTAGATAAGTTACTACCATCAGAGTGGAGTAATATTTGCTTTGTTATCCTACCATTCACAGGTAGATTTTTCCATAACACAAGTAAATGCCTCGGGTAGCAGAGATAAAAGAATGATTTATTACTTTTCCGATTTTTTCGTTATAAAAGGCAAGCAAGAGAAATGGAAATAGGCAATCGATACAGAACATGCTTGTATGCCTATGACCAAATATCCCAATATGGGTTGGAGTGCCTTATAGTGTATTCCATAATATAGTGCAAAGTAAGACGTCTGGATATCCGTAGCTGATGGAGGGTTGGCGTGCTGCCAGACAAGTTATACCAATGGGATGCAGGCTACAGCGAGATGTTGAAATCTGTTTTTCCCGTTATCCCAGAGTTCAATCCTTTTATACCTTCACACCAGACAAAAGAGCAAAAACAGTGTAAACTCTATGTTCTGCTGGTAAGTTTCGGTTACGTATATTTTAGATAAAAAACAGATAGTGGGTAAGCTCAGAGACAAGGGTAAAAAATTACCCGCTTGCGACATACTGCTTCCAGCTATGTGTGTAGAGAAAAGCTCTCTGCCAGAAAAAAATGCAAATATAAGAAAGGCTATGCATCTCATATAACCTTAGAAGAAAATGTAGCCGTACCATAATTGTGAATTGCTTTTGAATTCAGGCAACTGGGTTAGAAATATCAATAGACAGCCGATGCAGCTGCCGACATGGAGACCAGAGTAATCCATTTCAGGGTAAGGACGGCCATAGGTTTACGCTTAGTGGGTTATTAAGAATAGAGGCTGTCTCAAAACATATATTTGGACAGCCTCTTAATCTATTAGTTAAATCAAAAAATGCGAGTCAATTAGAATTTTGCTTCTTTCGTAATGCTTGCGAAAATAATCTCAACAACGCCAGATTTAATTATTAATGTTGCATCCTTCAACATCGTTACATCTTGATTTGGATTGACAAATAACTTAACTTTTCCTGCTTTAGCCGCATTACCAAAAGTTGTGGCTGTAGCACTGGATACCTTAGCTTTCTGAAGTGGAGTACCGAACTTAACTTCTTTCAGCAAATAAGTTTTATCATCACCATTTGTTGTTGTACTTCCTAAAATACCATCTTCAAAACCGATAGCTTCAATGAAGTAAACATATTCCAAAGCAAGACAGCCTGCAAATGCTTTGGCAGGAATATTAGCTGCACCTACATAAAGTACATTCTTGCCATTGTCTGCATTCTTAGTACCGATAAGCGCAACACAGTCCATGAATGCTTCTGCACCAATCTCTGTAGCGTTTCTTAAGTCCATTTCTTCCAAAACAGCACAACCGCTGAATGCTTGTGCACCAACTGTTGTCGGAGCCACTTGCTTGCCGTCTTTCAGGATAGTCTTCAACAATGCAGCACCTTCAAATGCGTTAGCAGGAATTTCTGTGTTAACTATATTGATCTCAGCTAATTTTGCACATCCTTTGAATGCGGCAGTACCAACCAAATCTACTTTTCCATTTACTTTTGTCAGGTTTAGACAACCCTTGAATGCATTGGCACCTACCAACACTCCATCTTTTACGGTAACTTCTTGCAAGATGGTATAGTCAGCCAATGATAATCCCTTGGCAGGGAATCCGGCATTCATAACATCTACACCGCTCATATCAAGAGTTTCCAAACTATTAATTTTCAAAATTTGCGGGTTAATACTCAACTCTTCAAATTTGTAAGAAGGCAACAAGACTGTTTTCAGGGTAGCATTGGTATGGAATACTGATTCACCAATCTTCTCTACCAAAGGCATGTTAATCTTCTCCAACACATTCAAATCCTTCAAGGCTTGTTTAGGAAGTTCTTTATTACCCTTGAGAGTCAATTCTTTTACATTGATAAATTTATTCAACTCTTCAAATTCAGGATCCTCCAATACAACATTTTCATTAATGATGACTTTGTTAAATTCTGTTACAGGTACTTCGTTAGCTTCAGAATTATTTGCACTTTCAGAGTCAGCCCATATTACATTTCCGTCTTTTGAAAATATATCAGCAAAATGTCCCTTGTTTACGATCAAAGTTCTTGTGTTTCCTGCTTCACCCTTAGTAACCAAGTAATCATATGCATTGATATCCAAAGCAGGGAAATCCATAAATCCGTTGAAGTCAACAGAAACCGTAGTAGTTTTACTTGTCAAATCTATATTAGCAAAGCTGAATACTACGTTGATGCTTTCTGACACATTTTTCTCACGGAAAGCTTTACGGTCTACATTCTTCACAGCGGCAACAGCTAAGTCACCATCTTCCCACTCTTTGTTTAGAGTTAAAACAATTTTACTTCCTTCAGAGGGCATTGCACCAGGATTAAACCCAGCATTATTAGTTAATGTATCCACTTCGATAGTGGCTTTAGCAACATCGTATGTCAAAGTAGAAGCCAAGATATCTCCATTATCTACATTTAACGCACCGTCCTCCGGATCTTTATCATAGCCAAGGGTTGTTACAGCAATAGTACTCAACTGCCCAAAATCACTGGTGTAATTATTCAGGTTTTTGGTCTTGAATACCAAGGCAGATAACGGACGCTCAAATTTCAATCCTACCTTTTCACCCACAGCATCGTAAGCATTTTCTTTGCTTGCTTTTGCCAAGGCATACATCATTACTGACTGATTGTCTCCTTTGTTGGTTTTTTGGCTTTGAGCAGCTAAATCAGGTAAATTCTTCAATACAATTTTTTTTGCAGTTGCATCGAACTCTGCTGTAACAGTGCTTGGGTATACAGCTACAAAACGAGCTTCTTTTTCCCCATCAAACAGTAGCATATCAGCATCATCGACAGATGTAAATGCACCATTCTTCTTTGACTGAGTAGCCTTATAGATTGATGCCGACATTGAACTTGTCAGGTCATCAAAACCGTCACCAGCAACTGAAACTGGCGAACCAAAATTTCTTTGTACATTCAATCCATAAATGCCAATTCTGTCCTGTTCAGCATACCAGAAAGGCACATAAGATGTCTCTGCGTCATCCCATTGCATTCTAGTAGAAGGCTCACCTTCTTCAACAAAAGTAATACCTTTTGTCTGTTCCTGTGCAGAAAATGATCCCAGCTCATCTTCTGTACAACTTGTTGCAAACACTAATAAGCCTGCATAAAATAAAACTTTCTTCATTGTTAATTCAATTAATTTAAATATCTAATTTATTAATACTAACGAGGGTATAGGCTCAATAAGGACTTTTATTGACCGACGATTATCCCCAAGGATGCTTTTCCTCCTCTCCAAGTTGATCGCTGCCTTCAAAGCCTGCTTCTACCATCACCTCCAGAACCGTCACTTCCGGAGCCTCATACTTCATTTCCTTTTCTACTTTCATAATCATAAAATTTAAATTGTTAGTAATATTAAAATTGTCTCTTTATTATCAACCGGTAATGCGATAATTACTACTACCGCTCGTTATTTATGTCCTAT
>OJJK01000755.1_pt1 | contig 9431 bp, 8 predicted proteins | sample 1596271 | NCBI WGS metagenome assembly OJJK01 (sample SAMEA4350142, study PRJEB24818) | metagenome | biome: human; feature: gut; material: faeces | place: Denmark | collected 2013-09 | reverse complement strand
GGTATGATTGCTATAAATGAAGATATAGCAAATCGGACAATGCAATCTTTCTGTATGCCCAAATCACTGTCGGATGAGTTAACGGAACGCAATCAATTTTTTTCTCTATAAAACTTATTCTATTTAAGTAATATCTCTCATTTTAGCAAAAAAAGTTGATTTTGGGATATAATATTTTCTTTCGTTTGTTGTAGGCTCACGCCGCCTGAGTGGATATTACTATTAATTATAGTAACAGTATGATACAATGGGCTTGCAGTTAACTCTTCCATCTCACCGTTTGGATAATGCATGAATGATGACCTTGCCTTTTTTCCCTGGCTGAATTGGCATACTTATACATTGTTTCAACTTCTCATTTGTCCTGTACATATTGCATCGGGAGGTATGGACAAAAGTGTATCAGTATAAGCAGGAACCCGATAAACCTCTGCCATTACCCTTACAATACATCCGGCTGCATATGTCTCCTGTCAATATTGCCAGATAGTCCTTGCCCGATGTGTATATGATGGATAAGCCGGATGATTACAGTCGGTTGTAATGACATCAGATTATAGAACAAGGCTCAGTATTCATAAGACCGGCAAGGCAACAAACAAGCGGTAACGGATGTTCTTGTTTCCTATAGTTTACTTTGGTTAAGTTGGTTTCAGTTGGCAATATGGTGTGTAGAACTTGTTAATATTGTTACTCAGATACGGGAAAGACAGCGAAGGATAGTATCAAACATACTGAATAATATTTGTCACTTATTGGGTGAAAACAAGGTGTGAAGCTGTGAAGTAACTGAGAAACAGATGTGAACTAACCTATATGTTTGCTTATTGATTTATAGCAAATTACATAATACTGAGAAGTGTGAACTTTAATTATGCAAATAGACTGAATCCCCTGAAGTATAATATTCCCATATTTTATCACCGGTTCACAGCCATAAAAATGAAGACGGTAAAAAATGGGAATGATGAGGAATGAATACGGGCAACAGTGAAGGGTGCCTGGGAAATAAACGGGAGTAATATATGAGTCTTATCCCGGTAAATCATAGGCACTCCATTCCTGCCCGGTGATGTATGGCATATAGCCGGTTTACCATCATAGGATATAAAAATAGCAATAGTCAACTTCTCCGGATATGGGACAGGGGGACAAATTACATATACCCGTCTTCATTTTTTTAGTAGTTTGTATAATAACAGATTGCTGGATGAACAGTCATTGGTCTCCTTTGAATTTGTCCTCCCCTGTATTAATGACATGGATTGTAAGTTTAATATCACTGCCAATGATATGATCCAGACAAGAGAAAGTAACTCAATCCAATCTGTTGTTCGTGAGTAAACCGAAGGCTGGTTATATAATAATCTATACTATACACTATATCATAATAACCCACTCAGGCGGCGTGAGCCTACAACAAACGAAAGAAGAAAATATATTATATCCCAGAATCAACTTTTTTCTCAAAAATAAGGGAATTACTTATAAATGATATGTTTTAAAGGAGAAAAAATTGATTGATGCATTCTGTTGACTCATCTAATAGCAATTTGGTTATACAGAAAGATTGCAAGTATTATGCCGATTTCCATTATAATCCGTCATCTTATAGTAACTTACTTGAGATATGTCAGTCATGTGGAGCTGCGGATAATCAAATTTAGAATGGATGGTCTTAATATTAATGGGTAAACCGGAATAGTGTCTTTGGAACCCGGGAGATGGTAATATATACTTTCCCTCCTGATAATCCAGAGGCTTTTTCTTTCTTGTCCGATGAATAGATTGTTGACTGTCTGACAGGACCGCCAAATCTTCTACTATTGTCTATTCCTGTATTCCTGTTGTGGTGATTGCCTGGTCTATTTTATACATGAGTAAGCTTGCAAGATGTAGTGTCCTGACAGTATCCTCTTTGGACATACTCTGATTGGCGTGAGCATTTGGATTTCTTATTCCCATCATGGCACCAGCAAACATTTCCATATATCCTTGTTGAATATTACGTCCGGTTTCAGAATCCATATCCTGAATTGTTAGTAGTGGTTTATTGGGTGAAAAACATGTTGTCATCAATTTCGCACCATCTAATTCGCTATTTGTTACTTGCTTAACAATTTTCTTTAATCTCACGTTTATTTCTTTGAATGAAGCCTCTACAGCATCAGCATACTGTGAATGGTCGAACCTTATCCTTGCAACATCTTGAATCTTCGGATGCATATATTGCCAGAATGGTTCATAATTACGTTTCAGTAAGAAACGTTTTATAGATTCTAAATTAATAAGGATTAGATTTGCCTCATCGGGGGACAGATACTGGGTGGATTTATAAACGAGATTTTTAGCTATCACAATCCAATTGTCATTATCTTCTAAATGATTTTTGTATATAAAATCTGTCAAGTCATCGTGGAATGAACGATATTGGGGAGTGTTGTACCTTATATATCCTTCAATATTAAATAATTCCCTGACCCTTTCGATTAAACAGCCAATTTCCGAGATGTTTGTCATTACTTCTTGTTTTTTATTATTCTATTTTTGCTAATAACTGCTTTTAATTGCATGTATATGAACTGCATGCCATTCCTAAAGCGAATATAGACGTAATTTTATACTATCTTCGCGTATCTCCAACCATATTACAACTCCTTTTCTTGAAATATAAGGGAATTACGCAATGAACCATATTTTTTCTTTTGACCGTTTAAGATTTCTCTACACATCACTTGTATTTTATCTATTCTCGCCGTTATCATATAATGATAAGTGTACACTCTTTACAAAGATACGGATAAAATATGAAAAGATGCGATTTACATAACAAAAGCTGCCAGTCTATTTTACGTTATTTTTTTTCCTTCTTCAAATTGCAATAACTTTGTATTCAAGTACGGTATTTATAAATAGTATGGGCAATCGGCCTTATTTCATATTCGATATTGAAACTTTATTACTGGTGCGATAAAATCGCATTGCCCCCCCCCCTCTTGCACTATATGTATTGTTTCAAGAAGTTAGATATAGGCAACAATCCGATAAACCGGCTTCATTTTGGACAGTTGAATGGAAGAGTAATGTGAAGGGGTGATATGGTTACTTCACGGCTATAATCGACGGGCAAACCTATGACAGTGCCGGAAAACAAGTGGAGGAAATATAAACCTCTCTCCACATTACTTCAGGCACGTCTATCCATTGCCCGTTCATCTCCCTTGCCTTGTGGAGTATTAAGGTATGAAACTGAAGGGATATTATCATTCAGCCGGTAAGGATAAATACTTAATACAACGGCTGGTCATAAAGAGGCGATGAGTATAGGATACAAGTTCATCATCAGTAGAAGGGTTATCTCAGTCAGTATGGGAACTAATCCGGTAACTGTATTCTGTATTGACCACTCATCCGCCCTATTCATTATTACCCGTACGGATTTGGGATGAAGTGTTGGTTATATGGCTACTTGGGGAATGGAATAATGTAAAATATTTTATATATCATATAATATTATGCCCGGTCTGTGGGGCATGATAAGTCAGTCTTTTTCGCCATATTTATATCATGTATAGGTGGGTAGCGTTTTACACACTCTAGGGATAGACAGTTTTTCGTCGCTTAACCAATTAATATTCAATTCAAAAAGTCGTATCATGTTGTATTTCCCGAGGAGCCGCATTTTGAACGTTTACCCGCCTGAAATATAGAGTTTACCCACCAGCGGATGATATTTACCCCCCTGAAAAAAGAAAAAGGAGGGCACCTTTCGTATACCCTCCTTGGAACGTATCATATCAAACCGTTTTTCTTCCTATATCTTTTGAAAGCATTTTTTACGCTATCTCGGTCCACTCCGATCAGCTTTGCTATCCTCCCGTATCCCAACGGCTGGCCGTCCTCACCGGGAGTATGCCATAGAGGATACCAGCATTCAACCTCCTCGTCCGTCAGCTTACGTTTTTGGGGTAAGTCGGCCATTTTCTCCATCTCCGGATATGCTCCCTTATAGTATTTGTGGAGGAAACGTTCCATGCAGTGGTTGGCAATATATACGGTCAGTTTGCAGACTGCCTTGCGCATCTTCGGATTGTCCTCTCCCGGCTCTCCGGCGAGCATGTGCAGCACGATGGCGGCATGGAAGGCAACGGTGGCCATACGGGGGGAGACCATTCTCCTCATCCTGTCATCAGCCTTCTTCTGTTCCCCGATCCAGTTGCCCAGCGGGCCATGTACATAGGAGAGGTCGGCCAGATACTCGTCGGCGGGAATGTCCGTGCCATCCTCCGCAGTCCTGAGGCAGTATTTCTCCCGCCATTCCCCTAACTGGTCGCGCATTCTCTCAAGTTCCTCACCCTCCGGCAGATCGAACTCGGGAACTGAACGGTCCTGTTCGGGAATCGCGCAGAAGCAGATACGGGAGGCGGTGCCGTTCTCGTAGTCCTCATCCGTAAAGAAGCGTCCGACAGCTCCGGGAGTACCGGTGAAGGTATAGTTCAAACGGACAGAAAAATCACCGCGGCAGTCATCACGGGTATGCTTGTTGTCCAGAGAGACGGCCTCACCGGAGAATGCCTTGCGTAGCAGGTCACTCGAGAATCCGCCACCTTTCGAAGCGGATTTCCGTATGGTGTCGATTTCCGTTTCCATCGCATAGAGGGAAAGACCCCGGCTGTTGGCGATGACCTCCATCAGCCTTGCCTTTGAAATGTCGGTACCCACTATCTGGACAATCCGGTCTGTCCTGCCGGTTCTGGATTTTAGCCTGTTATCCATGACCACTCTTTGAAAGAGGTCCTGCTCATACACGTCCTTGAACACACTCTTTCCGGAACCCTGCTTGCCCTCGATAACCACCTGCAGGCTGGGTGAATGATACCGTCCGTCCAGATATCTTGCCCGTACATTTGAGAAGGCCAGCGCACCGTAGCCACCGAGCAGATGGAAGAGCATGGCAGGCCTGAAACCTTCAGGACAGCCGTCAAGAATGGTACTGATGTGGGGGATGGCAGAGTGGCACGGCATGGGGCATTCCCGGTTGAACCATTGCAGCCATTTTCCAAGACTGCTCTCTTCGTGCGGGTTCAGCTCTTGCCCCGTATTTTTCCCCATTGGATCGAGCTCCCGGCGAATTCCAAGCAGAGCGCGTGTCTCGTCAATCCTTACCTGGCTGAGCCCTTTTGCTTTCCGGATGTCAAGGTCGCACTGCTGTTCAGCCTCGTCCTTTTTGATCCTGCTGTTCTCGCATGCCTCATCCTTCCTGATTACGCTTTTCTGTTTCTCGTTCTCAATCCTGGCCTTTCCCAACTTTTTCATGATTTCGGGCAATACGAACAGCCCGACTACAACGGCGGTACCGACAACGGGACCACCGATTTTCCAGAAAGATGAAACGGTGCCCTCATAGCTCCCCCTAACTCCACCCAGTCCTACACTCGCTCTCGCTTTAATGGTGGAAGGGGCACTTGCATTTGATATTTTTCTACTCATAACTAATATGATTTTTTTAAATTGATAAATCTTGTTTAATTACCGAGTCGTCCGTCGGAACTGTCAGACAGACCGGAGACTTCACGGTTTTGACGGCCTGCCTTCTGTTGACATCCGCCAGATGACGGTCCACAGTTACCAATGATACGCCATACATGGCGGCGATTTCCCTATGCGTCATCCCCTTCTTCGACGCCAGATACCATTCTCTCACCATGCCATGGGTAATCCTGGTTCTGAAATGACTTCGGGAGATGACGGGATCCGTATCACTTCCCATCTTATCAATTACGGCAGGTGCTTTCACTGTCTGGCCGTGTTTCCTTACAGACTTCTTATAGGCCAATATACCGGCAAGACCGACGACAGCCATGCCAAATTCCATTAGAATTATTTTTTTTATGTTCATAATATTGATATTAATAATTTACTGTTTATAATACTCCTCAAGTCCGATACCCCGACCGCCACCGGAGAAAGACAGCCGGCATGCTTTCCCTCATGTGAAAACCGGGGAACGGAAATGCGTCATTGTCGGTGACAGGACTTCATCAGTTCCATAGCGAGGTCGGCATCAACCACGATGAGGCGCCCGTGCTGCACTATGGCACTGTCAAGGATACCGCTGCTCTTGATACGCTGGGCAGTGGAGACTGAACAGCCGAACAGCTTGGAAAGACCGGAAAGGCCGTATACATAATTCCTCTTGACAGAAGGGGTACCGGAAGACACCACCTCATGCTCACCGGCATATCCGCAGAGCTTGAACACTTCGACAAGGTCGGAAACGGTAGCCTGGAATAAAGGCTTGTTAAGCATATCTACTATATTATTTTCATGTCTCATATTCTATTATTTTTTCTCAAATAAAACAATCTAATCAGGCCTGAATCACGGTGGCAAATATAGATATTACTCCCAATATAGCAAGCTGAAATACAGCTATATAAGAGATATAATAGAGCTATACAGAATAGCTAGAATATAGCAGGGAAATAGCTTAAAAATAGCTGGAATATAGCTTAAAAATAGCAGGGATAATTTGCAGGAAAACAAAAACTCCCCTTGTCCGGGACAAGAGGAGCAAAGGAATACGGAACAATGGTTTCAGAAGTGTTTAGAAAGAAGCACAAGAAGGCATTTCAGCTCCTCATCCTTCTCATTCATAAAATGCTCATTCGCTTCTAGTCCGGGAGAAATCTTGCCGCCATTCACAAAACCCTTATCATCGCGTAATCCGCTTAAATCATCCGAAAGGTTTTCGTTCAACTTCGGCGTCTTGAAAAAAAGTCTTTTAGCTTTTTTCCATCTACAGTTGCAAGAGTAACACACAGTTCCTATGAAGAGGGCAAAGCATCTGGAGGAAGCAATCCATTCAATGGGTATGCCATTTTTCGGTTTCTCACCCCTGCCCGTCAATACATACGTAAACTGCTCAAGGGATGTATTCTCATGAAAGCACTTGCCATGCATTCCATCGAACAGTTCCTTGATAAGAGCATCGTCCAGAGGAAGGCAGAAGGTTGAACTGGAAAGTACAACGGACGATGCAACGGGTTTTTGTCTGCCCGAAAAGGATTGTCCAGAAACTGGATTTCCGGATGACTGGGGACTCACTGTTTCGGGATCTTGAGAGACAGATGAACCGGAAGCGGCGACCGTATCCTCTGACGAAGGCTCACGGGATGTTTCCGTATGATTGTTTTCGGAAAAACGCACGTCCTCTTTATGGGGGCTGTCACCGGAATTGATTGTGATATTCGTGGTATTCGTTACGTTTGTCTGGTTTACAAATACAAAAATTGTAGTATGGTTGTTTGTCTGACAGCCGTTTCTTTCAAATTCCCCAATACCATAGGAAAATTTATTTGGAGCAGAAGACCTGGAGCCGGAATTTATCAAGCCTAGCAACATATTCCTTATTTCCTTTCTATTGACAATACAACAAACGAGACCGGCTCCTACAACCATACCAATAGCAAAACTGTTACCCTTACTCAACGAACGCCGCCTGCCTACAGAGGGATTCTTGGAAATGTACCTGCGTCTGGCAACATAATCAAATGTGTGTTTCATGTTATTAATTTTTTAAGATTAATAAAACAATAACCGATTTTCGAAAACTGCCACAAATATAGGAAAAACATAACTACAACATATCGTTTGCACAGTCAAAATAGCCACAATCATATATTTTACGACATATTCAAGGTATTTTGGCGCCTTACAGCATCCAGAACCTGCTTCAATTCAGCCGGACTGAGGGATTTCAGAACTTCTGTCAGGTCAGACCTATCATCAGACGGAATATCTAACAGTCTATTATTATATGACACCTGCTGTTCATGAGGGAAAATGTCTATGTAACGTGCGGTTACACTTTCACTATGAGAATGCCCCATACTCTCACTGATATAGTTAATTGGCACACCGGCATGAGTCAGATTGGTAGCAAAAGAGTGCCTACACCAGGTACTACTCGGGAAAATCTCCCACCCCAAAAAAACGACCAACTTCTTCATACGGTCTTGAATATTGCTATTCTCCAATGCTATCATTTTACGAATGGCCGTTTCATCAGTCTCACCTTTCAATATAGAAGGAAACACCAAAGCATCTTTTTCTTCTGGAGCAGCGATTTCTGACAAAATATTCTTTAAAGGCTCAATAATTGGAATCACGACTTCACTATTATTCTCACTTCTATCTTTAGTTTTATATCGCATAAATTGAAAAGCCTTTTTACCGCTAATATAATAATAATCATTATATCTCAACCGTGCAGCATCTGCCAAATTAAAGCCATTACACAAATACTGTAGCAAAAATAAACCTAAAGAAAAATGTACCTTTTCTCTATAAACCTTCTGCCACGATTCCGGATATTGCTTATTAATAAATACTTGATACAACTCCGTCATCTGTGCTACATTCAAATATTCTTTCTTCCGCGTACTACCTGTAGGTATAGTGATTAAAGTTTTATCTTTACCAAATGGATATTCTTTCTCGCTAAGGAAACCTCTCTGAGTACACTCATTCCATACAACCCTACATGCTCTCAGATATATTCCAATAGTCGTTTTCGTAAATTCATCATTTTCCATACCTTTAATCCATTTTTCAATCAAAGTCTTAGATACATTAAAGCCTGATATTACGCCAACATATTTGATAAATGATTTTTTTGCTGTTGCATAACTGTCCGCAGTTCCCACAGATCTATTTCTAATAATATCATCCCAAATTTGCAAAAATGAATCTTCTTCATTTTTTCCAGTCAATCTGGTCATAATCATAGTCAAACTTAATTTAGCAGTTTTATCCAAATCCTGCACTATATCAACATAAGATTTGAATGTTCGTTCTAATTGCACTTTACGTTCAAAATTTGTTTCCTTTTCATTTTTTGTACTAGCTTTACGGCCAGTATTCTTTGCTCTACAAATAGCATCAAATTCTTTTTCTGTATATTTTTCCCCCAATGAATAATACAGTCTTTTCCTGTCTATAGTAAATCGTAAAGCTATAGGGTATTTATTATCACTCTTTAGGTGCCTTCTATCCAAGACCAAACTTATTACACAAATACCAACCTTATCATTAGCTAAACAACTTATATACTCTTTACTTTTTCGAACCATAGTTTTCCTCCTTTATACATTTAAACAAAATTCTAGAATCACTCATCTGGGAACACAAGCGGGAACACAACGGGAACACAAAAAGCTCCATTTTTTAAAAGTCAATTCCAATCAGACAGCACCACAAAGTTAGCAAACATTTGATTAACAAGCAAATATAGAATGCAAGAAAAATCATAAAAAATCATCCTAAATGATTCATAATCATGAGGTCCCCGGTTCAATCCCGGGTCCCGCTACAAAGAAGATTTAGACTGTTAGGAGGCTTCCACTCTTGGCGGTCTTTTTTGTTTTTAG
>OJJK01000745.1_pt1 | contig 9574 bp, 9 predicted proteins | sample 1596271 | NCBI WGS metagenome assembly OJJK01 (sample SAMEA4350142, study PRJEB24818) | metagenome | biome: human; feature: gut; material: faeces | place: Denmark | collected 2013-09 | reverse complement strand
GGTATGGACATAAAAAAAGGAGTACCGCTGTACTCCAACCTTTGTTAACCTTAAATCTAATACTATGAAAAACACATTGCAAAGATACGGACTTTTGGAATACTTGCAAATTATCCAAAAGAAAAAGTATGTTTTATAACACTTATTAGCCAAAACGACTTCTTATTCTATTTATTTTAAGGAAAATGACAGTCTCTTTTATCTTCTACCTATCAACTCCGTACCAACACCGTATCAAGTCCGTACCAAGTCCAAGCGTATAGATACGGAGCGAATACGGACTTGGCACGGTTCGGATAGTCGGGAAGAGAGAAAGCAACACAGATGTGTTATGTTTTCTCTTTCAACATATCCTCCATTTTCAGCAATTCGTCCCGATATTGTGCTGCTTCGATGAAGTCGAGCTTCTTGGCAGCCTCCTGCATGAGTTTTCGGGTACGTTCGATACTCTTTTCCAGTTGCGGACGGGACATGTATTGTACAATAGGGTCGGCAGCAATGCTGGCGGAACTTTCTTGCTCGACATAGGGACGGGGAGTGGTTGTTCCTTTTTCGGTAAAGCCATTTTCCTGTGCAGTATTGGGCGCAAATACATTGAGGTTCTTCGCCTTTTTGATTTGTTGAGGAGTGATACCATGTTCCTCATTATATTTTAGTTGCTTTTCACGGCGACGGTTGGTTTCGTCAATTGTCAATTGCATGCTTTCTGTAATACGGTCGGCATACATGATAACCATACCGTTTACATTTCGGGCGGCACGTCCGGCAGTCTGCGTCAGTGAGCGGTGTGAGCGTAGGAAACCTTCCTTGTCTGCATCAAGAATTGCCACGAGTGAGACTTCCGGCAGGTCTAATCCTTCACGCAACAGATTGACACCGATAAGTACATCGTATAAACCTTCACGCAAGTCACTCATAATCTTGACGCGTTCCAATGTATCTACATCGCTATGGATATAGTTGCATTTCACATTGTTATTCAGCAGGAATTCCGCCAATTCTTCTGCCATGCGCTTAGTAAGTGTAGTGACCAGCGTACGTTCGTGCTTTTCGATACGAATCTGGATTTCCTCCATGAGATCGTCTATCTGATTGTGGCTGGAACGTACTTCGATAATCGGATCCAGTAAGCCTGTAGGGCGAATAACCTGTTCCACAACAACGCCTTCCGATTGAATCAATTCATAATTGGCAGGTGTGGCACTTACATAAATTACTTGTTTTGCCATCTCCTCAAACTCCTCAAATTTCAATGGACGATTGTCCATGGCAGCCGGAAGGCGGAAACCATATTCTACAAGGTTGATTTTACGGGCACGGTCACCACCATACATGGCACGTATCTGAGGTACGCTCACATGGCTTTCATCTATAACGATCAGGAAGTCTTCCGGGAAGAAGTCCAATAAACAATAGGGACGACTACCGGCACTACGGCCGTCAAAGTAGCGCGAATAGTTTTCAATGCCGGAACAATGACCTAATTCGCGTATCATTTCCATATCGTATGTCACCCGTTCCTGGAGGCGCTTTGCTTCAAAGGGACGTCCTTCACTTTCAAACCATTGCACCTGTTTATGCAGGTCATCTTCTATCTCGTGGATAGCCCGCAGAGTGGCCTCTTTGGAAGTCATGAAGAGGTTGGCCGGATAAATTTTGTATGCGTCGAAACGAGCGATGGTCACACCGCTTATCGGATCGACTTCTTCGATACTGTCTATTTCATCTCCCCAGAAAATAATGCGCAGCAGATTATCGGCATAAGCCAGATAGATGTCTACTGTATCTCCTTTCACACGGAAGTTTCCGCGGTTCAGATCAATATCATTGCGTACATAGAGGCTGTCTACCAGACGACGTAGGAAAACATTCCGGCTGAATGCCTTTCCTTGTTGTACTTCTATCACATTCTCATAGAAATCTGACGGATTTCCCATACCGTATATACAAGATACAGAAGACACCACTACCACATCTTTCCGGCCTGAGAGTAGGGAAGAGGTGGCTGCAAGTCGCAGTTTGTCTATCTCATCATTGATGGCAAGGTCCTTTTCTATATAGGTATCCGAAGACGGCAAATAAGCTTCGGGTTGGTAATAATCATAATAAGAAACGTAATACTCTACAGCATTATTGGGGAAGAAAGCTTTAAACTCACTGTAAAGCTGCGCTGCCAATGTTTTGTTATGGCTCAATATTAACGTTGGTTTATTGATATTGGCAATCACATTGGCTATGGTGAACGTCTTTCCCGAACCGGTGACACCAAGTAATGTTTGTGCAGGAACCCCCTGAAGTACGCCCTCAGTGAGCTCTGCAATAGCTTCCGGCTGATCTCCGGTTGGCTTATAGGCAGATGTTAATTCAAATTTATTCATTTTCTCTCCTTATGGACGGCAATATTCGGGAAAATACTTGAGATAAACAAAATTTTTTTATTCCTTTGCAGGAAATAAGAATTAATAATAACCATCAATGTAATACAACAAAGACATGATTTGGAATGAAAGCATCGAATGTATGGATCGTGAAAGCCTTCGCAAAATCCAGAGCATTCGCCTCAAAAAGATTGTGGAGCATGTTTATCACAACACTCCTTTCTACCGTAAAAAAATGCAGGAACTGGGAATTACCCGGACGATATTAACAGTATAGACGATATCGTAAAACTTCCTTTTACTACAAAATACGACTTGCGCGATAATTATCCTTTCGGACTTTGTGCTGTACCTATGAGCCAGATCGTACGTATCCATGCCTCGTCCGGTACCACAGGAAAACCTACTGTAGTGGGATACACCCGTAAGGACTTGTCTTCTTGGGCAGAATGCCTTTCACGTGCATTTACAGCATACGGTGCAGATAGTTCCGACTTTTTTCATGTGGCTTACGGATATGGCTTGTTTACCGGTGGTCTGGGTGCACATGCAGGTGCGGAGAACATAGGTGCTTCTGTTATTCCGATGTCAAGTGGTAACACAGAGAAGCAGATTACTTTAATGCATGATTTTGGTTCTACGGTGCTTTGCTGTACGCCTTCGTATGCTCTTTATCTAGCGGATGCCATTAAAGACTCCGGTCTTCCACGCGAAGAGTTCAGGTTGAAGATTGGTGCTTTTGGTGCAGAACCCTGGACAGAGAATATGCGTAATGAAATTGAAGAAAAATTAGGTATAAAAGCCTATGACATATATGGATTGAGTGAAATAGCCGGTCCTGGTGTGGGGTATGAGTGTGAATGTCAGCATGGTACTCACCTCAATGAAGATCATTATTTTCCTGAAATTATCAATCCGAATACATTGGAACCTGTGGCTCCGGGTGAAACGGGTGAACTGGTCTTTACGCATCTGACTAAAGAGGGGATGCCTTTGTTGCGTTATCGCACCAAGGACCTAACCGCTCTGCATTATGACAAATGTACTTGTGGACGTACGCTTGTTCGTATGGATCGCATCCTCGGTCGTAGTGATGATATGCTTATTATTCGTGGAGTCAATGTATTCCCGACTCAGATAGAATCCGTTATCCTTGAAATGCCGGAATTTGAGCCGCATTACCTTCTGATTGTAGACCGTAAGAACAATACTGATACTATGGAGTTGCAGGTTGAAGTACGCCCGGAATACTATTCGGATGAAATAAACAAGATGCTAGCGTTAAAGAAGAAATTAGCAGCTCGCCTGCAGAGCGTACTTGGGCTGGGAGTAGATGTACGTCTGGTAGAACCTCGCAGCATTGAACGCAGTGTTGGTAAAGCTAAACGGGTGATTGATAATCGGAAACTTTAATTAATTATAAATTATGAATTATAAATTATTAATTTCCTGTGGGATGTCCGTAATTTATCATTCATCATTCATCATTCATCATTAATCATTAAGATCATGGTAGCAAAACAACTTTCTATTTTCCTTGAAAACAAGTCTGGCCGTCTGACCGAAGTGACTGAAGTGCTTGCGAAAGAAGGTGTCAATCTTTCCGCTCTCTGTATTGCCGAGAATGCTGATTTTGGTATTCTTCGTGGCATTGTATCTGAACCGGATAAGGCATATAAAGCTTTGAAAGATAATCATTTTGCAGTGAATGTAACGGATGTGGTAGGCATTAGTTGTCCCAATATTCCGGGATCATTGTCAAAGGTTCTGCGTTTCTTGTCCGATGAAGGTGTTTTCATCGAATACATGTATTCGTTTGCTAATGGTAACACTGCTAATGTTATCATCCGTCCCAATGACATGGAGAACTGCATCCGTGTGCTGACTGAAAAGAAAGTGGACCTGCTTGCAGCAAGTGATTTGTATAAATTATAATGACCGTTATTTTCGACTGTTCATTATTCCGTTTTGTCGTGAATAGACGGGCGTTTGTCGGTCAATGTCTGGTTTTTGAAAAATTAAGGTTCGTATCGTTGCTTTATTCGATGCGAACCTTTATCTTTGCACATTATTTGAAAAGCTAAGAATGAAGAAGAATATCTTAATAACTTTGCTTGCAGCAATATTGCTCTCCTCGTGTGGAGAGTACAATAAACTGTTAAAAAGCACCGACTATGAATATAAGTATGAGGCGGCAAAGAACTACTTCGCAAAAGGGCAGTACAACCGTGCAGCAACGTTGCTTAATGAGTTAATTGCTATCCTCAAGGGTACAGACAAAGCAGAGGAATCCCTCTACATGTTGGGTATGAGCTATTATAACCAGAAAGACTACCAAACGGCAGCTCAGAGTTTTATCCAATATTATAATGTATATCCTCGCGGTACGTTTGCTGAATTGGCACGTTTCCATGCAGGTAAGGCATTGTATCTGGATACTCCGGAACCTCGTCTCGACCAGTCTGGTACTTACAGTGCTATTCAGCAGTTGCAGATGTTCATGGAATACTTCCCGCAGAGTTCAAAGAAAGATGAAGCTCAGGATATGATATTCAAATTGCAGGATAAGTTGGTAATGAAAGAGTATCTTTCAGCCAGAATGTATTACAATTTGGGTAACTATTTGGGAAATAACTATCAGTCTTGTGTGATTACTGCACAAAATGCTTTGAAGGATTATCCTTATACGAATCTTCGCGAAGATCTGTCTATCCTTATTTTGCGTGCCAAATATGAAATGGCCATTTATAGTGTGGAAGATAAGAGAGCAGAGCGTTATCGTGAAACGGTGGATGAATATTATGCTTTCAAGAATGAGTTTCCTGAAAGTAAATATATGAAGGAGGCCGAGAAGATATTTAAGGATTCCGAGAAGATGTTGGATGGGGATAAGCAAACAGATATAGGATAATATTAATTTAGATATTTATGGATTATAAGAAGACAAATGCTCCTGGTACCACGGTTACCCGTGACATGATGGAGTTGTGTGCAGATACCGGTAACGTGTATGAAACCGTAGCTATTATAGGTAAGCGTGCAAATCAGATCAGTGTAGAGATCAAGAATGATCTTTCTAAGAAGCTGGCAGAGTTTGCTTCCTATAATGACAATCTGGAAGAAGTGTTCGAGAATCGGGAGCAGATTGAAATTTCACGCTACTATGAGAAGTTGCCGAAACCGACGTTGATTGCAACGCAAGAGTACGTTGAAGGTAAGATCTATTATCGTAACCCGGCTAAGGAAAAAGAAAAATTACAGTAAATGAAATTACTACGGAGGTGTGTTCAAGTAAATTTTGCTTGGACACACCTCTGTTGTTTTAATCAAGGAAAATAACAATGATACAACGTATTCAATCTATTTATTTATTAATAGTGACAGGTTTGCTAATAGCTACCATGTGTTTGCCTGTAGGACAGTTTATTGCTTCTGACGGAGTGACTGCATATATTTTTAAGCCGTTGGGGGTGACGCTGACGGAAGACACCTTTCAATCTACATGGGGGTTATTCGGAATTTTGTTTTTAAGTGCAGTCGTGGCATTTTGTACTATCTTTCTCTTCCGTAACCGAATGTTGCAGGTTCGTATGACGGTATTCAATAGTATTTTATTGATCGGATATTATGCAGCATTTTTTGTATTTATGTTTATGCTGAAAGATGATTTGGATGCAATGACTTTCCAATTAGGCTGGGCACTTTGCCTTCCTGCTATTTCTATCATTTTAAATTATCTGTCTTTCCGTGCTATCTATCGTGATGAGGTAATGGTGAAAGCGGCTGACCGATTGAGATAAAAGAGATCAAATAAAAAAAAGCGCCCCAGGACTTCTATATAAAAGTTCCGGGGCGCCTTCTTTTATCTATCTTAGAATTATTTTTTGAGATCGAACAGGTAAGTTATCTTAGCCACTATAGTACCATGTGCCGAACGTGAGAAATAGTCTTTCTTGGTACTCTTATAAAAGTCGGATAAGGCATAATAGTATCTTCCTTCTATGAGGAAATTTCCGGCTTTAGTACGTAGCTCCAGTCCTGCTCCTCCCGTAATACCATAATCGAATTTATTTTCCACATCCTTATCATGCTGTTCCGGAGTTGTAAAATTTTCCCATGCATCGTTTTTCTTTCTGGTATCGCTAATAAAGAAACCTATTTGTGGACCTGCATGGATAAAAAATTGTACTCCACGGTCTTTACCAAAAGCCAAATGTGCCAGAAGCGGAATTTCCACATAATTCATTGTACGTGTATATTCCAGTTCGGGGTGATCTTCATCAAATTCGCTCCAACCATGCTGTGAGAAATTTAATTCCACTTGTGCGCCGCAAATCATACTGAAATACTTTTCGGAGATATAGCGCATTGTCAGACCACCATTGATACCCATCAAGCTTTTTTGCCGGACAGTAGGAGAGAAGCTGACGCTATTGATATTGATACCGCCGTTAAAACCTACTGCTAAGTTATGGCGTTGTTCGCCTATCTGTGCATGGCCGGGCAAAGCCCATACGGTAAGTAGCAGGACGGATCCTATAATATTTTTTATCTTCATTGTCTTTGAGTTTAAAACCTTCTGTTATCAATCATAATCCAGTTTCACCAACTCATAATTTTTGGTGAAGCGTACAAAGAATACTTTCTTGTTGATAAAGCCACCCCAATTGTTTACACGTTGGAACTTGAATCCGGTTTGAATAGGTACCAGATCCATGAGTTGCATATTTTTCTCTAACTCAGATCCATAGCGTGACAAGCCTTTCAGAAAGAAATAACCGGTATCAAAGCCTAACATACCATATTTTGGGTAGCGTTCATCCATCTCTTTGCCATACCATCTGCGGTAATTCTTAGTGAAGCTGATAGCCGCAGGTAACAAATTGTTGGTATAGAATGATGAATAGAAGTAAGTATCCAGTTCAAAGAAGGTTTCCAAATGATCCTTGGTGTAAGTTTGCCATTCTGGATAACCGAACAAATGGATGTTACTTTCCGGATTTTCACGCACCAATAAGGTTAGTTGAGGAAGTATTTTTATCAGAGTCACATTGCTTCCCGATGTAGGGATGAATATATTTTCCCGGTCGGAGCGTAATACTGTTTTCAGGGATTCTACTGTTGCATCCTCTTTCAGGGATTTCATTGGAATGGAACGGTTTTTCAGTTCGTCTTTTAATCCTTTGATAAATTCAGCTTTATCTTTTGTGCCTGTACTGGCCTCTATGAAGATAACATTAGCATTGGGGAATTGGCGAACAAAGTGGTCGTATACTTCTGAGTAAAGATATGACTGAGGAGTATTAATCTGATAGATGGCGGGGTTGCGGAATACACTGTTGTCTTTTGATGAGAACGGTACCACGAGACGAATATCATTTTTCTGGGCGAAATCAGCCACTGGCTTGATTTGTTGTGGATATAACGGACCGAAAATAATATCCATATCCTTCATCTCCTTTTTGGAGAGGATTGGATTCAGAGAAGCACTCTCAGGACCGGAATTGTAAGCGTACAAATCAATAGAAACTCCACTGCGTTTCAAACTATCTACTGCCATGAGGAAGCCTTCATAATATTCTATCATACGGGCAGCCTCACTCTTGGAAACATCCAGGAAAGGAAGAATCAAGGCAGCTTTAATCGTACTGAAACGTTCTGTTGTTTTCTTGTTTTCACTGAATAATTGGGTGTCACTGGGCACTACCTGTGGCTGGGTAGGCTTCTCTACTTGCGCAGTAGGATAAGGAATACAGAGGAAAGTACCTTTCTTTATTTTGTTTTCACCTTTCAATTCCGGGTTGGCTGCTATCAGTTCTGCTTCGGAAATACCATACTCACGACTGATACTGTAAACAGTTTCTTTCCGCTTAACTTTGTGCATATCCCGGCAACGAGATTGTACAGGTCCCTGAATTAAGGGAATTGCAGGCTCATTAACGGTTTCCGTAGTAATTATACCTGCTTCGCTGGCGGAAGGTATGCGTATTACCTGTCCGATGCGAAAATTCTCGGCACTCAGTCCGGGGTTGGCATCACAAATAGCTTTGGCGGATATACCATATTTAACGGTCAACCGATACAGGGTTTCGCCCTGGGCTATAGTATGGAAAGTTTCTGTCTGAGTATTGGCAGCGGTGCGTGGAATGCGTAAAGTGCGTCCTACAAATATTTTTTCATCGCTTCCTGGATTCAACTTCACGATGTCCGACTGTGTGACACCATACATACTGGATATGGAATAAAGGCTTTGCCCTTTTTCAATGGTATGCAGAAAATATGACTGGTTCTCTTGTGCAATTGCTCCGAGACTGCATGCACCGGCGAGCAGCAAGGAGCAGAAAATCCGGTTAATCGTTCTCATTCGATATCGTTGGTTTACGTTTACAATTTCCCAAAGTAGCCGCAAAGGTAAGGATTTTGCCTAAATTTAACGAAAGGAATGCGTTAAGAAATAATATTGTGCATTTTAAAACTGAAAAATCTTATGTATCCGCTGATATTCGCTGGGAAACCGTTATTTTTGCAGGTATTATGCGATGCGGATTGTTTTCATATATCGGTTGTGTGGCGATACTGTTGCTCGGGTATTTACCGGTGTGGGCTGACGGGGGAAGGATAGGACTCTTAGAAGTGTCTCCCGTGGCTATTTTGCTTTCCGAAAACGGAGCAGCTCCGGAAGGGAATGTTTCTATCTTTCCGGATGATACCTATACGGGTGCCGCTCCTCTTGAATTTCGTTTTATGTGGAGAGATGAAGACTCCGGGGAGTCGTCGGATGAGACTGCAAACTTTCGTTATGAATGGAACTTCTCTCGCGACGCAGCTTTCAATGATATTTTCCTGACGCGCTTTGATGCTGAAACTATTTATAGTTTTCAGGAATCCGGTATGTTTTATGTCCGTCTGACTATGACGGATATTGAGACGGAAGAAACGAATACTTCTGGCACTTTTATGATTCGTATTACTGAATCGGAACTTAAAGTACCGAATGCTTTTTCACCTAATGGCGACGGAGTGAATGATGTGTTTCGTGTAAAGCATAAGTCGCTGGTTCGCTTCAATGCGTATGTTTTCAATCGTTGGGGACAGGAACTTTACCGCTGGGGATTACAGAATATTGATGCAGGATGGGATGGTACTGCGCATGGAAAGAATGTTCCCGAAGGTGTTTATTTTATAGTGGTAGAAGC
>OJJK01000723.1_pt1 | contig 9858 bp, 6 predicted proteins | sample 1596271 | NCBI WGS metagenome assembly OJJK01 (sample SAMEA4350142, study PRJEB24818) | metagenome | biome: human; feature: gut; material: faeces | place: Denmark | collected 2013-09 | reverse complement strand
AAGTGGCTGCGTTACGTCATTGAACATATCCAGGACTGGCCGGCAAACCGGGTACGCGATCTGTTGCCCTGGAAAGTTGATCTGAGCTCTCAGTAAATATCAATACGGTTCTGACGAGTCGCTTACGTTTTAACTCAGCAGAATAGCGTCCTTTTTTACCCGTAAGTATGCTTATCCCATGTTCCCGATAGGCATAAGCCCATTTTCTTACTGTGCAGGGACTGATACCGTACATCCTTGCTACAGATTTCAGACTCAGCTCTCCCTCCAGGTACTTTTCTGATACTACCTTTTTAAACTCCAATGAAAACTTTTCCATGCATCCTCAGTTTTTGGTCTAGTGTCTAACCTTTGGGGCGCACTTCAGTTGAAAAGGTGGGCACCTACGTTACCAATACTGGCTTAATGGCTACATACGGCGGTCAGTTTACGCTTACAATTATATTGATGATGAAGATTATCGTCGGCGGATCCTGACGCAGCTCAATCGAGGAGAAGGCCGCCACGCTGTGGCTCGTGCGATTTGTTACGGACAACGCGGAGAGATCAGAAAGCGTTATCGTGAAGGGCTGGAAGATCAACTGGGGCTCTGGGGCTGGTTACTAATGCAGTGGTTCTGTGAAACACGCTCTATATGCAGGAAGTGTTGAGCTGGATGCGCCGTAATGGAGAAGAAATTATAGATGAAGATATCGCTCGGCTATCTCCCCTTATGCTCGGGCATATCAATATGTTGGGCCATTATACATTCACACTGCCAGAGGATATTTTAAAAGGATAGCTGAGAGCTCTAAATTTAAATATAAACAACGAATTATCTCCTTAATGTACGTTTTCGTTCCATTGGCCCTCAAACCCCGGGAATATTAACGTCAGCGGGTAACGTCAACTTAAGATACAACGACTGTCTGAATATCGTGGGTCAAGGACAGTTTTATTTACTCTAGGCACAAAGCCATTATTAAAGAGGCGCCGCCATTTACCCTCGATATGACTATCCGGTAGATATGTAAAAATCCTTATTCAAATATAGTCAAATCTATTGATAGAACTGGTTTGTCAACTGAAAGTAAAAACATTCCATAAAGCTCAGAAATGGATATTATCACAGAAATAGATATAGACAAACCAAACGCAATCTCTTATACTTTCAAAGCTTTATAGAATACTACCATGGGAGATTTAAGTAGATGTTAGACAAGGAGACTATGCTTTTAACATGTTAGCAATCCCTTTACCAAATACAACTTTAGTTTATATATCCCCTTTAAGTTAAAGGATAGCGGGAATACGATTTTACTTCGTCTCTATTAATATGAATCGTAATAGATGAGATACAACAACTTAATAAGGCAACAATCCCTTGCCGTATAGTAACACTGGACGGGGAGAGTATGTAATGCAAACAGAAAATGGAGGGTAAAAGATCACTTTTATTTTAACCTGAAAGTACAAGGAGCTATCTCTTTTAAAAGACAATAAATGTTATTTATGTTGTCTTTATTTGTTGTGTGGATATTTTTTGATAAAAGACAGGATTCTATATATGAATAAAGTGTTCTCTCTTAAGTATAGTTTTTTAGCCAAAGGTTTTATTGCTGTTTCTGAACTTGCCCGTCGCGTTTCTGTTAAAGGGAAACTGAAGAGTGCTTCATCAATAATTATTTCACCAATAACAATTGCTATTGTTTCTTATGCCCCCCCATCTCTTGCTGCAACAGTTAATGCAGATATATCGTATCAAACATTTCGGGATTTTGCCGAAAATAAAGGAGCTTTTATAGTTGGCGCATCAAATATAAATATCTACGATAAGAATGGAGTGTTAGTTGGAGTGCTTGATAAAGCTCCAATGCCTGATTTTAGTAGTGCCACGATGAATACAGGGACATTACCACCAGGAGACCATACACTGTACTCACCTCAATATGTTGTCACAGCAAAGCATGTTAATGGATCAGATATAATGAGTTTTGGACATATTCAAAATAATTATACTGTAGTAGGAGAGAACAACCATAATAGCCTTGATATTAAAACACGACGTTTAAATAAGATTGTCACGGAGGTCGCCCCTGCAGAAGTCTCCAGTGTTGGAGCTGTAAATGGCGCTTATCAAGAAGGGGGGCGTTTTACAGCCTTTTATAGGCTTGGAGGTGGATTGCAATATATAAAGGATAAAAATGGAAATCTTACACCGGTATATACAAATGGTGGTTTCCTAACTGGAGGAACTATCAGTGCTTTAAGCTCATATAACAATGGGCAAATGATTACTGCACCTACAGGAGATATTTTTAATCCTGCTAATGGGCCTCTTGCAAACTATCTAAATAAAGGTGATAGTGGCTCTCCTTTATTTGCGTATGACTCTCTGGAAAAAAAATGGGTTTTAATTGGCGTTCTTTCATCAGGAAGTGAGTATGGTAATAACTGGGTTGTCACAACTCAAGATTTTCTTAATCAGCAACAAAAGCATGATTTTGATAAAACAATATCATATGACTCTAAAAAGGGGAGCTTACAATGGAGATATGATAAAGACGCAGGAGTGGGAACATTAAGTCAAGAGGGAGTTGTGTGGGACATGCATGGAAAAAAAGGGGAAGACCTAAATGCAGGTAAAAATCTTCAATTTACAGGAAATAATGGAGAGGTTATTTTACACGACTCTATAGATCAAGGGGCTGGCTATCTGCAGTTTTTTAACAACTACACAGTTACATCCTTAACTGACCAAACATGGACCGGAGGTGGTATCATTACTGAAAAAGGTGTAAATGTGCTTTGGCAGGTTAATGGTGTTAATAATGATAACTTACATAAAGTTGGTGAAGGCACATTAACTGTTAATGGAAAAGGGGTTAATAATGGAGGACTGAAAGTCGGTGATGGAACCGTAATTCTGAATCAACGCCCTGATGATAATGGACACAAGCAAGCCTTTAGCTCTATTAACATTTCCAGTGGTCGTGCAACAGTTATACTTTCAGATGCTAATCAAGTTAACCCAGATAAAATATCATGGGGATATAGAGGCGGCACTCTTGATTTAAATGGAAATAATGTAACCTTTACTCGTCTTCAGGCTGCAGATTATGGTGCTATTATTTCTAACAATAACAAAAACAAATCTGAATTAACACTTAAATTACAAACACTAAATGAAAATGACATTAGTGTTGATGTGAAGACATATGAAGTTTTTGGGGGGCGTGGTAGTCCAGGTGACTTATATTATGTTTCTGCATCAAATACTTACTTTATCCTGAAATCAAAGGCGTACGGTCCATTTTTCAGTGATTTAGATAATACCAATGTCTGGCAAAATGTTGGTCACGATCGTGATAAAGCGATTCAAATCGTGAAACAGCAGAAGATTGAGGAAAGCTCTCAACCTTATATGTTTCATGGACAACTTAATGGTTATATGGATGTAAATATACATCCACTCTCTGGTAAGGATGTGCTGACTCTTGATGGTTCTGTTAATCTGCCTGAAGGGGTGATAACGAAAAAGTCAGGTACTCTGATATTCCAGGGGCATCCGGTGATTCATGCTGGAATGACAACCTCAGCCGGCCAGAGTGATTGGGAAAACCGTCAGTTTACAATGGATAAACTGAAGCTTGATGCAGCAACATTCCATCTCTCCAGAAATACTCGTATGCAAGGAGATATTAGTGCTGCCAACGGAAGTACCGTCATTCTGGGAAGTTCTCGGGTCTTTACTGACAAGAATGATGGAACCGGTAATGCAGTATCTTCTGTTGAAGGGAGTTCCACTGCAACAACAGCTGCTGACCAAAGTTATTACAGTGGTAATGTGCTGCTCAAAAACCATTCGTCTCTGGAGGTCAGGGAGAATTTTACTGGTGGTATTGAGGCTTATGACAGTTCTGTTAGTGTGACCTCTCAGAATGCTATTCTTGACCATGTTGGTAGCTTTATTAATAGTAGTCTGCTTCTCGAAAAAGGAGCAAAACTGACTGCACAGAGTGGTATTTTCACAAATAACACTATGGAAATAAAAGAAAACGCCTCTCTGACTCTGACAGGGATCCCTTCTGTAGGAAAGCCGGGGTATTATTCACCTGTAATCTCGACTACAGAAGGAATTCATCTCGGTGAGCGGGCCAGCCTTTCAGTGAAAAATATGGGCTATCTGAGTTCAAATATTATAGCAGAGGACTCTGCAGCAATTATTAATCTGGGAGACAGTAATGCAACTATCGGGAAGACGGACTCTCCATTATTCAATACCTTAATGAGGGGATATAATGCTGTTTTGCAGGGCAATATTATGGGGCCACAGAGCTCAGTGAATATGAACAATGCTCTGTGGCACTCTGATAGAAATTCGGAAATCAAAGAGCTGAAAGCCAACGACTCCCAAATAGAGTTAGGTGGAAGAGGGCATTTTGCAAAACTGCGGGTAAAAGAGCTTATTGCGTCTAACTCAGTGTTTCTTGTACATGTAAACAATGGCCAGGCTGACCAGTTGAATGTTACCGGCAAACTGCAGGGCAGCAATAATACTATTCTTGTTAACTTTTTTAACAAAGCAGCCAATGGTACAAATGTGACGTTAATCACTGCACCAAAAGGCAGTGATGAAAATACATTCAAGGCCGGAACCCAGCAGATTGGATTCAGTAATATCACGCCAGAAATCAGGACAGAAAATACGGATACAGCCACAAAGTGGGTGCTGACTGGATATCAGTCTGTCGCTGATGCCAGAGCCTCGAAAATCGCAACGGACTTTATGGATTCAGGTTATAAATCCTTCCTGACGGAAGTCAATAATCTGAACAAACGTATGGGGGATTTACGGGATAGTCAGGGAGATGCTGGAGGGTGGGCGCGTATCATGAATGGTACCGGTTCAGGTGAGAGTGGTTACAGAGATAACTATACCCACGTTCAGATTGGTGCAGACAGAAAGCATGAGCTGAACGGTCTAAATTTATTCACCGGTGCATTACTGACCTATACAGACAGCAATGCCAGCAGCCAGGCTTTCAGCGGTAAAACAAAATCGCTAGGGGGAGGGGTGTATGCATCAGGTCTCTTTGAGTCTGGAGCTTATTTTGACCTGATTGGTAAATATCTCCATCATGATAATCGGTATACGTTGAATTTTGCCTCCCTGGGGGAAAGAAGCTATACCACCCATTCTTTGTATGCTGGAGCTGAAATCGGGTATCGTTATCACATGTCAGAAAATACATGGGTGGAACCACAGATGGAACTGGTTTATGGTTCGGTATCAGGAAAGTCATTTAACTGGAAAGACCAGGGAATGCAATTGAGTATGAAAGACAAAGACTATCACCCACTAATTGGTCGAACAGGCGTGGATGTAGGTAGAGTGTTCTCTGGAGATACCTGGAAAGTAACAGCACGTGCAGGACTGAGTTACCAGTTCGATTTGCTGGCAAATGGAGAAACTGTTTTACAGGATGCTTCTGGTAAAAAACACTTCAAAGGTGAAAAAGACAGCAGGATGCTAATGAACGTGGGAACGAATGTGGAAGTTAAAGACAATATGCGTTTTGGTCTGGAGTTGGAGAAGTCGGCGTTTGGGAGATATAATATAGACAACTCTATAAATGCTAACTTCCGTTATTATTTCTGATTTTGATAGCTGCGCAGCTATCCAACATAATGCGAACTAGTTAAGGGAGCTGATATCACCTTAACGATAGTACAGCGACGGCTTCCATAATAGGGAGCCGCCTTCTTATTATAGCAGGATATGGGGGGGTCGCGCCCATTTCCTCTATAAGTCTCACCTTGTTTGGGTAATTAATTGAATTTATTTATAAAACGTTGCAATTTTAGCATCATTTTTTATTGTTCTTTTGTAAGCGTCAACGGAGCACCGTACTTCTCGGGGCGCTTACCGATTAACGGACATTCGCTCAAAATCTCTTAGCTGAAATCATTGGTAAAATAAGGAAGTAAAGACAGGTGTTCTCTAATGTTTTAGATATTTACGTGGCGTACACTCATAGTATTGTCTGAAAAGGCATACAAAGTACGATGTACTACTAAACCCACACATTTCAGACACATATTTTATCGGATGATTTTGCTTTAGCAATTTAATGGCAAGCGACATCCTGGTATCAAGTAATATTTTACTAAAAGAAGTGTTTTCTAATAATAGTTTCTTCTTTATTAAGCTCTCACTCATGTAAAGATAATCAGCTAAATCTCTCAGCTTCCAGTGTTTAGAAACATCTGAAAGAAAAATGCTTCGAACTTTTCCTGAAAACGTAGGCATTCCTGATGTGAGGAATGCTCTTAAGTTTGCTACATCACTAAATACTGAGAGCAATGAAAAAAATATTGCATCCTTAAAATCTGGATGTATATGATTTTGTGAATTTATATTATCTATCATACTTATTAATAAATCTGGATAAGCAAAGCTTTTCCTTAAAATGCAGGGGGGGTCTCCAGAAACTGTTTCTCACAGTGGTTGTAATACGATAAATAGTTTCTAACGGTATCTTCGTTAAGTTCAATTTCCAGATATTTATCTGAATAGCTCTGCAAAAAATCTCTTTCTGAATGCTTAAGCAACAGAACATCACCATAGTTTAATATCAGGAAATCCTTAAGAAACTGAAAATTTATTGGTTTCTTTATGAGAATAAAGTAACACACTCCGGGCATAGCTACTATCCTTCTCAAAAGGCTTTTTTAAAGAATAGATAGATACAGAAACAGAAATCAAGCACATGCGTGAAATATAAATTTATTGATGTACATCACATTTTTTGCTTATCTAAATTGAAAATCACTGAACTACATCTAAATGAATAATACTTATAAAAAAGTTAGGAAAGAATGTTAACATGACATATAGTATATGTTTAGTCATAATTTATCCTCGACAAATCTATTTTAAGGTGGAGTATATATGGAAGTAATTTACATTGCAGAACCAATAATATCCACAAACATTAACAAACTAATTGCTGTTGAACTATTGAGTAGATTTTATTCTAAAACTGGAGTTCCTCTCTCTACGCAGAGAGTTTTAAGCATGTTTACAACCGCAATGAAAATCAATCTACTTAAGTCTCAAATAAAAGAAATAATTAATCACAGGGATTTTTTCGAACATCATGGAGTACTGTGTTCTGTGAATATTGATTACGAAACCTGCCTATATATTAGTTGTAATAATGAAATTCAAAAAACAATATCCGAAAATAAATTTATAGCACTTGAAATATCAGAAACATATCCTGAGCTAACTCAGAACAATGATGTTATACCTTTTCTTTGCTCTCTTACAGAGTATATCTGGCTTGATGATTTTGGTAGTGGGAATAGCACCATGCACACAGCGATGAAAAATAAATATCACGCCATAAAACTTGACAAATTATTTTATCAGGAAAACATAGGCAAACCATATTTTAAGGGAGTTATTAATAATTTAAAAAAATTATGCCCAAATATTATAGCTGAAGGTGTAGAAAATATCTATTACAATGGATTATCAATGAATACTGGATTATGGGGCACTCAAGGATATTTTTTCCCTTCTGTGCCTCTATCTGAAATTAAACACATGAATAGTGCGTGGCTATAAATATATGAGATATCGGAAGGAAGATGTGTTTTCATCTGAATACAGAAATTTCCTAAACATCACTGTTCTGGCGAGTTATAAAAAAATCCTGTTGCATCACCAAACGTAGATCATTAACCATAGATAGTTACTGGCAGAGCGCTACGTGAAATCAGAGATTTTGCCAGAGGCATTACAAACCAGATTTTACAAAGAAGAAAGTGATTTCGCTGACTTTCGGACATATCTGTTTAACAATGTCCGAAACCGGTTGGTTTAGGACACAAAAACCGCCGCAGCCTTGCTATTCTGGCGATCACTAAAAACGATTTGGTTAAAAATAGTCCTAGCGTGGGATATTTTCCGAATTCCAGGCGCCCCCTGTTATCTCATTCGCTCACTGGCGATATTATAGGGCTCCGTTTGGGAAACGGAAAATATTGTACGTTAAGGCTGTTTTTTAATCAGGTTTAACCTCTTTATAGAGAGCCTGAATGCGACAAACCTGGGAAGTACTATAGCCTGTCGCCTCTGCCGTTTCACGGATGCTCAGTTTCTTGACCTGTCGGTAGTACATCACTTTCTGATGCCGTTCCCGATCGGCCTGTTTTCCCCGATATTTCCCCAGCGTATGGGCTCGTTCAATTCCTTGTTTTTGACGTTGGCGACGACTTAACCAGTCTTTATGCGACATCGCGGCCATCAGGTCTATAAGCATATTATTTATTGCTGTTATCACTGCACGAGTAATCGGATCAGATTGTGAAGGATCTTTATCTGACAGGGCTTGCCATGATGTTGGTACATCAAGACTGACAATCCGCAGTTCGTGTTGTTCTATCTGCTTTTTCAGCGTTATCCAGTCGCTGTTACTCAGTCGCGTCAGGCGGTCTATCTGCTCGACCAGCAAAATATCATTACAGTGGTTGTCCATCAGTAAGCGTTTCAGTTCCGGGCGGTCAAGTTTTGTACCGCTGATATTTTCCCGGTAGTAGCTGGCGATTTTATGCCCCCGTTCCTGAACGAACTGCTCCAGCATCTCTTTTGCCCGCTCGGCGAACTGATCTTCCGTCGATGCCCTCAAATAAGCTCTGATGAACATTTTATCACCATGTTATCGCATTTAGATTGTTGCATTTATTCTATCGTATATAGGTTATGTCATTTAACGTACACCGTCACATTTTGGTTATTGCGTCAGGGTGTACCCTTATGCAATAACTTTTTCATCAAAAATAACGTACTGAATAATTCACAAGGAGAACTATATGGCAAGGAGGCAGATTCTTTCTCTATCGGAAAGAGAATCATTACTGGCATTGCCAGACGATGAGTTAACACTGACTCGAATGACGTATTTCAGTGAGCAGGATCTGGCAATTATCAAATATATCCATGAGATATCCGAAAGGGATTTAAAAAAGTCAGAGCTTAAGGAATTCTTTTGAGCATAGACACTGCATCGGACTCAGGCATCGCAAACTGCACCCGGTGCCGTGCAGCCACATCCAGTGCAAACACCTTCGTGTAGACCTCCGTTGAGCTGATGGACTTATGCCCCATCAGGCTCTGCAGGACCTTCAGCGGTATACCGGCATACAGCATGTGCATCGCATAGGAATGGCGGAACGTATGTGGTGTGACCGGAACAGAGAACGTCACACCGTCAGCAGCAGCGGTGGCAACCGCCTCCCCAATCCAGGTCCTGACCGTTCTGTCCGTCACTTCCCAGATCCGCACTTTCTCTGTCCTGCCTGTTCGTTTATTACGCCGTTCCATGGGGATTTTCAGTGTTGCCACCATCGTCTGCAGCTGGCTGACGTACCAGGAGTCGGAGAGCGGAACCAGCCGGTGAGTCTGCTGCCTGGCTGGCGTTCTTCCTGCCGTCCTGGCTGCTTTTTCGGTCCGTTGTTTCAGGGGCGCAAGCTGCACAAACGGATACGGAGGCGTGAGCGAAAAATCCCCCCGCATCAGCACCAGTGCTTCATTAATGCGCGCACCGGTGTTCCACAGTGTGGCCAGCAGCATCTTGCGGCGCAGATCCGGGACGTAATGGAGCAGGGCACTCACTTCAGGGGCGAGCAGGTATTTTGGCAGTTCATCATGAACCATCGACATCTGGCTGTGTATAACGGAGCCTGACATTTATATTCCCCAGAACATCAGGTTAATGGCGTTTTTGATGTCATTTTCGCGGTGGCTGAGATCGGCCACTTCTTCCCCGATAACGGAGACCGGCACACTGGCCATATCGGTGGTCATCA
>OJJK01000688.1_pt1 | contig 10314 bp, 7 predicted proteins | sample 1596271 | NCBI WGS metagenome assembly OJJK01 (sample SAMEA4350142, study PRJEB24818) | metagenome | biome: human; feature: gut; material: faeces | place: Denmark | collected 2013-09 | reverse complement strand
CGCTTGTTGCGATAGCAGCAAAAAATGCACGTATGTGCTGGGCAATGTTGCACCTGAGAGATGAATTCAGATTTCCTGCCTAGTCTACTGATTATTAATGAGTTTATGAAATTGATTTCTTTCCTTGAGCCTGTACATAGATTTGTGTAATTGCCTGATTTTGATATGTTCAATCCAGCATCAAATGAAGGTTAATTTATGGACGAAAAACAGTTACAGGCTCTGGCTAACGAACTGGCCAAAAACCTCAAAACCCCTGAAGACCTCAGTCAGTTTGATCGGCTGCTGAAAAAGCTCAGCGTTGAAGCCGCTCTCAATGCAGAGATGACACACCATCTTGGGTATGAGAAAAATCAGTCCAGACCAGGAGCTAACTCCCGCAACGGTTATTCCACAAAGACCGTTATCACAGGCGACGGTCCACTGGAACTGCGTACTCCGTGCGATCGTGACGGTACCTTCGAACCACAACTGGTAAAGAAAAATCAGACCCGTATTACCGGGATGGATAACCAGATCCTCTCGTTGTATGCCAAAGGGATGACCACCCGTGAGATAGCCGCTGCGTTCAAAGAACTGTATGACGCAGATGTTTCACCGGCACTGATATCAAAGGTTACCGATGCCGTGATGGAGCAGATTGTAGAATGGCAAAACCGACCACTGGATGCTGTTTACCCCATTGTTTATCTTGACTGTATCGTCCTGAAAGTTCGGCAGGACAGTCGCGTCATCAACAAATCGGTGTTCCTGGCACTGGGCATCAATATCGAAGGTCAGAAAGAACTGCTGGGTATGTGGCTGGCCGAAAATGAAGGGGCGAAGTTCTGGCTCAATGTGCTGACTGAACTGAAAAACCGCGGTCTGAACGATATCCTCATCGCCTGTGTGGATGGCCTGAAAGGCTTCCCGGATGCCATCAACACAGTATATCCGAAGGCCCGCATCCAGTTATGCATCGTGCATATGGTGCGCAACAGCCTGCGCTTCGTGTCATGGAAGGACTACAAAGCCGTCACTCGCGACCTGAAAGCGATTTATCAGGCTCCCACAGAAGAAGCAGGCCAGCAGGCGCTGGAAGCGTTCGCCAGCGCCTGGGACAGTCGCTACCCGCAGATAAGCCGAAGCTGGCAGGCTAACTGGCCGAATCTTGCCACGTTCTTCGCTTATCCAACGGACATCCGCAAAGTGATCTATACGACGAATGCCATCGAGTCGCTAAACAGCGTGATCCGCCATGCGATCAAAAAGCGTAAAGTGTTCCCGACAGACGACTCGATGAAAAAAGTGGTGTGGCTGGCAATCCAGTCTGCGTCCCGGAAATGGACGATGCCGTTGAAGGACTGGCGAATGGCAATGAGCCGCTTTATTATCGAGTTCGGTGACCGCCTGGACGGTCACTTCTGAGAAAGGCATTTACACAGAATCTTAAACAGGCTCGGCTGATCGGCACCTGCCGTCTGAACGGTATCGATCCGGAAGCGTATCTGCGCCATATTCTGAGCGTACTGCCGGAATGGCCCTCCAACCGTGTTGACGAACTCCTGCCATGGAACGTAGTACTCACCAATAAATAAGCGTCAATACGGTGCTCCGTTGACGCTTACGAAAATGGACATTAGTATCGGAAACAGGAAAGGGAGGCGAAAGACGGTTTAAATGAGACGGTTACCGTTAATCCTACCTACCAGCAGATGCTTGAGCATTATAATGTCGCAGTTTTGCCTGCGCGGCCACGTAAACCGAAAGATAAAGCCAAAGCAGAAGTTGGCATTCAGGTTGTTGAACGCTGGATCATGGCCCGAATCAGGCATGAGATCTTCTACAGCCTTGCATCGCTTAATCAGCGTATTCGGGAGTTGCTGGAAAGACTGAATAACAAAATAATGCAGAAGTTGGGTTAGCTACAACATCCTTCTCTCTGGGCGTCAGGTGGCTTCTTGCCAAATCCACCGATAAATGGAAATACTCATTCTGAATGTTCAGCATCCCGTCCTCCTGTCATTCTCCACTCTGTCGTTATACCTGAATAGAATATTTCCCTGTTTCGTTTATCCGGCCAGACCTCAATCAGACAGCCCAGCGTCAGAAAACACATCGACAGCCACAGCAGTTCATCATGCATGCCGACCGTGTGATACATCTGTATACAGGCCCTGACCATCATTCCGGCACAGCTCATCAGAACCAGTGTGTATACGGTCGCCATCAGGAATCTCACGTCATGCCGAAACGGGTAAATAAACAGAAAGATAAACACGCTCACACTGCAGGCCAGGCCGGCCGTCAACATCTCCGTGGTCAGATATAGCGCCGACAGTATCCGGCCCTCCCCCTGCTCAACAGACGTCTCAAATGCCAGCAGCCACCACGGATGGGCCAGCAGGAACAACGCCAACCACATTCCCCTGCGCACGCGCAGGTTACCATGGCTGTCAAAATCCTCCACCCGCCAGGCTCTCATTCGGCACCCTCCTCCTGACGATGGCTGCGCGCCTCCCACAACTGCCATACCCTTTCCGCGAATTTATCCGGACGCCCTTCAAACAGCACCTTCTCCACGTCGTTTTCCGTCAGGTATTTCTGCAGACGCTCGCGCAGGCGTGGCGTCTCCGTCAGGGACAGTACCGCCGTGATGTACTCCTCGCGGTCGCGGGCAATCAGGGCCTCCGGCAGGCCCAGGCGTCTGAACAGCCCCTCATCAATATGGGTGTGGACTTCCGGCCCCGTCATGCACACCCCGGGCAGCCCCTGGCGCACGGTATCCACCAGGCCGTTGGTGTTGCCAAACGGGAACGGGTTCACAAACAGCTCACAGCTGTTCAGCGCCTGCTGGTATGCCTGGACTGGCATGTGCGCATTCACTTCTGCCGTCGGCAGCGCCTGACGGATAGCCCGGCGCAGGTAGTCCAGCGTCAGCCCCTGAGCAAAGCCCATCCAGAAGCAGAACTGAACCGGCACCCGGCTTCTGTCGCTGATTTCCCGCAGGGTATCCAGGAAGCCCGGGTTGATTTTCATGACCGATGCACAGACAGCCACCCGCACCGGCAGGGCCGCAGGCCACGCCGCCTTCGCCCGGTCACGGAATGGTGTGCGTTCCGGCAGGACACGTTCCGTGCTGGCCGGCGGAATATACGGTATCGCATCCTTCGGGACGGCACAGACCGTCTCGCTGAAGCATGCCGGGTCTCCCAGGTAGTCTTCCTCCACCAGGACACCATCAATATGCTCAGACCAGGTGGTGGCCGGGTGTCCCAGCGCCATCAGCTGCAACGGAGCCAGGCGCAGGGCCGTCAGGTAGACGGTCAGCGGGAACATGCCCACGGACGGGTAGTAAATCACGTCCGGGCGCACCTCACTCAGGCAGCGGATGGCATCCCCGACAACGTTCTCCGCCGACAGCTCCCGGAACTCATCAAACACCTCCCGGGTAATCTCGTCCGTCGCTCCGGGCTGCGCAATACCCAGCAGGTGGAAGTGCTCCCGCAGGGCGCGCATGGAGGTGGAGTGGGTCCGGTAAATGCTGTGCTGACAGGTAAACCACTCCAGCACCACCGCCAGCACCGGTTTCTGACGCGCCGCTTCCGGCGCGCGTACCGGCAGACAGTCTGCGTAAGTCTGCTCCAGTGCCCGGGCCGTCAGCCGGTTGATTTCCTGCTTGATGCGGTGCTTTTCCGGTAAATCTGCATAGGAGCAGTGCATGTAAACATCGTGCAGCACCTTCCCGGGCAGAAACTCCAGAGAATCAATCTCCTTCAGCCTCTCCGGCAGCCACGCCAGGAGATGCTCGCGCTTCTGGTGCGCCGCCGGCGTCGGCAGGGCGCGACCGCTCAGCAGGGCAAAGAACAGCCGGACCACCGTCTGTCGGTCATACTGCCAGAGCGGCTCCGGCTGCAGGGCTATCTGTGAATCCGGGTAATAACTCAGGCAGAACAGCTGCAGATTATCCGCGTTCAGGGTCAGGGGGGCAACCACCCCGCCCCCGGCCGCGTTGATGTTGCGGATGATATGGTCGCCGTGGCGGTAGTCGCTGACGGCAAAAATAATGGCCAGCCAGCGGTGATAGTCCATCAGCTCCGCAAAACCGCCGTCGCTGACCCGGAACCCCGGACGGGAGAACAGCGCCGTGATGGCCCCGGCAATACGGGTGCACAGATGGGGATTTATCTCCTCTGCCGTCATCCCCGGCGCCCAGGCGGAAAAGCTCTCCCCCCACTGCGCATAATGTCGGTCCAGCAACTGTAAGAGCGATATCAGGGACCGGGCCGCCTCTTCGTTAAGCCCCTGGTGCACCTGCCATTCAAAGGTCTCCAGACGAAACGTCAGACCTGCCTGCTCCTGTACAGGGGCTGTGTCTGTTTTATGACTCATCATTACACTCCTGAATACGAAAAATTAACCGGTAGCGTGCGCCCTGCAGCGCACGCTGGTGATTTATCTGAACATCAAGGATTAACGGGTTTCGCACTGCCGGAGGACAGCGGTTTGGCCACCACGCCGGTGTGACGGTAAGGCGGCTGCACATCAGCCCCTGCTGACGACACCGTGCTGCGGGTACAGTTGCCCTCTTCATCACACACACTGATGTTCAGCGTCTGCGGCTCAGGGCGGTAACCGGAGGTCTCCAGCACCTGACTACCTTCGGGTAGTGTCCGCTATTGCCAGTACACCTCACTGTTCCCGGTAAGAGTAATGTTACTGGCCGTCAGCGTGTTGTTGCCAGCAAACAGAATCCCGGAGGTGCTACCGTTCCCGATCCCGGTCAACTTGATGCTGCCATTTGACGCATTCAGGGTGACGTTGCCGTCCAGATACGTGGCATTGTCGTTTGCTGGGGCAGTACCGTTAGCCGTGATATTACCATTGGTGGATGTAATTCTTGCATCTTTCAGGTAAACACCAGAGCTCGCACTGTTCGTCTTAGCCGCCAGGTTGATGTTGGTGGTGGCCGTCAGCGTGGTATTGCTGATTTCAGAGCCGGCCACTGTCGCATTCAGCGCAAAGTTGCCCGCGGTGATGTTGGAGTGTTTAATCTGAACACGGGTCCCCTGCATAGTGATGTTATTCGTGGCATTCAGCGTGGTAGTGCCTGTAGTGTCTGTAAGGTTGATGGCATTCCCACTCGTACTTTCCCCGGTAAGAGTAATGTTACTGGCCGTCAGCGTGTTGTTGCCTTTAAGGTTGATGGCATTTCCACTCGTACTGCTCCCGGTAAGAGTAATGTTATTCGTGGCATTCAGCGTGGCAGTGCCTGTAAGGTTGATGGCATTCCCACTCGTACTGCTCCCGGTAAGAGTAATGTCATTCGTGGCATTCAGCGTGGCAGTGCCTGTAAGGTTGATGGCATTCCCACTCGTACTGTTCCCGGTAAGAGCAATGTTACTGGCCGTCAGCCTGTTGTTGCCAGCAAACAGAATCCCGGAGGCGCTACCGTGCCCGTTCCCGGTCAACTTGATTCTGCCATTTGACGCATTCAGGGTGACGTTGCCGTCCAGATGCGTGGCCTTGCCGTTTGCTGTGGCAGTACCGTTAGCCGTGATATTACCATTGGTGGATGTAATTCTTGCATCTTTCAGGTAAACACCAGAACTCGCACTGTTCGTCTTAGCCGTCAGGTTGATGTTGTTGGTGGCCGTCAGCGTGGTATTGCTGATTTCAGAGCCGGCCACTGTCGCATTCAGCGCAAAGTTGCCCGCGGTGATGTTGGAGTGTTTAATCTGAACACGGGTCCCCTGCATAGTGATGTTATTCGTGGCATTCAGCGTGGTAGTGCCTGTAGTGTCTGTAAGGTTGATGGCATTCCCACTCGTACTTTCCCCGGTAAGAGTAATGTTACTGGCCGTCAGCGTGTTGTTGCCTTTAAGGTTGATGGCATTTCCACTCGTACTGCTCCCGGTAAGAGTAATGTTATTCGTGGCATTCAGCGTGGCAGTGCCTGTAAGGTTGATGGCATTCCCACTCGTACTGCTCCCGGTAAGAGTAATGTTACTGGCCGTCAGCGTGTTGCAGCCATTAAACAGAATCCCGCTATCGGTCCCGGTCCCGGTCAACTGGATGTTGCCATTTGACGCATTCAGGGTAGTGTTATTAATAGATATATTCACACGGTTTGAAGTATTTGTCGTCCCAACAGTTATATCCCCACCATTGGTCGTTATATTGGCGTTATTGCTAATGGTGATACTGCCATTGCTGGTCCTGGCGCCCGACAGATTAACATTCAGCTTACCCTCGGTGGACGTGATGCTGTTGTTTACCGTGATGTTGCCGCCAGCCTGCAGCGTCAGGCTGGCATCACTTCCGTTGCTTTTGTTAATTGCCGCATTAACGGTAATATTCCCTTTCTGTGCTCCGTCTTTTGCTGTGTGACTGGTCAGAATAGTGACACTGGTCCCGTTGTTCAGCCTATTGTTGATACTGGTATTGCTGACCGCAGAGCCCGCAGCGGTGGGTGCAAATTGCGTGTGCGGCGGCGATTGAGTCGTCTCAGTTTTGCTATCATTGCTATCATTGCTACCATTCACAATGGTGATATCCGCCGAGTCCAGCAGCCAGTTACCCGCCTTGCCTTTCTTCGCGGATGCACTGACCGTACCAAATGCCTGCAGGTTACCTTGCGAAGAGGTCTCCACCTGACCACCGTTACCGCCGGTCTCACCACCCTTCGCGCTAATCTGACCATGGAAGTTGGTGTAGCTGTCTGACCACAGCACGGCCGTACCGCCGTTACCCTGCTGCGTTGCAGAAACGTCAATGCGGGCGCCGTCCTGCATCACCACCTTGTCCGCATTACGGATGTTGCTGTCCTTACCCTGCCAGCCGCCACCGACATACACTTCACCGCCGCCCTGACCACCGGTTGCTGTGATGCTGCTGCCCTTGTCCAGCAGAATATTCTTACCCTGCACGACAACCTTACCGCCCTGACCGGACGCATTGTCCGCCTGCAGGGTACCGCTCAGGTGCACCACACCACTGTCGCCACCGTCCAGTACAATGTTACCGTCCTGACGGCGCATACCGCCGGCTTCCACCACCCCGCTCACGTTCAGTACCGTGTTCATCAGCATATCCCGGCCGAGTGCGGTCAGGTACACCTGACCATCCCGGGCACTGACCAGACCGCGGTTTTCCACCAGGGCATTAACCACATCTCCTGTCACCTGCACGGACATCAGGCCGCCATTATCCAGCTGCAGCGTGACGCGCTCGCTGGCCGCCAGGACGGTCTTGCCGCCCGGCGTACGGATGGTGCCACTGTTGCTGACCCTGTCTGCTGTCAGCACAATATAGCCACCGGCATTTGTGGTCAGTGCCCCCTGGTTCACAATTTCTGCCCCGGCTTTCTGTCCGCCGCTGAAGGTGTAACGACGGTTCATGAAGTCGTCGTTTTTAATGTCGCGGGTTGATGCCACAAAACCTGACGTGCTGACACTGGCCTCCTTACCAAACAGCACGCCGTTCGGGTTAACCAGGAACACCTGACCATTCGCCTTCAGGTTACCCATAATCTGCGATTCACCGCCGCCCACAACACGGTTCAGCGCCACTGCACTGCTGTCGGGCTGGTAAAACTGCACCGTATTCCCTTTACCAATGTCAAAGCTGTTCCAGTTGGCCACCATGTTCTGACTGCTCTGATGAATATTCATCTGGTTGCCGGAAGGCGTCTGGATACTGCCTGAACCTGCCACAATCTGGCCACCGGTCGGCAGGTTTGCTGACATCGCCGGATGGGCCATTATCATCATACCCGACAGCAGGCTCAGCGCCATGGCGCGCACGCCACGACGGGGGGACTTTTCGCCCTCCACGCTGCCCGTGGCTTTTGCATTACCCACGCCGGTGGTGATTTCACTCACCACCACCAGTTCGTTGCGGCGTTTGTCAAACTTCAGTTTATATATACGGTTCATACTGTTCTCTCACTAAAGGTCGGAAACAAAACTCTTCTGTTTCACGGCATTAATTCCTTGTTTATCGCTTATGTCCGGCATCAGCGGACTCAGAACGTTTTCAGGGCTGACAGCCAGACGCGGTTGTCAGCCCGGGTACCGGAGACCGGGTCCTTACCGGAAGACGCGCGGGCCCAGGTGACCGTCGCGGCGTAGTTCCCCGGGTCACCCACGGTGGCGAACAGACCGCCGCCTCCCAGATTCACCTCGTTTTTATCCGTCAGGAGAAGGCCGGTTTTTGTGGCATTATCCCTGTTCTGCTGGCCATTACCGTGGTCATAAAATGCCCCGACCGAGACAAACGGACTTTTCCCGACCCGGGTACCGGCCGGCAGAGACCAGGTCGACTTCACCTCCGCAGTGGCCACAACACCGCGGTCAACCGCACCGGCACCCACGTCATAGGCACGTACCGCAGACGGCCCGCCCAGCAGGAACTTGCGGGACGCATCCAGGTTACGGCTGGTTTCCTGACCGCTCAGACGAACGGAGGCCTGCAGGGGCCCGTAAATCTGCTGGTCATGCTGCAACTGGTAGTTGAACGTGAAGAAGTGGCTGTCCGTACCGCGCACGTCGCTGCCGCTCCAGAAGCGGGAGGTGTCATCCTGGTAGAGCATCCGGCCCACCGTCAGGTCCACGCTCGCTCCGGTCACCCCACCCGGCACCGTAGCCATGCTGCCCGCCACACCCAGTGTCCCGGTGGTGGCCGTTTTTTTGCCTTCCCTGCCGCTTGAGAGGGAGAACTTCTGCGGGTATTTGTCGGTCAGGAAGGACTGACCGACCGAGGCCCGGAGGTTCACCTGTGCCGTGCCGGTGCGGACGAGCGGATGGCTTACATAGAGCTCCCAGTCGTCGGAATACCCCAGGAAGCGCTCCTGCATAAAGTCATACTGGTAGTCCAGACGGCTGTATGCCACCCCCTCGCGGGTGCCATAACCGGACACAAGCATGCTGTAATCCAGGCGGCCGTTCACCAGCCCGCCATGCTCGTAGCCCACAGCACCATCGATACGCAGCTGATCACCTGTGCCGAGCAGGCTATTAACATACGCGCCACCCAAGACGCGGCTCCGTCCGGTAGACTGCGAGCCCTGATTGTCCAGCCCCACATACCCGCCGGCACGCCGCCCCGGACGCACATCGGTCACCACCGCCGTGGTGCCACTCTTCTTACCGGGACTCAGGGAGATGCTGGCTTCCACGCCGGGGATTTCGTTCAGCAGCAGGGAGAGGCGCTCAGCCTGTTTACGCAGCACCGGCTGACCTTCCGGGGTGGTCGCACTGACCATGCTGGTGAGGAAGTCGTCACGAACCGGGGCTGTGTTGCTGACGGTGGCGCGGTCAGCCGTACCCGGCAGCACTGTCAGGTTCAGCTCGCCGTCACGGATAACCTGGCGGGAAATAATCACCCGGGCCGCCATCAGGCCGGCATCACGGTACAGCGCCGTCAGCTCAGCACTCAGGGAGCGCAGGTCGGCAAAAGAGAGGGGCCTACCGATACAGGCACGAAGCACCGGCTCCACCGGCACGGAGAGCGAGGACGGCGCACCGGAAAGGCGGATATGCTTCAGGATGACGCGTTCAGAGGAGGCGTCGCGGAAAGGCTGAGCCGTCTCCGCAGATGAGGCCACATCCGGTGCCGCAAGCTCAGGGATGTGCACGCTGCGGGACTCCTCCTGACGGAGCTGGTTACCGAGGGAGCCGGCATTCTGGAGCACCGGAGCTGCCTGAACGCTGAGGGGCAGGCAGACGGAGAGCACGGCAGCCGGAACGGAGAGGCGGCCGTGCTCCAGCATCTGGAGACGCGCGGCAGAGAGCCCCCTCAGGCGAAAGAACGGTTCTGACATGAATTTAACCACCATAGCAGATATTAGGAATCAGTATTCCTTGAGCAGGCAAAAGTATTAAAGAAATAATTACTGTGAATTAATTAACGTTGTGGATGCTCTTCCCTGATGAAGGGGGGGCTCCCCTAATATTATTTCAGTACCGGTTAAGAAAGTCATATAACAGCAATATTAATATCAAATAAAGCACAACTCACTTCGGAGGCTGGATTTGCCCCTATATTTCCAGACACCTGTTATCACTTAACCCATTACTAGCTTGCTGCCGTAGATATTCCCGTGGCGAGCGATAACCCAGTGCACTATGCGGATGCCATTCGTTATAATGCTCGAACGCCTCTGCAAGGTTCTTTGCTGCCGTTAACCCGTCTGGTTTGGGCATGACACTGATGTAGTCACGCTTTATCGTTTTCACGAAGCTCTCTGCTATGCCGTTACTCTCCGGACTCCGCACCGCCGTGTTCTTCGGTTCAAGCCCCAACATCCGGGCAAACTGCCGTGTTTCATTAGCC
>OJJK01000684.1_pt1 | contig 10372 bp, 8 predicted proteins | sample 1596271 | NCBI WGS metagenome assembly OJJK01 (sample SAMEA4350142, study PRJEB24818) | metagenome | biome: human; feature: gut; material: faeces | place: Denmark | collected 2013-09 | reverse complement strand
GCTATCCATTCCATGGACCGGTCGCTGAAATCGACTTCCGGTTCCGGCTCCGGCTCCGGTTCCGGCTCGTCGAGGGGATACACGGCTTTGAACGCCTTGATGTCGTTTTCGCTGAAGCCGCTCCAGCGCAGCGGATTGGTTTCTTTCGTCATGATGGACTTTTCATCGATTGAATTAAGACCGGGAATAGGAAAACCTTCAGGATTTGAGTCTGCCGCACATGCCGTATGTCCGAACCCGATGGCATGTCCTATCGCATGCAGTATCATATCGCGGGCCTGGGTAGTGCCTGTGCCGGGCCTGTAGGTACAGCTCATATTGATGATGACACTCCCCGGATTGCCGGAAAAGTCCGGAGGAGTGACGAACATGAGCGAAGTATCGTCGTTATCGGAATTGTATTCTGCCGATATGACGATTTCTCCTGCTCCGGAAGTAGCGAAAGTAATGGCGCATTGGGCCTTTTGGTTCCAGTAATCGATAGCCTCCTGAATCGCGTCATAGTAGTCCAGTACCCCGGATGTCACTATATTGATAGTCCGTTTCTCGGCGCTGACTACGTTACGGCTTACATCCTGCGTCTGCCGGGTCGGTTCAATCGTTTTCAGTTCTGCGAGGTATTCATGACGCAGCAGGATATCTCCTTCCACGACATAACCCCGTTCGGTAACGGAAACCGCTGATGTATCGTATCCCATTTGTCCGATGAGGTAAATGTCTGCCTCCTGTTGCAGCTGCTGCGCCGTTTTCGTTTCGGAGTTTATCACCTGTTCTCCTGTGCACGCGACCGCACTTAGTATAAGTGCACATAAAGGGAAAAATAAAGTTTTCATGATTTATTTGTTAAAAGTTGGTACGTTCTCTGCGATAGCAGGATAGACAATCCACAAATAAGGAGCCGTAGTATGGGTATAAGCAATATAGGCCAATAGGTAACCGGCATTGTTGTAATAGAATGCCCAAATAGCATCTTCCCCTTGCTCGCCTTCGTCACGCCGTTCATACCGTTCGTCCATAAAAGCAATGCATTCATCCAGATATGCAACAGAGCTTATATAAGCAACTGCGTTCAGAACAAACGGCATTTCGTCTTGCCATACTATCGAATAGCTTATCTTCTCAAGCGGCGCCACTCCCTTATAAACGATTTCTTTGTCGTTCTGTTCCAATATCTCCCGTGTTTCCGCCTCTTTGAGTACGGACAGCGGGTGTAACGACAAATAGTTGTAAACGGTTCTTCGAACGTATCGTAACGGGGTTGTACTTCCACGGTGCAGACGGCGCTGCCGGAGTCGGCTGTTGCGGTGACGGTCGTGGTGCCGACATGCCGGGCGGTGACGGTACCGTCGGCGTCCACCGCGGCATAGAAGTCGTCCGCGGCGCTCCACGCGACGGGCCTGTCGGCCGTGATTCGTACCTGGTCGCCCACATAGAGCCGGACGGCCTGCCGGTCGAGTTTCGGCGCATCCTGCTGTTTGCACCCTGCCGTTCCGGCAGCGATGCCTGCCAGTACGGCCAATAAGAGCATACGTTTCATAAGCATGAGTAGTGAAAGGTTTATATTTTATCAAAACATGTATCGTAAAGTTAATATTAATCCGGTTAATGACAAATATTTCATGCTGAAAAACACGGCGGAGGGACGGGTTCCGTCTGATTCCGTTGTGGAAGATGGTAGGGACGAAGATAAAAAGCGAGGTGCGGACATTGCCGTACCTCGCTCATTTCTGTGCGGAGATTGCCTAGGGTCAGGGCTTTTCGTATATCCAGAGTTCGTTGTTCACCCCTGCGAGTGCCCGCTTGCGGGCCTCGACAGCGGCGCGGTCGGTCGAGGAGAAGACGCTGACGAGCGTCTTGCCGCCGCTGAAACCGACTTTCCGGTAGTTGGCGCTTCCGATACCCAACGGGTCGGCTGCTATCAGCCGGTCGGCATTCGCTGGGTCGGAGAATACGCCGGCTACAAGGTGGAATTCCGGCCCTGAAGCGACGTTCGGAGAGGCGTATTCTTCCAGGCTGCGCTGTATCTCGTCCGCAATCGCATCGTTCGCCGTACCGTTCTCCATGTCCGTTGCGGTGGCCACAGTGCCTGCGGAGCGGTTCTCCGTTTCGGCGTTCTTTCCGGTTGTTGTCCCGACCGTCCGGTTGTCGGCGACGGTTTCCTCTTTCACCTCTTCCGCTACGGCGGGCGCTATCGTGCTCTCTCCGCGGGATGAGGCGCCTGCGGCCTCTTCACGGGCGATGCGTATTGCGGCGGGAGTTTCGCCGGTATCGGCTTTGCGGTCGGCGAAGCGGCTGATTTGAACGACAACCGCCATGACGAGGGCTGCAACGGCTATCACGCTGATGCCGATGAGCAGCTTTCTGCCCGTCCCGTAACGGGGCTTCACCGGTACCGGTTCCGTCCCCTGCGGATTGAGCAGTTCGTACAGTTCGACGGCGGGATAGAATACGCCTCCGCGCAGTACGCCTACGCCGTTTATCTCCCGGACATCTCCCTCCTGCTGCGAATGGAGTGCCCACTCCTCATACCCCTCCAGCGTGCCTGCGGAAGGATATGCCGGATTCTCCGCCGGCGAGAACGCTATCCGGTTGTATGGCGGTCGGAGCGATTTTCCGGAGATGAACTCCGCCGGTCTCTGCTCGACGTAAAGCGCTCCTATTCCCGGCAGGTTGATACCCCGGCCGGCCGCGAGCGTGTCGAATATCGTTTTTTCGATGGCGTTCATAGCGGTATGGTTTTAAGGTCGGAAATGCTGCATCGGACGGTCCTTTTCCCCGGAGAGGAGGCAATCCCGTCCGGAAACTCCCGCAGTGGCGGCCTTTTCCGCCGCCACTGCGGCCCCCTTATTTCTTGCGTTTGCCGTTGTTTTTGGCATTGCGTGCTGTCGTCTGCGCGTCGCGTTTTGCGGCAAGCGCCTGTACTTCTGCGAGCGGGGGAGGCGTCTGTTTGTGATGCAGGGCGTAAACTATCATCACGATGCCGGCGATGATGAACGGCACGCTGAGCCACTGGCCCATGTTAAGGAACATGGTGGCCTCGAAATCCACCTGGTCGTTCTTGACGTATTCGATGAGGAAGCGTGACAGGAAGATGCCTATCAGTCCCACGCCGAACAGCAGGCCCGGGTAGCGCCTGCCCGCATCCTTGCGGTAATAGAGGTAACAGAGCAGGGCGAACAACACGAGGTAGGCGAGGGCTTCATATATCTGCGTCGGATGGCTGGGCGGCCCGTACACCGGTTCGGCGCCGTTCATCCAGGCGTTTACGTTCTCGATGAACCGGAATCCCCACGGCCTGTCGGTCGGGTGGCCGTATATTTCGTGGTTGAAAAGGTTACCCATCCGGACGAAAGCACCGCCTACGGCCACGGGAATCATCACCCGATCCAGCGACCACAGGTAGGGCATCCTGTTCTTCCGCGAAAAGAGCCACAGACCGATAAGGAGTCCTATGGCCGCTCCGTGGCTCGCCATGCCGCCGTCGCGGAAGGCCAGCAGCTTGAGCGGATTGGCCAGATAGTACCCCGGTTCGTAAAACAGGCAGTGGCCCAGGCGGGCGCCGATGATGGTGGCCAGTGCCCCGTAAATGAATATCGAGTCGGCGAGCTTTGCGGGAAGCCCCTCTCTCTTGCAGAACTGTACGAAAAAGAAGGCTCCGAGCCCGATGGCGATGGCCCACATCACGCCGTACCAGCGGATGTCGAGCGACCCTATTCTGATGAATGTGGGATTGAAGTGCCAGACTACCGTAAGAAATTGGTTGAACATCTCTTGTATGGTTGGTTTACAAATCGTCGCGGCACAGCCGCATGCTCCTAATACTGCCAAAGGTACGAAGAAAATCCTTTTTCCTGTATCGCTGCCGGTTATTTGTTGCCGGAGCCGGCCGTCGCCGGGGGTATCGCGGCAGGGGAAGTGGCGGGCCGGAAGAATCCGAATATTTGCCGGTATGATTATATATGTTTGAAAATCCGTATCTTTGTAGCATTGGAATAAGCGGTTTCATTTGGTTTCCGGTAATTTAAAAAGTTCAGTATGAGAAAATTTTACACGAATTATGTGCTGCCGGCCGCGGTATTCGCCGTATCTCTCCTGTCGTACGGGTGCGTGGACAGGGAGTACAGCCTCGACAATATCGACGGCGGCGGGAGTATCAGTGTGGGCGATGTGATAACGACGCCGCCGGTGACCGCCCACCTCACTTTCGAGGGTATTTTGGGCGGTATGGACGAAGTGGAGAGGATACTGGAGGAGAACGGCCTGTCGTTCGAGGACATAGGTTTCGTGGAGATGTATATCGGCGAAGAGCTCTTTCTGGTGAATCTGCCGCTCGACATTCCGCTGATACCGGAAGGGATGACGGATACGTTCCTGCCCGAGGGCGACGACAAAGTGGAACTGCTGCTGGATATTGCCAGTACGCTTCCCATGGCGATGGATTTGAAAATCGAGTTTACCGATGCGTCCGGCGCGGTCGTGACCGCTTTCGACACGATTTCCATAGCGAAGGCCGGGGAGGGCGAAGAGTTCGGTGCGCAGGAGCGGCTGGATATCACGGATGTGATTGGCCGCATATCGGATATCGAGGGGATGAACGTCACCCTGTTGCGTCCCGATTTGGAGAAGGTCAAATTCCTGCTCGACAACTATATCGAAGTCGGAGTCCGGCTTGAGAAAACGGGCGGTATCAAGTTGCCGCTTTAAAAACCCAATCCTGCCATGAAGAGACTATGTTTTGTATCCGCCCTGATGCTGTTGGCGGCTTCCGGGGCTTCGGCCCAGCAATACCGGACCTCCTATTTCATGGAGGGTTCCACGATGCGCGGTTACCTCAATCCCGCCCTGCGTCCCGACAGAGGGTACGTTTACATCCCCGTGTTGGGTACGACATCCGTAAATTTTAATTCCAATGCACTTACGTTCAAAACGATATTCTATCCGGTAGGGGACAACGGGCAGTTGGTGTCGCTGTTGGACGACCGGGTGACGTGGCATGACATAGAACCGAATCTGAAGACGATGAACAAGGTCGGTTTCGACCTGCACATGACGCTTCTCGGTGCCGGTTTCTATACGGGCCGCGATTTCTGGACCATCGAGGCAGGACTCGATGTGACAGGGGGATTTCATCTTCCCAAAAGTTTCGTGGAGTTCGTCAAGCTCGGCTCCAAGGCCAATGCCTACGACATGGGTGGCCTGATGGCCGGTGCCGATGCGGTGATGAACATTTCGGCGGGATACTCGCGTCGTATCAATGACGAGCTTACGGTCGGCGGACGGGTGAACTTCAAGGGAGGGCTCGCCCGGGCCAACATGAACTACGACCGGCTCAACGTTACCCTGAACGGGGAGAAGTGGGCCGTGGATGCGGGCGGGAACCTCGCCCTGAGCCTGAACGGACTGGATGTACCGACCGATGCGGAAGGATACGTCGACATGGACAGGCTGGATGCAGAGTCGTTCGTTTCGAATATCCGCGGCCTGGCGGGTTTCGGCCTGACGTTCGACATAGGTGCCGAATACGTGTGGATGGAACGGTTCAAATTCTCGGCGGCCATCCTGAACCTCGGCTTCATGAACTGGAGTGAAAAACATACGTTCGTGGGACGTTCGGAGGCTTCGTACGACTTCGTGGGAATGCGCTACGATTTCAATCCGGAGACGAATCAGTGGGAGACCGTCGGAGAGGACGGGGATTTCAACTTCGATGAGTTCGCCAAGTTCAAGGAGGCGTCCGGCAGGGCACGGACCAAAATGTATCCGGGCTTCGTGCTGGGTGCCGAATACGACATTTTCGGCAACAACCTGCTGGGTGCAGGTGCGTTGTTCACCCACCGGAAGAACGAATATTATGCCCGTACCGAAGTGGCGCTGTCGGCGACGGTACGCCCCATCGAGTGGTTCACGGCTTCGCTGAGCTGGTCGGTCGGCAACTACAAGAATATCGGCGACAATTTCTTCAACTCGTTCGGTTTCGCCTTCAATTTCCATACGGGGTGGATAAACTTCTTCGCCGGGACGGATTTCCTCATGTTCAAGGTCAATCCGCAGTTCATACCGGTCGGGCAGAAGGTGTTCAACATCACTGTCGGCCTCTCCGTTCCGCTCGGCCCTTCGCCGTACTGCCGTTACGGAAAGTGCTGAAAGACGATGCCGCAATACCGTATCGAGAGTATATTGCACGGGGGATGTCCGGTCGGGGCATCCCCCGCGGTTTTGTCGGCCGGTTTCGCGGCGGATATCCGGATGCGGTGCGCCGGTTTCCCGCAGGGGATACCCGTGCCAGTCCGGCGATGAAAATTGCCGATTTGTTTGTTATTTAAAAAACAATGGGATACCTTTGCGAGCGGTAACCATTTGTAGGTATAGGCGGCCTGCCGCCGGACTTTCCGGGTCAATACAAACACAAAATAACATATTCGTTCTATGGCCAACATCTTTACTTCATCTATCGGCAAGAAGCTGATTATGAGTATTACGGGAGCGTTTCTGATACTGTTCCTGACCTTCCACATGATTATGAACGGGGCGCTGGTCTTCTCCGACGACGCTTACAACGCCATCGTGAATTTCCTCGGGGCCAACTGGTATGCGCTCGTGGGGACCGTCATCCTGGCGGCGGGCGTGGTGTTCCACTTCGTGTACGCCATCGTCCTCACCGTGGGTAACCTTCGGGCACGCGGAAAGGTTCGCTATGCCGAGACCAAACGCGAGAACGGCGTGGAGTGGTCCTCCAAGAACATGTTCGTTCTCGGACTCGTCGTATTGGGCGGACTGCTGCTCCATCTCTTCAACTTCTGGTACAACATGCAGTGGACCGAGATAATCGGCAGGCATGTGAACAGCCTCGGCTTCGGTCCGAAGGAGGGTGCCGAGATGGTGAGGTTCGTCTTCTCGCACGTAGGGTATGTCATCGCCTATATCGTATGGCTCGTGGCGCTCTGGTTCCACCTTACGCACGGTATGTGGAGCATGATGCAGACCGTGGGATGGAACAGCAAGGTGTGGATGAAAAGGCTGAAGTGCATCGCCTATATCCTTTCGACGCTTATCGTCGGCTGCTTCATGCTGATAGTCGTTATCCTGTATGTACAGAGCCTGATGTAGTTTTAACTAACCGCTGAATAATAAAAAAGCAAGATATGACAAAGATAGAATCCCATGTGCCGCAGGGCCCCATTACCGAGAAATGGAGCAAGCATAAGGCCGACATCAAGGTGGTCAGCCCGGCCAACAAGCGTAAACTCGATATCATCGTCGTAGGTACCGGCCTCGGCGGCGCGTCGGCTGCTGCCTCGCTGGGCGAACTCGGCTACAATGTCAAGATATTCTGCATCTCCGACTCGCCGCGCAGGGCGCACTCCATCGCCGCGCAGGGCGGTATCAACGCTGCGAAGAACTATCAGAACGACAACGACTCCGTCTTCAGGCTCTTTTACGACACCATCAAGGGCGGCGACTACCGTGCTCGTGAAGCGAATGTCTATCGTCTGGCGGAAGTTTCCAACAATATCATCGACCAGTGCGTCGCACAGGGCGTGCCGTTCGCACGCGACTACGGCGGGCTGCTCGCCAACCGTTCGTTCGGCGGCGCGCAGGTATCGCGTACCTTCTATGCCCGCGGCCAGACGGGACAGCAGCTTCTGCTCGGCGCTTATGCGGCGCTCAACCGGCAGATAGCCAAAGGGTCGGTGAAAAGCTATCCGCGCCATGAGATGCTCGACCTGGTGCTTATTGACGGCAAGGCCCGCGGCATCATCACCCGCAACCTCGTGACGGGCGAAATCGAACGGTTCGGCGCACACGCCGTGGTTATCGCCACGGGCGGTTACGGCAACGTCTTCTTCCTCTCGACCAATGCGATGAACTCCAACGGTTCGGCCGCCTGGCAGTGCTACAAGAAGGGGGCGATGTTTGCCAACCCCTGCTTCACGCAGATACACCCGACCTGTATTCCGGTGCACGGCGAACACCAGAGCAAGCTGACGCTCATGTCGGAGTCGCTCCGCAACGACGGCCGCATCTGGGTACCCAAGAAGAAGGAGGATGTGGAGAAGCTCCGCGCCAAACTCAAAAAGGCTTCCGAAATCGCGGAGGAGGACAGGGATTACTACCTCGAACGCCGGTATCCTGCGTTCGGTAACCTCGTTCCCCGCGACGTGGCTTCCCGTGCCGCCAAGGAGCGTTGCGATGCCGGTTTCGGCGTGAACGAAACGGGGCTCGCCGTATTCCTCGACTTCAAGACCGCTATCGAAAGGCTCGGCAAGGATGTCATCAAGGCCCGCTACGGCAACCTGTTCCAGATGTACGAAAAGATTACCGACGTGGACCCGTACGAGGAGCCGATGATGATTTATCCGGCCGTACACTATACCATGGGCGGCATCTGGGTGGATTACAACCTGATGACCACCATTCCCGGCCTTTACGCCATCGGCGAGGCCAACTTCTCCGACCACGGTGCCAACCGCCTCGGTGCATCGGCCCTCATGCAGGGACTGGCCGACGGTTACTTCGTACTGCCCTATACCATCGGCGATTATCTGTCGCATGACATCCAGACGCCGAAGATAGATACCAACGCTCCGGAATTTGCCGAAGCGGAGAAGAACGTCCGTGCACGCATCGAGAAGCTTTTCTCCATCAAGGGCAAGCAGACGGTGGACGAAATCCACAAGAAACTCGGCCACATCATGTGGGAGAACGTAGGCATGGCCCGTTCCAAAGAGTCCCTTGAAAAGGCGCTCGTCGAGATAAGGAAGGTGAGGAAAGAGTTCTGGGAGGATGTCAAGGTTCCGGGTAAGAACGAAGAGTTCAACCAGGAGCTCGAAAAGGCGCTGCGTGTGGCCGACTTCCTCGAAGAGGGCGAACTCATGGCCCGCGACGCGCTCCAGCGCAACGAATCCTGCGGCGGCCACTTCCGCGTGGAGTACCAGACACCCGACGGAGAGGCGCTCCGCGACGACGAACATTTCGCTTTCGTCGCCATCTGGGAATACAAGGGAGAAAACGAGGAACCTGTCATGCACAAGGAACCGCTCACTTTCGAGGCCATCAAGGTGGCACAGCGTAATTACAAGGACTAACCGGTAAAAACAAAGGACGATGAATTTCAAACTTAAGATATGGCGTCAGGCGGACGCCAAGGCAAAAGGCGGGTTCGAGACGTACGAGGTGAACGATATCTCCGAAGACACGTCGTTCCTCGAAATGCTCGATATCTTGAACAACAACCTGATACACGAGGGCAAAGAACCGGTGGCGTTCGACCACGACTGCCGTGAGGGTATCTGTGGCATGTGTTCGCTGCATATCAACGGCGAGGCGCACGGTCCGGATACCGAAGTGACCACCTGCCAGCTCCACATGCGCAAGTTCCATGACGGCGATACGATTACCATCGAACCGTGGCGTTCGGCCGCTTTCCCGGTCATCAAGGACCTCGTCGTGGAGCGAAGCGCGTTCGATAAAATCATGCAGGCCGGCGGATTCATATCGGTCAATACGGGCGGCGTTCCCGATGCCAATACCATCCCCGTACCGCGTGACGATGCCGAGGAGAGCATGGACGCTGCCGCTTGCATCGGTTGCGGTGCCTGCGTGGCTACCTGCAAAAACGGTTCGGCCATGCTGTTCGTAGCGGCCCGCGTTTCGTCGCTGGCCAAGCTGCCGCAGGGCAAGGTCGAAACTCTGCGTCGAGCCAAGGCCATGATTGCCAAGATGGACGAACTCGGGTTCGGCGGCTGTACGAATACGCGTGCCTGCGAAGCGGAGTGTCCGAAGAGTATCTCCATCTCGCATATCGCACGTCTGAACCGCAAATTCCTGACGGCCAAGTTCAAAGACTGACGGTAAGAAAACCTTCTCCGAGCGGTGTCCGAGCGGCGGAACGGTTTCGGCTTTCTTCTCATATCCGGCGTACATGAATGTACGCCGGATTTTTTGTTGTCGGAATCTGGAAATGGAGTTGACCAATTGCCGTTCAGCGGGTTGCGGAGCGGGGCTTCCCCGGCTCCGTATCGTGAAACGGTTCATTCATGTCGCCCGATGCGGTTGGAAGCCAGCATGCTTCCGGATGAGAATCGTCCGATTGTGTCAATTTTTCACGTTTGGCTGACAATTTTGCAGTCAGAAGCTCTTTCGCGGTCATGGCATACTCTTTGTCTATTCTATAAATGACTTCGGGCAGCGGCCTGAAGGATGGAATGAAGCGGACGGCCGTAAGGCCGGACAAATATTGATAATACTGATTAAAGTTAGGAGGACAAAATTATGATGCCAGTTAGAAGAACACAGGGATGGTTACCGGGGATTCTGGATGATTTCTTCGGGAACGAATGGGTGGACAAGACCAGCTCGACGGCTCCTGCCG
>OJJK01000678.1_pt1 | contig 10451 bp, 5 predicted proteins | sample 1596271 | NCBI WGS metagenome assembly OJJK01 (sample SAMEA4350142, study PRJEB24818) | metagenome | biome: human; feature: gut; material: faeces | place: Denmark | collected 2013-09 | reverse complement strand
CTATTATAAATAGTAGAGAGAAGAGGAGCGACAGCTCCCCTGCCCTCTAAACCATTTCATTAGAAATTGGAACCTTCTACGTCCCACCAAACACGAGTACCTTGTGTATCGGTCCCCCCCAAAGCCTCTATACCAGAGGTCTGAATATCGGACAAACCTGCACTCGTGTCCCTTCCCGGCAAAGGAATTTTCCGAATAAGGTCGCCTTGTACCAAACTGCCGTCACCGTCCTCGACATTCAATACGGGGAATATCTTCGGATAGCCCGTACGGCGCAAATCGTTCCATGCTTCATAGGAATAGGGGAACCCGGCAATATACTTCTGAGTGATGATTTTTTCCAATTTGGTTTCCGGCGTATCGCCTTCGTTCCATTTAACACCGATTTTGGTTACACTGGCTATATCATTGGTATGGTCCATCGGGTCGGTATACGCATAAGCGACCGGTTCTTCCACACTCATATACTCATCGACTTTCTGTCCATATTGCGAATTTGTACGTTGATCCAACTGAGCGCTACGAATGCCTGCTTCATAAAAAGATTGGGCAGAACCACCCATCGCCCAGTTACGCACTGCACCTTCCGCACGAAGGAACTGAACTTCTGAAAGTTTCATCAGGTATAACGGAGCCATACTGATACGATTGGAAGAAACTGCCGAATAAGCGATACGGGGGTTAACACTCACTGTTTGACCCGAAACCATGGATATACCAGCTCGTAGCCCTACAATCCGAGAATTGGTAGGTTCTATTTCCTCAGGATTTGTTTCATTGACAATCTGAGAAGAATTTTTCTCGAACAACGCATAATCGTCTTGTACATAAGGATGCTTCAAACTGAACAGTAAGCTCTCAAACGAAGCATTCAACCGGGAATCGCCCCATAATTTGCTAATATCGACCAATGGATGGGTAAACCCTGAAACGACTGGATCCAAAGCTATTTCTTGATTTTCCGTTTCGATTACACCTTCGGTAACAGCTTCTTGTGCCCATTTTTGAGCTTTTGTCCGATCAACTTTCACAATATGCATAGCCATACGAAGTTTTAACGAATTGGCAAAACGTCTCCATGTGTCAATACTAAAATCTTTCGTTACCCAGTCACTTTGTTGCAAGATACCATTCAAACGACTTTTGTACCACCCCGGACGTTGCTCATAATGTTTCAAACAAGCATTGATCGTATCCAGATTATCTACGATAGTTTCATAAATATCGGCCATCTTATTGAAGGTAAATGGATTCGTTTCCTTATTATTCTTGTGATCTACATAGGGAATAGAGCCATACAGGTCGACCATCTCCTGTGCCGAATAATTGTAAAGCAATAGTCCTATCGCTTTCATCTCGGGGATAGAGTCGATATGAGGGTGATTCAACATGTTCACCAAATTGTTTTTCACCATGAGAAAAGCGCCATAAGGGCCATCGCAATATCCTCGATTGTAATAGTAAGTAGAAGATAAAATACCGTCTCCCCCATGTGAGAAGTTATGAGGAACGCATAAATAGCCGGCATAGTTATCGACGGTTATATTATACACATATTGATATTGGTGAGCTCCGGGAAGCTGGCCTTCTTTTCCTCCTCTCATACAATATTGTACCGTTTGTAATTGAAAGAAATAATTGTTTAATTCTTTCTCGGCAAACGCAAAACCTTCTTCTGAAATCTCTTTTCTATAATCTATACTATCGGCTTTACCTTTGTAGACTATCGGATCCAATTCGGTATCACCACCAGTAAAGGTATCGGTGGGCATATCGAAATCTAAACATGAGTGCAAGCTCACAACAGAAAGCAATGCACCAAATGCCGCTAAAACAGTTTTTTTCATATATCTATTCATTATTTACTACTAAAAATCAATTTTCAAATTCACACCGACCGAACGGGTTGCCGGCATATTGAAGATATCGAACGCACCCAAACCGTTTTTGGTAGAGAGGGCGATATCGGGATCGACCGGAGCATCCTTATAGATGAAGAACAAGTTGCGGCCTACGACTGACAGCGAGAGGTTACTGATAACTCCTCCAAAAAGATTATGGAAAGAATAACCTAACGAAACTTCTGCCAGACGGAAATTGGTGGCATCATAAACATATTGCGAACCAAACATATTACCACCTACTGCTTTGTAATATTCTTCAATAGGAGCCAAATTACCGTCTGGCATTACCATAGCCGGCTTTCCGTTCCATTGTAAATCGGGATTTGCTTCGGCTGCCAAACGAGCATCTCCCACTCGCTTAGATACACCTTGATAATCGAGATAAGCCTCGGTCAACGAGATGACCTTGCCACCGATACGACCGCTCACCAAGAAATAAAGAGAAAGGTCTTTCCAAGAAATCGTATTTCCCCATCCCAATTGGAATTTAGAATTCATATTGCCCAAGTAGACATAACTATTGTTACTTAACTGAGGTGCTCCGTTAGAACTTAAATAAATACTACCATCGTCATTGCGACGAAAATCGAGGGCATACATATCGCCGTAAGAACCGCCTTCGTCGTACCTTACCACAATATTACCACCGGCAATTTTTTGTTCGAGCTTAGACGACTTTCCTTGCTCATCTTTGAATGTCTTTACAATCTTGTTGTCGTTGTACGAGAAATTCACCGAAGTACGCCACATCCAATCTTTGGCAAAGCCCAACGAATAGGAAACGGTGGTTTCGATACCTTGATTACGAATCAAACCGGTATTTACAGGTTTGGACTTACCTCCCGTAGTGGCTTGTAGGAAATAGTTATTATACAATCCCGTGTGATAATACGTCAAATCCCAGTTCAACGAACTATCGAAGAACGATACATCGAATCCGGCTTCGAATGATTTTGAAGTTTCGGGAATAGGATTATCGAAATAGCCATAGGTAGACGAAGCGATCGCTCCGGTTGCTAAATCAGCTTTACCTTTATTAAACACCTCATTAGGAATAGAGTTACCTACTTCGGAGTAAGAAGCACGGAGTTTCAAGTGTGTAATAAATTCGGGCAAAGAAATATAGCGATGCATTAACGTATTGGCTCCGACCGAGAAATAGCCATAATTATCGGGAGTACCCCGATATTCGAATTGTTTGAAAGCCCGATACCAGTCTTGGCGATAGCTACCTTCCAAATAGACATAATCTTTGTATCCTACTTGTCCCGTAAAGAAAAGACCTTTATCCCAGTTGGAAGACAAGGAATACTCATTCATATTGCTTCCTCCCCATGACGCCAGAGGCTCAAAGAAGTTAATACGGGTCGGTAGCTGATTCATGTCGGTATAGGAGAAATAGGTGGCTCTCGTCCACAACTTTTGGGTCTCTCCTTTAACGGTGTGTCCCACCCAACCGGCCGATGCCGATACAGAGAAATCTTTGATTTCCTTGTTGTAACTCAACATGGCATCGACATAGACATCGTTGCTCCAAATGAGATCCTGTCCATACATACCATAGTCCTCGATAGCGGCTACGTTTTGCGTAGTGGCCATTCTCTTTGTAAATCCTTTATACTTGGCACGGTCCATGTTCAAACGGCCTTGTATCTTCAAGCCGGGAATGATTTCATAGCTTGCCGTAATATATCCATAGGCTCTTTCCTCCTCGGTCTGTCCTTTATTGGCATTCGTTATCCAATAGGGATTATTGTTACCCGGTGAAAAATAGGCCCATTGTTGCATCGGTCCAGACAACTCAATAGTACCATCGGGAACCCACTGTTTCTGATCATTATAATATCCGTAAATGTTTGAAGTCCACGTGCCTTCTCCTCGATAATTTTTCTTATAATAATCCATATCGATGTTACGCGGCATACGATACAAATCATATAACGGGTTCATGACCGTACCTCCGCCCGGACGATTCTTTGTCTGCGCATGCACATAGTTCAATGACAAATCGACATTCAACTTCTTGTTGAACAAAGAATAACTCTGACGGAATGAAAAAGTATTTCGTTGATAAGTATTATTGGGAACCATACCGTCGGCGTAGGAGTTGGCATAAGAGAAATAGGAACGTACTTTCTCAGTACCACCACTTACCGATACCGAGTTGTTGTAAGTCGCACCTGTCTCGAAAAAGTCGGAAATATCGTCTTTTGCATAATTACGCAACTTAGCTCCACTGTAATTGAGCTCCTCGGGTGTCATTTCAGAAATCTTTTTGCCCCAACTTTCAGTAGTAAGAGTACTGGCTGCCAGATTTACATTTGCACCATATACATTCTGTATCTGAGGAAGTACCAACGGATTTTCAAAAGTCACATTAGAATTGACACTTACCGATACACGACCCTCTTTACCTTTCTTGGTCGTAATCATAAGCACGCCGTTGGCCGCAGCACTACCGTAAAGAGCAGCCGCATTAGCACCCTTCAAAATGTTGATGCTCTCGATATCGTCGGGATTAATCAAGGAAAGAGCATCCCCACCCTCCGAAGAACTCGAATAAGTGAGGCTCTCGCCACCAGCCCAAGAAGAAGCCGCTCCACCGACTTGGTTAGTCATAGGTATACCGTCGATAACGATCAAGGGGCTGTTGTTACCCATAACCGACTTATTACCACGCAAAAGGATTTTTGAAGTACCACCGGCTCCACCGGCACTTTGAGTGATAGTTACACCGGCTGCTTTCCCTTGAAGCGAATTCACGAAGTTGGCATCTTGCACCTTCATTAAATCATCTCCCTTAATTTCTTGGGTCGCATAGGTCAAAGACGATTCTTTACGGGTGATACCCATGGCGGTTACAACGACTTCGTCGAGCACCTCGGAATTGTCCTGCATAACTACATCTATCTTGCTCTGCCCGTTGATAGCGCGCTTGATGGTTTGATAACCGATGTAGGAAAACTCCAATTCGTTACTCCCCGCAGGAACCTTGATCGAGTAGTTACCATCGAGATCTGTCGCTACGGCCACATTTGTACCGGAAACTTTTACCGTGAGGCCGATAAGAGTCTCTCCCGACGGATCGGTAACTGTACCCGTTACCACTTTTGTCCCCGTGGCAACATTTTGATTTACACTCTTCGATTGTGCCGCTCCTTGTGGCGACATCGTATCAGCTGCGCTGACATGCGCAGCAGTACCGATTCCAAAACCAGAAACCAGTACGAAAGCTACAATAATTGCTTTTAGATTTCTTCTATACATACGTGTATTATAGGTATTCGAATACTAAAAAATAATTCTCCTCTCTCATTTTAATTCTAAAAAATAGTCTCTCTTATTTCCATAGGCTAATGTTTTTTATATTAAAAATGGATAAACTTCAAAATGCTTCCTATAAACTGCGACGTAGTCGGGATTCTGATAAAACGACATGCCTCACCATTCGTAAATGATACTTCAAACTATCAAAAAAAACAGATATGTACTTTTTCATGGATCCTTTAATGTTTTTTCATGAATCAATAAGTATCTCTATAATTTTTTTGTTATATATTATATAACCCCAAATCAAAAACAATCCCTAGTGAAAAATGGAATTTTTTTTTTGCTCCCTTGAAGAAAATAGTAGTAGAACCGATTGGAGCAAGTATATATCTATTTGGTTTATAAACAAATACAAATTACTCCAAAGATTACACTTTTTAGAAACTATCTATGATTCCCTCCCAAACAGCATTTCTTATTTATTATCGGAATCCCTATCCGGCACAGAACCGTCCCCTTCCGTATTACGTTTAATATCTAAATATTGTCACAAAAAAGGCGTATTTGAAGAAAAAAGAGTACTTTTGCGGACTATTCCATTCTCATATCAGGATTATTGTGTATTTACTTCCAAAAAGTTTCTTGACTTTATGATAAAAATTTCATTTGAAAATATTCGACAAGCCGCTAAAAATATCGGCAACTACGCTTTACGGCTTAGTGAAAAGATTCGTCGTATTTCTCCCCGGGTATGGTTGTATGTGGGGGCAGGTATTCTCCTACTAAGCGGAGGATTATATTGGTTACTGCGTCCCGCACCTCCGGGTCCCGACCTACCGATAGTCGAAGTCGAGCCTGTTGTTACGGACGATGTGGAAATTTACGGGGAATATGTAGGCCGCATTCGTGCTCAGCAATTCGTTGAAATAAGGGCCCGAGTAGAAGGGTTCCTTGAAAAAATGCTCTTCGACGAGGGTACTTATGTAAAAAAAGGACAACCCCTTTTTATAATCGACCCCAAACAGTATCAAGCTCGAGCAAATAAAGCCAAAGCTCAGCTAAACAAAAACAAAGCGTTGGCATTGAAAGCCGAGAGAGACTTGGAGCGCATCAGACCTTTGTATCAACAAAATGCAGCCAGCCAACTCGATTTAGATAACGCCATCGCTTCTTATGAAAGTGCAAAAGCCGAAGTAGAAATGAGCGAGGCCGATTTAACCCAAGCCGAAACAGCATTGGGTTATACGACTGTGAGCTCCCCTATCTCGGGATATATATCGGAACGTAACGTCGATATAGGAACACTTGTCGGCCCCGGCGGGCAATCGTTACTGGCTACGGTCGTAAAGAGCGATACCGTTCGTGTCGATTTCAGTATGACCGGACTCGATTATTTGAAAAGCAAAGCCCGTAACGTTAATTTAGGGCAAAAAGACACGACCCGAACGTGGGAGCCTTACATTACTATTACTTTACCCGACAATTCGCCTTATCCTCAGCGGGGAATAGTCGATTTTGCCGATCCACAAGTCGATCCTCAAACCGGTACATTCTCAGTAAGAGCCGAAATGCCCAACCCCGAACATATATTATTACCGGGGCAGTTCACCAAAGTAAGGTTACTGCTCGATGTTCGGGAAGCGGCAGTCGTTGTCCCCAATAAAGCAATCGCTATCGAAAAGGGTGGCGCTTACATATTCGTCGTAAGAGCCGATAGTATTGTAGAAAGGCGTATGGTCGAATTGGGACCGGAAGTAGGAAACAATGTCATTATCGAACGAGGTTTGGTTCCCCACGAAAATATAGTGGTCGAAGGATTTCATAAACTCACTCATGGAGATAAAGTTATCCCCTCGACTTATCGGGCAGAACAAGAAGACCATTCTAAAAACTAGTATGTTATGAAATCGGACTTCTTTATCGACAGACCCATATTTTCAATTGTTATTTCAATTGTTATCGTTATCGTCGGTGTATTAGGTCTTTTTTTACTCCCGATAGACCAGTACCCCCAAATTGTTCCTCCGGTAGTCAAAGTATCAGCCTCCTATCCGGGAGCTAGCGCACAGACGGTCACCCAAGCTGTCGCCACTCCCATCGAACAGGAATTGAACGGTACGCCCGGCATGCTTTACATGGAATCAACGAACAGCAATTCAGGAAGTTTTTCGGCAACAATTACATTCGACATATCGACCGATCCGGATTTAGCTGCCGTTGAAATACAAAACCGCGTGAAACAGGCCGAAGCTCGCCTCCCGGCCGAAGTAGTACAAAACGGTATTTCCGTGGAAAAACAGGCTTCCAGTCGATTAATGACTGTCACTTTGCGCTCTAACGATCCGAAATTCGACGAAATATACCTCAGTAATTATGCCACGCTCAATGTGTTGGACATGTTGAGACGGGTCAAAGGAGTGGGTAGCGTATCGAATGTCGGTAGCCGTTATTACGCTATGCAGATATGGGTTCAACCCGACCGCTTGGCTAATCTGGGACTTACAGTGGACGATTTACAAAAGGCATTGAAAGACCAGAATCGGGAATCGGCCGCCGGAGTATTGGGTCAGCAACCGATTTCCGACATCGATATAACGACTCCTATCATAGCACAAGGGCGATTATCTTCCGTAGGAGAATTTGAGGACATTGTCATACGGGCTAATCCCGACGGTTCTTTGATTCGTTTGCGCGATGTCGCTCGCATCTCTCTCGAAGCACAATCTTACAACACGGAAAGCGGAATAAACGGAGGTAATGCGGCCGTGCTTAATATCAACATGCTACCGGGAGCCAACGCAATGGAGGTCGCTGAATCTGTGAAGAAAGAGATGGAGGAGATTAGTCGTAACTTCCCGGAGGGTATTACTTATGAAATTCCCTTCGATATGACCTCTTATATTTCCCAATCCATAAACGAGGTTTACCATACGCTTTTCGAAGCCCTGATTTTGGTTATCTTGGTTGTATTTCTCTCGCTACAAAATTGGAGAGCTACACTTATCCCGGTTATAGCTGTACCTATTTCGTTGATAGGAACATTCGGAATCATGCTTGCGTTCGGATTCTCACTCAATATGATGACCCTTTTGGGTTTAATCCTTGCTATCGGAATCGTGGTCGACGATGCCATAGTCGTAGTCGAGAATGTAGAACGAATCATGAATGAGGAACATCTTAGTCCCTACGAAGCTACCAAAAAAGCCATGCAAGGATTGGGTAGTGCCATTATCGCTACCTCGTTGGTGTTATGTGCCGTATTCGTCCCGGTCAGCTTTTTGGCCGGTATTACAGGTCAATTGTACCGTCAATTCACGATTACTATTGCCGTTTCGGTCCTTATTTCGACATTAGTCGCACTAACTTTGAGTCCCACCATGACATATCGGCAATGGTTAATGTATCGTTTTCTCCTGCAATAATTTCATCTGGTAAATTCAGTTCGGGAGCCTGACAGCGTTTTTGTATAGAACAACTACTTAAAATGAACGCTGTCACCAATATATATATGAAAACTTTCATCTGTTTCATCGTTTCATCATTTTAGATTTTAACTTGTAAACCCATACGAAAAGAAGGGGAACAAAAATAATACCTACGGTAATTGCCACAATCATACCGAAAAATACGCCTGTACCGATACCTTGACGACTGGCCGATCCCGGACCGCTGGCAAAGACAAGAGGTAACATACCTAAGATAAAGGCCAAAGAGGTCATTACGATAGGTCGGAATCGTAAGTGTGCGGCTTTGATTACAGCATCCACAGCATTATTCCCTTTCTCGACTTCGTCTTTGGCAAATTCTACGATAAGAATTGCATTTTTGGCGACTAATCCCACCAACATAACCAAGCCGATTTGGAAATAAATATTATTTTCAAGGCCGCATATCCAGTTTCCTAAATAGGCTCCGACTCCTGCTATCGGAAGAGATAATATAACTGCTATTGGGATAGACCAACTTTCGTATTGAGCTGCAAGAAATAAGAAGACAAAAAGTAATGCTAAGGCCAATATGTAGGCTGTCTGGCCACTTACATGTTTTTCCTGATAGGAAAGTCCGCTCCACTCGACACCTATGTTTTTAGGCAAATGCTTGCTTGCTATTTCTTCGAGTATAGCCATCGCTTGTCCCGAACTATAACCCGGGGCCGCTTCTCCCGATATGGTTGTGGAGGTGAACATATTGAACCGACGAATAGTCCCCGGGCCTGTTGTATACGAGGTTGTACCAAGAGCGGTAATAGGTATCATGGCGTTATTGCTTCCTTTGACGAAGAAGAGACCCAAATTATCTTTATGTGCTCTATACGGTGCTTCGGCTTGGATATATACACGGTAGATTCTGTTGAACATATTGAAATCGTTCACATAGATCGACCCCGTAAATGTTTTGAGCGTAGAAAAAATATCGGCTATTTTTACTCCGAGCATTTGGGCCTTGTCCCGATCTACATCAAAATAAAGCTGAGGTATATCGTTTTGAATAGAAGACGATAAACCGCTTATCTCTTTTCGTTGAGAGGCATAATAAAGTAATGTGTCGGCGGCTCGTTGTAAATCGGCATAACTCGCATCGCTTCGTGCTTCGAGCACCATTTCGAAACCGCCCGAACTACCTAATCCCGGAATAACAGGAGGAGTACTCAAATAAACTTTACTTTCGGGATATTTTTTTAATTCTTCACGAATTTCCTCCATAATATCTCGGAGATTCGACGATTTGCGATCTTCCCACGGTTTTAGAATAACCGTTAATTGACTTCGAGATTGGTTCGTACCGACACGGGGACTAGATCCTGTCACATTGAGTACGTACTCTACGTCTTCACGAGACATTAAATAGTTCATGGCTCGTTCGGTTACATGGCGTGTCCTTTCCAATGTAGCGCCTTCCGGTAATTCTAACTCAACGGTAAAATACCCTTGATCTTCCTGTGGCATAAAACTTTGAGGAACTATTTCGTTAAGAACCCATATCGCTATCAGAGATATACCGAAAGCTGCTACTACTCTACGAGCATGCTTCAATCCTTTTCGAATGAGTTTCTCGTAAAGTCTATTGCCTCGTGCTAACCATAAGTTTATGTAACGAAAAAGTTTGTTTTTCTTTTTGCCTGAATCCGGTTTGAGCAGTAAAGCACACATGGCGGGACTCAAAGTTAGTGCGACTAATGTCGAAATAAGGACCGAAACGGCAATAGTAATCGTGAATTGACGGTACAATTGACCTGTAATACCGGCCAAAAAGCTGACCGGGACGAATACGGCACAT
>OJJK01000651.1_pt1 | contig 10913 bp, 9 predicted proteins | sample 1596271 | NCBI WGS metagenome assembly OJJK01 (sample SAMEA4350142, study PRJEB24818) | metagenome | biome: human; feature: gut; material: faeces | place: Denmark | collected 2013-09 | reverse complement strand
GTCGCTATGGGTGTAGCTTTCGGGGAGGATAATTACGTTTTTGAGGTCGTGCCCCATTTTGCTATGTATAGTTATCGTGTCGACTTGTTGAGCCGAAAGAGTAGCGACACATAGGAATAAAATGAGCAGTAAAGAAATGTTTTTTTTCATGGGTGTAATTTTTAAAATTTATCGTTTTACATATTCGGTAACAAAATCTATATTGTCGAGTAACAAGCGACCGGGGGCGTTATAGAATTGTAATCCGGTAATTTCTCCGGCTTTAACTTGGGAAATAAAAAAGTCTTTACCGATTTCGTCGCTTAACAGTGCCTGCCAAGCGGTATCGGAAGCATCGAGGGTTTGTCCGTCTTCTCCTTCGGTCGTTGCCAATATATCGGTGAGGATAATTCGTTGTTCCTCTTCGGGTAACTCTTCTTCGGGTTCGAAAAGATTGTATTCGTCATCGTCGCCGGTGATTTGTCCGATGAGGTCTTCGCTATCTTCGTAACTGCTGATCTGTCCGGAAAGCCACCATTCGCCGTTCCATTGAATGAATCCGGTACGTAAAATGAGAGACGGGTCTTTCATATTGCGGGGCAGCCCTACCAGCGAGCGGTTGGTCGCTTCGATAATCCGGTCGGTCGCTATGTGGCGGAATCGGGTGATTGTCTCATCGGCGTTTTCGTAACGGAAATAGCCGGTGTATTTGTGTCCCATACTCGACAGGGAGGCATACAAAGGGGAATCCTCTCCCAATACTTCGGTGAGCCAGCGGGGTGGTGTGAGCCGCATAAATTCGGTTACGTGGTTGAATCCGAAGTCGTTACAAAGCAGGTTTACCATATCGGGTATTTGCTCGTCCATACCGGCTTCTTTGGCTTCTTCGGCAAGGGACTCGGCTTGGTCTTCCAATAAGAAACCGTTGTTGAAGAATAGATAGGACTGGGTACAAAGCCAAAGGAAACGGGCGTGCAATGCGTAAAGGTTATGAGACTCTTTTTCGTCGATTCGGAAGTATTGGAGTAGCTTTTCGTTTTCGGGAGCCGATTCGTATTCGGTCTCGAATATTTCCATCACGTCGGAGGCTATCGCGGCGAATGTATCGAGTGTGGGTGAATAGGGTATGTCGAGGTTGTTGAGTTGCATGTGGTAATGCCACACGAGGAATTGTACTTCTTCGATGTTGATTTCGCCGGGCGTATAGTCTTCGTCGAGTGTGTAAAACGGGAGCGGTTTTCCGAAGCGTTTACCGTGAATGCGAGTGAAGGCTTGAAAAATACCGGTTTGTGAAATAATATCCTCGAAATAGGCCGTGAGGATGCAAGCAAGCTCTTTTTGCTCGGTCTCGTCTATTTTGCGATAATCGCTTTCGTCGAGAGAGGTTTCGACGGCTCGAATGGCAGCCAGAACTTTATTGGCCAATGTGATGTAGTAAAGGTCGGTGGGTGCTGATCCGGAGTAAGGATGCAATGTTTTCCAATCGCCGTTATATATGCGCTGTTTGTCGGTATTCATGCGAAACTTGTATTATGTGTCTACAAAAGTAGTTATAAATTGGGAAAAGAGTGGCGTATTGCAGCGTTTTATTATTTCTGTTACACGGTTTCCCATTATAAAACGAGTTATAAGGGATATTTGCAGATGAAAAAGCCGGGCCTCATCGTACAATCGAAAGGAAAGTATTGATTATCGAGGATAAAATAATTGACTTTGTGACCTAAAAGACATAGAGCCATAGAGATGGCCTACAATATTAATAGCGTTTGCTATTTGTTCCATACAGAATGAAACGTCGGAAACTTCATTTGATATGAACGGGAACAAGTTGTAAGCGTCCTGCTTTGCATGGGCGTGACTTGCCGTTCATAACACCAATTCCGACGGGTGCATTCTGGGCAGTTTCGTCCATGCTTTGTATCCGTTGAATTTGTTGTATTATGAACATTGGCATTCGCATAGAATTTGAATGCCAATGGATTTTATCATTAAGCATGCCTCCCCATTGTACACAATTTTCAAATGGGTATCGGGGCGTTTTTTCGTGCGGGGAAAACGAGGAGAGTATTACCGCACGAAAACCTATATTTCGATAACGTTAATTTGGAGCATTGGATTGTTGTCGCCGGTTGCGAATGTTTATGCCCGTGGGTTTACCGAGTCGAGGTCGAGGCCCACTTTTGTTTCGCCCTATTATTTTGGTCCCAATGCTTTCCCGATTCCTGATGTACTGACAAAAACCAGTGATAAACTTAAAATTGAATTGGCAGGAGATTACTATTGTGGCAAGAATTATACAACGGATATTTTTCTGAAAACCCATATCCCCTTATGGACGCATCGAGCCAATCTTTCGCTTTGGTGGCCTGTGATTGAATGGTACGATGATACAAAAAACAAAGGTAAAATGTCGGGAGATGTATACCTCAGTATAGACATGCAGCTCTTCGAAGAACGAAGAATAGTGCCATCGTGGACTTTAAGAGCTGCTCTCAAAACCGCTTCGGGAGGAGGTTGCGAAATCGACCGTTATTATGATTGTCCCGGTTATTTTTTTGATACCTATTTTGGTAAAACGTTCCAGATTGCGAGCGCCGTGATACAGATTTTTTCCGGTGGCGGATTCTTATGTTGGCAAACGGACAACGGTAGGCAAAATGATGCGGTTCAGTATGGAGTTTTAGTTGGGTTACGATTGGGAAATTTCAGTATAAGCGAGACTTTTGGCGGATATAGTGGTTGGGAATCGAATTCTAAAAAATATGGACATTTGGCTCATGATTGCCCTATGTCTTTGAAAACAAAACTTTCGTATGTCATATCCAATTGGGAGATCGGTGCGATGTTGCAACATGGTTTGTCCGATTATCCTTATACTCAGCTACGAATCGGCATTTCTTATTCTATCGATATTCTCAATCGGGAATGAGTTTTTTGAGCTTTTTACGATAAAATTTATTCTATGCTTGCCTTGTGTTTGTTTGACAAGTCTGTCTAAAAATAGGTAGCGTTCCGGTATCACCAAATAAATTTGTTTCTGCTTTCGCCTTTCACTATTTTTGTCTCGGAATTATGAAAAAAGGAACAGAACAAGAAGAACAGGGCGCGCCGTTGGCTGCCGGTTTGCATGCGTGGTACGCCGAGAATCACCGGGTGTTGCCGTGGAGGGGTATTACCGATGCGTATCGTATTTGGATTTCGGAGATTATTTTGCAGCAGACACGGGTGGTGCAGGGCTTCGAGTATTACAATAGATTCATATCCCGATTTCCCGATGTGCGGTCTTTGGCTGCCGCCGATGACGACGAGGTGATGAAACTGTGGCAAGGATTGGGCTATTATAGCCGGGCCCGTAATTTGTTGACTGCTGCCCGTCAGGTGGTGGAACGATTCGGCGGGGAGTTCCCGACGACTTACGAGGGTATACGTTCTTTGCAGGGAATAGGGGATTATACGGCGGCAGCAGTAGCTTCGTTCGCTTACGGGTTGCCTCATGCCGTGGTGGACGGTAATGTGTATCGGGTTCTTTCCCGAATTTATGGTATCGATACGCCTATCGACACGACCCAGGGACGAAAGTTGTTTGCCGCTCTTGCCGACGAGTTGCTCGACCGGAAAGACCCGGGCGGGTATAATCAGGCGTTGATGGAGTTCGGTGCACTGTATTGTGTGCCTCGCTCACCTCAGTGCGGAAGGTGTATTTTTGCCGACCGTTGTATGGCTTTGGCGACTCATCGAGTAGAAGAGTTACCAGTGAAACAGGGTAAGACGGTGGTAAAACCTCGTTATTTCAATTATTTTTATGTGAGACAGGGCGGAGATACTTGGATTCGTCGGCGAGAGGGGCGTGATATTTGGCGTAATTTGTATGAGCTTCCGCTTATCGAGACCGATGAAGAACAGGGGCTCGATGACTTGCAGCGTAGCGGTATTTGGGCAGAGTTGTTTCATGACGCCGGACAAGTGAGTGTTTCGTCTCAGGTGTATAGTTGTAAGCATGTGTTGTCGCATCGTATCATTCATGCCCGTTTTTACATGGTGGAGACGGAGTTTGCTCCCGATATGACCGGGTATATGAAGATTCCGGTGGAACGATTGGGAGATTATGCCGTGTCGCGCTTGACCGAAAGTTTCTTGGAAAAGCTGTCTATGAATTATCCTTCGTTGTTTTGAGACCGGATAATCTTACTTATTCATACGGGTAAGGAAAGGGATAGTCGCTATTTATATAAACGAGGCTGATGTGCTGAATGTCGCTATGTTTGGGGGCAGTCGAAATCAGAGGGGATTTTTTATGTGTCTAACTCCTGTCATCAGAAACTATTGTTTCTTCGGTTTCTTTCCTTTAACCCCTCTCATCGTCGCTACCGCTCCTCTGTTTCTCCCCTATATTTTGCGTCGCAAAACACCCCGCAATGCTGCGGGACACGGCAAGGGAGAAGGTAGAATGTTGTCTTGTTGCGTAGAAAGCTCGTCGGATTGTAACAAAAGCTAAGAAATGTGTTGTACTCCTCCTCTGCGCACGAATGTGCGATAGGGGAGGTGTCACGAAGTGACGGAGGGGTTGAGTTTTCTCAAATCTATTCAGTTGCTTTTTAACCCCTCTCCGAAGGAAACTATCGTTTTTTCGGTTTCTTCCCTATATTTTGCGTTGCAACACCCCGTAATGCTACGGGACATGGCAGGGGAGAAGGTTAGAGTGTTTTGTCGCTAAAATTTGTTTCTGCTCTCGGTTTGCACTATCTTTGACACAACATAAAACAATCGAATGATAGAAAGAGTAATCATATTGGATGCTGTCGATCCGGTAGCGTTTTACGGCGTGAATAACGCAAATGTACAGTTGATTAAGAATTTGTTCCCGAAAGTGCGTATCGCCGCCCGCGGGAATGTGATGAAGGTGATCGGCGATGAGAAGGAGACCGAGGTTTTCGAGGAGAAAATCAAGTTGCTTGAAAAACATTGCGCCGAATATAACCAGTTGAGCGAGGAGGTAATCATCGATATTATCAAGGGCGATGAACCGCAGGCGATGAAACCGCAGGAGAACCTCATTATTTACGGAGTGAACGGTAAGCCGATTACGGGGCGTACGCCAAACCAAAAGAAACTGGTGGAGGCTTTCGCCAAAAACGACTTGACTTTTGCGCTCGGTCCGGCGGGGTCGGGCAAGACTTATGTGGCGATAGCCCTTGCGGTGAAAGCGTTGAAAAACAAAGAGGTGAAGAAGATTATCCTGAGCCGTCCGGCTGTGGAGGCAGGAGAAAAATTGGGCTTTCTGCCGGGGGATATGAAGGATAAAATAGATCCTTATCTGCAACCGTTGTACGATGCTTTGCAGGATATGATTCCGGCCGTGAAGCTGAAAGAGTACATGGAGACGAACGTGATACAAATCGCTCCGTTGGCATTTATGAGGGGGCGTACGTTGAGCGATGCGGTGATTATTCTCGATGAGGCGCAGAACACGACCACACACCAGATAAAAATGTTTCTTACCCGATTGGGTATGAATGCGAAAATGATCGTTACCGGCGATATGACGCAGATCGATTTGCCTGCGTCGCAGACTTCGGGGTTGATACAGGCGATAGGGATTTTGAAAAATGTAGAGGGTATAGCCCGAGTGGAATTCAACAAGAAAGATATCGTGCGACATAAATTGGTACAGCGTATCGTTGAGGCTTATGAAAAACACGACGAGAAAGTACGCAAGGCTTCCATGTCTAAACAGTATGAACAAGCCGAGAAAAAAGGAGAAGAGTAATGGGCGGTAACCTGTGGAGAAAATGGCTGGGAGAGAGTGACGAGCCGGGTCGTAACCGAGTGCAGGCTTTTGTTTATTCTCGTTTGTGGATGGGGGTGTTTCCTTCGTTCTTGGCAGGATTCGCTGTCATATTCCTTATTTGTTACTGGGGGAATCTGCCTGTCGAGAAGTCGTCTAACAAGGCTTTGCTCTCCGGACTGTTGTGCGTGGTGGGTTATGCGATAGGGGTTTGGGCTGCCGTAGCTCCCGATAAAGACGATGAGGAAGACGAGGTAGAGGATTCGACCGGAAAGGCGAGTTGGATAGATAAAGTGAAGTTAGCCGTTTGTTGTTTGGCATTAGTCGCTATATTCGCTTATCCCAGCATAGAACGGGTACTTAGCGGTGAACGAACCATTTTAGAGGGTTGTGTCGAACTGACGGGAAAATGCTTGATGATTGTCTGCTTGTTTGTCCCCGTTTATATTCGTTTAAAACGAAAGTCGATAGGGAGTTTGAAATAGATTTATCTTAATCTTGCAATCGGTACACTATCTCGTTTTTATGTTGTATCTTTGCGCACAGATGTGAAAAAGGGCTGCGCCTCGGCACTCTCAAATGAATTTGTCGCAGCTCTCGGCTTGCACCGTTTTTTTGCAAGGTCATTATCGAATACGAATAACCGATTATAGTATAAACAGAAAAAGTATTACAGAAATGAAAAATGCTTTGGTAAAAACCGATTTCAAATTTCCCGGACAGAAGAGTGTGTATCACGGCAAAGTGCGCGATGTATACAATATCGACGACGAGCTGTTGGTGATGGTGGTCAGTGACCGTATTTCGGCATTCGACGTGATTCTTCCAGAGGGTATTCCTTACAAGGGGCAGGTGCTGAACCAGATTGCCGCTAAGTTTTTGGATGCTACGTCGGACATTGTCCCGAACTGGAAGGTGGCTACTCCCGATCCGATGGTGACCGTGGGGCTGCGTTGCGAACCATTCAAAGTGGAGATGGTCGTGCGGGGATATTTGACGGGACATGCATGGCGCGAGTACAAGGCCGGCAAACGAACGCTTTGCGGTGAGACTATGCCCGAGGGTATGAAGGAGAACGAAAAATTCCCTCATCCTATCATCACGCCGACTACCAAAGCCGATGAGGGTCACGACGAGGATATTTCGAAGGCGGAGATTATCGCCAGAGGTATCGTCTCGAAAGAGGATTACGAACAGTTGGAGAAATATACGTTGGCGTTGTATCAACGGGGCTGCGAGATGGCTGCTCAAAAGGGTCTTATTTTGGTGGATACGAAGTATGAGTTCGGCAAAATAGGCGATAAAATCATTCTCATCGACGAGATTCACACGCCCGATTCTTCGCGCTATTTCTATGCCGAAGGTTATGAAGATCGTCTTGCCCGTGGCGAGGAACAACGTCAGTTATCGAAAGAGTTCGTGCGTCAATGGTTGATTCAGAATGGATTTCAGGGTAAAGAGGGACAACAGGTCCCCGAAATGACCGAGGAATACTGCGACAGCGTGTCGGATCGCTATATCGAGCTATATGAGCATATCGTGGGCGAAAAGTTCGTGAAAGCCGAGGGCGAGGACGTTGCCGCCCGTATCGAAAAGCACGTGACCGATTTTTTGAACAACCGTAAAAAATAACCGGTAAAAATCGATAGGTGACGAATGGATTATAAAGCGGAGGGAATAAAGCCTTATGACGAGGAGACGGACAAGACGACGCAGGTGCGGGAGATGTTCGATTCTATCGCTCCGGCTTATGACACAATGAACCGGACAATGACACTGGGTATAGACCGGTGGTGGCGTCGGGTGGCCGTGAAGATGCTGCGTCGCTATTCACACCGTCGTATTCTCGATGTGGCTACGGGTACGGGCGATTTGGCGTTGCTGCTGGACGAGCGTCTGCATCCAGACTGTGTCGTGGGTATCGATTTGTCGGAAGGCATGTTGCGCATAGCTCGTGAGAAAGTGACCGAGCGAAATGCACAAGAGCGGATTCTTTTCGAGGTGCAGGATTGCTTGTCGATGACATTCGACGACAACAGTTTCGATGTGGTGACGGTCGCCTACGGGGTGCGTAATTTTGAACATCTCGAAGATGGTTTTCGGGAGATGTACCGGGTGTTGAGTCCCGGCGGCGCACTGTGTGTGATCGAGTTGTCCACTCCCGAAAGATTCCCGTTTCGCCAGCTTTATAAGTTCTATACCTATACGTTTATTCCTTTCGTGGGTCGGTTGGTGTCGAAAGACCGCCGGGCTTACAGCTATCTGCCCCGTTCGGTAGCGGCCGTTCCACAAGGTGAGGATATGCTCGCTATTTTCCGTCGCGCGGGTTTCGGCCATTGCTATTGTCGTCGGCTCACTTTCGGGGCTTGCACGATTTATATCGGAGAGAAGTGAGAGGAGATATTATTGAGGTGTAACAAGGCCGGAGTATTTATTAGATATTCCGGCCTTGTTTATTGTGGCGATATCTATTTGGGAGTAGTAGGAAATCGGAGGGGATTTTTATGCATCTAACCCTTCTCCTCAGAAACTATTGTTTCTTCGGTGTTTCCCCTATATTTCTAACGCAATACCCCGTAATGCTACGGGACACGGCAGGGGAGAAGGTTAGAATGTTTTTATCTTGTTGCATAGAAATCTTGTCGGACTGTAACGAAATAAGAAATGTATTGTACTCCTCCTCTGCGCACGAATGTGCGATAGGGGAGGTGTCACGAAGTGACGGAGGAGTTGGATTTTATCAAAATCTATTCAGTTGTTTTTTAACCCCTCTCCTCGTCGCTACCGCTCCTCTGTTTCTCCCCTATATTTTGCGTTGCAAAACACAGGGGAGAAGGAATAGTACCAACAGCCGTAACAAAATAGGGTATCCTCCTCTCTCTGCCGTGTTAGTATTACAGGGTGTCCACATAGATCGGAACAGAGGAGAAGTTGGAATACTTCTCGACCTTTCCTTCTGTGTCTCATTGAGGGGTGTTTATAAAGAAAGAGCTGCCAATCGGCAGCTCTTTCTTTATGGATAGATAGTTTGGTCCAATTATTTCTTGGCCGGGCATGTAGGCTTGATTTGTTTGAAGAAATCGTTGCCTTTGTTGTCGACGAGAATGAATGCGGGAAAATCTTCCACTTCGATTTTCCAGATGGCTTCCATGCCGAGCTCGGGATATTCGAGGCATTCGATACTCTTGATATTGTTTTGAGCGAGGATAGCAGCCGGACCTCCGATACTGCCGAGGTAGAATCCTCCGTGTTTCTTGCAGGCGTCGGTGACAGCTTGGCTGCGATTCCCTTTTGCCAACATAATCATAGAGCCCCCGTGACTTTGGAAGAGGTCTACGTAGGGATCCATTCGACCGGCAGTCGTGGGACCCATCGATCCGCAGGCCATGCCTTTCGGCGTTTTTGCCGGACCAGCATAGTAGATGGGGTGGTCTTTAATGTACTGGGGCAAGTCTTCGCCCCGGTCGAGCCGTTCTTTGAGTTTGGCATGTGCGATGTCCCGACCGACGATAATCGTTCCGTTGAGCGACAGACGTGTGGCAACGGGGTATTTATCCAACTCTTTGAGAATTTCGCTCATAGGTTGGTTGAGGTTTATTTTAACGGCGTTGCCTTCACCGGCTTGGCGGAGTTCTTCGGGAATGAGTTCGCCGGGGTGACTGTCGAGTTTCTCGATCCAAATACCGTCCTTGTTGATTTTACATTTGATGTTTCGGTCGGCCGAGCAGCTCACTCCCAATCCTACGGGGCAGGATGCTCCGTGGCGGGGCAGACGGATAATGCGTACGTCGTGAGCCAGATATTTACCGCCGAACTGTGCACCGAGTCCGATACGGTGCGCTTCTTCCAAGACTTGTTTTTCCAACTCGATGTCACGGAAAGCTCGTCCGAATTCGTTTCCGGTCGTGGGCAGACTATCGTAGTAGTGGGTGGATGCCAGTTTCACAGTGAGCAAGTTTTTCTCGGCCGAAGTCCCGCCGATGACGAATGCAATGTGATAGGGCGGACAGGCTGCCGTACCCAATGTTTTCATTTTTTCCACCAAGAAAGGAACGAGTGTCCCGGGGTTGAGAATGGCTTTGGTTTCTTGGTAGAGGTATGTCTTATTCGCCGATCCACCGCCTTTGGTGACGCAGAGGAATTTATACTCCATACCTTCGGTAGCTTCCAAGTCGATTTGCGCGGGAAGATTACATTTGGTATTTACCTCGTCGTACATGGTAAGGGGCGCATTTTGGGAGTAGCGCAAGTTTTCCTCGGTATAGGTTTTGTAAACGCCGAGGGAGAGAGCTTCTTCATCGCAATATCCCGTCCAGACTTGTTGGCCTTTCTCTCCGTGAATGATTGCCGTACCGGTGTCTTGACAGAAAGGAAGTACTCCTTTGGCGGCCACTTCGGCATTGCGGAGGAAGGTGAGTGCTACGTATTTATCGTTTTCGCTGGCTTCGGGATCGCTCAAAATCTTAGCTACTTGTTCGTTGTGCGAACGGCGAAGCATAAACGATACATCGCGGAAGGCGGCGTTCGCCATAGCGGTAAGACCTTCCTTTTCGATTTTCAAGATGGGTTTCCCTTCGAATTCGCTTACAGATACATAATCTTTCGTGAGCAAATAATACTCGGTCGTGTCTTCTCCGAGCGGGAACATGGGTTGATACTTAAACGGTGTGATAGCCATAGTTATATGTTATTTAGTATGTTTTGTCTGACGATGGGGAGACCGAACGAGGTGTAGGCAGGCTCCGACGATCGTGTTGCAAAAATAATGAAAGGCGGGTGCAGAATAAAACAAATTCGTTTGTTTTTTATGCCCAGCCGGCTCTTCTTTTCGCTCGCAGGACAAAAATAAAGAATTTTTTCGGTAATTCATCTTTTGTCGTGAAATCTTTCGAGGAAGAGGTATAATGTATGAAGCTGCCATAAAAACGGCCTCGACCGGGGTTTACTTTGCCGTACCATATATGGCTAAACTAATCATTGAATTTATGGAAAAGAATTATCAAAAAGAAAATCGCAATCTGCGAAAATCACGCGATTTGCTCGTGGAACGAATCTTACATCGATATCCTGCCCGGAGGGTCGATAGCGACGACGATTTGTTCGATGCTTTGGAGGAATACGACTCGTATCGGAACGAACGGTATGAGCG
>OJJK01000631.1_pt1 | contig 11266 bp, 10 predicted proteins | sample 1596271 | NCBI WGS metagenome assembly OJJK01 (sample SAMEA4350142, study PRJEB24818) | metagenome | biome: human; feature: gut; material: faeces | place: Denmark | collected 2013-09 | reverse complement strand
ACCAGATATTGCAGTCAGGTATTACTACAAAGGCGTTTTGTGGAGTCCTGGCTATTTTGCCAATAGCTGCGGAGGTGCGCCAATATCCGTCATCCGCCAATACATTGAACAACAGCAAACACCTGGTCAGGTGGAAAACCGCGCCTTATATCCCCGCCCTGAAGGATGGGGTTTTACGGCGCACCGGATAAAAAGCGCCATCTAACGATGGCGCGTCTGGAACTACTTTTTGTTAACGTCAAACATGGTGGCATCGGTCGCCATGTCATCAATAACTTGTTTAATATTTTCGAAAGCCATTGGCGTACTTTCGTTATTCAGGTCTTTACCTTCGCCCTGACGAACGACTTTGATAACCGGTTTATTAGTCGCTGCATCAATCAGCTCACCTTCAAAATAGAGGCGAGTATCCATGGTACGGTGGCCTGTAGCCATTTGCGTCCCCGCAACCACTAATGCAACAGGAACCACTTCATAGAATTGCAGCCCTTCTTTGCTGGTATCTACACCGGTAATGGCCCCACGGAAAATCAGACTACGCGGCCCAGCGGTGGTAACCAGTGGTTTACGCTGCGCTATCGCTTCTTTCATTTCGGTGTTGGTATAGTTCAAAATTTTATCCAGAACTTTCTGCCCTACCTGGGTCGACGGTTTCGGTACCGGATAATAAGTGATTGGGTTCCAGACGATGCTGTCATATTTGCTTTGATCAAAACTCGGGTCTACCCAACGTAAAACAGGTTTACCTGTAGCCGAGGTTGTTTCTTTTAAATCAGAGTAATTGTTTAAAAAACCAGAATATTTATCTGGCTGGGTGATTTTAGAGGCACAACCAGACAGAGCCAATAAGCCGCATAAAGCTGCAACTTTCGCAAATGATGTGGTACGCATGAATAGTTTCCTGAGATGATTATATTACTTTTTAAGTTATAGCAAAAAGCGCCGCTTCGTGTTGTGGCAAAAAAAGTGTTGGTGAAAATAAATTTTTTAGCCCCTTTTCAGACGACATAGTCAATGCCGAAAAAGGGGCTAAGTCAATCATCAGTAGTTAAATTTCAGTTAGTTAAGCTGCTAAAAAACTTCGACTACTGTGATTAATTTCACATCCCTTCGATAAAAAATATGCTTACCGAAAAGAAGAACAGTAAACCATCTCAGCGTGGGGAATTTTCACGCGCTTTGTTCTTACCGGGTCATTTTTTACGTGCCAGCATCGTGGCGAAACGTAGTTTAATACGATTACCGTTGGCGTCGGTGCGGTGCAGCTCGCCGACGTCTTCATTGTATTTCACCTTCTCCCAGCCTTCGTAATATCGACGTAATTCTCCCTCTTTGAAGTCAAACGGGAAGCCGACGGTACATGGATAATCAGCGGTATCCATCGCCGCCACAATCAGGTTGTAACCGCCAGGTTTCGTGCAACGTTGCATATTGGCAATCAACCCGGGGATGGTTTTAGCCTCAAGGAACATCAGCACCACAGTCGAAAGAATAAAATCGTACTCTCCATCAAATGTGAGGTTATTCAGATCAACGACCCGGGTGTGTAAATTATCCAGATTTTCAATGGATTTAATGCGCTCGACGTTGGCGATACTCATGGCATTTTTATCCCATGCGTCAACATCATAACCATTGGCTGCCAGGTAAAGACTGTTACGACCATTGCCACAGCCCAGATCCAGCGTTTTACCCGGTTTAACCACTTTCACCGCTTCCAGTACTTCAGAGTGTGTGCGGGTTAATTCATATTTATCAGTAAAATAATTTTCGTCACTAATGATCATTCTTTGTCCTCTGCTTTCATTAAAACGGCGCGCTCGGTTCTGACTAACAATTTTCCCTGCATCAGAAGCGCCAAAGTACGGATGAGCAGTATTGCAATAATAAAATTGGTAAAGATAAACAGCGGCACCGCCAGCGTATGGAAAAATCCATTATCGCTGCCACTCCCCAGATGCAAACCGGTGGTTGCCAGTGCAGATACGCCGAACGAGAAACTCCAGAATGAAGCATTAAATGGCTGGGAGAGATACCATGGCATCAGACGTAGCATAAACAGCAGTTGCAGCAGTCCATAACCGAAAAGCATTTTCGCCAGCGTGTCACCCTCGCCGCCGTTGACGCTAAGCCAGGCACTACAGGCCACCAGCGCAGGAGCGAGCTGAATGCCGAGTGATGTCCGCAGTGCCGTGGGTAATTCTCCCGAACTGCGCAGACGCTGCAAGATCACAGGTTCAAGGCTTAGCCATGAGAAAACGCCTGCGCCTAAAAACACCAGACCGGCGTCGGTGTAGCCCAACGCACCAAAGGCCATTGCGCTGATAAAGTTGTTGGCAACTGTCGGCAGATACAGTCCAGGCGTGGTAGCTTCTTCAGGGTGAGATCCGCGCCATAATCCCGCAGTTTGCCAGGCGACATAAGCCAACTGAACCACGACACCAAAACTGAACAGGCACACCGCCAGTGGGCGAAACCACGGAACAAAACCAATCGCCACCAGCATCGTCGTTGCCGGAAACAAACTCACAAAACTGCTCAGCACTGGATGGCGAACTTCCGCCAGCACGCTATGCGGAAAGCGTATGAGTCGGGCAATAAATGCGCTAGTTAACAATCCCCAGATGATCATCGCCAGAATCACCAGCCCATCCCCTAACCAGTGGCTGACCTGCCAAACCTGGCTGGCATAGCGCCAGGCAAATCCCATCCCTATCGTCCCCAACACAATACCAAAGTAGCCTGCCGGCAAATTGAGCACTTTATCGCTCTGCATCTTCTTACTCATTTTGTTTAATTTATAAAGTATATTTGAAATGCATTTTATGGAATTTTCTCGAGCATAGCCAGAGCCGCAGAATTTGCTACGGTTATAGTAAGTCACCTGTGGGAAAATTCTATGCGCAAATATCGTCTAAGTGAAGAACAGCGAGCCTTTAGTTATCAGGAAGATGACACTAAAAAAAGTGTGTTATTACGGCAGATTATCGCCATTAGCGATTTTAACGATGTGATAGCAGGAACCGCTGGCGGCTGGATCGATCGCGAAACGGTGTTAGCACAGGAAGGAAATTGCTGGATTTACGACCAGAATGCTATTGCGTTCGGCGGAACGGTGATTTCCGGTAATACGCGCATCACCGGCACCAGCGTACTGTGGGGAGAGGTTTACGCAACGGATAATGTCTGGATCGATAATAGTGAAATCAGCCAGGGTGCATATATAAGTGACAGCGTCACCATTCATGACTCACTGGTTTGCGGGCAATGTAGAATATTTGGTCACGCCTTAATTAATCAACATTCTATGATCGTCGCAGCACAAGGCTTAACGCCTGACCATCAACTCCTGCTACAAATTTATGATCGCGCAAGGGTTAGCGCCTCGCGTATTGTCCACCAGGCACAAATTTATGGCGATGCCGTCATCCGGTATGCTTTTATTGAACATCGCGCCGAAGTTTTTGATTTTGCCAGTATTGAAGGTAATGAAGAGAACAATGTCTGGCTATGCGATTGCGCTAAAGTCTACGGTCACGCGCAGGTGAAAGCTGGCATAGAAGAAGATGCCATTCCGACGATTCATTACAGTTCGCAGGTGGCGGAATATGCCATTGTGGAAGGTAATTGTGTGTTAAAACATCATGTCTTGGTTGGCGGAAATGCCGTGGTACGTGGCGGACCGATTCTGCTCGACGAGCACGTTGTCATACAAGGTGAGAGCCGTATTACAGGTGCGGTGATAATTGAAAACCATGTGGAGTTAACCGACCACGCCGTCGTTGAAGCCTTTGATGGCGACACGGTTCATGTCCGTGGTCCAAAAGTCATTAACGGCGAGGAGCGCATTACGCGAACGCCGCTGGCAGGGTTATTGTGAATCGATAATACGCGCGTATAAGTTCACATCATCATAGGCATCATTCAGGAACTCAGCCTGTTTCAGGCAACCTTCAAGGATAAAACCATTGCGCAAAGCGACCTGGTTGCTTTGCGGATTGTCCACCCGACATTTGATCACGAAGCGTCTAAGTTCACCAGACTGGGCGTAATGATGAATCAATGCCTGCAGCGCCTGAGAAATGATCCCCTGCCCCTGATGAGATTCGTCCAGCCAGTAGCCTATTTCAGCGGTTTTATTCAGTGGTTCAATACGATTAAACGAGATAACGCCGATAAGTTCATCTTCTTTGAAAATCATGAACATTTTGGCATAGCCGCGTTGATGCAACATCACATTACCCTGCACCGTTTTTCGCGTGTCCTCTTCACTTTGAACAAACTGCGGCCAGTTTAGCGACTGCTGTAACCAGGTTTTATTTTTACAGATTAACTGATAAAGAGGTTTGACGTGATTTTCTGCAACAGCATGTAATTCAAGTGATTCGCTTACTTTTATCGTTTCAGTCATCTTATCTCCAGTCAATCCATGCAGTTGTTAAAAAAGCCGCCTGGCTGGCGGCTTAGGAAAGTTTACACCTCTTTGACGCTCTCCTGCTGCAGGATTTTGAGCATCTCATCTTTTAACTGTAGCTTTTGTTTTTTCATGCGGACCACTTCCGCATTGTACCCTCGACCGTCGGAACCTTCCTTTCTGGCAATTTCATGATCAAGTTTATTGTGTTTATCGAACAAGGACATAAAGCGAGGATTTTCGTTTTTCAGACGGGATATTAAATCTCGGTATTCTGGAAACATACGCACTCCCTGTTAGTGGCTGACAAGGTGTATCTGAAATACACACCATCAGATTACTCATTTAACTTAGGGAAAAATGCGAGCGGGATCGTGTTTAACCAGACGGCACCTCCCGAAGAAGGTGCCGAAGAAAAAACGATTAACTCATCACGCGGTCGTCAACATACTGACGTTTATCCGGCGCTGGCGGGAAATACTGATACAGCCATGTTTCACTGATAGCGTCCCCCTGACAACGTAGATACATCCGCATATCGACCGGATCAGTGGAGTCCGAAGTCGGATACCAGTCAAACTGAATACGATAACCATCGATGGATTCAATATAGAGAATTTCGATTTGCTTCGCTTCCCCACTGGAAAGCGTAATCACCGGCTCAATGCCTTTTGGCGCGGCAGCTTTCAGATCACCACCAACGAAATCGACGGCAAAACGACGCGCCCATTTTTCGGGATAGTGTTCACCTGGCGCCCAACCTTCCGGGAAACCGCCCATGCCGGTACGCGTCGCCATAACGCGCGCTAATGGGCAATGAACAGGCGGTTGCGCACTCCAGTACAGACGATACTGGAATGCAAACTCATCACCTGCTTTTACAGCTTTTTCTGGCTGCCAGAAGCAGACAATGTTATCCAGCGTTTCGCCCGTTGTTGGGATTTCCATCAGGCCGATGGTGCCCTTACCCCACTTGTTACGCGGTTCCACCCACAGACTTGGGCGTTTGTTATACCAGCCCATAATGTCCTGATAATGGGAGAAGTCACGATCCAGTTGCAATAAACCAAACCCTTTCGGGTTGTTGTCGGTGTAAGCATTGAACTGCAATTTTTGCGGATTATTCAGCGGACGGCAAATCCACTCGCCGTTGCCCCGCCACATGGACAGACGATCAGAGTCATGAATTTGCGGATGAATTGTATCGCACATCCGACGTTCATTAGTACCGCAGCTGAACATACTGGTCATCGGCGCAATGCCCAGCTGTTTAATGTCTTTGCGCGCATACAGGTGATTTTCCACATCCATAATCACCTGACTTTTCTCACAATGGATAGTGAACTTATAGGCACCAGTAATGCTGGCGCTATCGAGCAACGCATAAACGGTAAAGGTAGTTGCCCCCGGTTTTACCGTATCAAACCAGAAGGCGGTAAAGTCGGGGAACTCTTCTTTACTGTCGGTGTAAGTGTCGATCGCCAGGCCGCGGGCCGACAAACCGTATTGATATGTATCATCAACGGCGCGGAAATAACTCGCGCCGAGAAATGATACTACATCACGGCGCGCCAGTTCGGGGGCTTTAAACACGCGAAAACCGGCAAAGCCGAGATCGCTTTGCCCTTCTAATTGTTTTGTATCAACACCTGCATCGTTGTATTTGAACAACTCCGGGCGAAAGTGAATTTCACGCGCCAGATGTGTTGCTGGATCTACAGAAAACATACGAACGCGGCGACGGAATCCCATTCCCATATGGAAGAACTGAGCGTCCAGTTGACGGTTCTCAACGTTATGCCAGAGCGATTTTTCGGCGTCGTATTGAATACTGTTATAAGCCTGCGGCGTCATTGTCGCCAGCGTGTCAGGTAACGGACGAGGCGCACCACGCCACGCTGTTTGCGCTAAGTCGTGCGCCATTGACTGTAGAATGGAGAAGTCAAAACGCTGGGTTTGCCCGTCGGCAATATCAGAATCTGCCGCGAATGCCGCCTGAGAAAAAAGAGAAGCAATGCCACTGGTACCGCACACGGCGGCCATAGCCATTGAACCTTTAATAAATCGTCTACGATCCATACCTGAAAGTGAGTCCTTCTGGTGTTGTGAATGGTCCCGCGCTGGTCGTTTTCAGCGGCAAGAAAGTGCTTATTTATGACCGCTCACTCTAGACAATATTTATTAATAATCCAATTGTTGAACTGAGAGAATATGCATAAATCGGCATTTTTTTTATGTCGATGGGATGAGCCTGATTCGTTTGTAAAATCAGGCAAATTTTTGCAAAGGCGGATGGTCAGATTTTAAAGCAAACCACAGCGACGTTTACTGCGTTCTTCCGCTTCCTGGTAAAGCTGGAACTCATCCAAAACCGGACAACCCAACGCCTGCTCAAATGCTTCGCGACTGGCATTACCGTGACTGCGTGTCTGCGTTTCATTACCCAGATTTGACTGGAAGATCCCCGCCGCGCTAACGGGCAAGAAATCTTCATAGGTGATGGGTTGCGCCACTACCCAACCACGTTCAATTAAGGGCTGTGGATCGTCTCCAGGATGAATCGCCTGACGATGCGCCTCACCCGAAGGCGTCAGACGGTACCGGAACCATGCCAACCCTTGCTGACGCATTAAAAACTCACTGTCAGGAAAAGTGCGGAAGGTTTCCTGTAAATGCATTTGGTGAGTGAGATTATCCTGCCCGGTTCCAGCGTTACGCAGAAGATCATCATACAGTTGTCGCCCTTTCGGCGTTAATGCCACGCCACGCTGCTCAATTTCACCAAAGCGCGCGGTATGCGTGCCCTGTTTCTGCCCCGCAAACAACACCGTCTCTTCCAGTGCTTTAAAGCTGGTCTGGCGTAGTAAAATCGGTACCTCGCGGCGCGGCGGCCCCTCGATGAGAATTTTGGGTTCAATTCCGCATTCAGGCATCATCGACTGCACCCGGTCAATATCCAGCGTACGTGGCGTCAGGTGGTTGATATGGCATCCAGGAAAACAGACCACATCAGCAATCAACCGATGTTCGTTGTGCAATGCGCGATAGGTTTCTTCATCTACCGTTGCTGACTGGTGCCAGCGAAACGTTTCCAGGGCTTCCTGCACAAACTCCTGTGCCTGTGTTTCGTTAAAACCGCCCTGCTGCTCATATTCCTCTAACAGTTGTCGACAACGTGGGGTGAAGATATCGCGCTGACGCAGAATCTCCGCCGCTTTCTGGCGCAAAATTTCGTTCTCGATAAGCTCAAGGCGGAGTAAGGAGGTAAAAACGCGGAAGGGATTACGCGCCAGAGAAGCATCATCAATGGGCCGAAATGCTGTCGAATGTACCGGCACCCCTGCCTGCGAGAGATCGTAATAGCTCACCGGGTACATCCCCATAATGGCAAACATCCGCCGAAGAGTAGCAAGCTCTTGTGCAGTCCCAACGCGAATCGCCCCATGACGTTCAACATTCAGTCGCGCCAGCTCGTCTGCATTTACCATTTTTTCGTGCAGTTGAGGATTTTTTTCCAGCACAGCCAGATTCACATCAGCTACCAGTTCCAGCAGCGTGCCATATTGCGGAACTTCTTGCTGGTACATGGCTGACATTGCCTGCGAAAACTGTTCCCGAATCTCATCCGCCGTGATGCTGTTCGCCATAGTGTCTGCCTCCAGTGGTCAGTAATCTGGAGTGTAGGTAACCGCATTCACTCTTGCGGGAAGAATTTACAAACTGTGATCTCGCCGCGAAAACATCAATATTATCCATTTTGCTGTAACATAATTGCTTTAATTGTTAATAATATTTTGCAATCAAGTTATCATAATCAAACAACTTCACTTGTCAGCGACACCGCTTCGTTTTTAACATCGCTTATGGAAAAAAATAGTCTGTTTAGTCAGCGCATCCGTTTGCGCCACCTTCATACATTCGTAGCTGTCGCACAACAAGGAACTTTGGGGCGCGCGGCTGAAACCCTTAATTTGAGTCAACCTGCGCTCTCTAAGACATTGAATGAACTGGAGCAGCTGACTGGCGCTCGCTTGTTTGAGCGTGGTCGTCAGGGGGCGCAACTTACCTTACCCGGCGAACAATTTTTAACGCATGCAGTCAGAGTTCTTGACGCCATCAACACTGCCGGACGGTCGCTTCATCGTAAAGAAGGTCTTAATAATGATGTCGTCAGGGTTGGTGCACTACCTACTGCGGCACTGGGGATATTACCTTCGGTTATAGGTCAGTTTCATCAGCAACAAAAAGAGACGACCTTGCAAGTTGCGACAATGAGTAACCCTATGATTCTGGCGGGTTTAAAAACCGGGGAAATCGATATCGGCATTGGTCGGATGTCAGATCCTGAACTGATGACCGGGCTTAATTACGAACTGCTGTTTCTTGAATCGTTGAAGCTGGTTGTCCGCCCTAATCACCCGCTACTTCAGGAGAACGTAACGCTAAGCCGGGTGCTGGAATGGCCGGTCGTTGTATCACCAGAAGGCACTGCGCCACGCCAGCATTCAGATGCATTAGTGCAGAGCCAGGGCTGTAAAATTCCTTCGGGTTGTATCGAAACGCTGTCTGCTTCGCTATCTCGTCAACTTACGGTTGAATACGATTACGTGTGGTTTGTCCCTTCTGGCGCTGTAAAAGACGACCTGCGTCATGCCACGCTGGTGGCCCTGCCTGTTCCGGGACATGGTGCAGGCGAACCGATTGGAATACTGACCCGCGTAGATGCGACGTTCTCTTCTGGTTGCCAGTTGATGATTAACGCTATTCGAAAATCAATGCCGTTCTGAAAGGTGAAGGGATCTGTCGATCCCTCCTTGAATATTTTCACACCGTAGCGAAACTAACTGGTTCACCCGCTCCGCGAGGTTCTGCCGACACAGAATGTTTGTGCAGACGGAATACATCCACCGCCTCAGTTAATCGTGCCGCTTGTTCTTCAAGGGACACCGCCGCCGCTGAGGCCTCTTCTACCAGAGAAGCATTCTGTTGCGTCACCTTATCCATTTCAGAAATCGCCTGGCTAACCTGCGTTATGCCTCTACTTTGTTCATCCGAGGCGGCGGCGATTTCCTGCATGATATGTGTGACACTCGCGACGGCATCAACAATAGTGCTCATGGTTTTCCCGGCCGTTGCCACCTCATCCGACCCCAGGTCAATTAACCTGACTGATTCACTGATCAAGCCTTCAATCTCTTTCGCCGCCTGAGCGCTGCGACTTGCGAGTGTCCGTACTTCGCTGGCGACAACGGCAAATCCACGCCCTTGCTCACCCGCTCGCGCGGCTTCAACGGCAGCATTCAGTGCCAGAATATTCGTCTGGAAAGCAATACTGTTGATGACGGCGGTGATCTCAGAAATTTTCTTCGAACTCGTGGAGATAGCGCCCATCGTTTTTACTACACCGGAAACCGTCTGCCCGCCATCGCTGGCTTTAATAGAAGCCTCTTGCGCCAGTTTGCTGGCATGATGCGCGTTATCCGCATTCTGTTTCACCGTCGCAGTGAGTTGATCCATGCTGGCGGCAGTTTGTTCGATAGCCGCCGCTTGTTCTTCGGTGCGAGATGACAGGTCCGCATTGCCAGCTGAAATTTCGCTGGTGCCACGATAAATCTCTTCCGCGCCCTGTCGAACAGTCCCTACTGTCATCCCCAGTGAATGCTGCATTTGCTGTAAATGACGACTTAAGCGACCGATTTCATTACGACCCGCCGGTTCATCATTCATCGTCAGATCGCCACTGGCGATTTTTTCAATCCGTTGTGCGGCATGTTGCAGTGGACGAATGACGATCCGACGTAGCACCATAAATGTTATCAGCGTCATGACCAGGGCAAGCACAAACGCGCCAATCATGAACATCCCACCCAGGCGGGTGCGCTGATGGGCCAGTTCCGCCAGTTGGTTGGCTCTGGTGCTACGTATCTTAACGGCTTTGTTCAAAATATCGGTATAAGCATTATCCAGCGGTCGGATCTGCTCACTTTCATGATTGATAATCGCTTCAAACATGCCATTTTTGGCATATTTCAACATAGGTTGCATACCCGTGATATAAGCCTGAAAGCGTTGATTTAATTCAGTGTCGAGGGCTTCATCAGCAGGTGTTTTCACCGGTCGATTCTGATAAGCACGATAACCTTGCTGCGACTGTTTAATCTCCGATTCGGCTTGCGCAATATTTCGCTTCATTGCTTCCATTTCCGCAATACGACTCGCAGCCCCGGCCTGAATCATATTGATCCGGGCTGAACGCAAAAAATCTGAACTGTTCGCTAACCCGGTTCGAATCTCAATCTCCGCAGTAACATCACGCTGATCGCGATCGGCCTGCCAGAGGAAATAGCCAGCCAGAGCAGAACTTAATGCGAATAGAACTAAGATACCGCCAAGAATGCAGGCAAATAACGGAACCAGCCTGATGTGATGCAAAAAACCTAATCGCTGTGAGGGAGTTGTATTCATTACCGTTGTCTCTCGTCCAGGTTTACTCCTGATAGAAAGTCATCGGCACTTGACGGTAATTACTTACGACTAAAAGCCTCTTTGCGTCACATTTTTACAACAATTATTGCAGAGAAGGTTAATGCCATTGGAATGAAGAGAGTAACGAATGATTAAACGGGCTAACCCGAATGACGAAAAATTCGGTAATGCTGCCAACTTACTGATTTAGTGTATGATGGTGATTTTAAGGTGCTTGCGTGGCTTCCATTTCCATCAGCTGTCCTTCCTGCTCCGCTACTGAAGGCGTAGTGCGTAACGGCAAAAGCACTGCCGGACATCAGCGCTATCTCTGCTCTCATTGCCGTAAAACATGGCAACTACAGTTCACTTACACCGCCTCTCAAC
>OJJK01000620.1_pt1 | contig 11467 bp, 10 predicted proteins | sample 1596271 | NCBI WGS metagenome assembly OJJK01 (sample SAMEA4350142, study PRJEB24818) | metagenome | biome: human; feature: gut; material: faeces | place: Denmark | collected 2013-09 | reverse complement strand
ACTTTAATCACTTCTGCCTTTAACCATTGACACAACTAAAAATCTACATTTAATAAATTATTTAATTTGAAGTTTGAAAGTTATATAGTTAAGGTTTAGCGGAAATCTTTCAATTCTTCCTGCAATTTCTGTCGGGTGAAGAAGATACGGCTTTTAACGGTGCCTAACGGTAGGTTCAGTTTCTCTGCAATTTCGCGGTATTTGAAACCGGAAACGTGCATGGCAAACGGAACTCTGTATTCTTTAGGAAGAGCATTGACTACACGGTGCATCTCTTTCAGGTCATAAGCTCTTTCCGTACTTTCAAAACTACCGTCTTGCGGCAGGTTCAAATGATAGAGGTTATCGGTCTGGTCTACAAATGTTTGGTCACGAACTACTTTGCGGTAGTTGTTGATAAAGATGTTACGCATGATGGTGTACATCCAGCCCTTGAAATTAGTGTCAGGCGTATATTTGTCTTCGTTATCTAATGCTTTCAATGATGTTTCCTGCAACAAATCGTTTGCTTCTTCGCGGTCGGTTGTCAGTTTATAAGCGAACCGGAGTAGTTCATCTTGTACTCCTACTAAATCTTTTCTGAAGCTTAAACTTTTCATATACGTTGCTTTTTAAATTGTGAGTATTCGTTGTAATAATTTCGATGATGCAAGTTTACAACATTTCCCGAAGTCCGGTAGGGGGGAATTCAACTTTCTTTAGGGGAAAAACTATCTGCGGATAGATTTTAGGTCATATTTGATAGTTTTTAGGTGTTGTTTTTTTGCGATGTGAACTTAATTCCTGCATTTTCTACCAAATTATTGCGATTAATAAAAAAGAACCGCTAATTTTGTGGCATCATTTTTATTTGAAAAGAATGACTGATGACTCTTTATTTTTGATTGATGTCGATAAGATACTTCGGACGAAGGCTTCGAAGCACTATAAGTACATCCCTAAGTTTGTGACTTCTTATTTAAAAAGAATCGTTCATCAGGATGAGATAAACATATTCCTGGATGAATCGAAAGACAAGGTGGGAGTGGACTTTCTAGAAGCGTGTATGGACTTTCTGGACGCAAAAGTAGATGTGAAAGGCATTGAGAATCTTCCCAAAGACGGGCTGTGTACTTTCGTTTCCAATCATCCGCTGGGCGGACAAGACGGAGTTGCGCTGGGCTATGTGCTGGGGCGTCACTATGACGGAAAAGTGAAATATCTGGTAAATGACCTGCTGATGAACTTGCGCGGACTTGCTCCGCTTTGTATTCCGATTAATAAAACAGGGAAGCAGGCGAAGGACTTCCCGAAAATGGTGGAAGCCGGATTCCAGTCCGATAATCAACTGATCATGTTTCCCGCCGGGTTGTGCTCGCGTCGTTATAACGGAGTGATTCGTGATCTGGAATGGAAAAAAACATTTGTGGTAAAGAGCGTACAAACAAAACGTGATGTGATACCTGTGCACTTTGGCGGCAGGAATTCTGATTTCTTCTACAATCTGGCCAATATTTGTAAGGCATTGGGGATTAAGTTTAACATCGCTATGTTGTATCTTGCGGATGAAATGTTTAAAAACCGCCATAAAACTTTTACTGTCACCTTTGGTAAACCTATTCCCTGGCAGACTTTCGATAAGTCGAAAACACCTGCACAGTGGGCTGAATACGTAAAGGATATTGTATATAAACTGTAACTGATAGAACAACTATAACAAGGAATATGGAAGATATTATTAAACCGATAAGCAAGGAACTGCTGAAGGCAGAGTTGACGGAGGACAAACGCTTACGAATGACGAATAAGAGTAATAATCAGATTTATATTATTACTCACCTGAACGCTCCTAATGTGATGAGGGAAATCGGTCGTTTGCGTGAGATAGCTTTCCGTGCTGCCGGTGGAGGGACAGGTTTGTCAATGGATATTGATGAATACGACACAATGGAGCATCCTTACAAGCAGTTAATTGTATGGAACCCGGAAGCGGAAGAAATTCTGGGGGGATATCGGTATCTGCTCGGGACAGATGTGCGCTTTGATGAAAAAGGGGCGCCGATTCTGGCTACTTCCCACATGTTCCATTTTTCGGATACTTTTATTAAAGAATATCTGCCTCAAACAATCGAATTGGGACGCTCGTTTGTGACGCTTGAATACCAGTCTACCCGTGCCGGAAGCAAAGGTCTGTTTGCTTTGGATAATCTTTGGGATGGATTGGGGGCGTTGACTGTTGTCATGCCGAATGTGAAATACTTCTTTGGTAAAGTGACCATGTATCCCAGTTATCACCGTCGCGGTCGCGATATGATTCTTTATTTCCTCAAGAAGCATTTCTGTGATAAAGAACATCTGGTGACTCCAATGGACCCGTTAAAATCGGAAACTTCCGAAGAAGAACTGAAAGCGTTGTTCTGCAAGAATACGTTTAAAGAAGATTATAAGATCCTGAATTGTGAGATTCGCAAATTAGGATATAATATTCCACCGTTGGTAAATGCTTATATGAGCTTGAGTCCCACTATGCGTATGTTTGGCACAGCTATCAACTATGAGTTTGGGGATGTAGAAGAAACCGGAATCCTGATTGCTGTAGATGAAATATTGGAGGACAAGCGCATGCGCCACATCCAGACGTTTATTGAAAGTCATCCGGATGCGTTGAAAATGCCTTGTGAGGAGGATGAGGCGTTTACTCCTAAAGTCGTTACACCGCAGGCAGACTGTTACCGTTAATCTTGCGGTAGAGGTCAAGAGCAAAGACATCGGTCATTCCCGATATATAATCAAGTACCGCCTGTATTCTTTCATAGAGTGCAGGTGCTTTTATATTGTACTGGCTGGAGACCCGGTTAATTAGAAGTTCGGAGTAAGCCTTTCCGGGTGAGGTCACCGCATCTACCATTAACTCAAGTAGGGTACTGATAACCCGGAAGCCGGCTAACTCGATGTCCAGTACATCTCGTGAGCGGTAAATCTTCTTGATCGAAACTTCGGCACAATGCTTGTAAGCCTTTGCCGGACGTTCGGAGATATGTTTGATAAGTGCTTCTTCAAATGTGCCGGAAAGTATTTCTTGCTCGTGTTCCAAAAATACACGTGTACATTCCCGGATTAATAATCCGATCACAGAAGAACGCAGATAAGCGATTTGTTCATTGGTGTCATTTACGATATGGAATGTTTTTTGGATATGTGCCTGCCGTTCTTCGTTGAAGTATGCCATTAGCAGTTCTTTAGTTTCCTCGGTTGTGAGAATTTTCAATTTATGGGCGTCTTCAATGTCCATCATCTGATAACAGATATCATCGGCAGCTTCTACCAGATATACCAGTGGGTGGCGTGCATATTTCAGCGGGTGTTTGTTGAGCAAAGTAAGCCCTAGTTCCGTAGCAATTCTGTGAAAACTCTCTTCTTCGCTGACAAAGAAGCCGAATTTTGATTTCGTACCTGCAAGACTGGATGAAAAAGGGTATTTCACAATGGAAGCTAATGTCGTGTAAGTCATGGCAAATCCTCCTTTCCGGCGTCCTTCAAATTGGTGTGTGAGCAGTCGGAATGCGTTCGCATTTCCTTCAAAATGTGTCAAATCTTCCCATTCCATCGAAGAAAGTTGTTCTCCATCCGGTTGCTTGTCCTTTAAGAATTGTCCTTTACCTTCAGAAAAAAAAGTAGATATGGCCCGTTCGCCGGAATGTCCGAAAGGCGGGTTGCCCAAGTCGTGCGCCAGGCAGGCGGCGGAAACGATAGAACCTATTTCCGGTAGGAAAGACTCCTGCAGTTCGGGCTGGCGCTCAAGAATCGCTTTTGCGACGTCATTTCCTAACGAACGTCCGACACAGGATACTTCAAGGCTGTGTGTGAGCCGGTTGTGTACGAAGATACTGCCCGGTAAGGGGAATACTTGGGTTTTGTTTTGCAGTCGGCGGAAAGGGGCGGAGAAAATGAGGCGGTCATAGTCCCGTTGAAATTCCGAACGGTTTTCCTGGCGTTCTTCATGGAACTCTTCCATTCCGAAGCGTTTTGCAGATATTAATTGGTTCCAATTCATCATTTTAATCATTATTTCGTTATTTACCATTCACAAATTAGTTGCCGGTACATTATTTAACTGCAAACTTAACTATTTTTCAGTTCAAAATGTGTATTTTCGCCCGTTAATATAGTAAACGTGTATTTATGAATATTCAAGTTATCAATAAATCGAAGCACTCGCTTCCGGCTTATGCCACTGAATTGTCTGCAGGAATGGATATCCGTGCTAATCTTTCCGAACCTATCACATTGGAACCGCTACAACGCTGCCTGGTGCCTACCGGACTATATATTGCTCTCCCACAGGGATTTGAAGCACAAATTCGTCCGCGTAGTGGTTTGGCTATCAAGAAAGGGATTACCGTTCTCAATTCTCCGGGAACCATTGATGCAGATTATCGGGGAGAGATTTGTATTATTTTAGTTAATCTGTCATCGGAAACTTTTGTGATTGAAGACGGTGAACGTATTGCACAAATGGTGATAGCAAAACATGAACAGGCCGTATGGCAGGAAGTGGAAGTATTGGATGAAACGGAACGGGGAGCCGGCGGCTTCGGTCACACAGGAAAAAAATGAAAAGGATACTATTATTCTCGTTGTTAAGTACTTTGCTGCTTACTTCCTGCATGGCTGTGCAAGTGGTGGGGAGTGTAGCAGGAGGTGCGGTTATGGTGTCGGGATATGCTCTTGGCGCGAATGCAGTTACAAAGAAGGTTAAGAAAAAGAAGGATAAAAAGAAAAAAGTTCAGAAGGAAGAAGTTTTGGCTTCTCAATTAACAGAGGAGCAACAGCGTAAGTATGACTATTTTTTTTTGGAAGCCATGCGGATGAAAGAAAAGAAAGAGTATGACGCGGCTTTCGGGTTGTTGGAACATTGTCTGGACATTCACCCGAATGCTTCTTCTGCGCTTTACGAAATATCCCAGTATTATATGTTTCTCCGTCAAGTGCCGCAAGGGCAGGCAGCCTTGGAAAAGGCTGTGACTTATGCACCTGATAATTACTGGTATAGTCAAGGGCTGGTGAGTCTGTATCAACAACAGAATGAGTTGGATAAAGCTGTTACGTTGCTTGAAGAAATGGTAACCCGTTTCCCGACCAAGCAAGATCCTCTGTTCAATCTTCTCGATATCTATGGACGACAGGAGAAGTACAGTGATGTAATTTCTACACTGAACCGGCTGGAAAAACGCTTAGGTAAGAATGAACAGTTGTCGATGGAGAAATTCCGTATTTATCTTCAGATGAAGGATGACAAGAAGGCTTTTCAGGAAATAGAGAGTCTTGTCAATGAATATCCGGCAGATATGCGTTATCAGGTGATACTGGGGGATGTATATCTTCAAAATGGAAAAAAAGAGGAAGCATATGAGGCTTATCAGAAGGTATTGTCAGTAGAACCGGATAATCCAATGGCTCTCTTTTCAATGGCATCTTATTATGAACAGACGGGTCAGAAGGAACTATACCAGCAACAACTCGATACGTTATTGCTGAATAAGAAAGTTACTCCGGATACAAAAATCAGTGTCATGCGTCAGGTGATTGTGGAGAATGAACAATCATCGGTAAAAGATAGTACGGAAGTGATCGCCTTGTTTGACCGGATGATGGAACAAGATCTGGATGATCCGCAGGTTCCGATGCTTTATGCACAATATCTGTTGTCGAAAAGTATGGAAGCAGAGGCGGTGCCGGTACTGGAACAGGTTGTTGATTTGGATCCGACTAATAAAGCTGCCCGTCTTATGCTGATAAGTGCGGCGATAAAGAAGGAAGACTATAAACAGATTATAAAAGTCTGCGAACCGGGTATTGAGGCTACTCCGGATGCATTGGATTTCTATTATTATCTAGCCATTGCCTATCATCAGGCAGAACAGCCGGACAGTGTGTTGAGCGTTTGTACCAAGGCGCTGGAACGTGTGACGACTGACACGCGGAAAGAAATAGTCTCGAATTTCTACTCAATTATGGGGGATATCTATCATACCAAGAAACAAATGAAGGAAGCATACGCAGCCTATGATTCGGCTTTAGTGTATAATCCGTCCAATATTGGTACATTGAATAATTATGCTTATTATTTGTCCGTGGAACGCCGCGATCTGGATAAGGCGGAAGAAATGAGTTACAAGACGGTGAAGGCCGAACCTAACAATGCCACTTATCTCGACACATACGCTTGGATTCTTTTTGAGAAGGGCAACTATGCAGAAGCTCGTATCTACATTGATAATGCAATGAAGAGTGACGAAGAAAAGAGTGATGTGGTTGTGGAACACTGCGGTGATATCTATTTTATGACCGGTGATGTGGAAGGTGCACTGAAATACTGGAAGAAAGCATTGGAAATGGGTAGTGAATCGAAAACACTGAAAGAGAAAATAGAAAAGAAGAAATATATTGCAGAATGAAAAGAATAGTTTTTCTATTGTTGGTTGTAGTTGTGCTGGCCGGGTGTAAGAGCTCGAAGCATTTGGCGACTTCGGAGAAGAATGTTCAGGTGTCCAGCTATCTGACTTCCAAACTTCAATTGACTATTCCCGGTAAAAAGGGGGGAAGTATGTCTGTTGGGGGAACTATGAAGATGAAAACCCATGAGCGGGTACAAATATCCTTATTAATGCCTATCTTGCGTACGGAAGTAGCGCGTGTGGAAGTTACTCCTGACGGTGTGCTATTGGTAGACCGGATGAACAAACGTTTTGTCCGTGCCACCAAAGATGAATTGAAGGGCATGCTGCCGAAGAATGCAGAATTTTCCCGTCTGGAGAAGATATTGTTGGATGCCTCTTTGCCCGGTGGGAAGACGGAATTGTCCGGAAAAGATATAGGCATTCCCTCGTTGGAAAAGGCTAAAGTCCAACTTTATGAGTTCTCGACAAAAGAATTTTCAATGACTCCTACGGAACTTACTTCTAAATATCGGCAAGTTCCCTTGGAAGAATTAGTAAAAATGCTGGTAGCTTTCTTATGATGAAACATTTCTTTGTAATTCTGATTGGTTGCCTATGGTTGGCAATTCCTCTTTTCGCTCAGTCGAACAAGCTGATTCGTGAGTTGGAAAGCAAACGTGGTGCGCTGCAAAAGCAGATCTCCGAGACGGAATCAATCTTGAAGGATACAAAGAAAGATGTGGGTAGTCAGTTGAATAGTCTGGCGGTATTGACCGGCCAGATCGAGGAGCGGAAACGTTATATCATTGCTATCAATAATGACGTGGAAGCGATAGAACGTGAACTGACTTCCTTGCAACGTCAGTTGAACGGTTTGCAAAAGGATTTGAAGGATAAGAAGAAAAAGTATGAGGCTTCTGTCCAATACTTGTATAAGAACAAGTCGATTGAAGAAAAACTGATGTTTATTTTCTCTGCCAAGAATCTCGGGCAGACTTACCGCCGTATGCGCTATGTTCGTGAATATGCTACTTATCAACGGTTGCAAGGTGAGGAAATCCTGAAGAAACAGGAACAGATACGGAAGAAAAAGGTGGAACGGGAACAGGTGAAAGCCGCTAAAGAGAGTCTGTTGAAAGAGCGTGAAGGCGAGAAGACCAAACTGGAAGCGCAGGAGAAGGAAAAACGTACGCTTGTGGCCAATCTGCAAAAGAAACAGAGAGGGTTGCAAGGTGAGATCAATAAGAAACGGAGAGAAGCTAACCAATTGAATGCCCGCATTGACAAGTTGATTGCAGAAGAAATAGAACGTGCCCGCAAGCGTGCCGAGGAAGAAGCCCGACGCGAGGCTGCCGCCCGTAAGAAAGCGGAGGGTAAAGAAAGTCAAACTGCCGGAACCGGAACAACCGTTAAAACGAACTCGAAGCCTCTGGAAACTTATACAATGAGTAAAGCCGACCGGGAATTGTCCGGCAATTTTGCCGCCAATCGGGGAAAACTTCCTATGCCTATATCCGGTGCTTATATTATCACCAGCCATTATGGACAATATGCTGTGGAAGGTCTTCGTAATGTGAAACTGGATAATAAAGGTATTGATATCCAAGGAAAGCCGGGAGCACAGGCACGTGCTATCTTTGACGGAAAAGTCGCAGCAGTATTCCAGTTGAATGGATTATTTAATGTGCTAATCCGCCATGGCAACTATATTTCCGTTTACTGTAACTTATCATCGGCTTCTGTAAAGTCCGGCGACATGGTGAAGACCAAGCAATCTATCGGACAAGTTTTCTCTGACGGCACTGATAATGGAAGAACGGTATTGCACTTCCAGTTACGCCGGGAGAAAGAGAAACTGAATCCGGAACCTTGGCTGAACCGATAGTCAAACAATGTAAGGCATACGTATACAAGAAATATGTCAAAACTAAATCTTTTCTAGGTAAGTTATTGCAAATGAAGGGCGTATTTGGCATCTTTTTTCTAATGTATTATCCTAAAAGTTGAATTAATGATTAATTTTTATCCTTTATTGAACAATTTGTTTTAAAAAAACAATTAGTTTTTTCTCATCTTTGTAGAATGAATTTTAGATTTCTTTTGGTAAGTCTGTTTAATAGTAATTAATTAATAAAACACCATGAAAAAGTTATGTGTATGGGCAGTTGCCGCCCTTTTAATGGCAGCTTGTACACCGAAAGCCGAGAAAGCTACGGATTCCGGTCTATTACAGAGTAATTTCCGTACGGAAGTGGACGGAAAGAAAACCGATCTCTACATTCTGCGCAACAAGAACAATATGGAAGTTTGCATCACGAACTTTGGCGGACGCATTGTTTCTGTCATGGTTCCCGATAAGGACGGACAGATGCGTGATGTAGTTCTTGGTTTCGATTCCATTCAGGATTATATCAGCAAACCTTCCGACTTCGGTGCAAGCATCGGACGTTATGCTAACCGTATCAATCAGGGTAAGTTTACGTTGGACGGTGTAGAATATCAGCTTCCCCGTAATAACTACGGCCATTGCCTGCACGGAGGTCCGCAAGGGTTCCAGTATCGGGTGTATGACGCCGTACAATTGAATCCGCAGGAATTGCAACTGACTTATGTGGCAAAAGATGGTGAAGAAGGTTTTCCGGGAAACATTACTTGTAAAGTGCTGATGAAACTGACTGACGACAATGCAATCGATATTCAGTATGAAGCGGAGACGGATAAACCGACTATTGTCAATATGACCAACCACTCTTATTTTAATCTGGATGGCGATGCGGGCAGCAACGCAGAGCATCTGCTGACTATTGATGCAGATTATTATACTCCGGTGGACAGCACCTTTATGACTACCGGTGAAATAGTTCCGGTAGAAGATACTCCAATGGATTTCCGTACACCAATGCCGGTGGGAGAACGTATCAACGATTTCGACTTTGTGCAACTGAAGAACGGTAATGGTTATGATCACAACTGGGTATTGAATGCCAAAGGCGATATTAACCGTAGGGCTGCTTCATTGAAATCTCAGAAAACAGGTATTGTATTGGATGTATATACCAATGAACCGGGAGTTCAGGTATATGCCGGAAACTTCCTTGATGGTTCGCTGACCGGAAAGAAAGGTATTACCTATAATCAACGTGCTTCCGTATGTCTTGAAACACAGAAATATCCGGATACTCCGAACAAGCCTGAATGGCCTTCGGCTGTTCTGCGTCCGGGCGAGAAATACATGAGCCAGTGCATTTTTAAATTCTCGGTGGACAAGTAATACAGATTAGTTCCGAGCGTTTCGTTATAGGGGTATTTGTAATAACAGAAATAATCCCGTTAAATGTGAGCAGTCAATATCTGATGTTTTAGATATTGACTGCTTAATAATAATATAAAAGAGTATGGAAGATCTGATAAATGCACGTTGCGGCTGGGCCGGAACAGATGAATTATACCTAAAATACCATGACGAAGAATGGGGCCAACCCGTTACTGATGACAGAACTCTATTTGAGTTCTTGGTACTCGAAAGTGCTCAGGCAGGACTATCCTGGATTACTATCCTTCGAAAGCGTGAAGGATACCGGGAAGCCTTTCATCATTTTGATGTGGAGAAAGTAGCACAAATGACACAGGAAGATATCGAACGGTTAATGCAATATGATGGAATCGTCAAAAATCGGTTGAAGATCAATAGTACAATCAATAATGCAAAACTATTTATAGCTATTCAGAAAGAGTACGGTAGTTTCTACAAATACACCTTATCATTCTTCCCCAAACAACGGGCTATCGTCAATAATTTTAAAACTTTAAGTCAGGTTCCGGCTACATCTCCCGAATCGGACGCTATGAGCAAAGACATGAGAAAGCGAGGCTTCAAGTTTTTTGGATCAACTATTTGTTATGCTTTTTTGCAGGCTGCCGGTTTTGTGAATGATCATTTGGAAGATTGTTTCTGTAAAGCTGTTCGATAAAAAAAGCGAGGGGATAACCTAATGTGTAACATGCTTTAAAAGCGATGAAGGTGCAATTATCTCGTTTGATAATACATCTTTTTTATCTTGTGAAAAAGAATATTGATGATGATTGACTATGTGAATATTCTTTTCGCTATATTTGTAATTCAAGAGCACAAGATAAAGTAAGTAATGAAATTTTCGACTTATTCTTTTAAACAGTTACTGTCAGGAGGTTTGCTTTGTTGTTTGATTCTGTTGGCAGCTTATATATTTCAGGCATTTTTTCCTGGAATGTATGTTGATGCATTCTCATCTTCTATGCATCTATTGATGTGGTTGACTCTCTTTGTGGGGGCATTACTGTGGACATTTCATGAGAAGGGAGAAACCTTTGGCATTTCTGAGGTGATAGATTGGCAGTTCATTGCAGCTTTTATTTTGATTACAGCAGATGAAATTTATATGATTATGCCGAGAGAAATCCATATGGAAATAGCACCGGTATTATCTGAGTATACTATTCCTGTGTTAGCCGTTATTGGTATAATGGTAGCCGCTACAATAAAAGTCTCTATTACACTGTATCATAAATTGGCGGACGAACGTCGGCAGGCTATTCTTCAAGCTCAAAAAATACAGCAATTGCTAGATTCTCCTCCACCAGAACAGAAAGGAATTTCTTTCTTGCGTAAGCTCGTAGAGAATCAATCTATTGCTCAATTCTCGGCCAAAGACTATCTTTTGCTGGTGGAAGGATGCCAAATTGTTGATCCTGAGTTTTTTAATTGGCTTAAGAAGCAGGATTTCCAACTTCCACCGCGAGATATTGTATTATGTGTGTTGATTCGGATGTATAAGAAGAAAGAGGAAATATTATCCATATTTTGTATTACTGATGGGACTTATCGTACGATGAGGTCTCGTGCTCGAAAGCGTTTAGGGCTTGACGACAAGGATTTGGACATTTTTCTTCAAAAGGAATTAAAATAATAACTTTTGTAAAGTACCTGCCAATCGTATAAATGTGTCAATAATAGTCAAACTCCCACCCATGATGATGTAATAGAACCACACTCTTTTATTAGAGTATGG
>OJJK01000618.1_pt1 | contig 11534 bp, 8 predicted proteins | sample 1596271 | NCBI WGS metagenome assembly OJJK01 (sample SAMEA4350142, study PRJEB24818) | metagenome | biome: human; feature: gut; material: faeces | place: Denmark | collected 2013-09 | reverse complement strand
CTATTATACAATAAAAATAATCTACTCATGAATAATACTGACGATTCGACAGAAAACAAACTTATTCATAAACTAAAAAAAGGTTCTATGAAGGCTTTTGATACTATTTATAATATGTATGTAAAACAACTCTATACATATTGTTTTCAATATACAAAGTCAAAAGAAGATGCAGAGGAAATTGTGCAGGATGTTTTTGTACGTCTATGGATCAATCGCAAAAATATCCGGCAAGAAGAAACACTGCGTTCTTTATTATTCATTATGTCTAAACATCATTTGATCAATGCTTACCGGACACATATCAATTCACTGATGTATGAAGATTATGTGAAATATCAAGATAACATCCCGGCTGAGAGCCAAGGATGCCCATTAGAGTATAACGAATTTGTAAAACAACTGAAGACCGCACTGCATAATCTATCCGATACACAACAGCAAGTTATTGAAATGTCCAAGTTAAAACACTTGACTAATAGAGAAATTGCATTGGAGCTAGAACTTAGTGAACAAACTGTTAAAAATCAACTATCTTTGGGACTAAAAAAATTACGAGAAGAGTTGAAAAACATATCTGTATTGTTTTGGCTGTTATTTTCTGTTAACAAACTACTCTAATCAGGTACGTTATAAATTACTTTTTGTCATTACTAAAAAAAATAAATTGAAAGATGGATAAGTTAACTCAGAAATATAGATTAGATACTTTAACTCCCGATGAGCTACAAAAGCTAAAGGAGAAAGTTAATAAAATGTCGAACAATGAATTGGAAACAGTTATCTACAATGATTGGGAGAATGCAGATTTGCAAACAGATAATATAGATACTTTGCAAATAACTCATATGAAAAACAACATTAACAGTAGAATAAACAGTAGGAGGCCAGTACGCTTAGTTATGTTAAAAGTAGTACAAATTGCTGCTGTTATTCTACTACCAATTTTCATTATAAGTACTTTCTATTTATATAAGGAAAATAACCAAATGTTGTCTAGCGAAATGATAGTAGCAACAGGAAAAGGCGAACGAGCGAACATCGTATTGCCTGATGGGACAGAAGTGGCTTTGAACTATGAATCTCAAATCGTATATACGCCCAAGTTATATAATAAACAAGAACGAAAAATAAGATTTGATGGAGAAGGTTTTTTCAAAATAAGCAAAGATAGGAAGCACCCGTTTATAATACACGCAAAGGGATTACAAGTAAATGTACTAGGTACTACTTTTAATTTATCTGCGAGAAATAATGATACAATGGCAGAATTAACATTGGAAGAAGGTTCTGTACGATTAGTATCAATAATGACCGGAAAAAACGTACTATTAGCTCCTAATCAAAAAGCGACTTTGAACTATGCTACTGGAAATATTACTATAACAAATAACTCTGAGAATAGTAAAGTAGCTCCATGGAGAAAAGGTGACTTAATTTTCCGCAATGAAAAACTGAAAATAGTACTAAAAGCCCTAGAGAATAATTATAATTGCCAAATCAAGATAGATTGCGAAAATTGTTTGGAGGATATATTTACTGGAACCCTATCAATTTCAGACATTAATGAGGCTTTGGAAGTTTTAGAGAAATCATACCATTTTAAAACAAGTATTAAGGGAAAAGAGATTCTACTGTATAAAGAACGCTAATCATCCTCATTTGAATTTCTCAGACAAAGCCACTCTTTATAAAAAGTGGCTTTGTTACCTATACAAACATGTTGCATAACATAAAAAGATTTCGGTACCTTCCTGAAAATCTTTTGTCTTTATTAGCAAGCAACCTAAACATCGGTTGTGAAATAGTAATAATCTAAAATCATAGTAGTATGAACAAGCATGTTAAAATGAAGCAAATTGTTATGCTTACACTGCTCTTTATCTTTTATTGTGAAGGTATTTATGCTCAAGAACAATTAGTTACTGTGGATTTAAAAAATGCCACACTAAAAAAAGTTTTCAAAGTAATAGAACAGCAAACAAGTTATCGCTTTTCGTATCGGAATGAAGTGATTGATAATCGTGAAGATATCACGATAAAAAAGCATCAAGCATCAATAACAGAAATCTTAGATAAAGTATTAGAAAAACGTAATTTAAACTACAGTATTGTTTCCACTAAATCCATTGTTATTTTTGATAGAAAAGAACAACGTAATCCTAAAAAAGCTCCAATTACAGGTACTATAAAAGATGCCTTAGGAGACCCCATTGTCGGTGCAAATGTAATGATAAAAGGTACAAGTATCGGTGTCATTACAGATATTGATGGTAATTTTAGCCTCGAAACTCCAGTTGAAGGCACATTAGTTGTTTCTTATATAGGTTATATTGAACAAGAATTACCACTCAAAGGGAAAAACAGTTTTTCTGTTGTATTACAAGAAGATATGCAGGCATTAGATGAAGTGGTAGTAATTGGTTATGGTACTCAAAAAAAAATGGATTTATCTTCATCTATTGCAACTCTATCAACTGATGACATTGGAAAGTTACCTAATGGACTTCAAACCGGACTTCAAAGTTCTGTTTCTGGAGTACAAATTACCAATGGAAGAATCCGTATCCGAGGTGTAGGCAGTATTAATGATACAGATCCATTATATGTCATTGATGGTATGATTAGCGGTGCTATTCCCGATGAAAATAACATTGAGAGTATACAAGTATTAAAGGATGCTGCTTCTTGCGCTATTTATGGTGCCAGAGGAGCTAATGGAGTTATATTAATTAATACCAAAAGAGGCATTGCCGGAAAAGTAAAAGTAGAATATAATGGTTATGCAGGTATTAAGGAGTTACAGCACAGCATTGACTTGCTAAATGGAAAAGAATTGGCTGAACTTGTCAATGAAGAAATGTATAATGCAGACCCAAGTAGAACAGATTACATGAAAAGTCTGTCAGATCCTGTATCTATTGGAAAAGGTTATAATATGCTCAATGCCCTCAAACGTACTGGTTTTTATCAAAAGCATAATTTATCTCTAAATGGTGGATCTAAAAATGCTCATTTTAGAATTAACGGAAACTACTCTTCAGATCAACCTACATTTATTAAAGAGGATAATCAAAACTTTGGTTTACAGTTTATCTCAGATTTTGTCATAGGAAAATTCAAATTTGGAGAAACATTTATGATCAAAAGGACCAATCGAGATTGGAGTAATAAAAATGTTTTAGTTTCATTACAATGGTCTCCTACTATGCCTTTCTATGATCCTAATCACCCGACAGGATTTATGGGAGCGGGAAATGGAACTACTTGTAGTAATCCTTTAGCTGAAGCCCATCTTAACTGGAATAAAACGGAAACAACTTTGATAAATGGAAATGCGTGGGCTATTTATGAAATTCTTCCTGGACTAAATTATAAACTCAATTTAGGAGTTGATTATTACAATACAATGACACAAAATTACGATGGAGATTATGTAATTGTCTATTTAACACACTCTCCAGACCAATATGATATTTCAAGTTTGAAATCCAATAGAGTATTATATGAAAACACATTATCATTTGAACGCAGTTTTGGTAAACATAATATTAGTGTTTTAGCAGGTATAACTTCAGAGCAGACCAAAAGACTTGGTGTAAATGCAGGTGCCAGAGCAATGGCTAGTGAGTCTGTCTTATCCTTAGGGGGCACACGCGATAATGAATCAAGAGTGGTAGGTTCTTCCGAATTTGAATCAGCAATGTATTCTATATTAGGTCGAATAAACTATAGTTTTGATAGTAAATATATGTTAACAGCTAATTTCCGTAGAGATGGTTCTTCTAATTTTAGTAAAAAAAATCGTTATGGTAATTTCCCATCATTTTCTGCTGCATGGAGAATTAGCCAAGAAAGATTTATGAAGAATTTGAACTTTATCACTGATTTAAAAATTAGAGGAAGTTGGGGAGTACTTGGTAATTCCAATATCAATGCATATCAATATCAAAGTAGTGTATCATTTGATAAAATATGTTATTATTTAAATAATAAAAGGGTAACAGGAGGACTACCCGTAACACCTTCCAACCCCAATGTAAAATGGGAAAGTCAATATTCCACAGATCTAGGAATAGATTTAACAATGTTCGATAATCACTTTATATTTACTTTTGATTATTACTATAAAAAAACGAAAGATATGCTCGTGCAAGTTCCTATATCATTTGCAGCAGGATATATGAATAATTTTCCAGTGTTAAACGCAGGTAGTATTGAAAATAAAGGAATAGAAATTGCTTTAACTTACAGAAATAGCTATAAAAAATTAGATTACTCAATTTCTGCAAATTTGTCTACAGTAAAAAATAAAGTGCTGGAACTTGGAACAAACAACGAAATATTTGCATCTAATGAGATCTCAAAAACTGTTGTTGGCAAACCTATAGGAATGTTTTGGGGATATGTTACTGATGGACTTTATACCTCACAAGCACAATTAGATGTTGATAAAGAGTTTGCTCCATTAGCAGAATTGGGAGATGTTCGATTTAAAGATTTAAATAATGACAAAAAATTGAATGCTGATGACCAAAATTTCATTGGTAATCCTATTCCCAAATTTAGTTTTGGATTGAATACTAATTTAAGTTACCAAACAAATGCAGGTACATTAGATTTTTCCATGATTTGGCAAGGTTCTTATGGAAATGATATTTATAATAATACTAGATATTATGGCGAAGGTATGTTTGGTTATACTAATTGTTTTGCAAGCACTAAGAATCGTTACCGTGCAGAAGAATTATCGTTTGTGAATCCAGTTTCTGGTATTACCACTATATATCCTCAAAATACGAATACCAATATGCCAAGAGCTATATTAGGGGATCCTAATCAGAATACAAGAAAGTCAGATAGATATGTAGAAGATGGTTCATATCTTCGTTTGAAATCATTAACATTATCTTATACTTTGCCAACTAATCTTGTAAAAAAGCTGAATATTGAAAAACTAAAGTTCTTCGTAGGTGGAAAGAACCTCTTGACATTTACAAGATATTCTGGCTTTGATCCAGAAGTGGGAGATCAAAATACAGGAAACAATCTTACACGAGGTATTGATGCATCTTCGACATGGGGATCTACTTTTCCTAATATTAGAGAATATTATTTGGGACTTGAACTTATATTTTAATAATTAATCACTTATTTGACATGAATAAAATTGAATATAATTTATTATTAATTATAGCTATTACTAATTTAATAGCTTGTGTGCCCAATATGGACTTAAATAATCCTGAAGAAATTTCAATAGATACATATTATTTGAATCAGGAACAATTAGAATCTGCCATAATCCCTGCTTATCAGTCATTATTTGGTGTATGTCAAGGTGGGTATGCAGTAGGCGCATTTAATAATCTTTTAGCTCCAGGCGACGATTATGACGTTACCCCTCTAAATACGGGAGTTTATCAAGATACATATAACACTCCTGCATACGATGGAACTATTCTAAATGCTTGGAAAGATCACTTCTCAGGTGTATATGCAGCTAATTTGGCAATAGAAAAACTAAATAATTTTACAGGAGAACTACAGGAAGACATAAAAAACAGAATGCTAGGTGAAGCTTATTTTTTGAGAGGACTTCACTATATGCATCTATGTATGTTGTTTGGCGAAACAATTCCACTATATGATCATCCGGTAAATGATGCAAAAGATTATTATAAAGGCAATTCTCAACCAGGTGAGATCTATCAACTCATTACTAATGACTTTTTAAAAGCTTCAGAACTTTTACCTTTAAGAAGCATAATGTATCAAAATGCAGATCATATAGGTAGAGCAACAAAGGGTGCTGCACAAGCCTACTTGGCTAGAGCTTATTTATATCGTCCCATATTGGAAAAAGGAAATATTGCAGAATTCGTTAAAGCAGAAAGAATTTTAAAAGAAATCATTGATAGTAATGAATATTCTTTAGTAGACAATTTCCGAGCAAATTCTATGGGAGGTGAATATGAAAATAATCCTGAATCACTTTTTGAAATTCAATATTCATTGGGTGCTGACTTTTTTGAACAATCTTATTCGTTAAGGTGGCAAATGATTGGATTGCCTAGCGGCACAGGTAATGCATGGTGGAATTTAGCTCCTAACCAACGAACCTTTAATGAGTTTGAGGCAGGTGATCCTAGAAAGTTTATGACCTTATGGTGCCCTGAAGGAGCACACTATACAGAGCTTAATGGACATATTGCCGATTGGGATTATATGTATAAAATGCTCCCTATAAATATACCTCTTTATGGAACACGTAAATATTGCCCAGACTATCAAATGGGAAACATTGCAAACGAAAATAATGAAAGATTAATGCGATATGCAGATGTACTATTAATGTATGCTGAATGTTTACATGAAGCGGGAAAGGATAAGTTGCCAATAAATGATCCTAATGGACCTAAATATTGGATACAAATGATTCGGTCTCGTGCTAATAATATAGTTCCTTCAGAACAACCTCATCTATGGTATCAACATTCACCAGGAACAATACCTGACGTTGAAACATTTTTAGCCTCTGGAATAGTAATAAATGGAATTCCAATGAATAATATTAAAAATCTAATTGTTCATGAAAGATATGTAGAATTTTGTGGAGAATATTTGCGCTATTTCGATTTACTCCGATGGGGAATGGCCGATGAAAAATGGCTACAATCTATAAAAAATTTAGGATGGTCAGAAAAAGCAATGTATTATCCTTTTCCCCAACAAGAATTGAATAATAATAAAAATTTACAAGGAAATAAAATGAATTAATTGGAAGCAAATAAAGTCATGAAAAAGCTAATTTTATCAATTCTTATAACTATCGGATTATTTAATCATAGTTTTGCTCAATACAACCCCATTCCCCAAATAGCATTTGGTACTATGTTAGATGCAGAAGCTCAAATAAAAGCATCCCAAGAAATGGCCAAATCATTGGTTGATTCGACTGCTAAAAGTTGGAGACAAAAGGGAGATCAACATCGCAGCTATTTTTTTAAAGAAGCTAATGAAATGATGCCTTACAGAGTATGTGTTCCTCAAAATTGGGATGGTAAAAAAAAGCTTCCGTTAGTTATGTTTCTCCATGGAGGATGGAATGATGAAAGTTCCTATTTAGATGCGAATGACAAACAATTGGTCAAATTAGCAGATAAGTATGGATATCTACTAGTTTCTCCTTTAGGTTGCCACGCAGCTTACGGTAATAACTTACTGCTCCCTGCCGTATTTGGTGAACAAAAGGAAACTGCCAAGATTATTGCTGATGGAAGAAATAAAATTCATTCTAAAGAAGCTCAAATATTGAGTGAAAAAGATGTCATCAATGTTTTGGAGTTAGTCTTGGCAGAATACCCGGTAAACCGGGATGCCTTGTTCTTAATCGGCCATTCCATGGGCGCAGGTGGAACTTGGTATTTAGGGGCCAAATACGCCGGTTACTGGAAAGGACTGGCACCTATGTCAGGTCCCTTTGTACTTGAACATGGCTATCCTTGGGATGATATCCGAAATATACCTGTATTTATTTCAGAAGGGAGTAAAGCCGCCGGTAGAAGTAGCCGTTTAATACATCAATTAATGGCAGAACGTGATTTTCCTGTGGAGTATATGGAAGTAAATGAGGGACATAGCGAAATGGTCCCTATCGTTCTTCCCCATGTATTCTTATTTATGGAACGTATTCGACAGAGATAGATGATAATCAAATAGTTATTTAATTCTTAACAATATAATACATGTATTTTATGAAAAGAGCTTTGATTTATTTTATTAGCTTCTTCTTTATTGTTAGTCTAAAAGCCGATTATCCACTATTCTGGCAACAATATGCAGCAGACCCATCGGGCATTGAATATAATGGTCGTTTATATCTATTCTGTTCTCATGATACTTATCATCCTGATAAAGGATATGGATATTTCATGAGAGATATTACATGCATTTCTACTGATGACCTCAAAAATTGGACAGATCATGGTGAAGTATTCAGTATTGAAAATGCCAAATGGGCTCCCCGATTTACTTGGGCTCCTTGCGTTGTTTTTCATGAAGGCAAGTTTTTCTTGTATTATGGCAATGGTGACCAAGGAATAGGAGTCGCAACCAGTGAATCACCAATAGGTCCCTATTATGATCCAAATGATGGACCAATAGTTGATTTCAGCACACCGGGAGTTCTTGCAAAAGACTCCCATGGTAATCTGATAAAAAATGAACGTAATGTTCGTGGTGCATTACAAGGAAGTGAGAACTGGGGAATATGGTGTTTCGATCCTTGCGTATGGATTGAAGATGATGGTCAACCTTATATGTATTTCGGAGGAGCACATCCAAACAACTCGCGCATTATCAAGTTGAAAAGCAACATGGTAGAAGTTGATGGAGCTGCTATACATCCCAATACTCCCGGTTTCTTTGAGGCATCCTTTATGCATAAATTTAAAGATAAATATTACTATTCATACGCCGGCCATTATTTCGGTAAACCTGCCAGTATCGAATATGTAGTTGGAGAATCTCCAGTAGGGATATTCAAAGAACCTGGCATTATTTTACCTAACCCGCCCTTAAATGATGGTTATAATAACCACCATTCAATTTTTCAGTTTAAAAAAAACTGGTATATAGCTTACCATAACAGACAAGTAGCTTATGAAAAAGGACAAAGTGACAAACGTGCACGTGAATATATGCGAAGTATCTGCTTGGATCGACTCATACACAACGAAGATGGAAGCATACAACTGGTAAAAATAACAAAAGATGGACTTCCTCAATTAAAGTACGTTAACCCATTCCAATCGAACGAGGCAGAAACAATGGCTAAAGGCATAGGCATAAAAACATTGAATAAAGAGGATAATTCACAAAACCGCGTTGTATGTTTCAGTAATGAAGGGTATATAAAAATACGAGGAGTTGACTTCCAGAAGGGGGCTTCTCAGTTTTATGCTTCTATAAAATGTATGCTATTATCTGAAGGGACTATCGAATTACATCTTGAAGGTATAAATGGATTATTAATTGGGAAATTACCGGTATCATCCGTTTCCAATGGAAATACATGGAAAAATATAAAAACACGTACTCATCCCAATCAAGGTGTAAATGACCTATACATAGTATATAAGGGCAAAGGCAATATATATATGGATAATTGGCAATTTTTAAAACAATGATTAGATAGAAGAAACTCCGATTTACGCCACTTACAGCCAATGAAAGACAACTATCTGTGTGATAGTGATTTATTCGGTATTTCTCATAACTTTGCAAAATGGGCAAAAAGCAAAAAGATGTGGATTGCGGAAAGAGAACGGTTTCCAACTCGTAACCCCGGAAAACCTGCACTTTTAACAGTCCGACACTGATTTTGCGCCGTTCTGCGGAGGTTTGCTTACAGCCATTTAGCGCGTGTGAAATTAATTTTGCAACAAAAAAGCAGACGAGTATGAGAGCGACATTCAAGGTGCTGTTCTTCGTGAACAGGAGCAAGGAGAGAAACGGAAATGTCCCCATCATGGGACGAGTGACAATCAACGGGACGCAGGCGCAGTTCAGTTGCAGGCATTCCATTCCGGTGGAGCAGTGGGACACCAAGGCGAACAGGGTAAAAGGGAAAAGCAAGGAGGCGCGTGACATCAACTTTGCCCTCGACAATATCAAGGCGCAAATCATCAAGCACTACCAGCGTATTTCCGACCGCGAGGCGTATGTCACGGCGGAAATGGTGCGCAACGCCTATCAGGGCATCGGCACGGAATACGAGACATTGCTCCGTGCTTTCGACAAGCATAACGAGGACTTTGCCAAGCGTGTGGGCAAGGACAGGACAAAGGAAACGTACTACAAGCATACGATAGCCCGTACCCACGTGGCGAACTTCATCAAGTATTACTACAAGCGGAACGACCTCGGCATGAACGAGCTGACGGAGGACTTCATGAACCAGTATTGCGTCTACCTCCGCAACGAGGTGGGTGTGCAGCAGTCCACCGTCAGGCTCTACTGCACGACATTGAAGTCCATCGTGACCCATGCGCACAAGAACGGACTGATACCGAGAGACCCTTTCGCCGACTGCCGTGTCAGCGGCGGCACGAAGGAGCGGGAGTTCCTCACGGAAGAAGAGGTACGGACGCTCATGTCGCACCGTTTCGATGACCCGGCAATGACGGTTGTCCGCGACCTGTTCGTATTCGGATGCCTGACGGGAATATCGTTCATCGACATCAAGAACCTCACCACCGACAACCTTGTCACGATAAACGGTTGCCTGTGGATTTCCTCGGTCAGGCAGAAGACGAAAGTGCCGTTCCGCGTGAAGCTGATGGATAGTGCCTGCAAAATCATCGACCGTTACGAGCCGTTCCGCAGGGGCAACCGCCTGTTCAACTTCTACAGGAACGGGTGGACGAATGTCCTGCTGAAACAGATAGCGACAGAATGCGGAATAAACAAGAAATTGACTTTCCATATGAGCCGTCACTCCTATGCAGTGATGGCAATCTCGAACGGTATGCCGATAGAGAGCGTGAGCAAGATTTTGGGGCATACGAAGATTACCACCACGCAGCATTACGCCAAGATAACCACGGAGAAGCTGGACAAGGACTTTTCCATGCTGGAAGACAAGATTGGCGACAGGATGAAACTTGTGTAACCCTCAATGGCATGGGTATGGAAAGGAAAATCATAACAATGAGTGAACACGGCAGAATCATATTGCCGGAGAACATTGCCGGTGTATGGATGAGCGAGCCGGAATTGGTGGAGTTGTTCGATACAATCGCCCCGACACTCCGTGCCGCCATCAGAGCCGTATATAAAAGCGGTGTACTGAAAGAATACGAGGTACAAAGGTATATTCGTTTGGAGAACGGGTATAATTCCGATGTGTATGCTTTCCCTATGATTGCCGCACTTGCTTTCCACATTAATACCTTTGGTGCAGAACAGGTGCGCAATGCCATACTTGAAAGGCTGTACTGGCGAAAAGAAAAAACAAGCATTATCTTTTCGCTGGTTGCCAATAGTACAAAAGCGTCTAAGTATCAAGCTTAAAGAATAATCGTATGACGACATGAAGTAGTGAGACCTATGCGTATTCCCATTGCCAACAATGCATTTATGCGAGTATCGGAATTGGTGTGTTGCCATTCATGCGTACTAATACGAAAAGCCCGAAGAAGAAACCTTTAGAACGGCACTTCTTTGGGCTTTTCTTTGTATTGCTTTACCTGCATATTACGCAATTCGCCGCAAGTTTTTCATTCCGTGCAAATTTTGCGCCGTTCTGCCGTGATTTGCTTATCGGGGTTTCGTGTAAGATGCCGTAGTTTTGCATCCGATTAATTATTAACGATTTAAGCGAAATGCAAATGGCAATGGCAATTGGAAAATCCAGTGTAAGCTGCCCCCTAAAACCAAGCGATTCTGCCCCCTTGTGCTAAAATAATCCTACCCCCTTGATTCCAATATAAAAATACCCCTGCTTGGCAATGCCCGGCAGGGGATTTTTC
>OJJK01000602.1_pt1 | contig 11810 bp, 10 predicted proteins | sample 1596271 | NCBI WGS metagenome assembly OJJK01 (sample SAMEA4350142, study PRJEB24818) | metagenome | biome: human; feature: gut; material: faeces | place: Denmark | collected 2013-09 | reverse complement strand
ATGTATGACAATGCTCTCATCTTTTTCGTATCGGATCACGGCGATATGATGGGCGACCACTATCATTGGAGAAAGACTTATCCCTATGAGGGCTCGGTTCATGTTCCCTGTATCGCGAAATGGCCGGCAAATGTCGGTGCAGTTGCGGAGAAAATAGATAATCCGGTGGAATTGCGCGATGTTTTACCTACCTTCTTGGATATAGCCGGGGCAACCGTCCCTGCCGATATGGACGGACGCCCTCTTTTACCGCTGGCCAAAGGAACCGATACCGGGTGGCGAGAATACATCGATTTGGAACATGCCACTTGTTATAGTCGTGACAACTACTGGTGTGCGTTGACCGATGGAAAAATAAAGTATGTATGGCGTTTCTACACCGGGCAGGAAGAATTGTTTGACCTTGTCGCAGATCCACAGGAACTCCACAATGCCGTTAACGATAAAGAGTACAAGGAACGGTTGGAAAAGCTGCGTGCCCGAATGATACGTCACCTCAGTGAACGAGGAGAAGAGTTCGTGAAAGACGGGCGGTTGGTCGTTCGCAAAAAGAAAATGCTATACAGTCCTCATTATCCGAAAGAATGATTTTCAATTCCTTCTCGGTGTTTTGCAATAGCGAAATATAGGGTGAGAGGTTTAAAACATTTTCAAACTCCTCCCTTGCCGTGCCCCGTAGTATTACGGGGTACTATGTTAGCCATATAGAGGAGACACCGAAGAAACAATAGTTTCTAAGGAGAAGGGTTGAAAAAGATCATTTGGTTGTAGAGTTCAATCCCTTCGCCCTGCGGGCACTCCCCCTATCTCATCTACGATGAGTCGAGGGAGAGGATTGAAAGTATCACATTAACAGTTTTTACTCCTTCGGAGCTTTATGGGGATTCACCTCCTCCCCTGTGTTTTGCACAGCAAAATATAGGGGAGGTGTCCGAAGGACGGAGGGGTTGAAAACGCCATCTCATTAGTTGGGTTATGGGATATTTATCCTCCACCCCTTGCCTTGTGGGTATTCTCCTTATATCGCCATATTGCGATGCAGAGTAAAGTGTAGGTATTACTACCGGTAATCCGATGCTAATGAAAATGCAGAATATCTCGATTTACATGTTGCCGTTCCAAATAGACTGGTCTTACTTATTTACAAGAAACCTGTTTTTCAGCCAATTGCGAACCGGTAAATCATAGAGTTTCAAACAAGCGTGTGCCACACCGACAGACAAGATAAACGTCGATACGGAGACAAATACGTGCGCTCCCATAGATGCATCAGGATTGTGTGTCACCCACGCCATCTGCATATAGGCAAAGGGATAATGGGTAATATAGAGCGGATAGGAGATTTCGCCCAGATAATTGCATACGGCCACACTGTGTTTCCCCTTTACCTCGCTGCCGGCTCCCATCGCCACGATAACGGGGAACAAAAGGAGTATACATGCCGCATCATAGATACCATTTTGCCAAGCATCGGTTTCGCCTCCGATACGAGGCATTACCAAAGCTGCGACGACAAGTAACGAACACCACCAGAAGCCGGCCTTTACCCGAATAAGTTTCCCTATACGAAACAGCAATAATCCTCCGAAGAATGGATAAAGCACCCGAACGATACCGATATAGACCTGTTCGGGGGTAATACTCCAACCTCCGATAACGGTATAAGCCGTAATGTCTCGATGGGCAAGTAACCCGAACACATCGAGGTTAAGTGTCAAATCGAGCGTCAAAAACGCCGCAAAGGAAACAAAACAAACCAATGCGATTTTGGAGAACCTACGGACGACCAAAGCATAAAGAATATTCGCCAGATATTCCCACATGAGCGACCAAGTAGGCCCATTGAGCGGATTGGTCTCTTGCCAGCCTCGTATATCCCAACTGGTAAGCGCCGGTATCATCGTACAGGCAAGCAGAAACATGAGCAGTACCTGCCACCATGCAGTTTGGTCTATAAGAGGGAAACGTTCGCAATTACCGAAATAGAACAACAATGCGCCTATTGCCGACCCCATGATTACCATAGGGTGCAACCGGATTAAACGGCGTTTGAAAAAAGCCAGAGTGGACATCTTTCCCCATCGATTGTCATAAGCATATCCGATCACGAAACCAGAAAGTACAAAGAAGAAATCGACGGCAAGATAGCCGTGGTTCAATATTTGATAAGCAGGACCTTTGGAATAAGTTTCAAACAAGTGAAAGGCGACGACAATCACGGCAGCCACTCCTCGCAATCCGTCGAGAATAGCATAACGTGGTTTTTCGGACATAACCGCATCGGTGATTTTCTCCATGATATTATGCTGTTTTTTACGGGTACAAAAGTAGGACTCTTATTTTGATTGATATTTGCATATAGTTCGAAACTTTTGATTTATATTTACATTTTATATAAAACAGTCCCAGATGGAATCCAAATATTATCACTTGACAGGAGGTACGCACTCTTTTCTCGTATTACACGATTTGCTAAACCCGTCCGAGGAGTTTCCCATTCATACACAATCGGACTGGGAGCTTATCTACATTATCAGAGGTTGCGGCACATTCGTTATCGGCGACCAATCGCAACCTTTCACGAAAGATGAAATCTTTTTAATACCGCCCGACATGTTGCACGGTTGGATATTCGACAACAATCCCGACAATGTGGTAGAGGATATTTGTCTGCTTTTCAGGAAAAACCTGTTTAAAGAACTTTCGGTTACATTACCCGAAATAGGGCCGCTCGGACATCTCGACAGCCGGCAACACACGGCCTTTCAGTTACGAGGCGATTTATTGAAAAATGTGAGGCATGAAATGCAGGAAATAATAAAAACCGACTCGCTCGGACAATTATCGGGAGTGATACGGATACTCGGACATCTGGCTCTTTCCGACGAGATGAATCCGACAGGAATCAATCGCCCGTTAAAGAAACGGGACAAGAAGATACAACAGATAGAGATTTATGTTTCCTTGCATTATAATCACGATATTCCTATCGACGAAATCGCCTCCCTCGTACATATGAACCGTTCTTCGTTCTGCGTCTTTTTCAAACGAATGAAAGGGGTATCGTTTACGAATTATCTCAATACCTACCGTATGGATATAGCCTGCCGCCTGTTGTCGACGACGGACAAATCGGTCTCCGAGATAGCGTACGGCGTAGGATTTAATAATCTATCTCATTTTTGCCGGACATTTCTGAAATACAAAGAAGTCTCGCCTACGAAATATAGGAACCGCATGGGGCATGGCCACACGGACATAACCACGATTCCGGCATAATATTCCAAAGAAAACTACGGGCCATCAAACAAAAGGCGACCGCAATTTTGCGGTCGCCCCGAATTCATCTTTCAACAACAGAATTTACTTTTTTACATTCTTCTTTTCGCAGCAAGGAGCCTTAGCCTTATCGCATTTGGCTTGTTTGCAGCAATCAGCCTTGTCGTTGCATTTTGCCTTAGAGTCGCAACAAGGAGCCGTCGCTTTACAATCTTTGCATTTGCAATCGGTGCAATTACACTCTTTCTTACAATCGGCTTTGCCTTTTTTGCAGCATTCCGTTTGGGTCTTACTACCGGTAGTCGTTTGAGCCACAGCCGGCAAGGCTATCATCGAAGCAGCGGCGATACACGCCATAACAAGAAACTTCTTCATAATTACTTTATTTTTAATAGGTGACTACTTTACAAAATAGAAAGCCAGCAAGGTTGCCTTAGTATCTCGGCATAGTCTATTTCGTATTATTTTACAACGCAAATATACAATGAGGAGATTACCGAAAAAACCAATGAATCTTATTTTTACCAAAAATCCTGTGAATAAAATCTATAAATAGAATAAAAATCATATCGATTACTATCGTCCCGCCTATCCGTGTGCCACGGAAGTCGTGAGTAAAAGACAAATCGCGTTTCTGAATCGACGAGAAACCGTTATCCACATTACTATCGCCAATGCGTTCGACTTTAATTTGCCTCGGCTATTTCCGATTTTCGGTAAAAAAGAGTATCTTCGTCATTCAATTATATACAGACAAACCGCATAAGAAAAGATGGACGAATGGTTGTCACGTACCCGGCTGCTGTTTGGCGATGAACCGATAAAGCGATTGCAAAATGCCCACGTCCTTGTCGTGGGGGTGGGTGGTGTAGGGGCTTATGCCGCCGAAATGGTCGTGCGAGCCGGTATAGGAGCTTTGACGATTATCGACGGAGACACCGTGTCCGAGAGCAATCTGAACCGACAATTGGTCGCTTTGCACAGTACATTGGGAAAACCGAAAGTCGGGGTATTGAAAGAACGGTTTCTCGATATAAACCCCGATTTGAAGCTGACGGCACAACACCGTTTTATCGAAGAGGAAGATATTCCCGCTTTGTTGGAGGGCGGCGAAATAGATTTTGTCATCGATGCCATCGACACGCTGGCGCCGAAGGTAGCTTTGATCGCCTATTGCCTGCGGCATAAAATCAAAATCGTTTCATCGATGGGTGCAGGCGGACGCAAAGACCCGTCGGCCATACGGATAGCCGACATAGCCGATACCTACCATTGCGCTTTGGCAAAAGCGGTAAGATTGCGACTGCGGAAGGAGGGTATCTCCAAAGGTCTGAAAACGGTATTCTCCACCGAGCAGGCCGATCGTAACGCCGTCGTGGTCGTGGAAGGAGAACGTAACAAAAAATCGACCGTCGGGACGATTTCTTATCTGCCGGCAATCTTCGGGTGTTATCTGGCGGGGCATGTCATCAGAAAACTAACAGAAGTATGATAGAGATAAAAAACATACACAAGAGCTATGGTTCTTTGGAGGTACTGAAAGGTATCGATGCCGTGATCGAACAGGGCGAAATCGTCTCCATCGTGGGGGCGAGCGGAGCCGGCAAAACAACTTTGTTGCAGATCGTGGGAAAGATAGAAAAGGCCCATTGCGGGGAAATCATAGACGGCGGCAGAAGGGGTGATAACCTCCCCGATAGGGAAATGGCGCGTTTCAGAAACGGTAACATCGGATTCGTATTTCAGTTCCACCAGTTGCTGCCCGAATTTACGGCTCTCGAAAATGTGATGATTCCGGCTCTCATCGGGGGGAAAAAACAATCGGATGCAGAACAGGAAGCCAAGCGGATACTCGATTTCCTGAGCCTGAGCGACCGACTGGGACACAAACCGGCTCAACTGTCGGGCGGTGAAAAACAGCGAGTAGCCGTCGCCCGAGCATTGATAAACCGCCCCTCTGTCATACTTGCCGATGAGCCGTCGGGAAGTCTCGATTCGAAAAACAAAATCGAATTGCACAAACTGTTTTTCGACCTGCGTGACGAGTTCAAACAGACGTTCGTCATCGTCACGCACGACGAGACGTTGGCTCGAATGACCGATCGTACCCTCTTCATGAAAGACGGTTCCATCGTTTCTCCCGCTTCTGTCGAAGAATAAAACAAGGCATACAAATGAAAAAGAGTTGGTTATACGGGTGCTCCTTTATCCTTTTATCTATCTTCGCAACGGCTTGCGGAGACGATGAAAAAGATATTTACGGCATCTTCTATGCCGACATCGTCACTTGCCATACGAATAAAGGCAATCCTTATTTCACCTGTCAGACAACCGATTCCGCTCCGGTCGATACGCTTTATCCCGTTTCGGAAGTAAACAGCGATGACATGGGCGAGGGAGTGCGCGTATTGCTGCAATACCGCCCGATAGAAACGTTATCGGAACACAAAAAGCAGGTAGAAATACAAGCGCTTTCGGCTATTCATTTCGACACGCTCCGAATAGTACCCCATGACAAAATCGACCAGTTGCCCGACGACACTCTCTATTTGCAAAGCGCATGGAAAACCGGCAACTTCCTTAATCTGAGGTATCGTATCGACTATCACAGCCGGCCGCACAGCATCCTGCTTGTCGCCGACGAAGCCGAGCTTTCCGGCGATACCTTGAAAGTACAGTTGCGACACAGTCGCAACGACGACCCCGAGGGACATTGGAGCAATCTATACTCGTCGTTCAATATCTCGGCTTATCGAAGCCGTCCTTATACGACGCTGCAACTTTATGTAAATCAAGTAAATTTCAACTATAAATACTATTACTTTAAACTGAACTGATTATGGAAGAAAAAAAGGAAATCCAGATAGAATTGTCTGCCGAAGTAGCCGAAGGCATTTACTCCAATCTCGCTATTATTTCTCATGCTCCGTCGGAGTTCGTTATCGACTTTATCCGCATGACTCCGGGTGCTCCCAAAGCTCCGGTGAAATCGCGTATCATTCTCACGGCCGAGCATGCCAAACGATTGTTATTCGCCTTGCAGGACAACATACGCAAATACGAAGCTCAATTCGGGCCTATACAAATGAACGATCCTCAACGGGGCGGTATGCCTCCTTTCATGGCTCCCGGCGGGGAAGCTTGACAACCGACAGGAGACGAATTCTCTCGAACTCGTTATCTTTTCGGGTGTGACTCGGAATAACTAATCTCGTAAAAAAGGAAAGACAATGAACATCACTTTGCAACAATGGCTTTCTCGACAGCCTTATACGCAAACGACCGACAGCGATCGTTACTATACGCAACTGGCCAACCGAGTATATGACCTCGTAAACATATCTCCGTTGAAAGAAAGATTAACCGAGGAGGCCACCAAAAGTCTTTGTTGTGATGTCGTAGGTTATTTTGCCGATATTCTGTCCGGTACGGGATTGTGGGCAACGTTTCTCTCCTACCACCGCTCGCTCTACGGTCGTACCCTGCCATTCTTTCCCGCCGAGAATTACTACGATGGGGAAGTAAATCGGGAAGACCTGCGAGTACTACTCTGGTATCTGCTTTGTACGCACGACTCCTTGCACGAGATTCTTTCCCCGCTCGACAATCGTCTCATCACAACGGCTGATACGATTTACGATCTGTTAGAGTCGGAATACGAAACAGCTCCCGACTCACCCTTGTTACAAGAATTTTGTCTTCCCGAGCTGAACGATACCGACGACCCCGAATCCCGTTACCGATTCGCCGAATGGCTCTTTTGGGATTCGTTTCTGCTGGGTCCTTCCAATCGTTCGCTCGCCCGGCAGCTTTCACACGAGGCACAGAGTAAATCGCATGGAGACAAAGAAAGAATCGCCAAACTCGGCGAGCTGCGTCGAGAATCGCTATACACTCTGCCGGCCGGACCTTTGGCGCTCTTTGCTCACGAATGGGTCTCTTTGCTTTGGCAACACACTTTCCCCGAAGAAGCGGAAGAGAAAAAGGAACTTCACCCCTATTACCGGCAATTCACCCGAGAAACCGGAGGCATGCCTGTCAAATACATAGACTCTTACTCGGAGTTGGACAAATTTCTTACCGAAGGGATGCAATGGGGAGAGACAGAAGGCGGACATCTCTCGCACCTCGCCGGGAAAAAGAATTTTATTCTCTATGTTACGCCTTACAAAGGCATGCTCATCGCTTCGGATATAGCCCAATGCGTATGCGACCCTGCCAATCCTTGTTACGACCCGCAGGCAGCCCGGAGGGATGCACTGTCGCTCCTTACCGTACCCGGGCGGTGCCCCATAGACCTACTCATCTATTTGTGCGAAAACCGACTGCTTCCCGATGCTCGCTTCGCTGACGGAGACTCCGCACTTGTAACCGAAAACTGGGACTTCATCGCCCGCTGTCTCTTGCAGGATTATTATCGGGCAGTGTAAATACCGCTGAGTTTTTTAATCCCTTCTCCCCAGCCGTGTCCCGTAGTATTATGCGATAGAGGAGAAGGGTACAAAGCTATCTTTGTGCCGAAACGAGAAATACCATTTTCAATTCTCTCCCTCTGCTCATCGTAGATGAGATAGGGAGAGTGCCCGTAGGGCGAGGGGGTTGAATATCTGATATAAACCGATTGATGTGATAGCGCTTTTCAACCCCTCCGTCACTTCGTGTCACCTCTCTTATATGACCTTGTAATGCTACGGGGTACGGCCGGGGAAGAAGGGAGAGCTTTTTTCTTTATGGTTTAGCATTTTTTGTAGAGAGAGGAAACTATCCAACCTTCTCCCCTCGGTAGCGAAAACAAAATGGTGTGCCTGATTTGGAGAATTCGGAGAAGAGTATTACCTTTGCATTCGAATTTTTATTCAGTTATTCGTATGATTCAACAGGGCAAGCATATTTGTTTCGGTGTAAGGCGCAGGGGAGTACGTGCGCTTTCGATCGTGCATGTCCATTGGTTCAGCGGCTTTATTTGACTGCCAATCGATTTTTAGGGGGATAATTTATAAAATCTCGTTTTCTTTTCCCCTTTTGCGGGCGGAAGCCCTATCCGGTTATTTTCATTCGTATAAACGTAGCTCGGATACGACGACGGAGTCGTTGTAGTCTGTGGCATAAAAGACAGTCAAATTATGTTTCGTATTTTGATCCTTTTGGTTTTGGGTGTTGGCGTAGGATATATGTTGCGCGGACGTTCTTTCGTCGGCGTGACGAAATGGAGTATACAGATTACCGTTTGTGTCCTGTTATTTGTGTTCGGGGTGTCGATAGGGTCCGATCGTAATCTCGTAGATAATTTTTACAATTTCGGTTGGCAAGCGGCTGTAATTGCCTGCCTCGGAGTGCTTGGGAGTATTGTGGCCGCTCGTGTAGCTCAACGTTTGTTTTTTAAGAAAGGAGGTGAATCATGAAAGGGAATTTGATGATTTTGGTTTGTTTCCTTGCCGGGGTATTTGTAGGGTTGGGCGATTTCGCTCCGGAGTGGTTGCTCGGTCATGATTTGCCTATAATTATTCTTTCGCTGTTGATTGTACAAGTGGGAATTAGTTTAGGTTCGAACAACGATTTACGCGGATTATTCCATTCGCTTAATCCCCGCATGTCTCTTTTGCCTGTTTTTACTATCGGTGGTACGCTTTTATTTTCGGCCATAGGTGTTTTTTTGCTGCATGGGCGTGATTTGAACGATTGTTTGACGATCGGCAGCGGTTTCGGGTATTACTCGTTATCGTCGGTGTTGATAGCCGATATTAAAAGTGCCACTCTCGGTCCGCAAGGAGCTGCCGAGTTGGCGACTATCGCTTTGCTCGCCAATGTCATACGCGAGATGATCGCTTTGTTCGGTACACCCGTTCTCGCTCGTTGGGGTGGGAGGTTGGTTCCTATTTCGGTAGCGGGTATCAATTCGATGGACGTGTGCCTTCCCATGATCGTGCGAAGTTCGTATAAGGGAGAAGAACTCATACCGATAGCTATTTTACATGGCATAGCACTCGAAGTAAGCGTGCCGTTTCTTATTAATGCATTCTGTTGAGCGGTCTGTTTAAAGTTCGGTTATGCCATAAAAAAGAACGTATCTCGATCATACATTTGTCGAAAAATACGAGACGATGGTAGAAGAACCTTTTGTAAACTTGCGCACGGCGATAGAATCGACCCGCCAAGCCGTACTGCTCAAATACTATAACGAGCTGTTGGAGCTCGATCCCAAGACTCAACCGAAACAGATCACGGCGGTAACCCGCTGTGTCGATACGCTCGAACGGCACAGTCGGGAACAGGAAGAGCAACAAACCGACAACGACATCGACAAAATGATAGCCGAGGGACGTTTGCCGGGGGAATATGTGCAGCGTTACCGATGGTGTAAACGTGCGGCATACTATTTTTCGTCTATTGTCAGTGCCATCGACGAGACCGATGCGTATGATTTGCCCGAGGGTGAAAAGCATCCTTATGAAGAATTTGCAAGTCGTTTTTGGGAAGAGGTCGCTCGTCGTTATTGGGCTGCCAAAGATGAGGTGAAAAAGGATATGGAGGAAAAACGCAAACAATGGAAGCGGGGGCGATTGGCGAAATGCAGCCGTCGCAAGAAGACCGGCAAATCGCTCCGGTTGCCCAAAGTTCTTCCTGCACCGCCTACACCTCCGCCTCCCTCTCCCAAAGGATATTTCCCGCATCTGCCCGTTTCGCCGCAGCCCGCAGCGGCATGGTGCATGGGATAGGAAAGAGGTTCTTCTAAACCCTTTAAAAATTTCTAAGCGATTCTTCTTAACCCCTCTCCTCAGAAACTGTCGTTTCTTCGGTGTCTCCCCTATTGTACTGCTTTGCGGCACAGGGGAGAAGGAGAAATACCCGCAAAGCAAAGAAAAATTAAAACAGCAGCAAAGCGATGTTGTCGAAAGATTTCCACCTTCCTCCCTGCTGTGCCTTGTAATGCTGCGGAGCACGGCAAGAGGGAAATACACTACCCTATTCCTGTTATTGAAGGCATTAATACTTCTCCCCTGTGTTTTGCGACGCAAAATATAGGGGAGAGACAGAGGAGCGATAGCGACGAAGAGAGGGGTTGGAAAATAGCATGTTATATTTTGAAGGCTTAACCCCCTCGCCCTGCGGGCACTCCCCCTATCTCATCTACGATGAGCAGAGGGAGAGTGTTGAAAGTATCCTCTTAAACAGCTTTTATCCGCTCCGATGCTTTGTGGGTATTTTCCCTCCCCCCCCTGCCGTATCCCGTAGCCTTACGGGGTGTTTTGCCCAGCAAAATATAGGGTAGGTGGCACGAAGTGACGGAGGGGTTGAATATCATCAAAAATCTATTCGGCTGCTTTTCTTAACCACTTGCCGAGGAGATCGGAATGTGGTTGCCGACAAAAGATTTATTGTTAACATTCAAGTCTGCCCTCATGAGTTTTCTACTGAATCCATTTGTTCTTTTTGTTCTGCATTCGACTTGTACTATCTTTGACAAAAGTCCGATATAGGCTGCGATTCGGCAAAAAAACAAATGGATTTGTTCTTTTTGCTCTCATCTTGCACTATCTTTGTACCCATTAAACGAGTATAGTACATGAAAATAGAACAGATTATATCCGATGCTGCGGTCAAAGCGGTGAAAGCTTTGTATGGAATCGAGGCAGCTCCCGGGACGACAGTTCCTCAAAAGACGAAGAAAGAGTTCGAAGGAAATCTCACGTTGGTGGTGTTCCCTTTTTTGAAAGCCTCTCATAAGGCTCCCGAAGCTACGGCTCAGGAGATAGGCGAGTATCTTCTCGCCAATGAGCCGGCAGTCTCTTCGTTCAATGTAATCAAGGGCTTTCTCAATCTGGTGATCGCTCCTTCGTTTTGGAGCCAGATGTTGCATCACATCGACGAAGAGGCCGATTTCGGGACACATAAAGCTGCCGCAGATGCTCCTTTGGTCATGGTCGAATATTCCTCGCCCAATACCAACAAACCGTTACATTTGGGACATGTACGCAACAATTTGTTGGGATATAGTCTTTCCGAGATTTTGAAAGCCAATGGCAATCGGGTGGTGAAAACCAATATCGTCAATGACCGGGGTATTCATATCTGTAAATCGATGCTGGCTTGGCAAAAGTGGGGCGACGGTGTTACTCCCGAAAAGGCCGGAAAAAAAGGCGACCACCTTATCGGTGATTTCTATGTGTTGTTCGACAAACATTACAAACAAGAACTGAAAGAACTGGAAGCCAAAGGTATGACCCCCGAAGAGGCCGAGGCCGCCTCGCCGCTCATGCAGGAAACCCGCGCCATGTTGCGCAAATGGGAGGCCGGCGATCCAGAGGTTCGTTCGGTTTGGGAGATGATGAACAACTGGGTCTATGCCGGATTCGACGAGACGTATCGTCGCTTGGGCGTGGACTTCGATAAGATATATTACGAGTCGCAGACCTATCTCGAAGGGAAAGAGAAAGTGCTCGAAGGATTGGAAAAGGGTATCATGTATCGGAAAGAGGACGGCTCGGTATGGGCTGACTTGACGGCAGAGGGGCTCGACCACAAATTGTTAT
>OJJK01000600.1_pt1 | contig 11817 bp, 7 predicted proteins | sample 1596271 | NCBI WGS metagenome assembly OJJK01 (sample SAMEA4350142, study PRJEB24818) | metagenome | biome: human; feature: gut; material: faeces | place: Denmark | collected 2013-09 | reverse complement strand
GACAAGGATGGTGTGTCATCCACATACATCGGTGCATCGTATAATTCTTTTATTTTATAATCCAGTTGTCCCCATTCATACGGAGCCAACTGGCCACTCTTGATTTTCTCACCCGGAATTTCGCACACGTTGACAATCATACGGTTGACCAACTGTACGTTGGACATTTCAAGAGAGAACAAAGCCACAGGGATTTTCGCATTTACCGCCATGTTCTTTGCCATGGAAAGCACAAAAGCCGTTTTACCCATAGCGGGACGGGCGGCAATAATCACCAGGTCGGAATTTTGCCAGCCCGAGGTCATTTTGTCCAATGCATGGAAACCGCTTTCCAAACCACTCAGCCCGTCCGTTCGTGCCGCCGCTTTTTGAAGCATCTCATACGCTTCCTGGATGACAGGGTTGATTTGCGTATAATCTTTCTTCATGTTCTGCTGCGAGATTTCGAACAGTTTTCCTTCCGCCTCCTGCATCAGGTCGTCCACGTCTTGGGTCTCGTCGAAAGCCTTTGTCTGGATGTTGCTGGTAAAGGTAATCAGTTCGCGTGCAAGAAACTTCTGCGCGATGATACGTGCGTGATATTCTATGTGTGCGGAAGAGGCTACCTTGCCGCTCAGTTGTGTTATATAAAAAGGACCGCCTGCATCTTCCAGTTCACCGGTGCTGCGTAATTGTTCGGCCACAGTCAAGATATCAACAGGTTGCTGGCGTAAAGCCAATGAGGTAATAGCCGAATAAATAAGCTGGTGACGGCGTTCATAAAAAGATTCGGGACGAAGAATCTCACTTACTAATGAGTAAGCATCTTTTTCTATCATTAAAGCTCCCAATACAGCTTCCTCCAGCTCAGGTGCCTGGGGCTGTAAATGTCCGTATTCGTCAACAGGCTTTGCTTTCGAAGTTTTGGGAGTACGTGTCATTTTTCTCGTTTCTGCCATTGTCATCTGTTTAAAGTAGGGCAAAGATAGAACTTTTTGCTGAGTTGGGCACTCGTCCATTCCCAAAAATAATAAAAGAAATATGAACCTGAATCTACAGAGAAATGAACAATCTGGACAGTAAATGGTTTTTTTATATGGTAAAATGAAAAGTTTGTTCTATATTTGGCGCTCTGTCCGGATAAAAGGTGGCGTGCATCTTTGTAGAACGGGCAACAATCTAACGAAACACACTAAAAATAACTATTTAAAGAACAGAATATGATTACATTTCCTAATGCAAAGATTAATTTGGGACTTAATATTATAGAAAAGCGCCCGGATGGATACCACAATCTGGAAACCATATTTTATCCGATAAACCTGCAAGACGCTCTGGAAGTAACGCGGCGGGAAAACAATGACAAAGAATACACTTTACACATAAGCGGAGCTCTTTTGGAGGGTGAACCCGAAGATAATCTGGTAGTAAAAGCCTACAAGTTATTAAAAAAAGACTATCCCGGACTGTTGCCGGTAGATATACACATGTACAAACATATACCGGCGGGTGCCGGACTAGGTGGCGGATCATCAGATGCCGCTTGTATGATAAAGCTTCTGAATGATAAATTTTCATTGAGACTCAGCACGGAACGGATGGAGGAATATGCTGCAAAACTAGGGGCAGACTGTGCTTTTTTCATTCGGAACAAACCTGTTTTCGCTACCGGAATAGGGAATCTGTTCGAGCCTGTGGAATTGTCATTAAAGGGATACCACATAATTTTGATTAAACCTGATATCTTTGTGTCCACCCGGGATGCGTTTGCCGAAATAAAGCCTGTGCGTCCGGCTGTTTCTTTGAAAGAAATTGTAAAGCAACCTATGGAAACATGGAAAAACAGTATGAAGAATGATTTTGAAGATAGTGTCTTCAAAAAGTTCCCTGAGATTGCTGCTATAAAAGATGAATTGTATGATTTGGGGGCAGTGTATGCCGCCATGAGTGGCTCGGGGTCTTCCGTCTATGGTATTTTCAAAGCACCGATAGAGAATGTGGAAGATAAATTCTGTGGATGCTTTTGCAGACAGAGAGCGTTGGAATAGTGTGGCAGATCAGTGGTTAGTGATTAGTGGACTGCGCTGTCATGCCGCAGGTATTAACCACTAACCACTATAGTCTATCTTTTACATAGTGCCTTGAAATCACAATAGGTACATTTTTCTATGATTTCTGTTTGGGTAAATGATTTTTCCGGATTAAATATCTCTTCTAATAATCCTTGAAGTCGTTCACGATATTCTTTTTCATATTTACTGAAATCTTCCACAGCCTCTTTGGGCTTTCGTGGCTCGCCCATTTGTATAACGGGAGAATAGGTTTCTGTAGCGGCCCGATGAATATAGAGAAGGGCCGGAGCTATCTTCATCGTTGGTTGCTTGCGGCACATGATGGCGGCATACAGGAACGTCTGAAATACATAGTTGGAACGTTTCTTGTCCGGAATAAACAAAGATTCCACATGGGGTGGGGTGTCTGCATCACCGCCTGTCTTGTAGTCCACAATACGGAGTGTGCCATCCTTGCTGTCCATACGGTCAATAATTCCCCCGATACGTGATTTTATGACTCCTTTGGGTGTTTGTATGTCGATGGGTTCATCCACTTCCATTTCCGATGCAATAAAAGTGAAGGGAGCGTAACGTAAATCATTTTGTAAAAGTTGTTTTAAATATCTTGCAATAACGGCAGAGTTGATAAGTTGTACGCCGTTATATTCCGGTTTTTCGTTTTGCGGAACATTAAAGAATAATTTCTTGAATGCTGTATCCACATAATCTTGCAGCTTCACTTCATTGCGTAGCAACGTTTCCAATGCTTCCTTATTAATGACTTTGCCATGAGTGGTCAGGTCTTTATAAATATGTTCGGCTGCATAATGGAAAATACTTCCGAATGTGGCAGAATCTATTTCTGCACTCACTTCATCGGGGGCGGAGAGGCCGGCTACATACCTATAATAAAATTTTAAAGGACAATCCAGATAATAATTCAAGGCTGATGGAGAAAATTTTGCTTTGGGATTGGCACGGACATCAAACAGGCTTTGCATCTGGCGCATGACATCCGGGGTCTTTTCTACAGTGATAGACGAGGTGCCTTGGGGGGACTGTCCGGCCTCCAGAAACTGACGTGTGATGGGGTGAGGCCATTCAATAAGGAATTGTAGCATAAAACGGCTCCATTCGCCGCGGTTCAGTCCGTCCGAACTGGTATTGTAAATTAAGGTAATCCTTTCTGCCCGTTGCAGCAGACGATAGAAATAGTATGCATATACGGCAATTTTATGCTCTATAGTAGTCATTCCGAAAGCTTTGCGCAGGTTGTAAGGAATAAAGGAAGAGTCTCCTCCCGATTTGGGAAGCTGCCCTTCATTGACCGATAGTAATACCAAGTGGCGGAAATCCAGGTTACGTGTTTCCAATACCCCCATGACCTGCATACCAATGGCCGGTTCGCCGTGGAATGGAATATTAGTCGTTGATAAGACCTTGACCAGCAATCGCCGGAATGTTTCGCTTTGTACGGTTAATTCATCTTCTTCTATCAGTGTGCGGAACCGGTTGATGGTGGTATAGGCTTTGAAAAGCGATTCCCGATAAAGTTGGTTGAATGCATCTGTGTCCTCGGTACCGGAAGTGTTTGCCTGGTAAATGCTTGCCACTTGCTGCAAAGTTTCGGACAGGCGTATGCACAGATTCAGGTTTCCGGAAAGCGGAGTGAAAAGCCGGGTCAGGAATTCATCTTTGCCCAATTCGCCGGGTAACGGATAGAAACGGTTGTTTCGGGTCAGTTCTTTCTCCAACAATTCGGCTTGACCGGTGAGTTGGCGGGTATAGGGGTGTTTTAACAGTGTAACAACTGATTGAAACGTGTAGCGGCCGCTTTTGAAATTAAATCCGTGGGTATGCAACTCCAGTAAGGCGATGAGGAAACTATATACAGGAGTTTGCGATAACGGAAATCCCATGGTGATATTGACATGTTTTACTTCTGCCGGCAATGAATGGAGGACCGGTTGAAGCAATGCTTCGTTACACAATACGACTGCGGTTTCCTTTTCCGGTGTAGTCAGATTGTTTCGTATCCATTGAGGCAGGTAACGGGCTTGTGCATTTTCAGTGGAAGATGCGATGTAGTGTACCTCTTTAGGTTTCGAGAGATTTTTGAATAACTCACCGGACAAAGGAGAAGGAAAGTCGCGTAAGTTCCGGCGGATAAACTCTCCGGCTTCATGGGTGACGGCTTGTCTGTTTTCCTTCATATAAAATTCGTCGTAATCCCAATAAAAAACAGCTTTTCCGGCATCTTTCAATTGGGTGAACAACGTATGTTCCACTTTGTTCAGCACATTAAATCCTACAAAAACATATTTCTCGTATGGAAGTTTGTCCACATCCAGATGCTCTATGACGTGACGGTACATCATTCCTTCGTAGGCAATGTTTTGAGAAGCTAAGGATTCACGGAACCCTTTGTAGATGTTCCCCAATACGTTCCATAAAGAGATAAACCGTTCTTTCAGCGCTGTTCTCCGTTCGATGGAGAAGTTCTGGAAGAACTGCCGGATAGCTTCTTCCTGCTCATCATCAATGAAGGTGTAGTCGTCCATTATGTTGCGCAGATCCTGTAAATTGGAAAACAGTTTGTCGGTATCCACTCTATTTTTGTCGGCATCGTCAAAATCACTGATCAGCATTTCTCCCCAAAAATAGAAATCATCCAGTGTTTCCGTACTTTGAGTTTCCCGTCGGAATATCTTATAAAGTTCGCATACCAGTTTTACCGGATCACCCACTTCCCATGGAGAAAGACTACGGAACAATTCGCTGATGCTGACGTATGCGGGCGACCAAATAGGTGAGTCCGACTCTTGGGCGAGATACTCATTAAAGAAAAGTCCGGCACGTTTGTTAGGAAAAACCACGGCTGTATGTGCCAGGTTTCCTTCCGTATGTTTATATAAATCGGCTGCTACCAGTTTCAAAAAGCTTTCCATTATTCTATTTCCTCCAGTTCGTTGTTAAATACATACCATAAATAGCCACGGATATGCTCATATCCCATGTCTGATAATAAATCCATATATTCTTTCACCTGCTTGTTGTAAGCCTTCCGCTTTTTACCGAATTTAAAGTCCACCACAATCACCTCCCCGTCTTTCATCATCACGCGGTCCGGACGGCGGGTTTGCAGGACTCCTTTTACCCGATAAATAATGGCACACTCATTGTATAGTTCCCAGCGGCCCGAATACCATTCTTTGACCAGCGGATGCCTCAAAGCCCATTCGGTGAGTTTTCGTATTTGTTCCTCTTGTTGTGCCGACTCTATGATTCCTTCGAAACGCAGGCGTTCTATGGCGGGAGGCACATCGTCCGTGGTACGGATTACGGAGAATAGATTATGCAACAACTGTCCTTGCCGGATGTATTTGTCTTCCGTTTCCTCTTCTCCCCGGATAAATTCGGCAGAACGGTTGGACTGTTTGAATTCAATGTTGGTTTCCAGCGTTTCCAGATGGATAGGCAAACGTCGGGCTACAGTCAGCAGCTTGTTGCCGGACACTTGTTTTTCCTCTTCGTGAGATGAGAGATAGAGCGTTCCCAGTTCGTATATTTCTTCTCCGGTGGCATAGCTCTTTCCGGTCATGTCGGATAAGGCATTTCCTAACAATTCGGATACCGTTCCTTTCTGTTCCGCCTTTCCATATATAATCAAGTTCTTTTTGGCACGGGTAAATGCCACATAAAGCAGGTTCAGATTATCCACCCATAATTGCAAGCGTTCATTCAGGAACTCTTCCCGATAAATGGATTGCTGCATGGCTGTGGAATAGTTGATGGGAACAATGTCAAGATCGCTAAACGGAGCTTGCCGGGGAGCACACCATACCAGATGGTTGTAAGTCTCATTCTCCATTTTCCAGTCGCAGAAGGGTAGCAGTACGGTATGGTATTCCAAGCCTTTGGACTTGTGGATGGAGAGAATGCGAATTCCTTCCACCTCGCCGGAAGGGATGGTCTTGCTGCCTAGTTTTTCTTCCCAGTAGGTGATAAAAGCGGATAATTCGGAAGAATTGCTTTGCAAATATTCCGTCACGGCATCAAAGAAGGCGCACAGATAGGCATCCTGTTGTTTGATGCAGGACATCTGAAACAGATTGAAAAGTTTTTCCATCAGTTCATACAGTGGCATGAGGCGAAGCTGTTCCGCTTCTTTTATGAAATCGAATGGCAGATAATCATCTATTTCGTTCAGCAATAGAGTGTTGAGATCTATTCCTTTATGTAATACTTCATTCTGATAAGCAGCAGCCAGTTGCGCTTTGGCAATCCGGTTTCCGGGTTGTGACAAGTAGCGCAGGCTATCCATTATCATACATACCGCCAGTGAGGCATCCAGTCGGAATGCCTCATCGGATACGATTTTGTAAGAGGTGTTCTTGTCGAAGTAATCGGCTATTAAAGGAATGCTTCTGTTCTTGCGCACCAGGATGGCAATATCTTTCAGTTGCACGCCCTGCGCCACAAGTAGCTCCACTTCTTCTCCTAGGTGGTACAGGGTGTTTTCCATATAGGTCATGTCTTCCGTATCCGATAGAAATTCCACTTTGACATACCCTTTTCCGGGATCTTTGTATGTTTCCTGACACACGTCGTTGTAGGCTTCCTTCAGTTCCTTGCATTCCTTTTTTTGTTCTTCCTTATAAATGTTGTTCAACACCTCGCAGGCGGCTGTAAACACTTCGTTGTTGAAGTGAATGATGTTTGCAGCGCTCCGGCGGTTGGTGGTCAGTGTCTTTACTTTGACGGGAAAGGCTTCGATGTTTGTTTTCAGTCCGTTCAGTATGCCCCAGTCACCGTTTCTCCAGCGGTAGATGGATTGTTTCACGTCTCCTACAATCAAGCTGTCTGCTCCCTGAGACAAACCTTCGAGCAGCAACAGACGGAAATTGTCCCATTGCATACGCGAAGTATCCTGAAATTCATCAATCATTACGTTGCGTATGGTTGTTCCTATCTTTTCGAATACAAACGAGGAATCTCCTTCTTTTACCAGGTTATGAAGCAACGCGTTGGTATCCGACAGCAGGAAGCGATTGTTCTCATGGTTCAATTCGCGTACCTCTTCGTCTATATTGGCCAGCAGACGGATATTGTTTACGTGGCGCAGGGAGAGTTGGCAGGAATTGGCCAGCATATTGTTCCGGCTTCTATATTTTTCCGATTCATTCAGCAGGGGAATCAGTTCTTTTTCTGCCAGGCCTATGATAGCGTTGCGTATGGGGGAGGTTTTTTTCACCCATTCGTCGGGGCAGTCCAGACATTTTTCCACTGTTACATTGCGGACGCTGTCATCCAGTTTGCCCGATTGTAGTTTATTAAAATAGCCGGCTATACCTCGGGAACCGTTTTTCAAATCTTCTACTTTCACCCCGTTTGTATCCAATATTCCGAAGAATTGGTCGGCAAATCCTTTCATTTGTTCCTGCACCTCTTCCAAAATGGCTTGCAGCGTCTTGCGGTAATTCTTGATACAGTCTTTGTCCCGTAATTTTTCCCGTAGCCCATTTCCTTTTTCTATATATCCTTCATCGAAGATGTTTCGTCCGAAATTCTTTATCTCACCGGAAACATTCCACCTCTTGTCATCGGCAATTCTTTCTTCTATGTATTCCAACAGCCAATAGAGTACGGGAGATTGTCGGTCCAGCTTTTCTATCATGGAGTCCACGGCATCACTCAGTACCTCCATATTGTTCAGTTCGATATTCAGATTGGCACCCAATTCCAGCTCCCGTGCCAAATTGCGCATCACCGACTGGAAGAATGAGTCAATGGTTTCCACCCGGAAGCGGCTGTAATCGTGTATCATGTAGTGCAGTGCCGTACCGGCGGCTGTCCTTATGTCTTCTGGGGGCATTTCCAGTTCTTCTGTGATTTTCTGTAAATAGGGATCAGAATCCTTATCCTTTATCCATATTCCGTATAGCTGGCTCAGAATCCGCTCTTTCATTTCGGTAGTGGCCTTGTTGGTAAAAGTCACAGCCAGTATATTACGGTATGCCCGTGGGTTCTGTATCAGCAGCTTTATATATTCCACGGCCAGTGTGAATGTTTTTCCCGAACCGGCAGAGGCTTTATAAACTAATAATTCAGGAGAATGTTTCATTTTAAATAATTTGCTAATTTGCTAATGGCTGCGCTGTGTACCGGATGGTAATTGGCTGACACATTAGCACATTTTTATTTTTAATTAAAAACCAGTACAAAAACAGTGGCCTGTCCCTTTTCCTTGTAAGGCAGCAGGGTCAGTGTGCCACCGCTCAGCCTCATGATTTGTTTGCTTAGACTCAGTCCGATGCCGCTTCCTTCCTCTTTGGTCGTGAAGAAAGGTACAAAAATTTGTCCGGCTGCATCGGGAGGAATAGCGGGGCCGTTGTTGGCTATCTCTATACGGATACTTTCTTGCGGATCACAATAAGCTTTCAAGGTGATCTTTCCGTCGGGAGCATTACCTATGGCTTGAATCGCATTTTTCAGCAGATTCGTAACCACTTGGGCTATCAGGTTCTCGTCGGCAAAGACTATCAGGTCTTCCCGGGCTTCGAGGATGGAAAGAGTGATGTTGGGGCATGGATGCTGGTGCTGTGCCAGTCGGATCATCCGTTCCAGGAAAGGACGGACATAGAACAGCGATGGTTCAGGTGATGGCAGTCGTGTCAGTTTGCGATAAGACATGACAAAATTTATCAATCCTTTACCTGTAGAGTGAATCGTTTCCAGCCCTTGTTTCATTTCTTCATTTTCTGCTCCGGGAAGAGCCAGTAGTGTTTCGCTGAGGGAAGTCACCGGAGTGAGTGAATTCATTATTTCATGAGTCAGTACGCGGGTGAGGCGTATCCATGAATCTATTTCCCGTTCATCCAGCTCCCGATTGATATCACTCAAGGCAATAATGCGGAGTTCCTCGTCTTTGATACGGATGCCGGACACCCGTAAGGCAAGATGTACTGTTCCCCGTTCTGTGTTGAACTGAATTTGCAGCTTGTCACCCGGAACTGCTTTTTCCAAAGCAATCATCAGTTCATCCGAGATGCGGGAGAGTTGTTTGACATGAGTCAAAACATCCAGCCCCAACAGATTCATGGCCTCTTTATTCTTTTGATAAACGGAGCCTTTGCTGTTCAGCACCACAATGCCGGTTTCTACAAAGTCCATGATGAGCTCATAATATTTCTCTCGTTGTGCCGTTTCCTGTTTTACATTGTACAAAATACGTGCGATGCGGTTCAGCATGACATTGACCATGGAAGAATCGCCAGGGGAGGCATGTTCATAAAAACGAACAGCGGGGTCGTCGTTTTCGATGGCGTCGAGCAGAAAGGCTATCTTCCGGGTATTAAAAGTGTACAGGCGGTAAAACCAGCCTATGGAAACAAGGAATGAAGGTACGGCTATGCATAGCCACAGCCAATTGCGCTGCTGGATTAGTAAGGTGCAGGCAATACCTAGGAACAGTACAGTGAAAAAACGGAAGAAGAATTGTTTCACAGCTTGATTATTTATTGTTTCGTTGATGCTTCTTTAGAGTCTGTTTAAAATTTGATTGTAGTGAGGAAGGACATGAGAAAATGGTCATAATCCGAATTTTTTCATCTTGTTATAAAGCGTCTGACGGGTAATTCCCAACTGTGCCGCTACAGCCGAGAGGTTTCCGTTGCATTTCTCTATCGCTTTCTGAATCATTTGCAATTCCATCTCCTCCAGAGTTGAGACACTTGTTTCTGTCGCAGGGGCCGCTATTTTTCGGGGAAAATGAAAATGTTCCTCACTCAATATACCATCTTCATTGATAATGACCGCTTTCTCTACGGCATGTTCCAGTTCGCGTATGTTTCCATACCACGGATATGTCCGTAACTTTTCTTGCGCACCGGTAGAAAGAAGGATATTTCCTTTGTCATATTGTTTGCAGAATCGGTCTATAAAGCGTTCGGCCAAAGGGATAATATCTTCTTTGCGTTCCCGCAGAGGGGGAATCTCGATGTGGATGGTATTGATGCGGTAAAGCAAATCTTCGCGGAATTTGCCTTTGGCCACCATCTCTTCCAAATCACAATTGGTGGCGCAAATCAAACGTATGTTGACAGGTATCGGTTCGTTGCTTCCTACTCGCACCACGCTCCGGCTCTGAATGGCGGTGAGTAGTTTGGATTGCAGGTGATAGGGCAGGTTGCCTATTTCGTCCAGAAACAAAGTCCCTTCATGGGCGGCTTCGAATTTACCTGCACGGTCGGTATGGGCATCGGTAAACGAGCCTTTTTTATGGCCGAACAGTTCGCTTTCGAACAGGGATTCGGTAATGGCACCCATATCCACCGTTATCATATCCCGTCGGTATCGGGCAGACAAAGCGTGTATTTCCCGTGCCAGCATTTCTTTTCCTGTGCCGTTCTCTCCTGTAATCAGAATATTGGCATCCGTTTGCGCCACTTTCTCTATCAGCGTCCGCAGTTGCTTCATGGCATTGCTTTCTCCCCAATACATAGAAGATACGGTTTTAGGGACTTCCGCTCTCTTCTTGTTCTTGGAGGAATTGCGGCAGGCAGACAGTAAGGTTTCTATCAGCCGGGCATTGTCCCAAGGCTTGACGATGAAGTCTGTTGCTCCTTCCTTGATGCCGCGCACTGCCAGGTCTATGTCAGCATAGGCTGTGAAAAGTACTACGGGCAGGGAGGGGTGTATTTTCTTTATCTCGTGTAACCAGTACAGACCTTCATTCCCGGTATTCAGTCCGCTGCTGAAATTCATATCCAGCAGCACAACTTGCGCATTTTCTTCACGTAACGCAGCGGGCAGTGTGATGGGTGAGGGCAATGTGACGATATGTTCGAAATGATTTTTCAGCAATAGCTTTACTGCCGACAGCACTCCTTTGTTATCATCTACTACTATGATGGTTCCTTGTTTGCTCATAAATATCTTCTGTTCTTTTTCAGAAGAACAAAGATAACAATTTTCTCTCCTCAATCTTTTCTTTCAGAGAAAACTTTTCAAGTTCATGAATTGTTCTATTATAAAATAGCATTTCAAATGAAGACATTTATATTAAGCATAATTGTAACCATGATCACATCGGTAGCTGGTGCACAGCAAAAAAGTTTTTATGACTTTACGGTCAAGGCTATTGACGGGAAGGACTTGCCACTTTCCACGTTCAAAGGTAAGAAAGTATTGGTAGTCAATGTGGCATCTAAATGCGGTTTCACTCCCCAGTACGCCAAGTTGGAGGAATTGTATGAGAAATATGGAAAAGATGATTTTGTCGTTATCGGATTTCCTGCCAATAATTTCCTGCATCAGGAACCCGGAACGAATGAAGAAATCAAGGAGTTTTGTACGTTGAATTATGGAGTGACTTTTCCTATGATGGCTAAAATATCTGTAAAGGGGAAAGATATAGCTCCCCTTTATCAATGGCTTACGCATAAAAGTGAAAACGGGGTTTCGGATGCTAAGATAGGGTGGAACTTTCATAAGTTTCTGATTGATGAAAATGGTAGATGGGTTGCCTCAATCGGCTCTACTACCAGTCCGCTTTCACAAGAAATTGTAGAATGGATTGAAGAATAAAATGACCAGAAGATAAATAATGCCATATTGTTATTGCACCAGCTTTCCGTTTTTCAGTTCCGACATCAGCTGACATTTAAAGAAACATCACTAAAAATAGCGGAATATATTTTCGTCCTATTTATTAAATTGCTATCTTTGCCACGTTTTCCACGCCGGTACTTCCGCAAGGAAGTTAGGGAGGTGGGAAATATAC
>OJJK01000550.1_pt1 | contig 12870 bp, 10 predicted proteins | sample 1596271 | NCBI WGS metagenome assembly OJJK01 (sample SAMEA4350142, study PRJEB24818) | metagenome | biome: human; feature: gut; material: faeces | place: Denmark | collected 2013-09 | reverse complement strand
TTGTATAAGAGTCAGGATATAAGCACCTTTTTTAGTCCTTGGCCTTACCTGATGCCGAGAGAGGCTCATCGGCGCCGGAGCACAAGCTCAATGGTGCTTTGACATTTTCAGGCTGCAAAGATAGAGAAAAGCAAGAAAAAAGAAGGGAGAATCTACATTATTTATGAGATTCTCCCTCTTAGTTATTTATTTACCGGACAATTATCAGATCGTCCGTTCAATATTCCATACAAATGCACGTAATCCCAACTGTTCAGTCTGCAAATCCATTTTGTGCAGTGTATCCAACAACGGGTCTACTTTACTGTCATCGACCACCGTAAGGATAGCCGAACACATACTAGGCCATGCATGGCTTCCAAAATGTGGGTCACCAGTCTTGGAGCCACGTCCCTGTACCTTTTCGAGGTAAGTAAATCCGCGGCAACCCAAACGGTCGAGCAACGCCATGATTCGTTCGTAATAAGCCTGGTCGAATGTTATTAATACTGATTTCATATTTTTTTCCTGTTATTTCTTTATAATTTCATCTTTGTGGTCCTGGAAGTAAACATCTAATTCGCGTTGACGACGAAGTTTACGACGACGGTTCTTGATACCTGTTCCTGCAAATACGCAATACAAGGTCGGAATCAGAACCAAGGTCAATACGGTAGATACCGTCAAACCACCGATTACGGCGATTGCCATCGGACTCCACATTTCGGAACCCTGTCCGCCGCCGATAGCCATAGGGATCATACCCAAAACGGTTGTCGCAGTAGTCATCAATACCGGACGGAGACGACTCTTACCAGATGTCACCACAGAGTTTATCACCGCCATGCCTCGCTCTCGACAGAGAGTAATGTAGTCAATGAGCACGATACCGTTCTTCACCACAATACCAATCAACATGATTCCTCCCAACAAACTCATTACACTCAACGTACTGCCCGTGAAGAACAATGCCATTAAGACACCACTAAACGCGAACGGCAGAGAGAACATGATAATGAACGGATAAGTCAATGATTCGAACTGTGCCGCCATTACGATAAATACAAGGATAACAATCAGGATACCGAGTGTACCCAAATCGCGGAACGAATCCTGCTGATCTTCGTACGACCCGGAAATCTGAATCGTCACTTCACCCGGAAGGTCCATTTTATCAATCACCTTGTTACCGGCAGCAACTACATCTCCCAACGGAGCACCGGAGATTACGGCAGAAACAGTCACAATACGTTCACGGTCTTTACGTTCAATGGTAGGAGGCGCAAAACGTTCGACTACCTTTCCGACATCTTTCACACGAACAGATTGTCCCTGTGCATTGTAAATAAGGATATTCTCCAGACTCTCCAAACTTGTACGGAATTCCGGAGCATAACGCACCTTGATATCATATTCATCCCCATCTTCACGGTATTTGGAAGCAACTGCACCGTTGATACGATTACGCAAATAGTTACCGGCTGTCGCAAGGTTCAACCCATGCATAGCCAGTTTCTCACGGTCGAAGTCAACCTGATATTCCGGCTGGTAATCGCTACGGCTGATGTTAACTTCAGTCACGCCCTTCACTTTCAGCAGTTCGCGTTTCAAACGGGCTGCCACACTGTCGGTCATCGTCATATCATATCCGTATACCTCAAAGTCGGCACTTGCCTGAGCAGACATACCTGTATTACTACCTCCAAGGATTACCTGAGCCTTACTGAACTCCGGATATCCTTTCAAGTCTTCACGCATTTCATCGCAGACCGCCTCCAGGGTAATGTCACGATCGCCCGGGTCCACCAAACTGATGTTGAAAGATATAATGTGGGAACCGTTGTCCTGCATGGAAGCCCATGTATTATCGGAGTCAGCCTGACCAACTGTATAGTTACATACTTTCATAATATCCTTATACTTGGTCATCCACTGATTCGTCAGTTTCTCCGAAAGTTCCTGCGCTATCTCTTTACGCGTACCAATCGGCAACTCAAGCTGTACGGCAATACGGGCATTATCCTGTGCGGGGAAGAATTCCGTACCGATCCCCTTTGCACACAGCAAGCTGACAATGAAGAAAGCAATACATCCCACGATAACAATGGGACGATGACGAACCGCCCAGTTCAACATCTTTGCATACCAAGTATCGAGTGCGTCCAGCGCCTTCTCTATCGGAGTGAAAAAGAGTTTGAACATCTTCGACGGTTTCTTCTGTAAACGGAGCAACTGCGAACACAGCATCGGTGTCAACGACAATGCCGCCACGGTGGAAATAAACATGATCGCACACATCATCCAACCCAACTGTTTGAAAAGTACACCGGACATACCGCTTACCATTGTCAGAGGGAAGAACACGGCAATCATTGTCAACGTAGAAGCGATTACGGAAATAGCCACCTCATTCGTACCGTGCACAGCCGCCTGTTTCGGATCGGAACCACGCTCAATATGCGTTGTCACGTTTTCGAGTACCACAATCGCATCATCCACCACCATACCGATAGCAATAGAAAGGGACGAAAGCGAGATAATATTAATCGTATTCCCGGAAATAGCCAGATAAATAAAGGAGGCAATCAACGAAAGCGGAATCGTGATACAGATAATCAAGGTTGCACGCCAGCGTCCCAGGAAAAGGAACACGACAATGACAACGAACAGCAAAGCATACATTACGGTTTCCGCCAAACTATCAATCGTGTTCAAGATATTGTCAGACGTATCGACAATCACTCCCAGCTTCACGTCACTCGGCAAGTTTTTCTGCAAACGGGGAAGTGCCTCTTCTACCTTGCGGGAGATTTCTACCGAATTGGCACCCGATTGTTTCTGAACAACAATCATAGCTCCCTGCACACCGTTGTTATAGGTTTCCTGCGCACGCTCCTCTACTGTATCGACGATACGGGCAACGTCACGTAGAAAGATATTGGCTCCATTATGCGTGCCAACCACTACATCTGCCAACTGGCGGGAATCATCAAACTCTCCTTCTACACGCAACGAATATGTCTCGCTACCGATATCGAAGTTACCCCCGGGAATGTTCTTATTTTCAGCCCCGATAATGGAACTGATCGTTTCGATACTCAAGTTGTATGCTTCCAGTTTATTGGGGTCACAGTATACTTGGATCTCACGCTGAGGTGCACCACTGATAGATACTGTACCCACACCGGGAATACGTGCCAAGGGATTCACCACGCGGTCGTCCAGAATTTTATAAAGTGCCGACTGGCTCTCTTTCGCCTGGACGGAAAGCAGTACGATAGGAATCATATCCGTACTGAACTTGAAGATAATCGGATTCTCGACATCGTCGGGAAGCTGTGAACTTACCATGTCAAGCTTGTCGCGTACATCATTCGTCAGGACGTCTATATCATTACCAAACTCGAACTCCAGTGTTATCAATGACATATTCTCTGAAGAACGGGAGGTAATATGTTTCAGGTTGCTCACCGCGTTCAACGTATTTTCCAACGGGCGAGTCACATTATTTTCTATATCCGAAGCACTTGCCCCCGGATAAGCAGTCATTACCATGATTGTATTCGTATCAATATCCGGATACAAGTCGATAGGTAACTTGGACAAAGAGAAAAGGCCAAAGATCACCACTGCCAGAAAGCAGAGGGAGGTCATAATCGGTTTCTTAACCGCACCTTCGTATAAACTCATATATTATAATGTGTTAAGGTGATAAGGTATTATTTTTCTACTTCTACTTCCACGCCATTCGCCAAACGTGCCTGACCGGCAACGACTACCTGCGAATTATTGGGCACACCGGATTTCAACTCATACTCCGTCCCCATACGTCTACCCAGCTCTACCTTATTATAAGATACTTTGCCGTCTTTGTAAACATACACATAACGGTCACCTGAACCGGCTTGCTTCACGATAGCAAGATCGGGAACAACGACATTGTCGGCCGTACCGAAGTTTAGCGTTGCACGGGCAAACATTCCCGGACGAACACGCTGATCTCTGTTGTCCAGCTTGATCTCTATCGGGAAAGTACGGGTTGCAGCGTCGATAGTCGGATAAATCAGGTTAATGGTACCTTTAAATATCTCGTCACCGTATACATCCAGTTTTACATCTACCGGCGCACCTTTCTTCACTTGCGTGAAGTAGCTCTCAGATACATTAATCATGAGTTTCACCGGAGTGATCTGTTCTACTACCAGCACAGGATTTCCACCGCTATACATATCTCCGTTATCATAGTTGCGGGCTGTGACAACCCCATTAATAGGACTTACTAAAGAAGTGTTTTCCAACAGATTCTTATAGGCTGTGCGCTGTACGTCGAGCTGCATTTTCGAAGCATCCCATTCTGATTTGGATGCACCGCCGACCTTGTACAGTTCGTCCATACGGTTGAATTCTATTTCCTGATTGTCCAGTTGCAATTTTGTCTGTTTCAGATTGGCTGCGTCCATTTGTACCAATTTCTGACCTTTGGATACACGGTCGCCCACTTCTACAAAAATCTGGTCGATACGCACAGGAGATGAAGGTGCGATGTTGTTCTTCGCTTCCGCCTCTACTGTTGCCGTATATTCCTGAATCTGGTCTACGGGACGGGCTTTCACATCGGCCACCTTTACTTTGGGCTTCTCAACCACGTGTTCCGTAGCAGCTTTATCTTTTCCACCCGTACATGAGCCCATAACCACGGTTAACAGCAGGGCTACTAATTGGATACTTTTTTTCATATTCCTTAGTTGTAATTTTTTTAGTTGTCTATCTTTATTCTTTTCCTAGCACCTTATCGAGATCTGCCTTAGCAATCAGATAATCATAAATGGATTGGTTATAAGTGAGTTGAGCCTGAGTCAGAGATACTTGCGAACTGTTCAGTTCGAGCACTGTACCCTTACCGACATCGTAGCGTTTGCCGGCAATCAGTACCGCCTTCTCAGCCTGCATCACGTTTTCCTTGTTACTGACCACCTGCTCAGAGCTGGCAGCCATGTTGTTGCGGTAACTTACGATTTCCATATTCAGTTTTCTTTCCGTGTCAATGCGGTTCCAATCGAGTTGGCGCATCTGGATACGGGCAGATTTTACTTTCGTAAAGTTGCTTGCTTTGTACAAAGGAATGCTCAAGTTGAACATCAGGCTGGAACTATTACTCCAATTATACTCGAAGAAGTTAATATTCGGGTTGTACAAGGACTGATAGTTATATGAGAAACTCATCGACAACGTAGGGATAAAACTTGATTTTGCGACCTTCAAGCTCTTCTCCAACATTTTCATGTTCAAGTCCAACTGCTTCATGGTAGTGTTATTCTCCAATCCGACTTCTTCATCCTTCAGTTGATTGGCAAATACAGCCGTTTCATAATTCGTCAGACTGTCTTCTGTTTTAAGTTCTACGTCGGCGGTAATTCCCATTAACACTTTCAACTGCAACTTCGCCAGAGTCACCCCATTGGCTGCTGAAATCACATTCGGCTTAATGCTGCGCATCTGTACCTCAGCACTGATCTTATCATATTCACTCACTGCGCCTTGCTCATATTTGGCATTGACGATGTTAAAGTTGTCTTCCGCCAGTTTGTAGCTTCCCAGAAGCACGTCGTAGCTGTCTTGTGCGAGCATCAGTTGATAATAGGCTTTACTTACCTGATTTACCAAATCCAGTTTGGAAGCACGCGACTTCTCTACTGCCAGTTCGATATCCGTCTTTGTCATCGACATTGTCCGATAGACAGCCGGTGCAAACAAAGGCAGGTTAATGCTTAGTCCGGCATTGGCGGTGTTCGTTCCGTCCTGCCCCATTTTGAACGACATATCGTTCAGTTTCATTTCAGCCGCTTTAATCGTATGGTCCAGCGAACCAGCGATGCTTGCTTCAGGCAGCAGACTTTGCCACGCTTCTTTGCCGGCTACTTTTTTCAAAGCAATTTCTTCTGCCGCCACCTTCATCGTAGGATTCTCATCCAACGCAATTGTTAAGGCTTTGTCCAAGGTTAAGGTCAGTGTGTCCTTCGCCGCTTGTGCGTTTTGCGCTTTTGCAATGCCAAATGCGCAAAGTGCAACAGTTGCCAGAAGTATCTTCCTACCTGTCAGTCTCTTCATTCTGTTCATAAAACTAGTTTCTAATTGATCTTTTAGTTGTTTGTCTCCGGAACCTCATCGGTCGCTTATTCTATGCGGTTCCTACGATATTCTGATATAAAATCTTCCAGTACTTTCGCGCCTTTCTCCGTAGAGATGCCGCGTATATAGGTAAACATAATAGACTCATACACCTCTATAAAGGAATATTCGTTGCATACATCCGTATTCAACAGCACATCGAACTGCTCGCGTACCAGCAAATTGACGATTGCAAAGTTGACATCCGAACGGAAAATGCCTTGCTCCACTCCCAACATAAAAAAGGACATGGTTTTCTCCGAATCACTCTCGCTGCGCTCTTTCATCATATTATATACCTTCGGATACTTCTTGATGTCTTCAAAAAAACGCTTGTTCGTCTTATGAAACATCTCAATACTCTTTTGGAATACGGCAAGTATCACTTCCAACACATTGTGGGACTGCTCATAAACTTCCTGTAAATACCGGTCTCTTTCTGCCTGCACCGTCAGTATACAATCCTTCAGCAACGATTCCTTATCTACAAAAACTTCATAAAGCGTACGTTTGGAGATACCTAATGCTGCTGCAATATCATCCATCGTAATACTCTTAATACCTTTTGTAGTAAAAGCCTCTGTTGCCGTTGCTATAATCCGTTCTTTCAACTCCGCCCGTTGGGAAGCGTCTTTTCCATGTTCTGTCATCGTTCGTTTTCTATTTCATTATAATCCAGTTTTCTGTTTTCCCTTGCATCGGGAGGAAAAACGGAACAAAGATATATAGAAAACTCAATTAAGAAATCAAGTTTCCATTTATTTGTAGCCCATTTGATAAATATTATCATTCGTTGGACAGAAATGAAAACAAGTGTTAAGAGGAAATACGGACCAAACACAGCACAAAGATAAAGAGGAAGGAGATGCGAGGTAAAGTTTTATCGGTATCGGAAGGGGTACACCCGACAAAAGCCGGATAAATGTCGATTAAAATCGACACTCATCCGGCAACAGCAGTCACCATTATTAACGATAAGGCGGAAAAGGGTCTGTTTATTGTCAGTATTCAAACTTTGTCCTTTTCAGAAAAGCGACTGTTTTATGTATTTCTTTGTACATCACGATATCATCTTTCACAAAAGGTACTTCTTTCCGGCAGGTATGGAGGAAATGCTCCAGAAGCGGTGACGTTTTCAACGGACGGCGGAAGTCGACACCTTGTGCGGCGTTCATCAGTTCAATGGCAAGGATAGGTTCGAGGTTGTCCATTACCTTATAGAAAATCATAGGAAATGGCAAGCGGCAGGTCGTGGAAGTTACCGCCAGAGATAACTTGGCCTGCACCGGGACAAGTGTGTAGCCACGGTCGTGAGTTCTCCGTATACCTTCTACAAAATCCGGATAAGGAGGTAGTGTATTGCCAAGAGTTATCTTCATAATAAGCAGAATTAAAGACTACAAACTGTAAGCAATACAGTTTGATAACTCTCCGCAATGTAGGAAAAAAGAAAGTAAAAGACAAGGGAAATGATGGATTTATTATCAGAAAGGTATTATACCTCATATATGGCGTACCGGAACCGCCTTATCATAAATCGTACCACAACCGATAGCTATGGCAAAGAATCCTCTGCCCTATTTCTCTTGACTATCACGTAGTTTTAGCAAATAGTCGAATGTGTCTTTTGCCTCCTGGCTGTCTTCCTTCAGGTAAGCTTGTTTCCATTCCGGGTACTTATCCAATATTTGAAGCATCTTATCTTTTCCGAGAAATTCAATCTTGCCCGTTTCCCCATTCAGTTCATAACAAACGCGTTTGGTCACCAAGCTCGAAGCGGCAAGGGCGTCACCGATATTTCCTCCGAGTTTTACATCGTCGTCTTCTACAAAATTGCCACCGATAACTGATCCCAAAGGCATGGCACAGAAGTAGATATTCTTGCCTAACTGAACTGCCGGAGCATACCATGCCCCAAAACGCAGTTTCTTATAGCGCAGTTTGCGACAGTTCAAATATAAATCTCCTTCTTCACTTCGCACTGCAAAACAACGTTTCTTCAAGCGGCGGCACATAGACTCATCATCGCCTGCCGTTATACGGTAGTCAGCCCCGCCTGTCAATACGATCTGATTTCTAGAACGTTTCTCCACACGTAGCACTGCTATGGTGTCTCCATTTTGAGCAAGCAACTCTTTCAAGTTGGAATAGATAATATTCTGCGCAATCAACGGGAGGCCAATCACGCTCATCAACAGCCATAAGATACATCTTTTTTTCATAAGCCTTCCTCCTTTCCTTTCTAACGCCTTTTCGAGTGGAAAGTTATACATTTTAGCGGATAAATGCAAGGACAGAAAAAGAAATATTGAAAAAAAGGGTTCTTCTTCAAATTTGATGGTAATTTAGCCAGTCGGTGGTATCTTCATTCTCCTCCTTCCGGAAGGAGGAGTACCCGTAGGGGGAGGTGGTAGGTAAACACATAATTCGTTTATTATCAACCCTGTGCATCTACCTGCCGCCTCGACTTTCCGCCCCCTTCCTTCCCCCAAAAGAGGAATGAAGACATCACCGACTTGCTAAATTACCATCAAATTTGGAAAAGAGTCTCCAAAAAAGTAACTGAATACTTGACTTTGCCTTCCTGATGTGTTATCTTTGTATCTGTTATTACAAAATATATTTCTATTTAATATGCAGGTAAAGGGGGAAGCAGTGTATTCTCCCTTTTTTTATATCTGATCGTGCCGAAAGAAGAAATCACCTTTTGTTTTTGAGGAAATGCAGGCTCTATTTTTATAAAACGGAGGCTCTGTTCGGGTGAAACAGAGGCTTCGTTTTACTAAAACACAGGCTCAACATTCATTAAGCGTGGGGTTAGCACTCCCAAAGCGTAGGTTTAGTCCCCGTAAAGCGTAGGGTTAGCTCTCATAAGTCGCGAAATTGGCTTTGCTATTCCTGCATCGAGGATTTACGAGAGCTGAATGCATCATCCGGCAGCTCTCATTTTCGCTTCCTATTCGCTTTGCGTTAATAAACAGTAAATCTGCTCTTGACAAAAACAAGCTCATAGCCTGTCCGTTGTTAAATATATTACCTTTGCGCAAAAAGTATCAAAGCAATTATGGAGAAACTGGAAAATATAATCTCAACCTATCAGCAAATTATTCAAGAGTCGGAACAAGCTCTTCAGAGGGCCCGGAAACGCATCTATTATATCAGCCTTCTACGCCTTGTGCTATTTGTAGAAGCCATAGCGGCAGCCTTTATCTTCTGGAGCGACGGCTGGTTATCTCTTTTCGTCTTTGCCATTCTGCCTTTTATATCATTTATCTGGCTGGTAAAACGACATAATCTCTGGTTTTACCGGAAAGATTATCTGAAAAAGAAAATAGAAATCAACGAACAGGAGTTACGGGCCATTCAATATGATTTTTCCGATTTCGACAGCGGAAATGAATATATCGACCCTGCGCATCTCTATACTTATGACTTGGATGTATTCGGCGATTATTCGCTTTTCCAATATATCAACCGTACTTCAACGCCTGTCGGCAAGCAACATCTGGCTGATTGGTTCAACGCACATCTGGAACTAAAAGAATCGATCGAACAACGCCAGGAGGCTATCCGGGAATTATCAACCGATCTGGAATACCGGCAACAAATCCGTCTGTTCGGATTACTTTATAAAGGAAAACCTGCCGATACCAACGAAATCAGGAAATGGGCGGGAAGCCCCAGCTATTACCAGAAGCATACGCTACTGCGTATCATCCCGACAGTAGTTAGCATCATCAACCTTATATGCATAGGTTCGGCCATTGTAGGAATTCTTCCTGCCACCGTACCCGGAGGTGTGTTTTTTTGTTTCGTCATTTTCAGTTCTATCTTTTCTAAAGGTATCACAAAACTGCAAGCAACTTACGGCAAAAAATTGCAAATCCTCTCTACTTACGCCGACCAAATTCTTCTCACAGAGAAAAAGGAAATGAACAGCCCTGTTCTGCAACAGCTCAAAACGGAACTTACAAGCCAGAATCAAACAGCTTCCCAGGCAGTCCGCCAACTATCGAAACTGATGAACGCGCTCGATCAACGCAGTAACCTGTTAATGAGTACAATCCTCAACGGACTTATTTTTTGGGAACTGCGCCAAGTAATGCGAATCGAGAAATGGAAAGAAACTCATGCTTCCGACCTCCCCCGCTGGATAGAAACAATCGGAGAAATCGACGCCTACTGCTCTTTAGCAACGTTTACATACAATCATCCGGATTATATCTTCCCCAAAATCAGCTCTCAATCCTTTCATCTGCGAGCCGAAGCTTTGGGTCATCCACTTATGAACCGCAACAAATGTGTGCGAAACGGAATAGATATCGACAAGCGTCCTTTCTTTATCATCATAACCGGCGCCAACATGGCCGGTAAAAGTACTTACCTGCGTACCGTAGGCATCAATTATCTTTTAGCCTGCATAGGTGCACCGGTTTGGGCAAAGCAAATGGAAATATATCCGGCACGCCTCGTCACCAGCCTTCGTACAAGCGACTCACTCACCGATAACGAGTCTTACTTCTTCGCAGAACTCAAACGTCTGAAACTAATCATTGACAAACTCGAAGCAGGAGAGGAACTTTTCATCATCCTTGATGAAATATTGAAAGGCACCAACTCTATGGATAAACAAAAAGGCTCTTTCGCTCTCATCAAGCAGTTTATGAATATGAACACCAACGGTATCATAGCTACTCACGACCTTCTGCTCGGCACCTTGATAGAATCCTTCCCACAGAATATCCGTAACTACTGTTTCGAAGCGGACATCACGAACAACGAACTCACCTTCTCTTATCAAATGAGAAACGGAGTCGCCCAAAATATGAACGCTTGTTTCTTAATGAAAAAAATGGGGATCGCCGTCATTGACGACTAATCCCCACTCTTTATCAAAAACTAAAGTTGTTCCTTCTTCTGTGTAACAATCTTAGCTCAACAGCTTCTAATTCAAATTACTTTTTGAAAGAAAAGCGACCACAGCCGATGCATCTTCATTAGTGAAATAATGCACTGATGTTATCGGCTGATAAGTATAAGGTACAAACTGGAACAGCTGTACGGCAGCAAATTTCTTATCTTCAGAAAGAATTACGTCCATACGAATGTTCCCACTTGTTTCGCTCTTAATATCCGAATTAGCAGAGAACGAACCGGAATTTACGATATCAACCAACTTATCCATGTGCTTCAAATCAAAGAAGACACTGCGTTCCTTTGCAATACTTCCGGTCGGTAGATAAACAACTTCCTTTGACTTCCAGAAAAGACGGAAAATACCTACAAGGAATAGTCCCGTTCCGAACACCATTAAAGCCATACTTACAGTAGAGGACCTATCTTCCAGTTCAAAAGTAGAAGCAAAAGCTAAAATACCCACCAACAACATGAATGAAGAGAATAAAACTCCGGAAATACTTGTACGCTTAGCGATATCTGGATGTGAAGATGCGAATATAGTAGCATCAATAGTTTGAGTAGTTGCCATAATATTTAAAATTTAATTTATTAGTAATAATATAAAGATAAAAAGGACCATCGGTATAAAATATATCGATAACCATAAAACAAATAATACCAATAAATGAATTCTAAATAATAATATGCCTTAAAGTAAATACATAGTACTCACTCGACGGCTGACAGTAATAAGAAGTTGTAGTATTATAAATTCGCCCCCTATGCTGTGACAGAGAATTTTCACGGTCGGCGCAGCATTGCAGTAGGTTCCTTAAAGTAGTGAAATACTCTCCAAGCTGTACACGCTGAATACGTGTCACTGATATCTGGTGACTTTGAAGATTGTTCAATTCAGCCACTGGAGCATAAGGAAAGTCAGGAGCACTAATCTGCTCGTGTTGTTTCATTGAATATGTAATGGCAAGTTCAGACTGTTCCACCGGTTTCTCAGTGAAAACGTTACTTGCTACCCCATGGAGAGTCACCGTAAGCAACAGAAACAATATTACCTTTACAAATTTTGCCATATTCTCCTGCAAATATAACAGATTCTATTCACGAAAAGTTTATTCAGGTTATCTTTTAATTTATCTTAGGATTAGTAAACAAGTGAATATCATTAGGGAATAGACGTATACTCTATACGGCTCAATTCCAAAATCTGCTCCTCCTTACTCAAATAAAAAGGTATTTACTTCAAATAAAAAGGCCACTCTTTGCAGAGCAGCCTTTTCTATATCGAATAAGAATAACTGTAAAATTATTCAGCTGATTCAGCTTTCGGTTCTTCAGTTGCAGGAGCTTCAACAGCAGCAGGAGCAGCAGTTTCGGCAGCGGCACTCTTCTTAGAACGACGAGTACGTGTAGCTTTCTTAGCAACTTTTTCCTTAGCCATGTTTGCATTATAGTCTACCAACTCAATGAAGCACATTTCTGCATTATCACCCAAACGGTTACCAGTCTTGATAATACGAGTATAACCACCCGGACGATCAGCAATCTTAACTGAGATTTCTTTGAACAGCTCTGTTACTGCAATCTTATCTTGCAAGTTGCTAAATACGACACGGCGAGAATTCGTAGTATCTTCTTTAGACTTGGTAATCAAAGGCTCAACAAACTTCTTCAAAGCTTTTGCCTTTGCAACAGTCGTAGTGATTCTTTTGTGCTTGATCAAAGAGCAAGCCATGTTAGATAACATAGCGCTTCTATGAGAAGCAGTACGACCTAAATGATTGAATTTTTTATTATGTCTCATTTTTT
>OJJK01000537.1_pt1 | contig 13189 bp, 9 predicted proteins | sample 1596271 | NCBI WGS metagenome assembly OJJK01 (sample SAMEA4350142, study PRJEB24818) | metagenome | biome: human; feature: gut; material: faeces | place: Denmark | collected 2013-09 | reverse complement strand
TCCTTGGGTTTCCAGGCTACGATGAAGCTAACAGTTGTGGATTTGATCTAATAACTTTTTGCAAACCAATCGGTGAGTATCTTTTGCATTCGCATCGAGAGCTTGGTTACGGGAAGGTCTGTCTTTTCGGTAAAGAGCTTAAAGCTGCGGTATTGCATAGAAACACCGCTCTGCAGTGCCAACACCTCGTATTTGATTCTCTTGAAGGACCCTAGGCGGTCGCCCCTATGAAGAGAGTTTTATACTTGATTTTTTTTAACCCGATACTCTTGTATGCCGTTGATGTGATTAGTGTTTCCTCTATAGCTCTGCCGTATAAAATAAGCATTCCCTATAGAATTAGGTAAAGTCGCTCTATAATTGAAGAGAGCGACTTTACTTACGATTTAATACTAACCTTCCTGATATATCCAGTAATCATTATCCTTTCTATTATCTTTGAAATATTGAATACGGTCAACGATGTCAATGCCTTCTTTGTTTTGTGGAATGATAAATCTGGCACGCTCTTTATTGTCCTTCAAAGAGTATGATACAAAAGCATTGTTTTCACATCTCAACAGCCCTTTTCTGTAAGAGAGCGCACGGATATCATATCGTTCTACAGAATTTGCTACTGCTTGTCCTTCAATGAGTGCTTGAAGCATACATTGGTAGGCATTAGATGATTCACGCTTTTCAGAGTGCAATGCCACAAGAGCGTATGGTTGTTCATCATACATAGTATATTTGCCATAACGCTCGGGGCGGAAGCATGGATACGCGATATAATAATATCGCCAATCGTATTGACTTTTAGTTTTGCATTCTGTTAGATACGCATCAATTTTTTCTTGTAAGTAAATGTCGTCTATTTCTATATCAATCTCAAGCAGAGAACGTAATGATTTTTTTGTCTTATTAAAATCTGGATTTTTGCCTGTCGGATGAAATAATGCATACCAAGCCTTATTGCCAATTTCATCCTGATTCCCAGAACCAAGTTGAATGCACCAATTATTTATCCTTTGGCTATAATCATACGTTGCTAACATTGCACAGTCAATAATATCGCGAGAGCATCTATCAAAGACATGGATGAATCGCTGATAAAGATGAGTATTCTCATACCCAACAACATCTGTACGACCTTGAAGCAGATAGTGATCCTCCAACTGAAAAAGACCAGCAGAATGCTCGGGATGTTCTTTGGTAAACTGGAGCTTTTGACGCTCCTCTTCCATCTGAATTACATTGAAATTCAGTCTCACGTCATTATCAATCATTATACTATCTGCAATTTCCCCAGAAAGAATAATATTTTCTACCTGACGAAGATTTGCGGGCATACGGTTTCCTGCATCACCATTAGGGGTATCGACAACTTCGTTTCTGGAATTTTTGAGCAGATTCACTACCACACGCAAGCGTCGACGGAAATCCATTTCTTTTATCTTATCATAGTTCATTAAATAGATAAGAAAGGAGTAGAGCATTATTAACCAATAGGTAGTATTTTTACGCAACGCGGCTCCGGTCAATACCCCTTTGAAAATATTGAGATCTGTAATTTGTTGAGATACGACAACTTTTTCGTGTTCATGATAATCTTTTGACAGGTAAGAGTTGAAAAAAATATCAATTGGGTTAAGTATTAATGAATTAGAACGTCGCTCTTTGTTTTGAATATTGACCATGCAATCAAAGGCTTGTTCAAAAAACACTACATTTTTTGGTTGATTCTTATAAAGCCTTTCCAGTAAACTGAAATCATCTTCTAAATCAAATTCTGATGAAGAGCGATCTGACTTATAGACAAGAATAAGGGAAATCATATGGAAAAAGTTTAGAAAACCGCTATCGACGAGATTATACTCATCCCTATAAATCCAAAGTAAATCGGTCCATTCGCGGTCTATCTTAAGGCCAATGCGTTTAGCAGTAGCTTCATCGTCATTTTCAGAACGCATAACCTTTAAGAGTTCTGCCTTAAAATGTTCAAAGTCAGTGAGTGGTTTTCCACGGGAGTTCATCTTGATGTAAATGTCATCGGTTAACTTCATCTCCTCAATATCGCGGAAATAGAAATTAATTTTATCCAATTTGTTCCATAAGTCATTAATATCGGCAAAACGCTTTTGGATTTCATCAAGCATTGTGAGCATTCCTCTAACCGTAGGATCGTTGCTCCATTCCATTGGAAACCATCCCTCATTTTTAATTTCATCACTAAGATGTGTTTTCCATGTAGGTTCGTAGTTAACGAGCTTTATAAGAAAATCTCTCGCGCTATAACGTGTGTTGTATGAAAACCTCGCAAGTCGCTTATCGTTGATGCCCTCTTTTTTATCTGCATACCAATGAAGTAGCCAAAGAGTAGTTAGTCGTTGCTGTCCATCAAGAGGAATCAGCTGACCATTCTGAATATTACCATAAATGAAATCGAGGGTTAAACCATTGTTTATTAATCCAGCATGTATTGCTGATAGAAAACGTTCACGAGTCTTTACTGCATGTGCATCAGATCGGCCTTGTGCATAAGCACGTTGAATCCGTGGTATAGTGATTCCACTTATTCCGTAAGGATTGTTTTCAGAAATCAGATTCTTCAGTGTCGTAGTTTCCATTTGTCAAGTTGGGTATAGTGGTATCGTTATTATCCTGTTTATAGTAAGGTGAAATTTTCTCATTAAGGGCCTCGGCATAATCTCTTCGGTCTGTCTCTCCCCAAAAGAAAAGCGATGGACCCTCTTGAGTATAGTACTTGAAGAATACGTGTTTTGTACAAATTGGAATGTATCTTCCTTCTTTATCATAATTAATGACACGGTGTCTTTTAACATCAAAAACGGAGTTGCTAAGAGCCGCGTTTTGAGATACATCTAGCAGTGCCATATTTGCTAATCCATGCGAGTAGCTATTCTCCTTAACGACATCTTCCTTAGACGTGAATATGATAATTACTTCCTTCTGAATCTCATTAAAGCGTTCACGCACATTCCCTGGATCCTTATCGCTATGAAGTTGTTCAATCAATATCTCCATTTTCTCTATAAGTTCATTATTTACCTCAAAAATAGAACTTTCAGAAGATTTCAAAAGTGCAATATGACTTTCTAGCCATGTAAGAATATCTTTATTCTTTTTAAGGCTTTCGGCATTTTGAGCGTGGATATGCTCCAAACTCCATATAGAATCTTTATGTTTGTCAAATGGGAACCTTCGTTTACCATCGTCCATCAGACGTTCTGTTTCCACATTAAACAAAGTCAATACCTTTTGTAGTTTGTCTTTCCTTGTATCGTATGATAAGCTAAGTAACTCTTCTTTATCTTTAATGCTTATTGATTCTGAAATCATTTTGTCGAGCTCGCTAAGAAATATATCCTTAGCAAGAGGAGTGTTGCCATCATTTTGCCATACGGTATAAATTTTCCTTAGTGGAACTCCTATAGTAATCAGATAACCAATTTTATGGTAAAAGTCATGGTTCGTATACCATTCGCGGAGCGTAAGAAACACATGATAGATGCGACTCCATATCTCAAGAAGCGGATTTTCTGTGGTGGTTTCCGATAGAGACTTTATTTGTCGATCAAAGTAAAAGAATGTACGATACTTTTCACGATCATTCCCTGATTTGTCTACCATCAGATCAAGGATAAGATCTATACGAGTTGGCATTTGATCTCCATCAATATTGGACAAAAAGCCCCAAAATGATGGATTTTGTAGTTCTTGCTCAATCATGTCCCACTGGAGTGAGATTTCCTCCTGTCGTCCTGACATCTTGTCTCGCACACTGTCTTTAAGAAACAAGGCTTTGACAAGTTCCGAGCTTGTCAGTGGAATTTTTCCAATGTTTAGACGCTCAAATAGCTCAATACCATTCTCAGCAGAATCCACTTCGTACCAAATGACGTTTACTGATGATATGAAATATTCATTGAGTTTGGTCAGGTAAGCTGCCATTTCTCGACGCTCACCCTGTGTCTTTTCTGTAAAATATTGCTCTATATATTCGTATGCAGATGCGATAAAATAATAATCTATATTCAGCTCTCTAAGCGAAAGATCAATATTACCAAGAAAGTTTGCTGATTCTTTACGAGTTTCATACTCTAACTTAAAGCTAGGTTCATATAGATCTCCCAGTTTTGCTTCCATATACTTGCAGATGAGGTATATGGTTGTAAGACGTTGCTGCCCGTCAATGAGCTCGAACCTCTCATTGCTTTTCTTTACAACAATTGGTTGTAAGCAATATGGCTTTCCCGCACTTTCATAAATGTCATCGAGAAGGAGTTTTATTTCCTCCGAGGTCCATCTATAACCCCGTTGATAATCGGGGAGGTAGAAAAGGCCCTTGATCTTCCCTACATTTTTTGTATCAAGAATAATGTTTGACATATTGTAGTATCTTAATATAATTTTTTATACAATGTAATATCGTATGCTGACTGATTTTCGATAGTTTGTATTTAAAAGGTGGAAACTTTACAAAATTACTTGTTTTTTCGCTAAGAACCGATGTTTTAATGTTTTTTATCGTTTCTCTTCGAACAGAGGGAGAAAGGGTAAAAACTGCCTTCTAGGGCTTCGATAGATCTTGTTCACAAAGATAGGGTATGTCGGAGTTCGTTTTGCCCAAAAGGGTAGTAAAATCGAGGATAGATTCACAGGTATTTTCTGGTTCCCATGCGAGTGTTATGTGTCCTATTCGGAGTTGTATTTTGTTCGATCTTTACACTCGGTTACTCTACGTTTTGCAGCCAAAAGAAAAATGATTGAAGTTATTTCATCATAGTGCAGCCATCTCTTCTCCCTTATTTTGACTTTACTTTATTGAACGTATATAGGAATACGGGGATAAAGTAAAGTTGGTTTTCATTTGAATAGTAAACTAATCTTGAATATATGTTGTAAGGTAATTTTTGTAGAATAGACATTTAATTCGTTTGGAAAAATGTCGTGTAATGGGGATGATTCGTTTGAAAAAGTGTAGAGCCTTTATACTGCTGTGTCTTCTAGTCTTGCGATTTTGTCTGCAATCTATCATTAAATAGATAAAAAGTAATATTTTTGCATATTATATGATAAGTTGATTATGACAAAGAATACAATGGGGATTAAGTTGCCTCGAAAATTGGAGCAGAAGATGTCGGTTGTGGGAGAGCAGATAAAACTGGCTCGATAGCGGAGGAATTTGAGTGTGGCTCAGATGGCGGAACGGGCACTTGTTCCCCGTTGACTGTGTTCCGAATAGAGAAAGGCGCACCGACGGTAGCAATCGGAATATACTTGCGAGTGCTGTATGCTCTGCAGCTTGATGATGATATTCTGTGGCTGGTCAAAGAAGATAAATTGGGAAAAGCTTTGCAGAATTTGAGTTTGAAGACAAGGGAACGTGCTTAGAAGAAAGAGTAAGCGATGAAGACGCTATATGTATATGCCGATTTTGATTGGATCGAAGAAACAGAACTCGTTGGTGAGTTAGGCTATGAATCTCTTCGTAGCTCGGATTGCTATTGTTTTACTCTCAATGATGGATGTTTTGAAAAAAACACGGAGATTTGTTTCTGAGCGATGATCTGAATAATTATCAGGGACAGCAATATACGCAATCGGAGAAAGATATATTTGGATGTTTCTCGGATGCTTTGCCGGATCATTGGGGGGCGAACGTTGTTGCTGCGACGTGAGCAGATTGTAGCGATGGAGGAGAAGCGACCGGTACGAAGACTGTTTCCTTTCGACTATTTGATAGGTATCGATGACTTTTCCCGAATGGGGGCTTTCTATTGTAGAAATGATTTTCCGTTCGGTACGAAGCTCGGCTAAATCAAGGAATGCGGTTTTTCTTCCATAAGAGAGCCTTTGGGAACTATTTCGTAGGAATAGGCTTTCTCAAAGGCTTGGTGTCCGGCATCTGTCATAAGTCCTCGGTCTTCAAGATTGATACAACGTTCTTTGTTTAACTCAGTCCAATGACTTCCTTTGCGATGAGGTGAAAGCCGCTGTGCAAGGCATCCGTCTGGCAATTTCTTTAGAGTTGAATCAATCCACCCGAAGCACAATGCTTCTTCAACAACTTCAATGTATGGAATACATTCGTATGTGGGCTGTTTAGAGCGTGAAGTTACAACCCAACACGATTTCACCCGATTATGGTTGACCTTCAGCCATTCTCTCAACTCGATGCGGTCTGTGAAGTCTAGTAGATTGATAATTTCCATATTTGCCTCCAACTGATATGTTATTAATCCAACTGTTTTCTATAAACTGAGTCCAATGTATTTCCTTCTTTATCTTTCCATACCAACCAGCCGTTGTTGCTGCTACCAATACAGAAATCTGCGGCAGTACTGGGACTTGAAAAAGTTTTATCTGATGTCAATACCAATATTCCGTTCTCAGTAGAAGTGTAATATTGAAGCATCTTTTCTCGTTTTTCTTTCCAGTTGAAAGACGGAACCATTGTTTTGGCAACAGTACTTCCTTTTAGGACTGTGAATCCATCGGAACTGTAGAAACCTTTTGCATTGCATCCTCTACCTTTGGTGTAGAATAGATGTTCTTCTTTGGGTTGTGATACTTCAAAAATATTGCAACCGATAAATGATGCCAAAAACTTCACATCTTCGAAAAATTCATTCATTGAGTCCTGTTGATGCTCCGGTAGGTTAGGGGCTTTAGGAATTTGTTTATTATCGCTTAAAACAAAAGCGTTTGCTTTCTTGGCTTCGGCTATAGCTTTATGTTCTAGGTATTGCACATCAACTTTAGTCATATCGGCGTCTTTCGATACAAATATGAGTGCTTTTTGCCAAAACGATTTTTTGCTATCGTGGTCTTTTACACGTTCTTTAAAGTTCTCCGTTTCACCTATATACGCCTGCGGCTTGGTTGATTCATCTTCCCCCAGCAATATATAGAATGCAGGTTTTTGTAACTTCTCTTGTGTATTCAAATAAGAGAGATTAGAACGTGGTACGACAAACATTTGGCAAATTTTGTTGCTAATGAATGCGTATTGAGTTCCTTTTGGGTCTCCATCAATGAGATATGTTGTTACTGTCTTTCCCATAAATATGTCTAAATTCAATTACTTTGAGGTATAACTCATTTAAGAACTGACTTTTCTTAATGCAAATATACACTATTATCGAATATAATTCCCTATATTTGTCTAATAAAATCATATCAAGTAATGAAACTGAATAGAATAAAGACTGTTTTATCCGAAAAAGGTATTTCTCAAACGTGGTTAGCTAAACAGCTAGATAAGAGTTTCAGTATGGTCAATGCCTATGCCTGTAATCGGATTCAGCCTAATTTGGAAACCTTGCAACGGATTGCGGAGATATTACAAGTTGATTTGAAGGATTTGATAACCGATAAAAAAGAAAGGTTACAATAAATTATTTAATACGGTTAGGAGGTTCTGGTTCCTTTTGTAACTTGTTGCAGATGTGCCTATGAACTTCTGATAATATATATTATCAAGAACATGACTCCTGAAGAAAAAGCAAGAATAAAGATAGACCAGTGGTTTGCCGATGCTGGTTGGAAAGTAGTCAACAGGGAGGATTATGAACCTACTTGTACGGCTGTAGCCATAAGAGAAGGTTTATTGAAAGGAAATCTTGAGGCAGATTATTTCCTTTTCATTAATGGAAAAGCAGTAGGGGTACTTGAAGCTAAGCGTGAAGAAACGGATGCTTTTGCTTCAGAGGTATGCGAGCAAGCAGCCTTATACGCAAGAAGTGTTCCGAATATCTATCAGGCATATCAAAAGCCATTGCCTTTTATCTTCACCTCGAATGGTAAGGAACTATATTGCTGTGATTTTCGTGAACAAGATTCTTGTTTCAAGCAGATCATGAATATCCCTACACCACATGAATTGGTAAAGAGGCTGGGAATTGAAGATGCATTTGCCGGACTCCCTACATTGAAAAAGAAAGGGCTGCGTGATTGCCAATATGAGGCGGTAACAGAACTTGAAAAGAGTTTCCGCAGTGGACAAAATCGGGCATTGATGGTTCTTGCTACCGGAGCTGGCAAAACATATGCTGCTTGTCTTGCTACCTACCGGATGCTTTCTTATACACCAATGCGTAGAGTGTTGTTTCTTGTAGACCGAAATAATCTTGGAAAACAAGTAGAAGGAGAATTTGGGACTTTCCGTCTGACAGAGAACGGGGATGCTTTCAATACTATCTTTACGGTCAATCGCCTTCGCTCGTCTTCTATTCCTTCTGATAGCAATGTCGTTATTTCTACAATACAACGTCTATTCTCATTCTTGAAAGGAGAAACTATTGAGGATAATGATGATGACGAGAACGAACCTATAGAGGAAGTAACCTTGCCTCCTAATCCCAACTTACCGCACGACTATTTTGATATGATTATCATAGACGAGTGCCATCGCTCCATTTATGGGAACTGGCGCAAGGTGCTGGAGTATTTCGATACGGCAAGATTGGTTGGTCTGACCGCAACTCCTATCCCTGAGACAATGGCATTCTTCAATAATAACTGCATTGTTAACTATACATTGGAAAAGAGTATTGTTGATGGCGTGAATGTGGATTGTCGGGTATATAGAATAAAAACGCAAGTCACAGAAACGGGTGGGGCTATATTAGAGGGTGAGAAATTTAAAGAAGAAACAAGATATACAGGTGAGGTTAAGATTGTAAGTAGTAAGGAAACCAAAATCTATACAAATAAAGAACTTAATCGGAGTATTATCAATCCGGCACAGATAAAGTTAGTCCTTTCGACCTATCGGGATGTGGTTTATACAGAGTTGTTTAATGACCCGCAACGTGAACCAAATATGGACTATTTGCCCAAAACATTGATTTTTGCTCTCAATGAAGCTCACGCTACAAATATCGTACAAATAGCTAAAGAGGTGTTTGGACGGACTGATGGCCGCTTTGTTCAGAAAATTACCTATTCGGCAGGCGACAGTAACGAACTGATACGCCAATTCCGTAACGACAAGGATTTCCGTATTGCAGTGACCTGCACATTAGTTGCCACAGGAACAGACGTAAAGCCGCTGGAAGTGGTGATGTTCATGCGTGATGTGGAATCATTACCTTTGTATATTCAGATGAAAGGGCGTGGAGTGCGTACTATTGGTGATGAGCAACTTCGCAATGTTACCCCTAACGCATTCAGTAAGGATTGTTTTTATTTGGTTGATGCGGTAGGTGTGACGGAACATGTGCAAACAGTGGCACCTATAGATGATGGTCCTATAACAAAGACGATTACTCTAAAGGAGCTATTAGAACGTATTAGTCATGGCTATATTCCTGACGAGTATCTCAAACGGCTTGCTGCAACGCTTGCCCGAATATACAACAAGGCGGATGATCCGCAACGGAAAGAGTTTGTCCGTTTGTCTCATGATGACATGAAGGAACTTTCTGCCAGAATATACGATGCACTGGAGAAAGGCATTCTTCCACCGTTTGTAATCACTGATGAGCCTAACAATGAACGTAAGGGGCTAGTCGCTCCGCTTGCCAATCATGCAGATGCTCGGAAATACCTTCTTATACTTGCAGCCGGATTCGTCAATACATTGATGCCGGGTGAAGATACGCTTATCTCCAAAGGGTTCTCCATTGAGGAAGCAAAAAATACGACAGAGGCTTTTGAAGATTTTTGTAAAAAGTACTATGACGAAATAGAGGCACTGCGCATCATTTACAACAATGAGGGAGAGCCTATAACCTATTCGATGCTAAAGGATTTGGAGAACAGACTTAAAATGGCAAACAATCATTTTACATCCAAACAACTCTGGAACTCTTATGCCATAGTTAACCCTAAAGTGGTAAGGCGTTCCATTACCAAAGAAGAAAGCGATGCATTGACCAATATCATACAACTTGTGCGCTTTGCTTTCCACCAAATCGAACGATTGGATAGCGTAGTTACTACCTCTAAACAGTTTTTCAATCTTTGGTTAGGGCAAAACCAGCGTGAAATAACTGACAAACAGCGAGAGGTTATCAGTCGTATTGTGGATTACATCGCTTCTAACGGAGCTTGTACTATCAGAGATATTCGTGAAGATGATGCTACCCATGCAGCCCAAATGATTAGAGCGTTTGGCAATATGCAGAAGGCGGACGAGGCACTTCATTCACTTTACACATTTGTAGTTTTAAGAAAAGCAGCATAAAGAAATGGTAACAAATAATACAACAGAGCAATCGCTCACCAAAAAAGTATGGAATCTGGCAACCACTCTTGCCGGACAAGGAATTGGATTTACTGATTATATTACCCAACTGACCTATCTTTTATTCTTGAAGATGGATGCCGAAAATGTAGAAATGTTTGGAGAAGAGTCGGCTATTCCAACTGGTTATCAGTGGGCAGATTTGATAGTACTTGAAGGCTTGGATTTGGTAAAACAATATGAAGAGACCCTTAAATTGCTTAGTGAGCAGGATAATCTGATAGGTACGATTTATACGAAGGCGCAAAACAAGATAGACAAGCCTGTTTATCTGAAAAAGGTCATCACTATGATTGATGAGGAGCAATGGCTCATTATGGACGGTGATGTGAAAGGAGCTATCTACGAAAGCATTCTTGAAAAGAACGGACAAGACAAGAAAAGCGGGGCAGGACAGTATTTTACTCCTCGTCCACTTATTCAGGCAATGGTAGATTGTATCAATCCGCAAATGGGGGAAACGGTTTGTGACCCGGCTTGTGGAACGGGTGGATTCTTGCTTACAGCTTACGATTATATGAAAGGTCAGTCAGCAAGTAAAGAAAAACGTGATTTCTTGCGTGACAAAGCTTTGCATGGTGTGGATAATACGCCTTTAGTGGTGACGCTTGCTTCCATGAATCTTTATTTGCATGGTATTGGTACAGACCGTAGTCCGATTGTTTGTGAGGATTCTTTGGAAAAAGAACCGTCAACTCTTGTAGATGTGATTCTTGCCAATCCTCCTTTTGGAACTCGTCCGGCTGGATCGGTGGATATTAACCGCCCGGATTTTTATGTAGAGACCAAGAATAACCAGTTAAATTTCCTCCAGCACATGATGCTTATGCTCAAAACGGGAGGACGTGCAGCAGTTGTACTTCCTGATAATGTTCTCTTTGAGGCTGGAGCAGGTGAGACTATTCGTAAACGCTTATTGCAGGATTTTAATTTGCATACTATCTTGCGTTTACCTACAGGTATTTTCTATGCCCAAGGCGTAAAAGCCAACGTGTTGTTTTTCAGCAAAGGACAACCGACCAAGGAAATATGGTTTTACGACTACCGTACAGATATAAAGCATACGCTTGCCACCAATAAACTGGAACGGCATCATTTGGATGATTTTGTTTCTTGCTATAATAATCGAGTAGAGACATACGATGCAGAAAATAATCCGCAAGGTCGTTGGCGTAAATACCCTGTAGATGAAATTCTTGCCAGAGACAAAACAAGTCTTGACATTACTTGGATAAAGCAAGGTGGTGAAGTGGACAACCGTTCATTGGCAGAACTGATGGCTGATATAAAGGATAAAAGCCAAACGATAAGTGCTGCTGTGGTTGAACTTGAAAAGCTGCTTGCGAATATTGAAGAAAATTGAGTTATGGGAAAAGAGATTATCACAAATGATAAAGATATAAACGACCTGTTCTTGAAGGTTGTTAACCTTGTCACGCAGGCAAGGGAACGTGTGGCAACAGCCGTCAATATAGCTGAGGTTTATACTAAGTTCCATATCGGACAATATATAGTAGAATATGAGCAAAAGGGGGAGACAAGAGCCGAATATGGAAAGGCGGTGCTGAAAGAACTCTCCAAACGTCTGACTGATAGGTTGGGAGATGGATGGTCATATTCAACGCTTAAGAATATACGGCAGTTTTATATTGTTTTTTCTAAAGGGCTAACCAGTGGTTGTCCAAAGCCGAGTCAAAAGGCTAACCAGTGGTTAGCCGATTATCCGAAGTCAGAGGAATGTATCTCTGAGCCGACATTCGCTCTCTCATGGTCTCATTATCTTATACTGATGAGGGTGGAAAATCCGGATGCCCGCAGTTTCTATGAAATAGAATGTACTCAACAACAATGGTCTAAAAGACAACTCAGCCGTCAAGTAGGAAGCTGTCTTTATGAGAGATTGGCTTTGAGCCGTAACAAAGATGAAGTAATGCGGTTGGCTAAGGAAGGACAATCTATTGAGAAACCATCAGACATTATCAAGAATCCCATCACATTAGAGTTTCTTGGTCTAAAACCCGATGCAGTTTATTCAGAGTCTAAATTAGAGAATGCCATTATCAACAAGATGCAGCAATTCCTATTAGAACTTGGCAAAGGATTCTTATTTGAAGCAAGGCAGAAAAGGTTCACATTTGATGAGCAGCATTTCTTTGTTGACTTGGTGTTTTACAATCGTTTGCTACAATGCTATGTGCTTATAGATTTGAAGATAGACAAACTAACTCACCAAGACCTTGGGCAGATGCAGATGTATGTCAACTATTACGACCGCTATGTCAAACAAGACTTTGAAAAGCCGACAATTGGTATTCTACTGTGTAAGGAGAAGAACGATGCACTAGTGGAACTTACCTTGCCTAAGGATGCTAACATCTATGCTTCTGCTTATCAACTCTATCTCCCCAACAAGGCTTTATTGCAAGCTAAGGTGAAGGAATGGATTGAAGAGTTTGAAGAAAATGAGGAATTAAAGAAACTGGAAGAACATGAATAGTAATTGTGCAGCCAAAACTGCACAATTACAAACAGAAATATAACGATGGATACAAAAGCGTTACGTCAAAAGATACTCGACCTTGCGATACATGGAAAACTTGTACCCCAAGATCCCAACGATGAACCAGCATCAGTTCTGCTCGAACGAATCAAGGCTGAAAAAGAACGACTGATAAAAGAAGGCAAAATCAAACGGAGTAAGAAGTCTGCAAAGTCTTCCGATACGCCCCATTATCACAAGGTGTGAAGTCGGGATTTATGCGCTTCAATAGTTCAATGGCTGGTTCGTCATTCGGATCTTGCGGTATGAGCTTTCCGTGAATGGCAAGGTCGAGAATTTTGCTTTTTGTTAGTTCAATGGTGGTCTGTAAATCGGCTTTGCCTTGTTCTATTTGGTCAATTAAAGTAAACCACTTTTTTATTTCTGCAATTATACGT
>OJJK01000536.1_pt1 | contig 13235 bp, 10 predicted proteins | sample 1596271 | NCBI WGS metagenome assembly OJJK01 (sample SAMEA4350142, study PRJEB24818) | metagenome | biome: human; feature: gut; material: faeces | place: Denmark | collected 2013-09 | reverse complement strand
ATGGCTGGCCGCTGTATGAATCCCGCCTGAAGGGAAAGCTGCACGTTATCAGCAAGCGTTACACTCAGCGCATTGAGCGACATAATCTGAATCTGAGACAACATCTGGCAAGGCTGGGACGGAAGTCGCTGTCGTTCTCAAAATCGGTGGAGCTGCATGACAAGGTCATCGGGCATTATCTGAACATAAAACACTATCAGTAAGTTGGAGTCATTACCAAAAATTCTGGAAAACAGCACGCAATTTCGTGAAGTGATTATTTTCGTCCCTAAGGAAACCTCATAGGATGCCTGCGGGTGCCTGAGACTTTCTGTTTTCAGGCTAACCGGGAATCAGAAAGACGAAGGCCCCGACCGATATTTCTATCAACCGAGGCCAACGAATGAACATAGCAATTCAGATCTTAGCCTCTTACCCGCCATCCGGCAAGGAGAAAGGCTATGAAACGCAACCCTCTGGTGGTGTGTCTGCTCATTATCTGCATTACGATTCTGACATTCACACTCCTGACCCGACAAACGCTCTACGAACTGCGGTTCCGGGACGGTGATAAGGAGGTTGCTGCGCTCATGGCCTGCACGTCCAGGTAAGGGCAAGCGCGGGGATTTTCCCCGCGCATCTGACTAGCAGATTCATTATCTCATGGCACCCCTTTTACACTTCAGTTAGTGCATGTTTTTTTCGATGCACTAATAGAACCATCATTACAGACAAATTTGCCGCCTGCCGTACAGTGTGAGATCCCCCCTTTCGAACCAGAACAGGGTTTGCGCCCGGCATCGGCATAAAAGGAAACAAGCGTTCCCATAAACAAAATAAGTGCCAGTTTTTTCATATAACCTCCATGGTTTATCGAATCTTATGTTCGATTTGAACGTTATACGCTGGTTTATTTTGATACCGTTGATGAGATCAAAGATCGGTTGAATTGATTAAAAATAAGCCAGATGGACGTATGGGCAAGGATTATGGTTTTATTTGTCATACAAATAAATATAATAGGCGCTTCCGATGTAGACCCGTATTCTTCGCCTGTACCACGGGTCGGTTTTAGTACAGGCGTTTTCTTTAAATATCCTTCAGGAACGTTTACGCGGCATCATGCGTAGAAGTGTGTTGTCCTTCCAGAAATAGTGGTGTGCCAGTGCAGCCGCAGCGTGCAACCCGATGACAAAATATCCCAGATTCGCCAGCGTTTCATGCCACGACTTTAAGCTATCTACCCGTTCGAAATTGGCCTCTGAAGCGTAAGGCATCGTCAAACCAAACGCAAACCACGGGTTGCCCCGGTTATACATCATCACCAAACCAATCACTGGCAGCGCAATAAACAGGAGATAAATCACCAAATGTCCCAAATGCGCCAGTCCCGTCATCATCGGTTTTGGCTTAGGTATAATCGGCGGGGTTGGGTATTTCAGCCTTAACAAAAGACGAACGACCATCAGCACGAGAATTGAGATGCCACAGGAAACATGAATCATGTTGATGAGTGGCCGATCGCTACGTGGGAAGAAACCACGAAACTCCATTGCGCAATACGCTGCGATAACCAGTAAAAAGACCAGCCAGTGAATGCTGATTTGTAACCTTGAATATTTATTTTCCATAACATTTCCTGCTTTAACATAATTTTCCGTTAACATAACGGGCTTTTCTCAAAATTTCATTAAATATTGTTCACCCGTTTTCAGTACGTTACGTTTCACTGTAAGAATGGAGATTGCCCATCCCACAATCCTGGTCTAAGCCTGGAAAGGATCAATTTTCATCCGAATGTTCCTGACAGGAGAAAACCATGAGTAAAGTTGGTATTAACGGTTTTGGTCGTATCGGTCGACTGGTGTTGCGTCGATTACTTGAAGTCAAAAGCAACATAGACGTTGTCGCTATTAATGATCTCACTTCCCCAAAAATTCTCGCCTACCTGCTGAAACATGATTCAAACTACGGACCATTCCCCTGGAGTGTTGATTTTACGGAAGATTCACTTATCGTTGATGGGAAAAGTATCGCGGTTTACGCCGAAAAAGAGGCTAAAAATATTCCGTGGAAAGCGAAAGGTACAGAAATCATTGTCGAATGTACTGGCTTTTATACCTCCGCCGAGAAATCGCAGGCGCATCTTGATGCTGGTGCGAAGAAGGTGTTGATTTCCGCCCCTGCCGGTGAAATGAAAACTATCGTTTATAACGTCAATGACGACACTCTGGATGGCAACGACACCATTGTTTCCGTGGCGTCATGCACCACTAACTGTCTTGCGCCGATGGCCAAAGCCTTGCATGACAGTTTCGGGATAGAAGTCGGCACGATGACGACCATTCATGCCTATACTGGCACCCAGTCACTGGTGGATGGCCCACGTGGTAAAGATTTACGTGCTTCACGCGCAGCGGCAGAAAATATCATTCCCCACACTACGGGGGCGGCAAAAGCCATTGGTCTGGTGATCCCGGAACTGAGCGGCAAACTGAAAGGTCATGCGCAACGCGTGCCGGTGAAAACAGGTTCGGTCACTGAGCTGGTGTCCATTCTCGGAAAAAAAGTGACTGCCGAAGAGGTGAATAACGCACTTAAACAAGCAACCACCAATAACGAGTCATTTGGTTATACCGATGAAGAAATAGTCTCTTCCGATATCATTGGCAGCCATTTCGGTTCGGTGTTTGATGCCACGCAAACGGAAATTACCGCCGTGGGCGATTTACAACTGGTGAAAACGGTCGCCTGGTACGATAACGAATATGGCTTCGTCACGCAGCTTATTCGCACCCTCGAAAAATTCGCTAAACTCTGACGCGCACAGGCGGAGGAAAAAACCTCCGCCTCTTTTACTCATTACGACTGTAAATAAACCACCTGGGTCTGCAGATATTCATGCAGGCCATGTTTACCATCTGCGCCGCCAATACCGGATTTACGCCATCCGGCGTGGAAGCCTTGCATAGCTTCGAAGTTTTCACGGTTGATGTAAGTTTCACCAAACTTCAGCCCTTTAATGGCTTTCATCGCGACGTTCAGATTTTGGGTATAGATTGATGAGGTCAGGCCGTAATCACTGTCATTAGCCATTGAGATAGCCTCTTCCAGCGTGTCAAATGCGACCACCGGCAGAACCGGGCCAAAGGTTTCCTCATGCATAATCGACATTTCCTGGCGAACATCCAGCAGCAATGTCGGCGGATAATAATATCCTTTCCCCTCTACCGCTTTGCCACCCAACGCCACTCTCGCCCCTTCTTCTACTGCGCGCGCCACTTTTTGCTCAACCCTTTCCAGCGCCGCGGCGTTAATCAACGGCCCCATCGCAATGTCGTTGCGTTCAGCGGGGTTACCAAATTGAACCGCCTGCATCGCTTCACCCAGCCGATTGACAAACTGATCATAAATGCCTTTCTGTACATAAATACGTTCTGCACAGTTACACACTTGCCCACTATTAATGACGCGTGAATCAACGATGGCTTTGACTGCCAGTTCAAGATCGGCATCGTCCATTACGATAGCTGGTGCTTTACCCCCCAATTCCAGACACACTTTGGTGATGTTTTTCGCCGCAGTCGCCATGATCTTCTCACCTGCAGAGACGCTGCCTGTCATACTGACCATTGCGACCTTTGGGTTACCCGCCAGTTCTTGCCCAACGGTTTCACCACGCCCCAGTACAAGGTTAAACACGCCGCGCGGAAGGCCTATTTCATCGACGATTTTGGCGAATGCAATCGCATTGTTTGGCGTAAATTCACTAGGTTTAATGACGATGGTATTACCGGTCAAAAGAGCGGGAGCCATTTTGCGGGCAATGAGGAAGAACGGGAAGTTCCACGGCAGAATGCCGGTAGTCACACCAAGCGCACGTTTAAACAAAAGAATATTTTCTCCTGGACGATCGCTTTGAATAATCTCGCCCTCGTAACGCCGGCCCACTCCGCCATGTAATCGATATAGTCGGCAGTAAAAGCCACTTCGACTTCAGCCAGCTGCTGGATCTTGCCCCCTTCTTCAACAATCAGCGCACTGATTTCACTGGCGCGTTCGCGGATCCCGGCGGAGATTTTGCGCAACCAACTGGCGCGTTCAATAGCAGGCAACGCTTCCCATTCTGGTTGTGCACGTTCTGCTGCATCGATTGCCTTACGGGCATCCTCGGCCTGACCATCGGGTATGCGGGAAATGACAGCCTCTGTAGCAGGGTTTACCACATCAATCCATACGTCTCCACGCCAGGTAACAAACTGTCCATCGATATACATAGGATGTTGAACGGGTACTGACATGGGCGACTCCTGTGATTTATATGTTTGTTTTCGGTGAATGTATTGTTAATTAACATCAATCATCAGAGAGACGGCATCGTGAAAGGACAATTCTGTGAAGGGCTTCATAAAAACAAGTGTAAAAGGAATAAAAGGCAGAAATAAAAGTCAGGAGTCATGCCCGTTTGCAAACAAGTGGTTCACAAACGGGCAATTTTTAACGTAACGAGCGACTTTCCATCGCCTCGATGAGCACCGCATCATGTTTCAGCGTTTGCCATGCATGGATGACTTCTGCCGGAAAATCAACGTGAACGATAAAATCTCGCCCGCGGGGACCGTAGCCATCTCTATCATCGCGTAAACGCGGCAGCTCGCCAGTGAGTAGTGAGAGATAACGCTCAACTGGCCATAATCCTTGTAACTGATTAATAAAGATTACACTGTCTGCGTTATTTCCTAACTGAGGAACGAATCCGGGATAACTTAACCAGCGTGGTGCATCGGGATTGTCCCCAGTCATACGGCGGAACGTCGCCATCGTGCGCCGCTGCATGGTGGGGTCCTGAACAACGATAGCCGTATGAACTCGTTCTACGGCCTGATTCAATAGCGCGATGCTAAAGCGTGCGTTTTCACCGCAGTTTGTTGACTGGTCTTCAATCCAGATTTTTTCATGCGGAATGTGCCAGAACTGATGAGCGATATCCGCCAGGATGGTCGCTTCTGCTCTGCCAGTGGTGCGGATAGTGTTGTAGTGCGGATGCTGTGCGATGGCGCTATACAAAAAAGTTGTCGAGTGACCGATACCACCACTAATCAGTAAAGGAATTTGCTGATCGCGGGCAATCTTACATGCCGCATCGATAGTCGGCATAACCGCATTGCCTGCAAGGATCACGCAATCGGCCTGATACGGCACCTCACCGGAGAAATCATCCTGCGCCAGCCACTGTCCGATAACATTTATGGCATCTATAGTTGCCGGCGAAAGCGTCGGAAACGGGGTAATGTTCATGGTTCCTCCTTATCGTTCCCTTAAGAATACTGCGTGAGATAATAGTGAGAAGCGGAGCACTCTGAAAGGAGGAAATCGTATGTCCTTAACCGCCACTCCGCAAGCCTGACATATCTTTTAAGGAAATGCTGTAGATAAACATTATTCATCTTGCAGCAGAGAATTGTATTTTTCTGAATTCCTGAATTTTTACCCTTACCGTTTTAGAATTAATAAAAAACCCGGCGCTAAATGCTTACCGGGTTTTTTCTTTATCAGGCAAATAGCAGGGTTAACCGCTAATCTGCTCCATCGCCTGCAAAATACGCTTATCTGAAATCGGATAAGGCGTACCAAGTTGTTGAGCGAAGTAACTAACGCGCAACTCTTCTATCATCCAACGGATCTCTTTCACGTCTTCATCCTCACGACGTGCGGGCGGCAGTTTGTTGATCCATTGCTGCCACGCCTGCTGGACGTTTTCGACTTTCAGCATCTGCGCACGGTCGCGATGTGGATCAACCGCCAGTTTTTCCAGCCGTTTTTCAATCGCCTGCAAATATCGCAGCGTGTCGCCCAGCCGTTTGAAGCCGTTACCAGTGACAAAACCGCGATATACCAACCCGCCCATCTGCGCTTTAATGTCAGAAAGCCCCAGCGCCATGGTCATATCCACCCGCCCTTTCAGACGTTTGTTGATATTGAACACTGCCGTAAGGATTTGCTCGACCTGCTTCGCAATATCCACCACCGTGTCGTTCAGTTCGGCACGCACTTTTTCATGCAGCGCAGCAAAGCCTTCTTCCGTCCAGACCGGGCCACCATTGGCGTCGATCAATTTATCCACACCGCAGGAGATACAGTCGTCGATCAGCTCCAGCACTTTGCCATACGGGTTAAAGTACAGTCCCAGCTTGGCTTTGTTCGGTAACTTTTCATGTAAATATTTGATTGGCGATGGAATATTCAGCAGCAGTAGACGGCGAAGACCGTTCCACATTGCCTGCTTTTGCTCCAGCGGGTTATCAAACAGTTTGATCGCCACACTGTCGCGCTCATCCACCAGCGCCGGCCACGCCTTCACTTTGTAGTTGCCACGCTTCTGTTCGTAGCTTTCCGGCAGCTGACCAAAACTCCAGATATGTAAGCCGCTCTGCTCGATACCGTCATCCGCCACCGCAGATAGCGTTTCCTGCACTTTGCCTTTCAGCGCATCTTTCAGATCTTGTAGCGAGCGCCCTTCTTTTAGCTTCTTGTTTTTGTCATCCACCACGCGGAAGGTAATTTTCAGGTGATCGGGCACCTGATCCCAGTGCCAGTCTTCGCGGTCAACGGTAACGCCGGTCATCCGCCGTAACTCGCGCTCAAGGCTGTCGAGCAACGGTAACTCCAGCGGTTTGACGCGGCCTAAAAACGCTTCGGCATAGTTTGGCGCGGGTACAAAATTACGGCGTACCGGTTTCGGCAACGATTTAATCAGAGCAATCACCAGTTCGCGGCGCAGACCGGGGATCTGCCATTCAAACCCGCTTTCCTCAACCTGGTTAAGTAACGGCAGCGGAATATGTACGGTCACACCGTCAGCATCCGCGCCGGGCTCAAACTGATAGCTCAAACGCAGCTTGAGATTGCCCTGATGCCAGAAGTTCGGGTAATCCAGCTTGCTGATTTTTTCTGCGCCCTCTTTGATCAACATGCTCTTTTCAAAGTTGAGCAAATCAGGCGTTTCGCGGCTGACTTTTTTCCACCAGCTATCGAAGTGGCGCGCAGAGATCACATCGTGGCTGATGCGCTGGTCGTAGAACTCAAACAACGTTTCGTCATCAACCAGAATATCGCGGCGACGTGATTTGTGTTCCAGCTCTTCCACTTCGGCCCGCAGTTTCAGGTTTTCACGGAAGAATGCGTGACGCGTCTGCCAGTCACCTTCCACCAGCGCATGGCGAATAAAGAGTTCACGACATAACGCCGGATCGATCTGGCTGTAGTTGACCTTGCGCGCGGCAACAATCGGCAAACCATAAACAGTGACTTTTTCCGTTGCCATCACCGCGCCCTGCGCCCGTTCCCAGTGCGGTTCGCTGTAGGTACGTTTAATCAAATGCTGAGCGACAGGCTCCACCCATTCCGGGTCGATACGCGCAGCAATGCGCCCCCACAGGCGGCTGGTTTCTACCAGTTCCGCCACCATTACCCATTTCGGCGGTTTTTTGAATAAACCAGAACCGGGGAAGATGGAGAAACGCGCGTTACGTGCGCCGGTATATTCTTGTTTATCGGCATCTTTCATGCCGATATGGGAAAGTAAACCCGTCAGCAACGCAATGTGAATTTCGCGATACTCCGCCGGTTCGCTGTTAACCGGAATGCCAAGTTCTTTCACCACCTGACGCAACTGGGTGTAGATATCCTGCCATTCGCGCACGCGCAGATAGTTGAGGTAATCGGTACGACACAGGCGACGGAAGGCGTTGGAAGAAAGCGCCTTTTGCTGCTCGCCAAGATAATTCCACAGATTTACAAACGCGAGGAAGTCGGATTCTTTGTCGTGGAAGCGACGATGTTTTTCGTCCGATGCCTGCTGTTTGTCCATCGGACGTTCGCGCGGATCCTGAATGGAGAGCGCGGACGTGATAATCATCGCCTCACGCACGCAGCCATGTTTTTGCGCTTCCAGCACCATACGCGCCAGACGTGGGTCGACAGGCAACTGCGAGAGCTGGCGACCGAGCGGCGTCAGTTTATAGGCGCTGGCCTGTTCATCCGTGGTGATCGCGCCCAGTTCTTCGAGCAGACGCACGCCATCCTGGATATTGCGTTTATCCGGTGCTTCGACAAACGGGAACGCAGCGATATCGCCCAGCCCCAGCGCGGTCATCTGCAAAATAACCGAGGCCAGGTTGGTACGCAGAATCTCCGGATCGGTAAACTCCGGGCGCGAGAGGAAATCGTCTTCGGAATAGAGACGAATACAGATCCCTTCGGACACACGACCACAGCGGCCTTTACGCTGATTGGCAGACGCCTGCGAAATGGGTTCAATCGGCAAACGCTGCACTTTGGTGCGATAGCTGTAGCGGCTGATACGCGCTGTACCGGGGTCGATGACGTATTTAATCCCCGGTACGGTCAGCGAGGTTTCCGCGACGTTGGTCGCCAGCACAATGCGCCGTCCGCTGTGCGACTGGAACACGCGGTTCTGTTCGCTGTTCGAAAGCCGCGCATAAAGCGGCAAGATTTCGGTATGGCGTAAGTTCAGCTTGTTCAGCGCATCGGCGGTATCGCGAATTTCCCGCTCACCACTCATAAAGATCAGAATGTCGCCAGGGCTTTCCTGGCTCAGTTCGTCTACGGCGTCAAAAATCGCCTGCAACTGATCGCGCTCGGTGTCATCGGCTTCTTCAACAATCGGTCGATAGCGCACTTCCACCGGATAGGTCCGACCGGAGACTTCGATAATCGGCGCATTATTAAAGTGGCGCGAAAAGCGTTCCGGGTCGATAGTCGCGGAAGTGATAATGATTTTTAGGTCAGGACGCCGCGGCAGCAACTCTTTCAAATAGCCGAGCAGAAAATCGATATTCAGGCTGCGTTCGTGCGCTTCGTCAATAATGATGGTGTCGTACTGCATCAGCAGGCGGTCTTGCTGGATCTCCGCCAGCAGGATACCGTCGGTCATCAGCTTGACCATCGTGTTATCACTTACGTGATCGCTGAAACGCACTTTGTAACCGATGCAACCGCCCGGCTCCGTTTTCAGCTCTTCCGCAATACGGTTCGCCACCGTTCTTGCCGCCAGGCGACGCGGCTGGGTATGGCCGATCAGCCCTTTAATCCCGCGCCCCAGCTCCATACAGATTTTCGGTAACTGAGTCGTTTTACCAGAACCCGTTTCCCCGGCGACGATCACCACCTGGTGATCACGAATCGCTTCGAGAATGTCCTGTTTTTTCTGACTAACCGGTAAATTGTCAGGATAAGTAATTTCCGGTCGTGCCGCTTCACGCAGCAGGACTTTCCCTGCCGCCTGGTCAATCTCTTTCGCCATCTCCTGGAAAATGGCCTGTTGTGCATCAGGATTTTTAACCTTCTTAACACCGTGCAGACGGCGAGAAAAACGCAGTCTGTCGCGCAGCATCAGCGAATCCAGCCGCTGCTGCAAGGCCGTAAAGGTCAATTTTTGTTGTTCTGTCATAACGTTAGTGGGCAGTAATCTGCCTGATTAATTTTCTTTTAAATGATAGATATAGAGTACCACATCGCGGCTTTCTATGCGTTGTTCAATAAATTCGAACATAGGCTTCGATTTATTGCGCTATCTCTGTGGCAGGATTGTGAATAAAGTGTCAACAAGCAACGGGGCATCGCCCATTCAAACATCTATAAGGAAACACCATGAGCAAGGTATTAGTTCTTAAATCCAGCATCCTGGCAGGGTACTCTCAGTCTAATCAGTTGTCCGATTATTTTGTTGAACAATGGCGCGAAAAGCACTCCGCTGATGAAATCACCGTTCGCGACCTGGCTGCAAATCCGATTCCGGTACTGGATGGCGAACTGGTTGGTGCACTGCGTCCGAGCGATGCGCCGCTGACTCCTCGTCAGCAAGAAGCTCTGGCGCTTTCCGATGAGTTGATTGCCGAGCTGAAAGCCCACGACGTTATCGTTATTGCGGCACCGATGTATAACTTCAATATCTCGACTCAGTTGAAAAACTATTTTGACCTGGTTGCACGCGCAGGCGTGACTTTCCGCTATACCGAGAACGGTCCGGAAGGTCTGGTAACGGGTAAAAAAGCCATCGTTATTACCAGCCGCGGCGGGATCCACAAAGATGGACCAACGGACCTGGTGACGCCGTATCTGTCCACGTTCCTCGGCTTTATCGGCATTACCGATGTGAATTTTGTCTTCGCCGAAGGGATCGCATACGGTCCGGAAATGGCAGCGAAAGCGCAGTCTGACGCGAAAGCAGCCATCGACAGCATTGTTGCTGCATAACCGGACACGATCTTGATGTGGACTGTAGTTCAGTCCACATCTCAATCCACTTACCTGTTTTCCCATAATTTCAACATCGCTTTGTGCTCTTCCTTAAGCACAATATGCGAGCGTCTGGCTCGAATAAAGCTAATCGCTTCATCAACGGTTTTACAGTGTCCGTAACATAACAGCCATGCCGCCACTACCAGCGCACTGCGCGATAATCCCAATGCGCAATGGACCAGAACGCTGCCTTGCTCTTCGCGTAATGTTTCCAGCATCGCCACGGCCTGTCGTAGCTCCCCCTCTTCCGGAACCACCAGATCCAGCATCGGTACACAGAAATAGAGTCGATCTTTTGTCGCTCGTCCGCGAGGGAATTCAAAGGTGACGTCCAGAACCGCATTCTGTGCCGGAATATGTCGTGGAAACGCCCCTAAATAAACACCAGCAGTCATTTTGCTCACCGGCTCCAGGCGACGACAAAACCAACGCATAGACAGCCACATCCCGATGCGGCAGGGCAATGTCAGCCAGTAAACGGCGGGCGGTAGTTTCCCCTGACTATCTTTCCCTGTTGTTATCGCGCCAAGCCCACCGTACCCACGGCCAATTATGAGTAGCGATAATACTGGCCAACATAACCAGACTGACCACCATAACTGAATCATCATCATTAGCTCCATCAATACAATGCACGAGCCCGCGCCTACGACATAGGGCAGTGCTATTTTGATTCGACGTTGATCAGGTTTCTGATAATTCCAACGACGGTCGACGGGCACCATCCAGTCAATCAACATACCTACCGCCAGCCCTGTGATGACATCAATAAAATGATGCTGCCAGGTCGTCAGCGTCGAAATGGCGATGAGTAAAAACCATCCGCCGCAGACTTTACGCCACCTCTCAGCCAGATGCTGACGAAAGTGACGCCAAAGTAGCCAGCAGAGAATAATATGCAGCGAAGGAGACTGGTTATAAGGCAGATCAAACAGTTCAAGTTGCGAAAATAGCCATCCCGTCACCCCACTCACTTCAGGACGGATAAAACTAAACTTCAGCGGATAGAGCAAAAAACCGCAGCAGGCCATTACCGTTGCCAGAATAAGCCGGTGGACAAGTCGGCGCTGTTCGAATGTCGTGCTACAAACGAACAGCGAAAATCCATATAAAAGATCCAGACTCCAGTAAGGAACAATAGTCCAGGGAAGAAAAGGGATCGCCGTTTCCCAACCGAATACCTGACTGGGGATATCATGGCTGTTAAGGTCCTGAACCGCGGTGAACTGATTAAGAGATCCATAGGTGAAGAAGAAAAACGGGGCCAGCAACAATAACCAGCCAGCGCCTTGTAGCAATACGTTCCGACGTTCAGTTATCACGACGCACCGCCATCGAAACCGTAAAAATACCCCACTCATCAATCCGTTGTGTGCATTTATCAAATCCGGCATCACGCACGAGTGAATCCATCTCCCCTTGCGAACGCACGCGCATTACCCACGGTTTACCATCTTTATGACTGGTTAACACCCCGGCAATCATCTCCAGTTGAGGGTGCCACGGCTGCCCGGTGTAGATGAGAATGCCGCCCGGTTCGATGGCATTGGCAAGACCTGCGAGTGAGTTTTTTACCTGCTCATTTTCGGGAAAAAGCTCATACAGGCCAGAGACAATCGCCAGCGTAGGCCGCGGAGTTAACGCGCTGAGTTCCTCCGGGTTAAACGCATCGCCCTGTTCAAAACGCACCCGCCCAGACATTCCCCGTTGAGCAATCATCTCTTGCCCCTGTGCAACATTTAACTCGCTGTAATCACGTAACAAAATATCGCTTACGGCAGGCTCGTTTGCCAGCGCATCCAGTACATAGCGCCCATGCCCTGCGGCAATGTCAACCACGCGGACGGCTAAACCTTTGGCGTGGAGATCGGCAACGGCTTGTTTAATCAGTATTTGTAAATGGGTTTTGCGCTGGCGAATACCGCGCCAGCCAACACTGTTCAGGTAGATTTTGTCGACTAAACGCCCGAATGCGTTACTACCTTGCGGTTGATTTTGATAGACATAATCCAGCGAACTGCCTGAATCAAAGCCGGTGCTCATTCCGAGATGCAGGCCCGAAGAGTGCGTCCCGAACAATTTCATCGCCTTTCGCATAAAGCGATACGCTAAATCAACCGGCGATAATGGCACGGGTCCACCAGAAAGTAGCCGCCATCGATCCGCTGATGGTCCTGTGCAGTCTTCATGCTGATAATCAAATTTTTGCGATTTGTTAGCATATAAACGACTAATAAAGCTTTGCATTTTTTCAAATGCCAGCGCCCTGTTCTCTTCACCCAACGTGTCGTGATAAAAGCCTGGCAGCAGATGCAGCTCTTTCAGAGGGCTACGTAATCTCTGATAAAAATCAATCTGCGGTTGGCGATGCACCACATAGTCATCGCCTGATATCAGAAGTTGCGTGGGGAGCGTAATCGCCGCCGCATCTCTAATAATACGTTCAGACGTTTTGTAGAGATCGAGCAAGATATTAACGGCAATCGCCCGTGTGATCAGCGGATCATTATTGAAACTCGCCCCCCGTTGCCGATCGTGGGTCAAATAGCGTCCTTTCACATAGGAATTAATAAAAAACAGACCACGCAGACGATGCCATAACGCCAGCGCAGGACGTGCCAGCGGCACATACAATTTAACCTTAAAGGCCGGAGAAGCCAGCACCAGCCCGCGAATTGCAGGTGCATAATCATGAATCCATGTGGCAACCAGCACTGCGCCGACGCTTTGCGCGATCACTACCACCTCTTCCAGTCCAACCTGGCTGTCGCTGGCAGCAAAACGGACAAATTCATCGACATCCCGCACTGGGTGATGCTGCCAACTTACTGATTTAGTGTATGATGGTGTTTTTGAGGTGCTCCAGTGGCTTCTGTTTCTATCAGCTGTCCCTCCTGTTCAGCTACTGACGGGGTGGTGCGTAACGGCAAAAG
>OJJK01000526.1_pt1 | contig 13562 bp, 7 predicted proteins | sample 1596271 | NCBI WGS metagenome assembly OJJK01 (sample SAMEA4350142, study PRJEB24818) | metagenome | biome: human; feature: gut; material: faeces | place: Denmark | collected 2013-09 | reverse complement strand
GTATAGAAGAATAAGTAAAAAATTTTTCATCAGCATGTTTTTTAACTTAATAACCAGGGTTTTGTGTCACTTTAGCTTGATTCAAATCAATGGCAGCTTGTGGAATAGGACGAAGAATCTTGTATTTACCATCAGGGCCTATCATAGCAGATTCTTTTATGCCGTCTTCATTATATTTTGTGGCATATTCCACTAAAGTGTGAGTACGCTTCAAATCTGTCCAACGGACATATTCTCCAGCTAATTCACGAGCACGTTCATCAAGAATAAAATCAATATTAATATCGTTGCTGGTGACAGTCATTTCTGTTGTGTATCCTTTACGAATAGTTCCTGGACGTTGACGAAGTTTATTGATCATTTGTGCAGCCTCTTCTGTTTTACCCATTTTTAAATAGGCTTCGGCGGCAATCAGATAGGTTTCTCCTAAGCGCGCTACTACCACATCATGCATGCTGCAAGTAGAATTACGGTTAGCAATAGAAGTTTCTGAATAATCATCAAATTTCTTGATACAAGCATTGCCGTAGTCTTGTGAACGACGGTCTTTGTATGTGGCTGGGGCACCGTTGGATGGAGCAATACCACCGTCTGCTATTGTTTTGCTTACCAGTGTATTCTTTTTAATTCCATAAGGATCGTCTGCTTTCCAGGCAGCGATATCTTCATCTGTAGCCCATGCTGGAGCATAATAATAAATGATAGAAGAACTAGTCGGTGCTGAGTAATAGTCGAAATAACTGGTATGGAATTCTAACATAAAAGTTTGTTCCAACCGTGCATCACCCCGACTATACATTTGCTGTAGACGTAGTGAAGGAGCAAAGCAACCGTCAATTGCCTTATTTCTTGGTTTTTCGGAACCACCTAAATAAGCTCCGAATTGGGCTTGTTGGTAGGAACCGTCTTTTACGGGATCTTCTACAGCAGCCGAATTAAACTGTATGCTCCAGAATATTTCATTGTTTTCTTCATTTTCTACGTCAAAAGCTTCTTCTATGGAGAGGAAAGGAATTTCGCCATTAATTGCTTCCAAGGCATACTTAGCTGCATTTGCGAAGTCTGAATTTTGAGCTATATTTTCTTCTTGGGCTTCGTAATCAGTGCCATCTAGCCATCCACGAGTCAGATAGGTTTTGGCTAAGTAAAAGGTTGCTGCGCGTTTATTGGCACGTCCTACACCGGAGTTGGCACGTTCCATTAAATGGGATTCGGAAGAGGCTAGATACTCAAACTCTTCAATGATGAACTTATAAACATCTGCAAGACTGGCACGTTCATGACTCATTTCGGCATGGTCAAACATTTGTTTGTTCAAAGCTACAGGCCCGAACTGTTGCACTAGTTGGAAATAATACCATGCACGGATAAAACGTGCTTCGTCCACATATTGCAGTCGTACACTGGAATCTTCCGTTATGTCTCCATAAGATATAACGCTATTGGCTAGCTGAATACCTTTAAAACAACTTACATAGAAATTTTTTATAATGCCTTCATCTGCAGTGAAGGTATATTGGCTCATGACTACTCCCTGTGACTTTCCGTCTGCATACAGGTCTGTTCCCGCTACGAATAATTGCGGTTGGGCATTATAAAGCTCCCGCAGTGTGGAGTAAGCGCTGTTAGTTAAACTGGCGAATCCTGCCGAAGTCTGATAAAATTCAGCTGATGGAACATTAGATTTGTTGTTTTGGTCAAGAAAATCCGAACATCCTGAGAGAGTTGCCAATCCTAATGCCATAATGAAATATATTTTTTTCATAATCATTTAATTTTAGAATTTTAAATTTACACCAACTTGATAAGTTCTTGAACTGACACCACCGGTACCATCACCTACTTGTGCGTCGGCCCATTCGGGGTCGAACCCTTCATAATTTGTGAAAGTGAAAGGATTTAATATATTAGCATAGATTCTTAAATTGGAAATATGAAGTTTTGAAATCCATTTCTGTGGAAAAGTATAGCCGAGGGTAATATTCTTGATTCGAACATATGAGTTGTCAACGAAATTTTGTGCTCGGTCCTCATTGGCACCACTTTGCCAGTATGCACCGCCTCCTTTACCGTTTCCACCATTGGTTGGGAAGGGGTAACTACCGTAATGAGTGACTTCTTGGTAGGCTATAGAGCCATCAGCACCTAGTATCGGAGCACCTTGAGGTATATAGTAATCCATGTTTAGGCGATTCATGCCACGCTGTCCATAGTCTACGAACTCGGCCATGAAGGGAGAGTATACCATTCCTCCCTGACTGGTGTAAATGCTGAAAGAGAAGTCAATGTTCTTATAGGACAAGTTGGAGGTGAAGTTACCGGTCCAGGTCGGAGCACAATGTCCGAGGATCATTTTGTCATTGGCATCGATAGTACCATTGCCATCCTTATCATAGATTTTCATCTCGCCTTCATAGAATTTGGTTTTCATTTTCGGGTCTTGGGCATAAGCTTGGGCTTCCTCTCGAGTACAGATTCCGGTATATTTATAGCCGTATACTACGTCTATAGGGTGATTGATAAACCATTTGTTACCCACCAAATCTTCTTTGGTACCATTCAATTCTTTGATAGAGTTAATGTTACGCGCAAAAGAGAAGGTTGTTTCCCAGTTCCAATCTTTATTCTTTACGTTGATGGTATTCAGTTGGATTTCTATACCTTTATTGTTCACCTTACCCACATTACTTACAATGGAGCCTGTATAGGAACCTAGTTCAAATGGGGTTTCCATCTCCATCAAGAGATCTTTGGAATCTTTGTTGTAGATATCGATAGATCCATTGATACGATTATTCAAGAAACCGAAGTCAAGACCGAGGTTGATTTCGGTTGTCTTCTCCCAAGTCAGGTCGGCGTTTGTCATGGTATAACCATAACCGTTGGCAACAGACGATCCGTAATTATAGTAATATTTAATATTTGCCAAAGCTTGTGTGTCATAAGGCCCTACACCGGCATTATTACCGGTAACGCCAAAGCTGGCACGGAGTTTTAAATTGCTTAACCATTTGCTGGCAAATCCCATAAAATCTTCATCGGAAATGCGCCATGCCATGGCAGCTGAGGGGAACATCCCCCAACGATTGTCTTTTTGGAATTTGGAACTGCCGTCCCAACGTGAAGATACAGTCAGCATGTATTTGCCTTTGTAGGCATAGTTGATACGGGCTACATAAGATAACATGGAGATTTTTTTATAATAGCTAGACTGACTTTGTACAGTGCCTGAACCAAGATTATGCCAGTTTACATCAAATGGCATATCCACTACATTGATATAGTCGCCTTGTAACTTTTGTTCATAGACACTGAATAAGGCCAAGGCATTCAGACTATGATCTCCAAAATTCTTGATGTAATTGGCTTGCGTATCCCAAGTATACGAGAATATTTCATCATTATAGTTTTCGGCCATGTTTGTTTTTCCAGAACGAAGTTGGGTTTCTCCGTTATAGAATGTACCACGATGGGTTTTGGTATACATGGGGGAGAAAGTAGTTTTAAGAATTATTTCTTTAACGGGGCTGTATTGCAAATAAATATTTGCCATCACATCATAAGAACGTGTATCGTCTTTTGAGTTCAAACGGTCCACCACTGGATTGATGGAGGAAGTCGGACCACCACCATTGGGATAGATGGCGGTATCTTTACCTGGTTGTGAAATTAACTGTCCTGCCTTTTCCCCTTCCCAATAATAGCATGGCATATTAGGGGTCATACGGAACCCTTCCAAAATAGAGTAGTTGCTACCACTCTCTTTGGATGCTGTTGCCATATTTGTGGAGAATCCGGCTGAGATTTTATCTGAAATCTTATGATCTACGGCTCCTTTTATATTCCAGCGTTCATAACCGTCATACATGATTCCTTCTTCATTTTGATACCCTAGTCCTACGCGGTAGGTTATATTTTTTGTATTTCCGGAAATATTGATGAAATGATTCTGTTGTGAGCCGTTACGGGTTACGATATCTACCCAATCGGTATAATTTTTATTGAGATACATATCTTTCACTATTTGACTGCCATTTCCCCAGAAGTTCAGGAAATTGGCATCAGTCATTTCCCAGTTAGTCATTCCTGAAGAGGCATCCATAGATGAAACTAGATAACGGGAGAAACGGAATTTCATGAAATCATCTCCTTCCATAAAGTCCGGCATATTGGCTTTGGTTTTTATACCATAATATCCATCATAACTGACTGTAGTCTTGGCTATATCTTTGTCTCCTTTTTTGGTGGTAATCATCACTACACCATTTGTGGCCCGTGAACCATAGATAGCGGTAGATGAAGCATCTTTCAAAATGTCTACTTTTTCAATATCCATCGGATTTAGAAAATCCATATTTTCACAAACTACTCCATCGATTACATATAATGGATTGCCGCCATTTAATGAACTTTTACCTCGAATCTGAATATTGAATCCGTCACCGGCACGGCTAGAAGACTGTGAGATATTCACTCCGGCAACTTGCCCTTGTAGACTTTCGACAACTGATGTTGCACCTTTGGCAGAAATTGTTTCGGATTTTACACTACCTACAGAACCTGTAAGGTCTGATTTCTTTACTACACCATAGCCCACTACTACCACTTCATCTAACAATTTGTTGTCTGCTTCGACCGTGATAGCTAGTTTTTGCTGCTCTCCTACTTTTATTTCCTGTGTTTTATACCCTACATATGAAACAACTAAGATTGCACCTGTTGGAACTTCCAGTGTGAAATTACCATCTAAATCGGTTACCGTTCCTAAAGTAGTTCCTTTTACCAATACGGAAACGCCGATTAATGCTTCTCCGCTTTCGTCTATGACACTACCTGTAATGATTCGGTTTTGTTGAATTGATTTTTGAATTGATGAACCTAGTTGGTTTGACCAATTGTTTGCAAAAGTGGATAATGGTAAGGAAACTAGTCCTAAGGAAAGTCCGCAAGCAAACCAAAATCTTTTTGGAGAATGAATACCCTGTACTATAACAGAGCGGGATTTTAAATACTCTTTTTTTCTCATGTCTTTCATCATTAATTTAGTATTAGAGTTGTTTTTGTTTTGATGTCAAATATAGACGGATGTTATCTTTTTATAAGTGGAAAAACTGATAATTTAGTTGGAATATCTATCAAAGGTAGCTAAACAACATATATTGCGGTGGATTAAAAATAGAAAGTACTTTGATGAATACCCATTTTCTGCTAATTTCGCAAAGGAAACACATTACTTTGATATGAAAACATACTGGGTTGATATTCTTACCTTTTTCTGTGTAGTAATACTATGCTTTTTTACAGCCGATGTACTGGCAAAAGGAGCTATATCTCAAAAATATTCAGTTACGTACTTTTCCAGTCAGAATGGAGTGGAGGATGGGCTGGTCAATGATATTATCCAAGATCATAAAGGTTTGTTATGGTTTGCTACTTGGAATGGGCTTTATCGTTTTGATGGTTATAATTTTAAGAATTATAAATCGAATATGGAAGATCTGGGAGGATTGACCAATGATCGTTTATTGGATATAGTCGAGGATAAATTCGGATGTATATGGGTATTGTGTTATGATTCCACTTGTTATCGTTTTAATCCTGACAAGGAAGTCTTTGAACCTGTCATTCAAAAAACAGTCAATAACTTTCGGTCAATATCTGTCCTTCCGAATGGAATAGTATGGTTATTATGTGAAGATGGGAGTGCAGTACGGGTCGTTACGGCTCCTGAAGATTTATCTATGACATTTCAATTCTATTCATCAAGAGAAAATACTTTGGCTACTGGTAAAATCCGGTCTGTATTTATGGATTCGAAATTACAGGAATGGCTTCTTACGGATGAGGGGGTATATCGATTATATGATTCAGAACTTTCTATTATTTCTTTGTCTGATTGTCGAAAAAGTGAGAAAATACCTTTTTATTTTGCAACAGAGTTGGAAGAATATATATATTTAGGTGCACATCAAGGCAAAGTCTATAAATACTTGTTGACAGGAGAACTTTCTATCCATACTCAATTGCCAACATCGGCTTCTGTGATTTCTATTTTGCCTTCTGTGGCTGGACTGATATATGTTACTGATTCGGATGGCTTTTTTATTCATGACTCTCTCGGTGAGATAAGACATGTGATGCTTGATTCTCTTTCTCTGTTGAAAGACAAAAACATAGAGTCTGCTAAAATTACTTGTGGAGATTTATTGTGGCTTGTACATCCTGTTCCGGGAGTCACTTTGTTTGATCTGAAAACACAGCGTTTAAGCTTTATTGAAGGAAAGGATGAACAGGGAAGACCACTAAATACTGAAAGTGATTTTTTTGCTTTTGAGGATCGGAATGATATTTTATGGGTACACCCTAAGGGCGGAGGATTTTCTTATTTTGATTCTCAAAATAGGCGGTTAATACCTTTTAATACTACGGAGCAGCCTGTCAAGTGGAAATCAAATGACCGCTGTTTTGCTGCTTTTGTTGATAAACAAGGAAATTTATGGTTGGTGACGGGTGGTGGATTAGTGAAATTTGTAGCTTCGGCCGAACAGATTCAGTATTCTAGTGAGCATATCGCGTTTAATATGCATTTTAGTGAAGGTGTAGGGGCAACAGATGGCAAGCAGATTTTTTTTGGTACTAACCGAGGTTTGTTCTATTTTACCCCTGAGAATATTCATAAAACAGATTTTATACCACAAATATTTTTCTCTTCTATTTGGGTAAACAATCAGGAACTGACTCCCAGAAAAACTCCTTCTATTTTGTCTGTTAATCCTGATAATAGCAAGGATATGCAGTTACCTCCTAATAATCACACCCTCAGGTTGGTATTCTCTGCTCTAGACATGACCAATACGGAGTATATTCAATATGCTTACAAGTTAGACGGTTTTGATAAAAACTTTCGTTTGACGGATAACGGGCATGAGGCTAACTATACTAATCTTCCTCCGGGAAAATATGTATTTCGTGTAAAGTCTACCAATAATGAAGGTGTATGGGTTGAAAATGAACGAACACTTTCTTTTGAAGTGCTTCCTACTTTCTCTGAGACACCTTGTGCTACTATGCTCTATTTCTTTTTGATTGTATTATTTATTGCAGTTGCCATTTATGTATATACCGTTTTTTATCGGATAAAAAATAAGGCTAAAAATGAAGAATTGATTACTCAATTAAAACTCAGCTTCTTTACTGACGTGTCTCACGAATTAAGAACTCCATTAACATTAATTACCGGACCTTTGGAATATATACTCAGAGACGAAAGTCTTTCTGGGAAGGTGAGAGATACTTTGAAGATTATTAAAAAGAATAGTGACCGTATGCAGAGGTTGGTAGGGCAGATCTTGGATTTTAGTAAAATCCAGAATAGCAAGATGAAACTGAGAGTTCAGTATGTGGATATTATCAGTTTCACGAAAGAAATAATCAACTATTTTACAACTTTATCTCAAGAGCGGCATATTAGTTTGAATTTTAACACTCAATTGTCTAAAGTAAATCTTTGGGTGGACAAAGATAAATTAGAGAAAGTTATTTTTAATTTGCTGTCTAATGCCTTCAAATACACTTCTGATGGCAAGAACATTTGGGTTAGTATGAAAGATGATGGGAATGCAGTCCTTCTTCAAATCCAAGATGAAGGAGTAGGGATAAAGAGAGAAAAGCAGAAAGTGATTTTCAATCGTTACGAGAATGTGGTTCCGGATAGCATTTACGCTCCTTTAAGTTCTGGTATCGGACTTTCAGTGGCTAAAGAACTTGTGGAAATGCATCATGGTAGTATAAATGTGGAAAGTGAGTTCGGAAAAGGGAGTCTATTTACTGTAAGGCTATTAAAAGGTAAAAAACATTATCCGTCTGACACGGAATATATATTATCAGATTGGAATGAAGATACAAATTTAGATTTCAATTCTCAAAACGAACTACAAGAATTGAATGAAGCAGAGAAGCCGCTCATGCTTATTGTTGAAGACAATTATGAATTAAGAGTATTTATCAAACAAATATTTCAGGAAGCATATCGGTTTGTTGAGGCTAATAATGGCGAGGTTGGATTAAAAAAGGCTTTTTCTGATCTGCCTGATATGATAATTACTGATATCATGATGCCTGTAAAAAGTGGTCTACAGATGTTGCAGGAACTAAGGAACGATGAACGAACTTCGCATATTCCTGCCATAGTATTGACTGCCAAGACAGATATGGATAGCATTCTGACTGGTATTCATACAGGAGCTGATGATTACATAACGAAGCCGTTCAGTGTTAATTATCTGCAAGCTAAAGTAGAAAATATCCTAGCTCGGCGTAAAATGTTACAAGCATATTATTGTAAAGTAGGATATGAAGAGGGGAACGAAAATAAAGAAAAAGACAGATCGGTTCAATTGTCGGCAAGAGACGCTGCTTTTCTTAATAAGTTAGCTAAAATTATGGAAGAGCAACTTGGTAATCCGGAATTGAATGTAGATCAATTGGTCAGTTATTTCAGTCTGAGTCGGACCAATTTTTTTCATAAGTTGAAATCTTTAACTGGTATGGCTCCTATAATGTATATAAAAGAAATACGCATGAGGAAAGCTGCTGAACTGATTAAGGAAAACCAATATACAATGGCGGAAATAGCTTATATGGTAGGTTTTAGTGATCCTCATTATTTTAGTAAAAGTTTTAAGTCTTATTGGGGAATGACTTCTACAGAATATGCAAAAAATCAGATTGGACGATGAAGATAAATGATAGTAAAGTTATGTTTTATCATTATATCGGGTGAACTCATTGTTCACCCGATATAATAAGGGGGATCTTATTTTCTCACCTTATTTCCATTGATATATACTTCATTCAGTACTACATCTTTAGCTCCGGTAATTAAATTCCCTTTTTTCTCTACATTATTGAAACGGCTGTTTGTTACATGGATATCTTCAATATTGACACGGTCGTCATATCCGGTAATTAAGACTCCGTACTTACTTTTTTCACTAGTAACATTATCCAGATATACATGGCGTACTACAGGTGGGAAACTTCTGTCACATTTTTCACGGTTTTCATATTGCAGGTTGATTTTCAAAACGGCTTCGCGACATTCGCCTACTTCTATATTACGCACATAAATATTTTCAATGACCCCACCGCGGCAGTTGTTGGTTTTGATGCGGATGACACGTTCTAGGTTCGGACTGTCCATTTTGCAGTTTTCAACAAACAGGTTCTTATATCCTCCCGAGATCTCACTACCTACAACTACACCACCGTGTCCGTCTTTCATTTCGCAATTGCGTACAATGATATTTTCACTTGGTACGTTCCATTTCCGTCCGTCCGCATTCCGTCCGCTTTTAATAGCGATGCAGTCGTCTCCAGTATCGAATATACAGTTTTCAATTAATACGTTCTTACTTGATTCCGGATCGCAGCCATCGCTATTGGGACCGTGACTGGATACTTTAACCCCACGTACTGTCAGACTTTCACAAAATAAAGGATGGATAACCCAAAATGGAGAATTTTTCAATGTTACATTTTCTATTAAAATAGTGTTACAACGATATAGATTGATAAGCTGGGGACGTAAACCGTCTTCAAAAGTCATTTGGCGTTTATCTATCGGGGCAAATGTTTCGGCGTACATCAGTAATTTGTTTCTGCCGCCATTTTTTTGAGCTGTCATACCTTCCTTCCAGCCATAGTGTGGAGCACCACACATACTCCACCAGTTATCATTACTGGCCTGTCCGTCTATAATACCTTTACCGGTGATAGCTATGTTACTTTCTCCATAAGCATAAATTAATGGATGCAAATTGTAACAGTCTACTCCTTCCCAGCGGGTGAGTACGGTTGGAGTATATAGATATTTCTCTGAAGAAAATTTTAGATAGGCGCCTTCTTCCAAATGCAGATTTACATTGCTTTTCAGTGTGATAGGACCTGTTAGAAATTCTCCGGGTGGAACTAATACAGTTCCTCCACCTGCTTGACTGCATGTGAGGATAGCCAGATTGATTGCTTCATGGCAGAATATTTCACCATTATTTCCTTCTTTGGCACCGAAATCTTTAATGTTGTACACACGATCGGGAAAAGAGGTCTTTTTGATTTGTTTTTCTATTTGCTCACTTTCTTTCCAAATCTCTTGTGGTATTTGTGCATGAGCAAGTCCAAAATATGCACATATACAAAATACACTAACTAACTTTTTTACCATATATTTGATGTTTAATAATTAATAATTTCATAGTTGCCAGAAAATATCCACGATGCAATATTAAAGCATATAATTAAAAAATAAGTGGATTAATTGCCCATTATTGTGTAAATTCTAATAATGAAAGAATAATTGCTGCTACATTGCTATATTATTTGTATATTCGTACCTTAATAATCTGATATTATGAAATATATCACTTGTTATATACTGATATCTGTTTGGGGATTTTTGTTGTTATAGGAAGTAGTATTTCTACTACCAAAGATAGTCTTCTGAATATTATAGGAAGTCCTGTAGAGTTTTCTCTACAAATTGAGATTTACAGAGGTTTGGCTGATTTTTATTTTGAGAAACCTGAAGAAGTGGATTATCTTAATAAAATGTATTTCACCGCAAAAGCAGTAAATGATAAGACTCATATGTTTGAGGCTCTTTCTGATTTGGTTTTCTCGTATATTAAAGTTTATCATGCCGATTCTGTTTGGTATTATATGTCTCTTTTAAAGGATGTTGGGACACTGGAAGAATCTCATCCATATTTATTCTTTTTACGAATGAGATTGTTTGCAGGCAGAGTCAGGAATAATGAGGTTGAAACTGCTATAACAGAGGAATTGGCTTTTATGGGTAAAGAAAATATAGGTGGGAATGATATTTACATACAGATGGAACAGACTTTTATTACAGGCTATGCTTTGTGTAGTGAAGGTAAATATGAAGAGGCTGATCCCTATTTGGAAACTGCTTATAAGCTGGCTTGTCAGTTACCATATGAGGAAGGATTCAAGTTTCGTATTTGTACTGTATGGAATTTTCTTTCGACCTTGAACTTTATAGATAAAGGAGATCTATATATTGAATATGTTGAAAAATAGCTTCAGCAATATAGAAAATATTATGAGTTGTACTATGCTCGTCAACGTCCTTTCTATAATATTAATATACGATATCTCCAATGTTATACTTCTTTGTTGATGCGTGCGGATAAATTATCCGATGATAAATTAGAGAAGTATTATAATCTGATGATCAAGATGAGTGCTTGGGTTACGGAGCCTATTGATAAGTATAATTGTTTTTTGGCATGAATAATTATTACTTATATAAGCATAGTTTCCATAATGCATTGATAACTAATGACAGCTTGATAAAATATGCTTGGATGACAAGTCAGTCTAATGTCCCGGGATTATTGGATATCAATTCACAAATTTATGAGGCTATGGAAGATAATAAAAATGCTTTTAAGTATCATAAACTCTATATACAAGTGCAGGATTCCATTAAATCTTCCAATCTGAAAAAACAACTTAGTGAACTACAGGTAAAGTATGAAGTAGATCAATTGAACCATGAGAATTACCGTTTGGAAACTAAGAACAGGCGTATTTTAGTAATTACACTTTTTATGGTACTTGTATTGGTGATGAGTATTTGTTTTTACTTGTACTATGATTTGAAGAAAGACAGATGGAAAAAGTTTTAGGTGAACTGAATCAAAAAGCTGGGGAAAGTGAGAAAATGAAAACAGCATTCATTAATTCTATGTGTCATGAAATACGGACTCCATTAAACGCTATTGTTGGCTTTTCAGGTATTATTACTGCTAATGCGGAAATTCTCACTTCGTTGATAGATCACTTGCTGGTAGTGGCTAATTTAGATTCATCTGATGCGCCTCTTCTTTGTGAACAAACCAGATAACTCATATCTGCAGACAAGAAATGGATAAAGTAGAACGATGGAGCAGGGTGGGAATAATTTATCATTTGGAATTACCAGAAGGGGAAATTTTTGTTTCCACCAATGAATTGTATTTGTCGTTAGTGATAGAGAACCTGTTGGATAATGCTAATAAATTTACAGATTCTGGATCTATAACTCTTAAGATGAGGTTGGATAAGGCACAAAGTAAGTTACGAATTGAAGTAACCGATACCGGCTGTGGCATTCCTCCCGAAAAACGGGAGGAAATATTTCTGTGTTTTATCAAACTGGATGAGTTTGCACAAGGTAACGGATTGGGGTTATATTTAAGCCGTTTAATTATTAAACGTTTGTCTGGTAACATATTTGTTGACTCGAGTTATACTGAAGGTACTCGGATGGTTATCTGTTTGTCTGTATAATTAGCGTGTGCCTTCTTCAATGTCCCGCTTTCGTTTCAGTGCTTCCAGGAAATAATAGTCTGCATAATTTAAAGGTACATCTATTTCTGTGCCATGAGGAATACTGCCCACTGAATGCATTAATAAAAAGTTACCATTTTTTCCAAGAGATGCCAGATAGTTTGGTGAGGCTAGAGAAGCCATAATACTGTCTGCATAGATCTTATAACTGTTTGCATCAGGCACATCCATTGTACTAATTTCATAAAGTGCAGAAGCTATACAAGAAGCACTTGAAGCGTCTCGTGGTTCATTGGGAATATTGGGAGCATCCATATCCCAATAAGGAATCAAGTCTTTAGGAAGCCGGGGATGTGTTTTCATGAATTGGAAAGTCTTCAATGCCTGATTTAGATACTTTTTATCATGAGTTTCCCGGTAACACACAGTGTAACCATAAATAGCCCATGCTTGTCCACGACTCCAAGTCGATTCGTCTGCATATCCTTGGGCTGTTTGTCTATGCCGTACCATGCCGTCTGCCAAACTATAATCTATTACATGATAACAACTTCCGTTTGTACGGAAATGCTCTTTCAAAGTGCGGTCTGCATGGTTCACTGCTATGTGATAAAAAGTGGAATCACCAGATAATTTAGTTGCTTCAAATAGTAACTCCAAATTCATCATATTGTCTATTATGACCGGACATTCCCAACCGCGTTCCGATTGCCAGCCTCGGGTCACATCCCATGATTGGATAATTCCCGGCTTTTCACGGAAACGAGTAGCCAATGAACGGGCAGCTTCTATCATGACTTCTTTGTATCTGGGTACTTTAGTTGTTCGCCATCCATTGCCGAAACTACAATTTATCATGAAACCTACATCATGGTGCCAAGTCAGTTTTTTGGCTTCTTCTATGGCCGAAGTGTATTTATCAGCTAATGATAAGAGAGTAGTGTCGCCACTCAGTTCATATAGATACCACACTGACCCAGGGAAAAAACCACTTCGCCAGTCGGCGTAGTCACAATAATAAATGGTACTGTCAGTTTTCAGTGTAACGGGGTTTGTAAATTTTTCTGATTTTTCTATGATTCGTATTTCATTCCCGATTTGTGCACGTGCAAATGCTACATTCTTTTCTATAAAGGAATCTGTTCTGACGGATTGTTTATTTTTCTCTGTGCAAGATACCCATAAAGTAGAGCAGGCGAGTATTGTAA
>OJJK01000519.1_pt1 | contig 13732 bp, 10 predicted proteins | sample 1596271 | NCBI WGS metagenome assembly OJJK01 (sample SAMEA4350142, study PRJEB24818) | metagenome | biome: human; feature: gut; material: faeces | place: Denmark | collected 2013-09 | reverse complement strand
GATTGCTGACGCTATCGTAAAAAATTTGCCGGGTATTGATTACGAAAAAGGATTGGCCGCAATGATTAAAAATGCCGAGGTAGAACCGGAGAACCCGAGAAATGAAGGTCGTGGCGGTGTCGAGGAGTATAATACCAAAGGATATATTTCCACGGTGACCGAGCGATCGGGAACTCGCACATTCGAATATGCCTATTGCGATTATGCAATCGCTACCGTAGCAAAGAAATTGGGTAAACAAGATGTTTACGAAAAGTATCTCGAACGGTCGAATAACTGGAAAAACTTGTGGAACGACAACATCAATAGTCTTGGATTCAAAGGATTCTTGTGGCCGAAAAATGGTAGTGGCGACTGGGTGAACGAGAAAGATTACAATGTTTTCCGTCGCGATGGTTGGGAAGGAATCGTATATGAATCATTCCCGTGGGAGATGTCGTTCTACGTGCCTCACGATGTGAACGGGCTGATTGCAAGATGTGGCGGTAAAGAGGCTTTCTTGAAGCGGCTGGATACATATTTTACGCATGTCCAAGACGGGTTCGACCCAAACAGCTATATGGGATTATTCCAAATAAGCAATGAGCCGGCATTTTTAGTGCCAAGCCTGTATAACTATGTGAATCGTCCCGACAAGGCGGCGGAGATTGTCCGTAGGGTTTTGAAAGAGCGATATAATACGACTGCTACGGGGTTGCCCGGAAATGACGACTCGGGGTCGATGTCGGCTTGGTATATATTCCATTCAATGGGATTTTATCCTAATGCGGGACAGGACATATATCTTATTTCAAGTCCGGTATTTACGAAGACGACAATTAATCTCGACGGAGGAAAAGTGTTTGAAGTATTGGCTCCTAATGCAAGCGATAAGAATATCTATATTCAATCGGCCAAACTGAACGGTCAAGAGCTCGGTCGGTGTTGGTTGAAGCATGAAGAAATCGTTAATGGCGGGACTTTGGAGCTTGTCATGGGCGATAAACCGTCCGATTGGGCTATCGATGGAGAAATGCCTCCATCGTCGCCGATAGGCGTTGAAGAGGTTTCTCCCGAAATAGATTCACCGCAAGTGCGTATACACTCTTACAGTGCACAGGTAAGCAATAACGAAGCGGCTTATTGCCTTTTTGAGGAGCCGGGAAAGGGGGTGAAATGGTGCGACAATAAGAGTACCAATCCCTGGGTGATCTTTGAGTTGGCCGATGTGTATATGGTCGATCGTTTTGTCTTTCGGGATTCGAAAACGGTAGAGGGAAATAACAATGTTCATTCCTATCGTATTTACGTCAGTAAGACGGGAAACGACGGTGATTGGGAAGAAGTGGTGAATCGCAATGATGCGGAAGCGGGAAACGCCAATGTAAAGGATCATCGTTTGGCCGAGCCTAAGGAAGCCCGGTTTGTTAAATTTTCGATGGAACTTCCTACCGGTGAAAATGCCGTGCGTATCTATGGGTTCGATATTTACGGTAAGTTGAAAGAAAGAACGGATAGGGGCAATTTGGTGAGTGTAGGTAAAACGTTTTTGAAGTCCTCGGGGGCTAAATCGTTTTATACCAATGCCCGGCATATTTTTGACGGGTTGAATGAAAATACCGAGTATCATTGGGATTTCGATAGGTCTGCCGCCGATAAGCATTATTGCATTCTCGATTTGGAATACGAATATGATGTAAATGCATTCAAGGTATATGATGCGAATCAAATCGAAGGGTATAATATCTATGTGGCCACAGAGACCCTCGACCTTAATAAAATAAATAATAGTGCAGATGAGAATAGCGTTTGGACTCTTGTTTCATCGGGCGATTTGAATAAAACGAATAAGTCGGTGACCGTGGATAGGGTGAAGGCTCGTTATGTGAAAATTGAAATTCCAAGCGGAAATATAGACGGAGAGTCGGCAACCGTTACCGAGTTTGAGGTTTATATGGACGGTACTTCTACCGGTTTGACGGGAACCGAAAGAGAAGTCACCTTACTTTATCCCAATCCTGTGAAACGGGGGGAGCCTTTGAACGTGGCGGCTCAGGGTCGATTGAAGATATATACTATCGACGGCGTGAATGTATGCGATGTAGTTGTTGACGGAGAAGCGAGTGTCTCGACTCAGAATTTTATACCGGGTATTTATTTGGCTGTGGTGTCTGGGAGCGCTGGCGATAAATGTTCAAATTGATTGTAGAGTAAGTCGTTGTTTTAATGACGTTTATTGTTATTGACATTGAAAAATAAAAAGACTGTTCTTGATTCGCAAGGCAGTCTTTTTTGTATGCCCGATTTTGGGAAGCAAGAAAAGTTTTTTCTCCGATTTGATTAATAGGCTGTTAAGAGAGCTGCATTTTTGTAATAAATTATCTGTTCCTTTTTAAAATAATATTACATTTGTGTGCAGAATAATCTACTTGTCGAATTAAAGAATCAATGTTGTGCTGTTTAATTCCTTAGAATTCATTTTGTTTTTTCCGATTGTATGCTTGGTTTATTACCTGTTGCCGGGTATTAAAGGACGTACGATATTTTTGCTTCTGGCCAGTTACTATTTTTATATGTGTTGGGAGCCCGTATATGCGTTGTTGCTGTTGACAAGTACATCGATTACCTATATTTCGGCCTTGTGCATGGACCGTTTTCGGTCTCGTCGAAGGCGTAAGATTTCATTATTCTCGGGGATATTTATCAATTTGGGTATCTTGTTTTTCTATAAGTACTATGAATTTGCGGGTTCGTTGATTACCGATTTTTTCTCTCTCCTAAATATAGGAATCGATATACCTCGATGGAACGTGCTATTGCCGGTGGGAATTTCGTTTTATATATTTCAAGCTGTCGGTTATGCGGTTGATGTGTACAGAGGAACGATAAAGGCAGAAAAAAATTTTGTAGTATATGCCCTGTTTATTTCTTTTTTCCCGCAGTTGGTCGCCGGTCCTATCGAACGAGCTAAAAATATGCTTCCTCAGTTTAGAGAAAAACATAAGTTTTCGTATGAGAATTTTGATGCAGGACTTAGACTGATGATATGGGGCTTTTTCATGAAATTGTGTGTAGCAGACCGAGTTTCTACTTATGTCGATGCCGTGTACAATAATTATATGGAACATTCGGGAGTCAGTTTGTTGCTGGCGACCTTTTTCTTTACCTTCCAGATTTATTGTGATTTTGCCGGGTATTCTTTGATTGCCATAGGTTCTTCGAAAATGATGGGCTTTACTTTAATGGAGAATTTTCATCGTCCCTATTTTGCGAAAAGTATCAAGGAATTTTGGCGGCGTTGGCACATTTCGTTGTCGACATGGTTCAAAGATTATTTATATATTCCGTTGGGAGGGAATAGAGTGGGGCATTACAGACATTTGTGGAATTTGTTTGTAACCTTCTTGGTGAGTGGGATTTGGCATGGAGCGAATCTTACATTTGTTTTGTGGGGTAGTTTGCATGGGCTGTACCAGATTGTCGGAATTGAAAAAAACAGATTGCTCCCGAAGGTAAATGTATCCAAAAGATTGCATGCGGTTTTTAATTGTTTGGTAACTTTTGTATTGGTTATGTTTGCTTGGATTTTTTTCAGGGCGAATGATCTTCATTCGGCATTCAGTATCATTGCAAAAATTTTTACCGACCGAGGTCCGTTATTTACGGGGGAAGGAATACCTTCGTTGCTGTTAGGATTTATGTGTATAGGTATTTTGATGTTGAAAGAGATAAAAGATGAGATGTCTATAAAAGTTCACGCTTTAAATTCTAAGAACTATTGGGTGAGAATCATATCTATATCTCTCTTTATTGCGTTTATTATATTGACGGCTTCATTCAATGGTGGAGCGTTTATCTATTTTCAATTTTAGATGACCGATTATGAACCGAAGTATATTTAAGTTAGTGAAAACATGTGTGTCGATTATTGTAATCGTACTTGTTTTCGATGTTATATTCGGGCAAGTCATGTCATTTTATTCTAAAAGGTATGGGCTTCCGGGAGATTATGCAAAGATAGAGTATCTGTTTCATCAGGCAAATGAAGATGTGGTGATTATCGGGTCTTCTGTCGCGATTAATAGTTTTATGCCGGATATTATGATGGATAGTTTGGGAATTTCTGTTTTTAATGGGGGGTGTAATGCTCAGAACATAATATTTTTCAGATGTATGATAGACGGGTTGCTTGAACACCATCGACCACGGGGAGTTATTTTAGCTTTGCAGCCCGATGATTTATCGGACGATCATATCGGTAGAATTGAGTTACTAAATCCTTATTACGGGAGAAATCCGGTTATAGATTCTGCGTTGGTCTTGCAAAACGATGGAAAGGGTTCTGCTTTTCTTCGATCTAATTTGTATAAATATAATACCGTGTGGTTCCGTATTTTCTTACAATCTTTTTTGCCGAGAGAAGAAATGGCAAATCATGGATTTGTAGCGAAACATAAACCCAATAATTTGCCTATCTTTGAAAATTATGGAGACGAACCTGATGATGATTTTATTTACTCGGTAAAGTTACAATATTTGAAATCGATTATAACGCAGCTACGATCGAACAATGTAGAATTGGTGGTCGTTTTTCCTCCATATTATCGTAAATTGAGGCACGAGGGGAATCCCTATTCGAAAAGGGTTATTACAGAGTTGTGCCGAGAGAATGGAATTCGGGTGATAGATGATAATCAAATGGAGTATTTTTTTGATAGACCAGAGCTGTTTTATGATAACATGCATTTAAATGGCGATGGCGCTCGGATTTTTACCGATATGTTTATAAACCAAATTTTAAAGAGTGATTTTTACAAAAAAATAAAGAGTAAGAAAAATGAGACTGAATTGGGTGTGTAGAATGGGGAAAATAATGTTGCTTTTGATTTTGAGCTTGGGTGCATGTTCGGAAGAAAAAGAAGGTGAATTGTGTTTCGTGGGCGACTCGTTGGTCGCCGGGTGGGACGTAAAAGATGCTTTTCCTACATGGATTGTACGAAACGATGGTGTAAGTGGTGCGAAGTTGGAGGATATTGTTACTTGGAATTTGAATTATCAAGACAAAAATGTAGTGATGTTGATAGGAACGAACAATTTGGGAGGGAAACTTTTCAATGATGCTACGAGGCAAGAGTTCATTACCGATTTTGTCGATGAGTATAAGAGAATGATCGAAGGATTGGCTCCACGTCGGGTGTTCGTTATTTCTATTTTACCTAGAAATCGAGAGATCGATAACCCGCATATAAACGATTATATCAAAGAGTTGAATTTTGCATTATCTCAAATGGTCGAGACGTTGAATTATGGTGTATTTTTAGATGTGTATGACGATTTTGCCTATGAAGATAAAATGAATATGAACTATTCGTTAGATGGGTTACATTTGAATGATTTGGGGTATAATATTCTCAATGTGAGGTTATCGAAGGAATTATGAAAAAGAGAGTTTTATTGTTGTTTATAGGAATAATATCTTTTTTGAGTGTATGGTCGCAAAATGACTCGTTACAATCCAAGTCGATTTTTGTGGGTGTGAGAAATAATAAATATGCGTCGATCGGGTTTCAGGCAAAGAATTGGTCGGTGGGATTGGAAAATACCATATTTATACGCCATCTGAACGAGCAATATATCCGAGCGAACGGAGCTTTCCGTTACTCTACGGGAGTTTGGGGCGTAAAGTTTTCTGCCGAAGCTTTTTTCGGGACCAATTATGCTGGGCGTTTTTATGATAGCGGATTGAAGATCGGCTTGGATAAGAAGATAGGGCGAGTGGAGTTTGGTGCTGGTGTTATGCCAATGTACGATTCTGGTATGGGATATAACACCTGCTATACGGTACATGCTGCTTGTCGTGTGATCCAAGAGGCAGCATTGGTTTTGGATATAACGAATATTCCGGAGTATCGTATGGTCGAACATCGTATTGTTCCGGGCATTCTTTTTCGAGCTCATAAGCTATGGGTTCGTCCTGAGTTGTCCATACCTTTGAATGATAATGTACAATTTACCAGAGTGCTGATTTCTTTCCGATATGATTTTTTATTGAAATAATGTTACAATTCGACATTGATGTAAAGACAGGTATCCGATTAAGGGAGGTTACGTTGAACGATGCTCCTATGATTTATCGAGCCATTGCCGATCATAGGGATTATCTGAAAACGTGGTTGCCTTTTATTGCTAATCTTTCGGAACAAGATGAAATGGACTTCTTATCGCAAGTATTGTCTTTCCCGGAGGAAGAAAGAAATTTTACTTTTGTGATAGAATGTCGAGGAGAGTTTTGTGGATTGGTCGGGTTTGTGAATTCCGATTTTGTCAATCATCGTACCGAAATCGGTTATTGGCTGTTGCCCGAATATCAGCGACAAGGAATAATGACCCGAAGTGTTCAGACACTTTGTCGATGGGCTGTGGAAGCACGTTTGATGCATCGCATTCAAATTCGGTGTGCCGTAGAAAATTATTCGAGTAATGCTATCCCTCGGCGATTGGGATTTCGGTTGGAAGGGACGGAACGAGACGGAGAATTGATGTTCTCTGGCGAATATGTCGATACGAATGTATATAGTATTTTAGATTCGGAAATAATCTCTTGGTCAGGTAAAAATATTTGACTTTAAAGATATATGGTATGAAAGATATTCCCCAATTAAATGAGCATAATAAAGAAGAATATCCGCCCATGCACACGACGGAGCATATTCTTAACCAAACGATGATTCGCCTTTTTGGTTGTGGTCGTGCGGTATCGGCTCATATAGAAAGAAAAAAGAGTAAGCTTGATTTCCGATTCCAACGTGAACCGGAAGAATCTGAAATAAATCAAATAGAACAGCAGGTCAACCGAATTATACAAAGTGGTTTACCGATTACGACAGAATATATTACACAAGAAGAAGCGCTGGGACGTTTTGATTTGAGACGATTGCCCGATAATGCTTCGGAAACGGTTCGGGTTGTTAAAGTGGGAGATTACGATGAATGTCTTTGCATTGGTCGTCATGTTGAGAATACATTTGAAATAGGCGTATTTAAGATTATTAGTTATGATTTTAAAGACGGGATATTGCGTTTGCGTTTCAAATTACTTTGATCGCTTTATGCAGAGGTAAAAATATTTTAGTTATAACAATCTGAAAAAGAAAAAGTTTTCATTTCATAGAAAAATAATTCAAAAAAACATTGAGAAAAATTTGGAATGTAATAGGGAAAGGCAGTATCTTTGCAGCACTTTCGCAAAACGGGGAGGCCGCGGGGCCGCCGTTGGAGAGAGAAGTTCATTGAAGGAATTGAAGAAGCAAGTGTAGTACAGGAAAATAAGAGAGAAAGAAGTCAATTCAGTCAGGTAACGCTTCGAAGGTATAATAAAGAAAAAGAAGAAGATACAACGAAGAGTTTGATCCTGGCTCAGGATGAACGCTAGCGACAGGCCTAACACATGCAAGTCGAGGGGCAGCGGGGAGGTAGCAATACCTTTGCCGGCGACCGGCGCACGGGTGAGTAACACGTATGCAATCCACCTGTAACAGGGGGATAACCCGGAGAAATCCGGACTAATACCCCATAATATGGGCGCTCCGCATGGAGGGCTCATTAAAGAAAGCAATTTTGGTTACAGACGAGCATGCGCTCCATTAGCCAGTTGGCGGGGTAACGGCCCACCAAAGCGACGATGGATAGGGGTTCTGAGAGGAAGGTCCCCCACATTGGAACTGAGACACGGTCCAAACTCCTACGGGAGGCAGCAGTGAGGAATATTGGTCAATGGTCGGCAGACTGAACCAGCCAAGTCGCGTGAGGGAAGACGGCCCTACGGGTTGTAAACCTCTTTTGTCGGAGAGTAAAGTACGCTACGTGTAGTGTATTGCAAGTATCCGAAGAAAAAGCATCGGCTAACTCCGTGCCAGCAGCCGCGGTAATACGGAGGATGCAAGCGTTATCCGGATTTATTGGGTTTAAAGGGTGCGTAGGCGGCACGCCAAGTCAGCGGTGAAATTTTCGGGCTCAACCCGGAGTGTGCCGTTGAAACTGGCGAGCTAGAGTGCACAAGAGGCAGGCGGAATGCGTGGTGTAGCGGTGAAATGCATAGATATCACGCAGAACCCCGATTGCGAAGGCAGCCTGCTAGGGTGCGACAGACGCTGAGGCACGAAAGCGTGGGTATCGAACAGGATTAGATACCCTGGTAGTCCACGCAGTAAACGATGAATACTAACTGTTTGCGATACAATGTAAGCGGTACAGCGAAAGCGTTAAGTATTCCACCTGGGGAGTACGCCGGCAACGGTGAAACTCAAAGGAATTGACGGGGGCCCGCACAAGCGGAGGAACATGTGGTTTAATTCGATGATACGCGAGGAACCTTACCCGGGCTCAAACGCAGGGGGAATGTCGGTGAAAGCCGGCAGCTAGTAATAGTCACCTGCGAGGTGCTGCATGGTTGTCGTCAGCTCGTGCCGTGAGGTGTCGGCTTAAGTGCCATAACGAGCGCAACCCCTATCGACAGTTACTAACGGGTTAAGCCGAGGACTCTGTCGAGACTGCCGGCGCAAGCCGCGAGGAAGGTGGGGATGACGTCAAATCAGCACGGCCCTTACGTCCGGGGCGACACACGTGTTACAATGGCAGGTACAGAAGGCAGCCAGTCAGCAATGACGCGCGAATCCCGAAAACCTGTCTCAGTTCGGATTGGAGTCTGCAACCCGACTCCATGAAGCTGGATTCGCTAGTAATCGCGCATCAGCCATGGCGCGGTGAATACGTTCCCGGGCCTTGTACACACCGCCCGTCAAGCCATGGAAGCCGGGAGTACCTGAAGCATGCAACCGCAAGGAGCGTACGAAGGTAATACCGGTAACTGGGGCTAAGTCGTAACAAGGTAGCCGTACCGGAAGGTGCGGCTGGAACACCTCCTTTCTGGAGAAGCAGAACCTGGAACAAGACTGGAAAAGACCAAGCTCTCTCTTGGTACTACACGCTTCGTTCAATATAAAAAAGAAGGAAAACAACCCGCCGCAGGCACGATTTGAAGAATAGTCCTATAGCTCAGTAGGTTAGAGCGCTACACTGATAATGTAGAGGTCGGCAGTTCAAATCTGCCTGGGACTACCAGGCCGGAGGTCAGGTAGTAAAAGGGGGGATTAGCTCAGCTGGCTAGAGCACCTGCTTTGCAAGCAGGGGGTCAACGGTTCGAATCCGTTATTCTCCACGAAAGATCCTTGACATGATGGAAAAAGAAGAGTAAACGAGCAAAGCAAACCCATATCAACCCCTAACGTCGCCGTCTCTAAGCAGAGACGGAAGACGCGGAAGAAAGTAAACAAGGGCGCATGGAGGATGCCTAGGCTCTCGGAGGCGAAGAAGGACGTGATAAGCTGCGAAAAGTTACGGTAAGGCGCAAATAGCCCTAGACCCGTAAATATCCGAATGGGGCAACCCGGCCAGCAATGGCCATACCGCCAAGCGGTAAGCCAACGCGGGGAACTGAAACATCTAAGTACCCGCAGGAAAAGAAAATAACAATGATTCCGCCAGTAGTGGCGAGCGAACGCGGAACAGCCCAAACCACTCGTGTTACGGCACGAGTGGGGTAGAAGGATCCACGATACGGCAAGAAATAAGTTAGCAGAATACGATGGAAATCGTAGCCAAAGACGGTGACAGCCCGGTACGCGAAAACCGACAGAAGCCCAGTGGACACCTGAGTAACCCAGGACACGAGAAATCCGGGGCGAATCAGCGGGGCCCATCCCGTAAGGCTAAATACTCCCGAGAGACCGATAGCGAACCAGTACTGTGAAGGAAAGGTGAAAAGAACCTCGAACAGAGGAGTGAAACAGACCCTGAAACCATGCGCCTACAAGCGGTCGGAGCATGTTAAAATGTGACGGCGTGCCTTTTGCATAATGAACCTACGAGTTACTCTCGCTGGCAAGGTTAAGCGATTCAGTCGCGCAGCCGAAGCGAAAGCAAGTCCGAATAAGGCGTACAGTCAGCGGGAGTAGACGCGAAACCAAGTGATCTACCCTTGGTCAGGTTGAAGGTTGGGTAACACCAACTGGAGGACCGCACCGATAAGCGTTGAAAAGCTTACGGATGAACTGAGGGTAGGAGTGAAAGGCCAATCAAACTTGGAGATAGCTCGTACTCCCCGAAATGCATTTAGGTGCAGCCTCGAAGCAGAGTGATAGAGGTAGAGCGACTGATAAGATGCGAGGGCTTCACCGCCTATCAAGTCTTGACAAACTCCGAATACTATCACTTGATCTTTGGGAGTGAGGGCATGGGTGCTAAGGTCCATGTCCGAAAGAGGAACAACTCAGACCACCAGCTAAGGTCCCGAAATAAGGGCTAAGTTGAATAAACGAAGTAAAACTGCAAAGACAGCTAGGATGTTGGCTTGGAAGCAGCCATTCATTTAAAGAGTGCGTAACAGCTCACTAGTCGAGGAGTTTTGCATGGATAATAATCGGGCATAAGCCCTTTACCGAAGCTGTGGATGTCGCAAGACATGGTAGGGGAGCATTCCGGCGGCGACGAAGGCCGTCCTCGAGGACGACTGGAGCTTTCGGAAAAGCAAATGTAGGTATAAGTAACGATAAAGGGGGCGCGAAACCCCCTCGCCATAAGACTAAGGATTCCTGATCAACGCTAATCGGATCAGGGTAAGTCGGGCCCTAAGGCGCAGCCGAACGGCGTAGCCGATGGAAGAAACGGTAAAGATTCCGTTACTGGATATAGGAGCGATGTGGAGACGGAGAAGTGACACACCCGCCTGCCGACGGAAGCGCAGGTTAAAGGAAGTAGGTAAACGCCGGGTAGGCAAATCCGCCTGGCGTGCCGAAACTGACAGTATCGAGAGCCCCCGGGCAATCGAATAGCGGTGGTAATCAGGCTCCCAAGAAAATCCGCTAAGCATATTCTATATTCACCCGTACCCCAAACGGACACACGTAGTCGGGTAGAATATACCAAGGCGCTCGAAAGACTCACGGTTAAGGAACTAGGCAAATTGACCCTGTAACCTCGGGAAAAAGGGTCCCCAGTAAGATGGGGCGCAGAGAATAGGTCCAGGCAACTGTTTAACAAAAACACAGGGCTGTGCAAAATTTGAAGATGAAGTATACAGCCTGACACCTGCCCGGTGCCGGAAGGTTAAGAGGAGAGCTTATCGCAAGAGAAGGCTTGAATTGAAGCCCCGGTAAACGGCGGCCGTAACTATAACGGTCCTAAGGTAGCGAAATTCCTTGTCGGGTAAGTTCCGACCTGCACGAATGGTGTAATGATCTGGACACTGTCTCAACCGTGACTTCGGTGAAATTGTAGTATCGGTGAAGATGCCGATTACCCGCAACGGGACGAAAAGACCCCGTGAACCTTTACTGCAACTTAGCATTGCGTTTGGGCATTTGATGTGTAGGATAGTCCGGAGGCTACGAGCCGGCGACGCCAGTCGTCGGGGAGCCGCTGTTGAAATACGGACCTTCGAATGTTTGAGCGCTAACTCGCTGTAGCGAGGACACTGTTTGGTGGGTAGTTTGACTGGGGTGGTCGCCTCCAAAAGCGTAACGGAGGCTTCTAAAGGTACCCTCAGACCGATTGGTAACCGGTCGGAGAGTGTAATGGCACAAGGGTGCTTGACTGAGAGACCCACAAGTCGATCAGGTAGGAAACTAGAGCATAGTGATCCGGTGGTTCCGCATGGAAGGGCCATCGCTCAAAGGATAAAAGGTACTCCGGGGATAACAGGCTGATCCCTCCCAAGAGCTCATATCGACGGAGTGGTTTGGCACCTCGATGTCGGCTCGTCACATCCTGGGGCTGGAGAAGGTCCCAAGGGTTGGGCTGTTCGCCCATTAAAGTGGCACGCGAGCTGGGTTCAGAACGTCGTGAGACAGTTCGGTCTCTATCTGTTGTGGGCGCAGGAAATTTGCGGAGATCCGACACTAGTACGAGAGGACCGTGTTGGACAGACCCCTGGTGCATCGGTTGTTCCGCCAGGAGCACAGCCGAGTAGCTAAGTCTGGAAGGGATAAGCGCTGAAAGCATCTAAGTGCGAAGCCCACTCCAAGATAAGATTTCCATATAGGGACGTCAAAGACGATGACGTAGATAGGCCGCAGGTGTACAGGCAGCAATGTCACAGCCGAGCGGTACTAATAGCCCGAAACTTTCGGAAGCGCAAGACGTCGAGGGTAGATAAGGGAGGCAGAGATTGCGAGAGACTCTTTTTTTCGTCAAGGATCGCGACATTCAGGCGGTTACAGCGCGGGGGATCCACCTCTACCCATTCCGAACAGAGAAGTTAAGCCCCGCCACGCCGATGGTACTGCGCAAGTGGGAGAGTAGGTAGCCGCCAACTTATAGGAGAGAGAGCCGGAGAGGGAGAACCCCTTCGGCTTTCTCTCTTTTTGTATATAGGACTCACAACGAGGCAAGGCAGGAGAGACACATGAACGCCCCTAAAGTCACATCGTTTCCATGATTATCCCTCTCCCCTGTACCGGAATGCCGAACAGGAGAGAAGTGCTAAGCCCCTCGGTAACGAGTGCAGAGAGGAATAGTACGATTTGTTGGACTTATAGGCAATTTCGACGCCTTTCGATTTGATATATTACTGTTAGAACTCGTGTATTTTGAAATGTTTGTTACCGATTTGGGAAGCTAAGCGAGGAAACCCGCTATTGTACATTTTACCGGTCTTAAAGAGAACAAGACTTTCAGCACCGCTCAATAGGAACATATCGAGGAAGGTTTTCATATAGGCCGAAGTATCGGTCGTTTTGTATCTGATGTGAATCACTTTTCCGGGTATAATATAGGTGCGGGGTAGTGTACTCGCTTTTGCAAGGAAACGTTCACTGTCGGAGGTTACTAATATTTTGTAAAATTCGGGTAAAGTATCTATGAATTTTTTTAATTCGATATAGCATTGTTCTATTAGTAGCTTCTGTTCTCTGGGAGGAAGCATTTCGTCCATACCCTCTGAGTCTTTGAAATCACCGAGTAATTCGAGGAATCGGAAGGAAGCGGCCACATATTTTTCCCCGATGTTTTTGTGATGTAAATCAATGAGTGATTGTAGTTTTTCGGAGGGTGTGAAAAGTTCTCTGAATAAGTTTGGAAACGCTTGGGTATGTATGATGCTGTTGGTGTAGATGTGATATTGTAGATATTGAGAGTTTAGAACGGTATCGTCGAATATTTTTTTATCGATGATACTTTGTCGGGAAGCATGAATATTAGGCAATGTGTCGATGACTACGATTTTAGAGTCAGATAGAGAGTATTTGATTTTTTCTTGTTCTATAATCCAGTTAATTTTATTGGGGAGCATGTATTCGGTCAATTCGAACGGATAGGTCCAGTTGATTTTGAAGTCGATGTGTTTTTCCTTGCATAAGGAGTAAATAGACAATATTCCCCGTAGCTTGTCTGCCAATCCCGGATTGTAAATGGTATTGTCTACCATTATGATTACGCATTTGTTCCCTGTATGAATGCATGGTGAGTCGCTTGTTCCCGTTGAATAACGTTGTTGCAATAAATCGATAAACCATCTTGCAGACTCCTCTTTCATCTTTTTTACGGTTTTGGAAGATGGAGATTTATAGACCGAGTTGCAATAGTTTAGAATACGATTATATATGGAGGTAAACATGAACTTGCAATTCTTATGAAATGATTGTTGAGTATACTTAATCATTGAAAATGGGTGTTTGTATCATATTGATTTTTCTTAGAC
>OJJK01000517.1_pt1 | contig 13786 bp, 7 predicted proteins | sample 1596271 | NCBI WGS metagenome assembly OJJK01 (sample SAMEA4350142, study PRJEB24818) | metagenome | biome: human; feature: gut; material: faeces | place: Denmark | collected 2013-09 | reverse complement strand
TCCAATCCTCTTTCCAATATCCCAACGAACAGATTTTTACTATTCTGGACAAGCCCCACCTATTTTCTCCTTATTCCCTGATTATTAACGAAATTAACAAGATTTCATTACCTGCGAAGTAACGGAAAAAATCACATGACAGACAGCTATGTGGAAGGGATTCGAAATGAGAGATTATTCACTTTTTATTTTTTTAAATTTATAAATTTAAAGTTTTCAATTATGAACAAGAAGTTTCTAAGTGTGACCCTGTTCAGTGCCTTGATGTTGGGTACTGCAGGTACGTTCACGTCTTGTAAGGATTATGATGATGACATCAAGGACTTGCAGGAACAACTGGACAAGAAAGCTTCACTTGATGACCTGAATGCAAAAGTTACTACGTTGCAGACGGCTGTAGATGAAGCCAAAAGTGCCGCAAACGAGGCCAAGAACAAAGCTCAGGAAGCTTTGGACAAGGCTAATTCGACAGAAGGCGGAGTATCCGAGGCAGATTTGACTGCTTTGAAGAAAGAACTGGAAAAGCAAATTGAGAAGTTGGCTTCTTTGGAGGCAGTTGAGACTAAAATCAACGACTTGAAAGAAGAATTGGAAGGCGGCTTTGTTACAGACGAAAAACTAAAAGACTTGGCTGCTGAGGTTGATGCATTGAGCGCTCAAGTTATGTCTATTATCGGACATCGTTTGACTAGTCTGGCTGTAATTCCTACAAGTCATATCAATGGTATTGCAGCTATTACATTGACTACTCTACAGTATACTCCACAAGAGTACAAGGCAATGGCAAAACATGCAGACGGTCCTCAAACTGACAAAGATTCTGAAGGTACGTTTACAGCACATTCCAAAACTCCTGTACTTGACCACGTTAATAAAGCTGGTGCCAAGCCGTACACAGTGTCTACAGACAAAAATGAGGCTTACTTCCACGTTAGCCCCAATATGGGTGTACGTACAGAGGATATTTATATGCCTTCTTTCGATTGCATCAAATCTGAAAACATCCTCACCAAAGCTGGCGCAACGATTTCCGAGAATTCTCCTATCCAGCCTACTGACTATAAGATAAAAGACAATGTATTGACAGTACAATTCAAGAAGACTGTTGCCGAATCCATCAATGAAGCAGGCGGTCATGCAAGTGGAAAAGAAACTTTCTACATGGCTTCTCTAAAGGCTCCTATTGCTAAAGAAAACCTGACTGCTGATGAAGCTAAAGCTCTTAAGGAAAATGGTACTCAGGTTTATGTGAACTCTGAATATGTTCGTCTGCACGAAACAAAGGTGGCTCCCTACATTGCTAATGCACGTACGATGTACAACGGAAATATGGGTGGTGATTTTGCTGACGAAGTTCAGACTGATGGTGAAGGTAGATTCTATGTGCACTATCACGACTCTATTTGTGCATATGAGTCACAGGCTAACGACATGATTGACGTTTATGCACAGTATAACAAGGTACTCGACTTGAAAAAATTAGTGGAGGTTTGCACAACAGAGATTGATGCTACAGATCACAAAAAACATGCTGAATTGGAGAAATACAAAGACTATGGTCTAACATTCCGTTTCTACAAAGCTACTGGAGAATATTTTACTTTGGGTGGCCCTGAGGGTAATAGTAACAAGACCGACCAGCAAAAATTCGCAGAAATCGATTCTCCTATGAATGGTCACATGACTTCAAAAGTCTATAGCCTTGACGGTGTATCTGCCACTGCAGTAGGCCGCGAACCGTTGGTACGTGTAGAGTTGGTGGATACTGTAAACAATGCTTTGGTAGCTATGCGTTACATCAAGGTGAAATGGGTGAAAGAAGAAGGTATGCGTGAGATTGGCTTCACATACGATGACACCATGTTCAAATGTGGTGATTTCGCAGACAAGATTGGCACTGTAGCCATGAACGAAGTTATCTACAACGGTGCAAAAGAGGGTGGTATGACCAAGCAGGAATTCCACGCCGTTTACACTGATGCCGGTTTCGACGCACAAGATGGAGTAGATTATGGTAAGGTTGAACTTATTAAGAATACAGAAGACGGAGTTGAATCTTATAACATTAAGTGGACTTTGACTCACGCTGACATCGTGAAGAAATATCCGGTATGGAAAAATCACGAAGATATGGTATTCACTAAGACATTCTTCTGGAAAGATCCGACAAAGGCATATCCTACTTTGAAAATTACATTGACACGTACTATCTACAAACCTACATTCGGTGGATATGGATATGACAATCGTTATTGGAAGAAAAACACCAATAACACTGTATTCAATGTGAACCCGGTAGTTTATGGTGCTGTGGAATGGAATCCTGCATGGAATGAAACCACTGGACACGTATTGACTGGCGATAAGACTAACAATAATCCGACCGTAAATATCTACACTGACTTAGTGAACGGTTTCTTGAACAAAGACGGCGTAAAACCTGCTACTGGTGCATGGGAATACCTGTACTTCCAGGATAAGAACGTTGCGAATGTGAAGAATCCTTATTCTCCTACATTTGAATTGGAAGGTGTACGTTTTGAATTCGATGCTGAAAAGTTGGCTGGTAAAACTTATAAGTACTTTGATGTTGCCAGCAAGACATTCAAGGATGGTGCTGTTACATTGAGTACTGACAACACAAAATTGTACATTGCAGGTGAATTGGCTGCAACAATTGACAATTATAAGGACAACCTCTGTACTGTCGTAGATAATCCTCTGAAAGGTCACAAGACTTATAACATCAAATTGCAAGAAGCTGATCCGGATGCAGCATCCAATTTCGGAAAAGACACCAAACCGACAGAAGCTGCCAAAGCTTTGGTAGGCCAGATTGTTCCTATCAAGTTGGTTGCAGACCTTTGCTATGGTGATGCAACTCCGGGACATCCGGCTGCTCATACTGAAGTTATCAAGGCTTATGATGCCAACATCATTGAACCGATGACTATCACAGTGAATAAGGAAGAAGGAGAAGTAACTGATGCTGTTGTTAACGGTAGCTCTGTAGATGTAACAGGTGCTTATACTTACACTTGCTGGAATGCAGACGAAAACGGTAATTTCTACACTGCTTCTGAAGCTCCCAATGCAACAGCTCTGCAAAAAGAACTGTTCAAATTCTACGAATGTACTCCGAGCAACTGGATGACCGATCAAGTTAAGACTAACCTGAAACTGGTAGACGGCAATTTGCAGCCTGTTGCTGGTTACAAGGAAGGTAAACTTCCTGCCAACACAACTGTAGTTTACAACGTAGATGCAACTGGTAAGGAAACACTGACTTACTACAACCACAGTGGTACTCCTGTAAACTGGGATTATGAAATCTATGTTCCTATCAAGTTCGGTTATAAGTGGAAGACTTTCACTCAGGAATTCAAAATCCACGTAAATGAAAATGCCGGTACTCCCGCAGGAAGATAAGAGACAACTCTGAAAAGAGATGCCAAGAAAGTAAACTGACAAGAGAGAGTGCTTCATCCGATTGAAGCACTCTTTTTTATAATATAACAACTAAAAATATGAAACAAACAGTCATTATAGGAATATTGTTGGGGATACTGCTACTAACCGGATGTGACAACAACGAAAAAGAACATGATTTTGTCGGTATATTCACTACTGCCAACGGCATAAAGTTTGAGCTTCGTCCAGATTCTACATCAATCATAACTTTCAAAGATTCTATGATTTACGAAAGTTCTTGGAAAATAAGCAAAGATCGTAACAATGAAACCTATGCCAACATAGAGTTTGCTGGTTATCAGAATTATTATTATTTGAAAAATGGTAAGCTTTATCGCAGTATACGCGAAATGAACCATGATGCCTTAGGTGAAGAGGTGAAGTATCTAGAATGATTTCCGCGCCTCTCATCACTCTCTAGATTTTTTTCTCCCCACTTTGCTTCCACACTTCCACCCACCTCCTGCATCCCCCTATCCATCGGCATTTGAACTGCTGTGGAAGCAACAAAAAAAGGTGGAAGCAAAATCTGCTTCCACCTACTCAAAACGCCTAAGTTTTACCGTAACCTACTCGTCTCTACCGTAATACCCCGTACAAGGCACATAAATCGGTTGGTTCAGTTTTCCCACATTTTCGAGCTTACCCTCGCTGCGGAGCAGGCGAATATGAAGCTGCGCAGTGGAACGCATCATCCCGCAGAGAACCTGAAAACTCTCGCGCGTAAGGAACTGATGCGTAGAGAAGTAGCCCGTCAGTCGCCTGTCAATCTCCTTGTCACTCAGCTTTTGGGAATGCTCATTCAGCCCCAGCGGTTTAACTTTGATGGCACCTATCTCATTCTTCAGCACCTGGTCGGCACGAAACTTGATGCCCTTCAGCTTAATCTTGGTGGTTTTTCGTTTGGTCGCAGCGGTCACCGGCTCCGTGCTCGTTAGTACGGGATGAAAATAGCCGATACCGTCCAGATGCACCTGCCGCCCCTCGGCAAGGTCTTCCCCCATGACGTGCGACAAGGCATCCAGTACCGCCGAGACATCAGTCTCCGTCAACGAGCTGCGTTCCTGAATTCTGCGACGCAGTTCGTCGGTAGTGGTAGAGCCGTTCAAGCGGATGCGTGGATGAAGTATCTTTTCTTCCCGCTGTTTGTCTTTTGGTTCCGGAAGTTCATACCAATCAAATAAAATTGCCATAGTTCAATGTCTTTTAAGTTGTTATATAATAAGTTTGCGCCCTATGCGGAATAGGTGCGGGGTGCGTACTTCATCCGTAAAAGCTATGGAAAGAGAGACGCCTAACGACCATGAACAACTCTGCTTACGGTCGTCAAGCGATTGCTTCATGGCCGTAAGCAGAGTTGTTCATGGTCGTTAGGCGTCATCTATTCCCTATACAAAAGTAGACAAACAAAGGGAGAAAAGCAAAGGAATGCCAGTGTTTTGACAAAGAAACTCACTTGCTTTTAACACTTCTCTGCATGAGTCGTGGAGACTTGTATCCATTTAATAATTATTCCGCAGAATGCTTGCTTTCAGCTCTTCAATGTAGTATCTTTACGAGAATTATATTTACCCAAACAAGCTGACAAACAGAATGAAAATTACCTTGATTAGAGCAGAAAAAGGGAGCGGAAAGGAAGCCCTCAGCACCCTGGAAGCGGATGCACTGATTAAAAAACTGAAAACCGAAACCAAAGCCGGACATGTGTCGACCCTCCGGGCCATCCTTCCTCAACTGGAGGGCACTTGTGCCCAATACGAACATATAGACAAGCTGCCCCGCATCTACCCTGCCGTGGAATATAGCCGTACACAAGAGGGGGAACGGCGGATGAAGAACTATAACGGACTCGTACAACTGGAAGTAAACCGTCTGTCGGGCATTGCCGAAGCGGAATATGTAAAGCAACAAGCCGCCCTGCTGCCACAGACCTTTGCCGCTTTCTGCGGTTCCAGCGGACGGAGTGCCAAGATATGGGTATTGTTTGCCCTGCCCGACGGCACGACGCCGAAGCTGGAGAGCGATGCCACCTTGTTTCATGCCCACGCCTACCGTATGGCGGTGAAGTGCTACCAGCCCTTGCTGCCGTTTGCCATTACATTGAAAGAACCTTCCCTTACACAGAGTTGCCGCATGACTCTGGATGGATATCCTTACTACAATCCTGCCGCTGTGCCTTTCTGCTTGGAACAACCCCTCGGCATGCCCGAGGAAGAGAACTTCCGGCAACGAAAACTCGCAGAAAAGAATCCGCTGTTGCGGCTGCATCCGGACAGTAAAGCCTCGGACACCTTTGCCGTACTCTTCGAGTCGGCCCTTGACCGTGCATTCCGCGGATTGGGCGGCTGGAAACGGGACGGGGATTTACGGATACTGCTGGTGCCTCTGGCCGAACATTGTTTCAAGGCAGGCATTCCCGAAGAGGAAGTAGTCCGCCAGACATTGATGCACTATTACCGGGAAACGGATGAATTCATTGTCCGTCAAACGATTCATAACCTATATCAAGAGCTTAAAGGCTTCGGGAAAAAGAGCAGTCTGACGCAAGAGCAGGAGAGCGTTTTCCGGCTGGAAGAGTTTATGGGCCGCCGGTATGAGTTTCGCTACAACACCGTTCTGGATGATTTGGAATACCGTCAGCGCGACTCCGTCCATTTCTATTTCAAGCCTGCTGACCAGCGTGCCCGCAGTACGGTCTCCATGAATGCCCTGAAGGAGGGTATCCGCGTATGGGACCGCGATATCAACCGTTTCCTAACTTCAGACTATGTGCCACTCTATAATCCCGTCGAAGAATACCTTTACGACACCGGCCGCTGGGACGGGAAAGACCGCATCCGGGCATTGGCCGACCTCGTTCCGTGCCACAATCCTCATTGGCAGGAGCTGTTCTACCGCTGGTTCCTGGGCATGGTGGCACACTGGCGTGGAATGGACCGGCAACACGGAAACAATACTTCTCCTCTGCTTGTCGGTTCTCAAGGGTTCCGGAAATCCACCTTTTGCCGCATTTTGCTGCCACCGGAGCTGCGTTTCGGCTATACGGACAGCATCGACTTCAAGAGCAGGCAGGAAGCGGAACGCAGCCTGGGACGCTTTCTGCTCGTCAACATCGACGAGTTCGACCAAATCAACATCAACCAGCAGGGCTTCCTGAAGCATCTGCTGCAGAAACCGGTTGCCAACCTGCGCAAACCCTACGGCAGCACCATCCGTGAGATGCGGCGGTATGCCTCCTTCATCGGCACCAGCAACCAGAAGGACTTGTTGTCCGACCCCAGTGGCAGCCGCCGTTTCATCTGCATTGAGGTCACCGGTCCCATCGATACGAATGTCAGCATCAACTACCGCCAGCTCTATGCGCAGGCTCTGAATGCCGTAGCCAAAGGTGAGCGTTACTGGCTGGATGATGCCGATGAAGCCATCTTGAAGCGGACGAACCGGGAATTTGAACAGCTCACCCCACTGGAACAACTCTTCCACAGCCATTTCCGTGCGGCAGAAGAGGATGAGGAGGGGCAATGGATGATGCCCATGCAGATTCTTTCCACTTTACAGACAAAGACGCGTGACCGTCTGGCAATCAACAAGGTGCCGTATTCGGGCGGACGCTCAAGAAGCTTGAAATACCGAACAAGAAGTCAAGGCAGGGGACACTGTATCATGTAATGCCGCTGGATTAAATGCTCTGCAGTAACCCCGCACAAGCATCTTCCAGAATGTCCAGCACATACTCAAAACCTTCGGAACCGCCGTAATAGGGGTCCGGTACATGGTCGGCATGGGTAAACTTTGTACAGTATTCCGTCATGCGGTGTATCTTGCTCCATTCGGCGGTTGAAGGGGCACGATCTTTCAGGTCGTCGATGTTGCGGTCGTCCATACCGATAATCAGGTCGAAGTTGTAAAAATCCTCGGTACGTACGGGTCGCGAAAGATGCGTCAGATTGTATCCACGGCGGGCAGCATGGGCACGCATCCGGCTGTCCGGCAGTTCGCCCTGGTGATAGGACAGAATGCCTGCAGAATCGATTAAAAACTCATCCGCACGTCCGGCTTCTTCTATCAGATGTTTCATGACTCCCTCTGCCGAGGAGGAACGGCAAATGTTGCCGAGGCAAACGAAAAGTATCTTCTTCATATTTCTTTAGTTACGAGTTATTTACATCGGGTCTACATCATAATACACTATCAACGACTTGAAGCGGTCTTCCGCCACCATCTCCTTTTGCACCTGGACGAGCAGCTCGCGGGCACGTGCCATTGGGGCATTGGTTTCTATCTTCAAGACAATCTTTCGGATGAACAGGGTCTGTACGCGTGCTACGGGCGGCTTGTCCGGTCCCAGCACACGGTTGCCAAAGACGGTGCGGAGCTTGGCGGCCATAGTCTGTGCCATGAGGTCGAGCAGGGTCTCGTTCCGGTTCTTCAGGTAGACATACACCAGGCGGTAGTAGGGCGGGTAGTGGAACATCTGGCGTTCGGCAAGCTGCCCGCCTACCATGGCTTCGTAGTCGTTGGCAATGACTTGCGGGATGATGGGATGGTCGATGCTTTTGGTTTGTAGCACCACCCTGCCGCGCTTGTTCTTCCGTCCGGCGCGTCCGGCAACCTGCGCCATCAGCTGGAAGGCGCGCTCGTAGGCGCGGAAGTCGGGATAGTTCAGCATGGTGTCGGCATTGAGTATGCCCACAATGCTGACGTGGTCGAAGTCCAGACCCTTGGACACCATTTGCGTGCCTATCAGGATGTCCGTCTTGCCTTGCTGGAAATCGGAGATGATGCGCTCGTAGGCGGTACGGGTGCGGGTGGTGTCCAAGTCCATACGGGCTACGCGGGCGTCGGGGAAGAGGGCTTTGATGTCATCTTCTATTTTTTCCGTGCCGAAGCCGCGGTTGCGCAGGTCAGTGCCCTCGCAGGCGGGGCAGATGCGGGGCAGTTGGTAGGTGTAGCCACAGTAGTGGCAGGTCAGTTGGTTCAGCCCCTTATGGTAGGTGAGGCTGACGTCGCAGTTCTTGCATTTGGGTACCCAGCCGCAGGTGTTGCACTCTATCATGGGGGCGAAACCGCGGCGGTTCTGAAAGAGGATGACCTGTTCTTTTTGTTCCAGCGCCTCGCGGATATATTGTAGGAGCAGTGGGGAGAACGGACCGTTCATCATCTTCTTGCGGTGCAATTCCTTGATGTCTACGGGGATAATCTCCGGCAGTTGTATCTCTTTATAGCGTTCTTTCAGTTCCACAAGGCCATACTTACCGGATGTGGCATTGTGCCAGGTCTCTACGGAAGGGGTTGCCGTGCCCAACAGAGTTTTGGCACCATACATGGAGGCGAGTACAATGGCGGCATTGCGGGCATGGTAGCGGGGGGCAGGGTCCTGCTGCTTGTAGGTGTTCTCGTGCTCCTCGTCCACAATCACGAGGCCGAGGTTGCGGAAAGGAAGAAAGACGGAGGAGCGGACACCGAGGATAATGTCATAGTCTGCTTCCGACAGCTGCTTCTGCCAGATTTCCACCCGTTCCGCATCGGGGAATTTGGAGTGGTAGATGCCCAGACGGGAACCGAAAACACGTTGCAGGCGCTCTGTGATTTGTGCAGTGAGAGCTATTTCGGGCAGGAGATAGAGCACTTGCTTTCCTTGCCGGATGGTTTCTTCTATCAGATGAATATAGACTTCTGTCTTGCCGCTTGCCGTGATGCCGTGCAGCAGGCAGACGTTCTTGCTTTGGAAATTCTCCAAGATGGCGTGATAGGCGCGTTGCTGGTGTTCGTTCAGCGGATTGACGGGGACGACTTCTTTGAGAAGCGCTTTATCTATGCGGCCTATTTCCTGCTGATAAACTTCGAATACACCACGGTCTATAAGACCGTTGAATACGGCAGGGGTGGCGGAGGTGCGTTGCAGCAGTTCGGCTTTGGAGACTTCTTTTATATCTCGTCCGCTGAGGTAGCCGGAGAGTTCCAGATATTTCATCAGCAGGTCCAGTTGCTTGGGGGCACGGCGCTGCAACTCGTCGAAGAAGATGTGCAGGCGGTGTTCGTTGCGGGCGGCGGCGGTGAGGCGTACACGGGTTTCGGTCTTAGGCTTGTAGGTGCGGCGCAATTCTTCCTTTACGAAGATGGCCTCTTTGTCGAGCAGTGACTTGATGACAGAAAGTATGTTCTTGATGCCGGTCTCCTTCTCCAGTTTCGTCACGCATTGCTCCGGGTCGGCAGAGAGCATATCCAGTATCTTCTGTTCCTTCTCCGGCAGGCAGACATCGGATTCGAAATCGGGGTTGTACTCTACGATTGTTTCGCTTTCCAGCTTCAAGCCAGAGGGTAAGGCAGCTTTGTAGACGTCTCCTTGCGTGCAGAGATAGTAATCGGAGAGCCATTCCCAGAACTTGAACTGCCGCGGAAGCAGTATCGGGCAGGCATCCAGCAAAGCAGACACTTCCTTTACTTCGTATCCGGTGGGGGCACAATAGTGCACGTTACGCACGATGGCCGTATAGTATTTCTTCCGCCCGAATGGTACTACCACCCGGCAACCGGTTTGCACTTCATCCGCCCACTCGTCGGGCAGGGAGTAGGTGAAGCAGCTGTGCAAGGGCAAAGGCAATATGACGTCGGCGAACTTTTTCATCGTGGGGACAAAGATAGTGGAAAGTGGAGGGAGAATGAAATGAACGGGGCATTTTTTATGCTGAGGAGAGGAGGAGGCTGTTGTGGATTTGGATGAAGATAAGGGAGAGGTATTGCAGATTTTATGGGTAGGATGGGTGTAGAAGTATGGGGAAACTGGCGTCAGTGTTTTATAAAATTTGTTCGATGTATTAAAATAAAAATGAGTGAGTTGCAGTAAAACCATGGCGTTTTGAGTAGGTGGAAGCAAAATTTGCTTCCACCTTTGGAGGGTGCTTCCACAGAGGGGCAAATGCCGATGGATAGAGAGATGCAGGAAGTGGGTGGAAGTGTGGAAGCAAAGTGAGGAGAAAAAAGTTTCTGGAGAAAAAAAGGAGGATGTTCCCATAGAACATCCTCCTTTTGATTTTATAATTGTCTATTCAGACAATTTTCTACTACTCAGATTATCTAGTAGCTTGTTTACGTGTGATAGTTACGTTGTATGCATACTCACTAGTACCCCAGTCGTGAACGAACTGCAGAACCACATTTACTGTATGAGTAAACTCAGTACCTGTCGGGAGTGCAATACAAGTCAGCTTACCAGTTGTAGGATCTACCTTGAAGTATTCATCTTTGTCTGTTCCGTTAGACATAATGTAGCGGAGACCAGTTTTAACAGACTTCTTGTACAAAGCAGCACGAGCAGTGACTTCTTCGGCATTGAATGTAGTTCCATTGAATTTAACAACTGTCTCACCTGCATAGTCTTTCAATATCAGATTCTTCCAGAAGTCTTCAGCCTTAGTCTTAGTGCCAGCTACAGAATTTTCAATCAATTGCTTCAAAGTAATTTCTGTATCCTTGGCCAAGTTCGGATCGTTGAATGCTTTCAGTGCAGCACCACCGGTGAAATCTGCTATCGGACGAGCTACAGTCCATAATTCTTCTGCATCAGGTTTACGGTTCTTGTCAGTAGCATCGTAACCATTTGCATCATAAATATCAACTTTCAGATTACCAACCTTCTTGATATCAATAGGAGCAGTGAATGCTATTCTCCATTCGCCATTTGATTCTTCAACAACTAATTGCTTCTTCTTCATCAAATCTTGTACAAATGCATTCTGCTTATCTTTATTCAATTCGAATACAGCTTTAGCATCAGCAGGAGTTACATCATACATGTGAGCGAAGTTTTCAGACTTAATACCGAAGTTGCCGTTAGCAGCATCACTCCAGTCACCAATGATTGTACGTGCTTCGTATGCTTTCTTGATAGAAACTGCAAATGTGCGATTTACAGAAACTTTATTCAGAGTCAACATGAAGTATTTTCTATCATATTCATTGCCAACTGCATAAGGAGCATTATCTTTCCAAGTACCATTCCAAACACTATTGGAGTTAGCTGTAGGTGATACATAAAGAGTCGTCTCTGCCAATTCTACCTTTGGCCCTACAACCAGGAATAAAGAGTCTTTGTCTGCATTATCACCACCGTTTCTGTAGTACAAGTAGATATCTTTTGCATTAACCTTCAAGTTGTCAGAATTCAAGGCAGAACCAACCGCGTCGTTCTTCATGTATGCCCGACCTTCTGTCTTAGAAAGCATCTTGTATTCTTTTGCTTTCGCATCATATACATAAAGTGGCAACAGATGATTTCTGTCTTCTACATTGTTACCGGCAACAATATCACGTCCACCGATTTCAGATTCAAACTTACGAACATTCAATGCAATAACAGTTGCCTTACTAGCATTGTAGCTCATTGACAGATTGCCTTCATTCGGAATCAATTCGATGGAATTATATGTATATGGATCTTCAGCCTTACGAATAGCTTGAATAGGGAATGTATTTTCAAATACATAGTCAGCAACACCTTCAACTTGTGACTTCACAGTCGTTGTAAGTTTTATTGCTGCATATTCGTTAATGGCAGATGCCTGATATTGTTCTTTTACAGAAAGGATACCATCGTTGATTTGGAAGATACCTTGTTTAGATTGTATTTCCTTGCCATTCAAAATGAATTTAGTGTTATTTGGCAATAACTCAAATTTCTGAGTATACTCAAGACCTATTTCAGACAATTCCGGGGTACCGGATACGTTAGACATATAAGCATTTATAGAGTCATTCAAATTATAAGATTCATTATAAGTAAATGAATTTTTCTCGGAATGCATATCATAAGCACCAGGTAAACCAAAAGGCCAGTTGCTGTCATTTCTATGAGAATGTGCTGCAAAAATCCAATTTGTATTAGCCCAACTTGATTTAACACTGAAATAATCAGAAGAAGAAGTGTATTGCTTATACATGGTAACATCCAAAGAAGACATATACATTTGTCCGTCTACAATGTTTTCCTTAGCAATCATCTTCACTGACAGAATACCATTATTCAATTCAGGAGTTCCTTGCACGCTCCAAACCGGAATATCAACAGCACGTGTTTTATAAGAATCTGAGAAGAAGTATTCAGCATCTGTTTGACTATATTGATTAGGCCAAACTTTAAATTCAGCGACACCAGGTATGGCGGCAAACAATTTGTTTTCTTTGGCTGCTTCATCATAAGAATAGAGTTGATAAGCATTAACATCTGCTTTTTCCCCAAGAGCGGTTACAACACCTACCAGACGGAAAGGTTCTTGAGTATTATCCTGATCGAGTCTTGAATCATTAATCCAGTTTTTGTAACTCTCATCCTCTCTGGTTGCCTTTCTGTATTCCCACTTACCAGGGTCATCAGTCTTTTCGAACCAATCATAAACATCTAATTTAGCCACCTCAGAGCCACCAACAGTTGAATTATCCGCATAGGGCTTTCTGAAAGCAATGCTCTGTAAACCGTTGAAAGCAGAACCTTCCATTAACAAAGTATATGACTGACCGCCAATAGTAACTTGCATGGTTCCATCTTTTTCATTGTAGATCATTGAAGGAACGTTAGCATTGTATTTGAATGAAGTCTTATACTCTCCAATGCAGATATAACCCTCTTCGTCTACCTTCACGTAGTTTCCGATAGCTTCTTCAACATTAGCTTCTGAGCCTGCAGCCTTGATTTTCTCACCTGCGTCATTCAATACATACTCATAGGTTGCACCTTCATCTACGCTAATCATCCAGTAGTTCTCGGCATCTACCTTGAACTTCGGAACAATTGTAGCCCCGGTTTCACCCTTCGGGCCTTGAATACCCTGAAGTCCTTGCTCACCTTTTTCGCCTTGAGCACCATTCTTGATAGTTAAAGTTTCGCCACCGGTAAAAGTCAGTAAATAACCACCCTCAACAGGAGCATAACTTTCGATGAATTTCTTGCCATTGATTGCAGCAAGGATGTCATCAATCTGTTTTTTGTTTGCATCGATCTGCTCCTGCAAGCCATCGATGTCATCATCATAGTCCTTACAAGAAACAAATGTACTTGTGGAGCCAGCCATTAAAGCTCCAAACAAGATTGCACTTAGAAACTTTTTGTTCATAATTGAAAACTTTAAATTTATAAATTTAAAAAAATAAAAAGTGAATAATCTCTCATTTTGAATCCCTTTCGCATACTTCTTTTGTTACTAAGTATTCCGTTACTTCGCAGGTAATGAAATCTTGTTAATTTCGTTAATAATCAGGGAATAAGGAGAAAATAGGTGGGGCTTGTCCAGAATAGTAAAAATCTGTTCGTTGGGATATT
>OJJK01000508.1_pt1 | contig 13963 bp, 10 predicted proteins | sample 1596271 | NCBI WGS metagenome assembly OJJK01 (sample SAMEA4350142, study PRJEB24818) | metagenome | biome: human; feature: gut; material: faeces | place: Denmark | collected 2013-09 | reverse complement strand
GGAGCTAAAACAAGTGTTGAAAATGTAGTTGAAAACGCAGCTAAAAGTAAAGTGGAAGCGGGTACAAACAAGCATGAGAGGAATCGGAGAAGATCTAGTGATTTCGACGAAGAAGACTGGCAGGAAAAAGGAAAAGTAATCGACGAGGTGAAAATTTGTTCTTATGAGAACAATTACAAAGAGGTTTATTTTGCCAAACAAACAGACACCTCCATATCAACGGTCAGACGTATATTCTCGTTCAGAACGCAGCGTCGATTTTCAAACTGGTCAAGTGTCTTTCCAATGAGTGTGTCAACGCCAACCATTTGGTCGTCCTCTTGGGAACGATGCTGCTTTATCTGGTCGGAAACGCCGCAAAGGTACATTTCTATCTCGAAGGGAATAGAAAGTTTTTTATCGAAATTAAGTTCAAAAAGGATGTGACGGTATTTAAAAAGGGAGAGAAGGAACCCGTGGGCGACAATGAACGCAGAAATATTGATGATGAGTTCAAATAAGATAAGTACTGTGAGAACTTGGTATAATCTTCTGCCGGGAAAACGCTTGTTGGTGCCGGTGATTATTTTCCGTTTATTATTGCTGCAAATGTAGTCATATAATTGTGAATTTGAAATAAAAATGCTCTGAATCTGAAAATAAATCCCTCATATACTGTGCTTTTTCCGTATTGGCAGGGAAACGGATGATGAGTTTTTCAATAGGAAAGAAGATTCCCTTTTGCGAGATTGTTTCTACCGGTTTGCTCGTTCGCAAATCCGTACATTGTGAAATGAAGATATTCCCGGCCCGGAGATGAACAGCCGTTCTATCCGGGTTGGGAATATTGTTTTTGGTTAAAAATGAGAATCTGTCCGGTGATTTATTGTGAATGAATGTTTACCCGGGATTACCAAGTTCTCACAGTACTTATTTGTTTGTAGAGGAATATCGAGTGAAGTCTTGCTGAATTGGGAGGAAGGGGGACGGTGATGCGTTTCGCATACATTCAAAACATCATTATATGAAAGTACGACCCGGATTACGACAAATGCTACTGCTTGCAGGTCTTCTGCCAGGCGTGTTGCGGACAGACTGCTGTGCCCGGATGCAGCAAGTTTCTTCTTCTTCTTTTTCTTCATTGTCAGGACATCTCTCTGAAAGCGGTGGATACTATATGCTTCTGCTTGTCTTGTTCGCGTTAATGACGGTCATGTACGTGATATGGTTGCGCAGGACGCTTGCCGAGCGCAGCAAACGGCTGGATATTATGCGTTATTACAGCAGTCTGGTGGAGAATATGCCTATCATGTACGCCCGTGAGCGGCTGGTGTACGACGCGGACGGCAGGATTGTCGATTTCGTCTATGAGGAGGTCAATCCCACTTTCGAGAGGTATATTCTGCCCCGGGACAAAATATTGGGTAAGAAATACAGCGAACTGAATCAGACGTATACACCCGAATTGCTTGCCCGCTACAATGCGCTGAACGATGCGCGGGAGCTGACTTTTCAGTATTACCACCGAAAGACGAAATCTTATTTCACCGTCATCGCCACGCGTTCGAAAACGGAAGGGTGTGTTGACGTGTTCTGTGTAGATAACACGGAGCTGTCGTTGACGCAGCGGATGTTGAAGTCCACCAATCACAAGTTGTCCGCTGCCCTGGACGCGGCGGATATGACGCCGTGGAAGTGGGATTTGAAAACGGGAATGTTCATTTGCGACGTCGACCGGCATCTTTATATCATGAAGGAGGAGGCGGTGCCCGAAGGCGGACAACTGCTGATTCCCGCATCTGCCTATTTCGGGAGAATCTACGGGCCGGACCGCCAACGTGTGCAGGCTGCCTGCGAGAATCTGATTAGCGGCAAGGCGGACAAAGTGAAGGAGGAATACCGGATTGCCCACGTGCAGGGAGATACGGCCGCATACGAGTGGGTGGAAGTGCGTGCGGCGGTGGACGAGCGCGACGAGGCGGGCAAAGCCGTCAGCCTTGTCGGTTCTTCGATGACTGTCACCCAACGCAAGAAAATGGAAGAAGACCTGATTCATGCTAAACAGAGGGCCGAGGAGGCCAATCGGCTGAAGTCCGCTTTCCTCGCTAATATCAGTCATGAAATCCGTACCCCGCTGAATGCGATTGTCGGCTTCTCCGGCCTGCTGGTGGAGGCGGACGGTGCAACGCGCGAGGAAAGGCGGGAGTATAAATCAATCATAGAGAACAATAACTGCCTGCTGCTGCAACTTATCAGCGATGTGCTCGACCTGTCCAAGATAGAAGCGGGGACTTTGGAATTTGTTTACACAGATGTCGATGTACACGAATTGTTCCTTAGCCTTGAAGATACGTTCCGTTGGAAAAAAAAGGACGACGGTGTACTTATCCGCTATCACTGCCAAATGCCGGAATGCCGTATGCAGACGGACAGGAGCCGGCTCTCCCAGGTAGTCATTAATCTGCTGAACAATTCGGTAAAGTTTACATCGTCCGGCAGTATCGAATTTGGGTATTATCCGCAGACGGACGGATTTCTGTATTTTTATGTCACGGATACCGGCTGCGGAATCCCGGAGTCCCGGCTCGAAGATGTCTTCGGGCGTTTCGTCAAGCTCAACAGCTTCGTGCAGGGCACGGGACTGGGGTTGTCCATTTGCCGGACAATTGTCGAAAAAATGGGCGGTAAGATAGGTGTTGACTCCCGCGTGGGAGAGGGCAGCACTTTCTGGTTCACGTTGCCTTATGTGTCCCGAATATGAGTATATCAATCTCGATGTGGGTTCGTCCGGTACCGGAGAGCTTTCTAAGGCTCTCCCAAAAATCGAAAGAACAGCCCGACTTGTGCAGGAGTCAACAGGATTGCTTTTCCGGTATATCCCGAACGGGCGAGTGCCGCTTGCAGTTCCGTGTTTTTGGCAATCCAGCTGCGGAGCGTCCGGCGGGCAGAGGCAGGCTGGATGTGGGGCAGGTAGAGGGCGGCCAGTTGACTTTTACTGTATGCTTGTATGCGGGCGGAGGTTGTTTTCTCTTCCGGAATTGAAGTTTCTGTGGTAGTTGTTTTCATTGTTACTGCTTTTTTATTGGATTGTTCGTTTCGGTTATAAAGGTACGTGATTTTTTGTTGTCTGGTACTTCTTTGTACAGAAGTACTTACAGGCAGCATTTGTGCGAAACGGTTTGAACTTGCTCTCTCCCGTCACGACTTGTCACATCGTGTCTCCCGACTTTCTTTGGCCCGTTTACTTTTGTCGGCGTAATCGGTTACAGAGACAATTGATCCATTAATCATTAAAAAGAAAGGAAAACAGTAGTATGCCATTAATTTACAAACCTTACCAGGCAACGCTTGCCAACAAAGAAGGACAGAAACTCTTTTATCCCCGCCTGGTGAAAATCGGGAGAACGGTCAACACGCAGAAAATGGCGGAATTGATTGCCGAAAAGGCTTCGTTGACGGCGGGCGACGTGCACAACGTGATTCGGAATCTGATGTCCGTGATGCGCGAACAGTTGCTCAATAGCCGCACAGTGCGTCTCGAAGGATTGGGAACATTCACTATGGTTGCCAAAGCCTGCGGAAAAGGCGTGGAACAGGAAAGCAAAGTCAGCAGCTCGCAAATCGTTTCGCTGCGCTGTCAGTTCACGCCGGAGTACACCCGGTCTGCCGGAAACACGACCCGCGCACTGACTGCCGGAGTGGAATTTGTACACGTCAAAGACGTAGCAGCCGGTCTGATTGCCGACGGTGATACGGAAAATCCGGGCGGCGATGACAAACCCGGTGGCGGAAACACACCCGGTGGCGGTGGCGTAACGCCGGACCCGTCTGTCTAAACGAATTATTAACCTTAAAAAAAGAAAAAGATGAAACTATTTCTTGAAAAACTGCTTGATATTCTCGAAGCGCTTCTGCGCTTCCGTCGCCGGAGAAACGGAAAGACGGAGAAGGACTAGCAGCCGGCAGGAAAAAAGAGAGACCGGCAGGAAAAAAGAAAGAAAAGTATGACGTAAAACGAAAACGTGCCACCCGCACGTAGTTCCACCAAGCGAAAGCGGGCAGGTGGAACGGACAAAAAAAGAGGGTGACTAAAAGTCAAGAGTATCTGAAAACTTCCGACTGTTTAGTCACCCTCTGCCTGTTTTTGGGTTTATCTCTCATTGTGCATCTATGGTTCCCCAACCTAAAAATGACTTAGTAATTCTGCACTTTGAATAAACCCTCTTTTGTGTGTTTTTATATATTTCATCGTAACATCTCTGTCTGAGACTTCTGTAACATTTCCGTCTGACTTTTACGGCATTTCCGTTTCCACTTGGAATTTCCGGCTTACTTTCATCAGGTTGATTGTATAAGTCACCACGTTCTGTGCCTCCTGAACCATTGTCAGATAAACCATGCTGACCCGGATACTGCCCGCCTGACTTTGGATGCGCTGCAACTCCTTGCGTTTCAGCAACGAAAGCTGTCCGTTGAGGTCGTTGGCACGGCGGACTTCTTCTTCCATATCGTTGTACTCATTATTCTCCATTTTCTTGCGGCATTGCTGAATCAGGTAAGTAATGTCCTCGGACACATCGCTGAATTCTCCTTTTTGGATAGCGTCCAGCGGGTTGAAGTTATTGTCGATATGCTCCAGACAGGGTTCGCAAAGGCGGGAAATGCTATACACCAGTTCGCTGGCAAAGTCGTTGCCCTGATAGTAGTACAGCCCTTTTTCGAGCACGGTGTTATTGTCGAGGCGGCACATGGCTACCGTTCCCGTGCGCTTCATCTGCTTGACAAGTTGTTTCTCGAACTTTGTGGAACCCATGGCACGGCGCAGTCCCCGCAAGTTTTCGTGGATAAACGAGGTGACGGTCAACTCGAAGTTCGTCTCTGCGTATTCGAGAACTTTGCAAAGCTCTTCGCGGGTATGTTTGCGCATCAGTTGCAGCGCTTCTTCGCTGTCCGATGTTTGCATCAGTTGTTTGAGAGTTTCGTTGCCTTGTTCTTTTGCTTTGCGTTTCTTATACATCACCTGGCTGCGTATCAGGATGAATGCTGCCAGAGCGATGAGGGCAATGATTGAAATATTTCCACCGAAATACAGCACGAGGGCGACGAAGAAACAGATCGTGAAGGCAGCTCCGGCAGTGATAAACCAACCGCCGATGACGCTCAGTACGCCTGTGATACGGTAAACGGCTGAGTCACGTCCCCAGGCACGGTCGGCGAGCGAAGTACCCATGGCTACCATGAAAGTGACGTAAGTGGTGGACAGCGGGAGTTTCAGCGAAGTTCCCAGTGCGATGAGCAGGCCGGCAAGGACAAGGTTCACGGAGGCGCGGACGAGGTCGAAAGCACCTCCGTCGGCGATGATCGCTTCGTCTTTTCGGAAGCGGGTGTCCAGCCATTTCTTGGTGCTGTCCGGGGTGATGCGTGAGATGCCGTTGGCGAGTGTCATGCTGAAACGGACGATTGTACGGGCTATCGGGGTGCTTCCGAAGGTTTCTTCGCCTTCGTCCTGACGGGAGAGGTCGACGGAAGTTTTGATTACCGCGTGTGCCTTCTTGGAGGTGCAAAGGGCGTAGACCATGATAGCGCCGGCGCCGATGAGGAAGTACCACGGAGTTTTGGCGGGGCCGAGCAGTGAGGTCATCAGAAATCCGTCCGGATTGCCGTTGCCGTTGGCCGTGAAATCCATGAAGGACGAGAAGCCTGCGAGGGGAACGCCGATGAAGTTCACAAGGTCATTGCCGGCAAAGGCGAGGGCGAGGGCGAAAGTACCCATGAGTACTACTACTTTGAAGACATTGATTTTCAGCCAGTGAAGGATTTGCATTAGTATGGTGAAGAATACGAAGAATACACTGATAAGCATCCAAGTGTTGTCCTGTATCCATTGCTTGTTTTCGGGGGTCATGAAGGAACTGTCTTTCAGTCCTTTGATGAGCATGAAATAGATTATGGAGGTGGCGGCCACGCCTCCGAACAGTGCAATGCTGTATTTCATCTTTTTCGTGTAGTTGAACGTGAAGATGACACGGGCCAGCCATTGGACGAGCATGCCGAAAAAGAAGGCGATTGCCACGGATACGAATATCGCCATGATGACGGAAAGGGCTTTGTCGGTGTTTATCAGGTCGCCCAACCCGAGGGTGTCGCTGTTACGGACTTTGATGAGGGAGAGGGCGAAGGTTCCTCCCAGCAGCTCGAAGACGAGGGATACGGTGGTGGAGGTAGGCATTCCCATTGAATTGAATACGTCCAGCAGGACAACGTCGGTGAGCATGACGGCAAGCAGGATACACATGATTTCTGCAAAGTAGAAGTGCTCGGGTTGGTAGATGCCGTGCCGGGCAATGTCCATCATGCCGTTAGAGAGCGATGCTCCGATGAATATGCCGATGCCTGCAATAAACAGGATGGTCTTGAAGGAGGCCGCCTTGGCACCTACCGCCGAATTGAGGAAGTTAACCGCATCGTTACTCACACCGACGATCAGGTCGAATATGGCTAGTACGAAGAGGAAAATGATAATGCATAAATAAATTGTCTCCATAAATGTGTGTATGTTATTTCCGCCTGCAAAGGACGGAGTTTGAGGTTGCAGGGGGATGTCATACTTGTTACATTTGTGTTACAACTTTCTTTCTTTTGTCTTGAAACAAAAGAAAGAGACAGAGAAACAAACAAAAAATTTGGTTATAAGGTGAATTAGTGAAATAATGACTTGACAGTTTATAGTCGGTGGTATCTCCATTCCCCTCCTTCGGGAAGGAGGGGAATGGAGATACCACCGACTGGCTAAATTACCACCAAACTTGAAGAAAAATCCGCTCCGTTACGGAAGCTCGCTTGACGGACAAAAAAGTAGTCCGGGGAAACCATGCGGGTGGGTGCGGCATGGGGTGTTATATGTGTTATAGTTATATAGGGTTATATAGAGTTATATAGGGTTATGTGGGATTATGTGGGATTATGTGGGAGCAGGCTGTTTTTTAGTTGCTCGTAAAAATTATATTGTGCGCGGACGCTTGGGGTACCGGGCGTTCTTTTCTTGAATACGTTTTGCAGTTGGGCGTCTACCCAGCAGGCTTTTTGGTTGTCGGCCAGTTGGATGTTCAGCATTTCTATCAGGCTGGCACGCAGGTCGGGGTCGAGTATCGGGGTGACCGCTTCGATACGCCGGTAGAGGTTGCGGCGCATCCAGTCGGGGGAACCCATGAATACTTTCGGGTGGTGGTTGTTGCCGAAGTACCAGATGCGGGCGTGTTCCAGAAAACTGTCGACAATACGGGTGACACGGATGTTACGACTGTATGACTGCCCGGGGATGAGACAGCAGATGCCACGGACGATGAGGTCGATCTGAACGCCGTGTTCGGAGGCGTTATAGAGGCGGTTAATCATTGCAGGGTCTTGGAGGGCGTTCATCTTGAGGATGATACGTCCACCCTTGCCTTGGTCGGCAAGTTCTATTTCACGGTCGATGAGGCGGTTCAGTTCGGGGATGAGGTTGAAACGGGCGACAAGGAGAGTCGTGAATTTGGGGTCTTCTTTACCTTGCAGGGTGCGGAAGAGGTTGTATAGGTCGTTCACGATTTCCTTGCGGCAGGTGAACAGGCCGCAGTCGGCGTAGAGGGTGGCAGTCTTCTCGTTGAAATTGCCGGTGCTGATATAAGCGTAGCTGGGGAGCTTCTCGCCGTTCTGTCCGCGACGGCGGACGAGGGCTACCTTGGCATGCACTTTCAGTCCCGGGATACTATATATTATCTTTATGCCGGCGGCTTGCATCATTTCGGCGGTGGCAAGGTTGTTCTCTTCATCGAAGCGGGCTTTCAGCTCAACGAATACGGTTACTTTCTTGCCGTTTTGGGCGGCGGCTATCAGGGTGTTGATAACGGCGGAGTTTTCTGCCACACGGTATTGTGTGACCATGATTTCCCGCGTTTCCGGGTTATGAACGGCTTCATAAAGGAAATGGATGAAGTGTTCGAAGGAATGATACGGATAATATAAGAGCAGGTCCTTCCGGGCGACGTAGTTGAAAATGGATTCTTTCTCGTCGAGGACGGTTAGCTTCATCGGCTTTGGCTTCTCAAGGCTGTGGAGCGACTTGTTCGGGTTGGGGAGGTGACGCAGGTCTTCCAGATTCAGATGCTTGTCGCCGGGGACAAGCTCGTCACGCTGGATGCGGAAGGCGTCCACCAGAAAATCGAGGAAGTCTTGCGGCATGGCACGGTCGTAGACGAAGCGGCAGACGTCGCCGATCTTGCGTTTCTTTACTTTTTTCTTCAGTTGGGCTACAAGGTCGGCGCTGCTGGCGGTGTCGTCAATCAGGATGTCAGCGTCGCGGGAGATCTTGATGCAGTAGCTGGAGTCGACGTCGTAGCCGGGGAAGATCAGGTTTAAGTTCGCCTTGATGATGTCTTCGGTGAACATCAGATAATGGTCTTTCTCATGTGCGGGAAGTTCGATGAAACGGGGCACTTTGGCATAAGGCTGTTTCATGACGAAGTAATACGGCTGCTGCCGTTGCTCTGTCTCATTCTCTTTTTTCGGATAAACTCGTATGGCCAGATAGAGGCGGTTGTCCCGGAGGAAAGAGACGATTTTGTCCTTCGATACCGGTACGGGTTGCAGGTAAGGGAAGATTTCTTCCCGGAAAAAATCTTTGATAAATTGTTGGTGGAACGGCTCCACGTGTCTGTCCTGATAGAAAATGATATGGTTTCTACGTAGGGCGGGGAGTATTTTCTGTTCGTAGATGTGCACACGGTCGTCCAGCTGCCGGGTGACTTCCCGGTTGATTTCCTCTACCAGTTCACGGGCAGATTGTACGGTTTCTTCATCGCTTTCCGTTGCTCCGGAAGCCACTGCTTTATGGTCGGCCACCCGGATTTTGTAAAACTCCTCCAGATTGGAAGAGTAGATTGAGATGAAGTTAATCCGCTCGTAGAGCGGCAAATGTTCATCCGTTGCCTCCAACAATACGCGGTAATTGAATGAGAGCCAACTGATATCTCGCTTGAAATAATTATATTTGCTTTCCATGTACTTTAAGATTTTTCCAAATATAGTATCTTTGCGGGATTAAACAAAGAAAATTATGACAAGAATAGGATTATTATCAGATACTCACGCTTACTGGGACGAGAAATACCTGGAATATTTTGAACCGTGCGATGAAATCTGGCACGCGGGCGATATCGGTTCGTTGGAAGTAGCGGAAAAATTGGCGGCTTTCCGGCCGTTACGGGCAGTCTACGGGAATATTGATGGGCAGGAAATCCGGAAGTTGTTTCCGCAGGTGAACCGTTTTACGGTGGACGGTGCGGAAGTACTCATAAAACACATCGGAGGCTATCCGGGAAAGTACGATCCTTCCATTGTCGGAAGCCTGATGACGCGGCCGCCGAAACTCTTTATCAGCGGGCACTCTCATATATTAAAGGTGAAATATGACAAAACGTTGGATATGCTGCACATCAACCCGGGAGCGGCGGGAATGTCCGGATTTCATAAAGTACGTACATTGGTGCCATTGACGAAGGAGCGTTCAAGGATTTGGAAGTTATCGAGCTGGCGGATAAATAACTTCGCATTATTTTTGTCATTTCGGATTTCTTTCCGACCTTTGCAGCCAGTGAATGAATAACAAAGACGAACATGAAAGGAATTATTCTGGCCGGTGGAAGTGCTACCCGCCTCTATCCGCTATCTAAGGCGATTTCTAAACAGATTATGCCTGTGTACGACAAGCCGATGATTTATTATCCGTTGTCTACACTGATGTTGGCGGGAATACGCGAAGTATTGGTTATCTCTACTCCACGTGACTTGCCGATGTTCCGCGATCTGCTGGGAACAGGTGAAGAACTGGGAATGTCCTTCTCTTATCAGGTGCAGGAGCAACCTAACGGTCTGGCACAGGCTTTCGTATTGGGAGCCGATTTCCTGAACGGTGAACCGGGATGTCTGATTTTGGGCGATAATATGTTCTACGGCCAGGGATTTTCCGCCATGCTCCGCCGTGCTGCCAGTGTGGAGAAAGGAGCTTGCATATTCGGTTATTACGTGAAAGATCCCCGCGCTTACGGTGTGGTGGAATTTGACGAGACGGGCAAAGTCGTTTCCCTGGAAGAGAAACCTGCCGTTCCGAAAAGCAATTATGCCGTTCCCGGATTGTATTTCTATGACGCTACTGTGACGGAAAAGGCTGCCGCCCTCCGTCCTTCCGCCCGTGGAGAATATGAAATAACGGACTTAAATCGCCTCTATCTGGAAGAAGACACGCTGAAAGTGGAACTTTTCGGACGTGGATTTGCATGGCTCGATACCGGTAACTGTGACAGTTTGCTGGAAGCCTCCAACTTTGTTGCCACCATTCAGAACCGTCAAGGTTTTTATGTCAGTTGCATCGAAGAAATCGCATGGCGTCAGGGCTGGATTCCGACGGAACAGCTGCTTCTGCTCGGCCGGCAACTCGAAAAGACGGAATACGGCAAATACCTTATTGAACTGGCAAAACAATCCTAAAATCAACATAATAAGAAATATATGAAAACTTATCTGGTGACCGGTGCCGCAGGATTTATCGGCGCAAACTACATTAAGTATATTCTGGCAAAACATAGCGACGTGAAGGTCGTGATTCTGGATGCTTTGACGTATGCAGGAAACTTGGGAACCATTGCCAAGGATATCGACAATGAACGCTGCTTTTTTATCAAGGGAGATATTTGCAGCCGCGAAGTAGTAGACGGTCTGTTTGCTGAGTATCGCTTCGATTACGTGGTGAATTTCGCTGCCGAAAGCCATGTGGACCGTAGCATTGAAAACCCGCAGTTGTTCTTGATTACTAATATTCTCGGCACGCAGAACTTGTTGGACTGTGCACGCCGCGCGTGGGTAATGGGCAAGGACGAACAGGGCTACCCGACTTGGAGGAAAGGTGTGCGTTATCATCAGGTTTCTACCGACGAAGTGTATGGCTCTCTGGGTGCTGAAGGGTTTTTCACGGAGGCTACGCCGCTTTGTCCGCATAGCCCGTACAGCGCTTCCAAGACTAGCGCGGATATGGTCGTTATGGCCTATCACGACACTTATAAAATGCCGGTTACGATTACCCGTTGCTCAAATAACTACGGCCCGTATCATTTCCCGGAAAAACTGATTCCATTGATTATCAAGAATATCCTTGAAGGTAAACATCTGCCTGTCTACGGCGACGGAAGTAACGTGCGTGACTGGTTGTATGTGGAAGATCATTGCAAGGCGATTGACCTCGTTGTGCGCGAAGGCAAAGAGGGAGAGGTCTACAACGTAGGTGGACACAACGAAAAGACAAACCTCGAAATTGTGAAACTGACTATCTCGACTATTCACCGCTTGATGACGGAACATCCCGAATATCGCCAAATGCTTAAAAAGAAAGTGAAAGGTGAAAACGGAGAAATCTCAATCGACTGGATTAACGAGGATTTGATTACTTTTGTCAAAGACCGTCTCGGACACGACCAGCGTTACGCAATCGACCCGACCAAAATTACCAATGCCTTAGGTTGGTATCCCGAAACGAAATTCGAAGTCGGCATTGTGAAGACTATCGAATGGTACTTGAATAACCAGCCGTGGGTGGAAGAAGTAACTAGCGGAGATTATCAAGGCTATTACGAAAAAATGTACGGGAAATAGGAAGATAAGATAGTAGGAGAAAATAAGATAATAGAGGATTGATAATAGGAGATAGAAAAAGAACGTTAGAAAAAAGAAGGTTTTCCTTTAGATATAATTATAATGTGCATTTAACAAGTCGGTGGTAACTCCATTCCCCTCCTTCCGGGAAGGAGGGGTGGCTGAAAGCCGGGGTGGTAGGTGCGCCTATTTGTTTTAATAATAGACTCATGTACTCACCTACCACCTCCCCCTACGGGGACTCCTCCTTCCCGAAGGAGGAGAGTATTGGATACTATCGACTATGAACTGTTGAATTATTTTTCCCTAATTTATCTTGTCGTCAAATTTGACAAAGAACCCATAAGAAAACACTTGTGTCGCTAAATAATAAGTCACTAATAACGTATAATAAGTCACTAATAACGTATAATAAGTCACTAATAACGTGTAATAAGTCGTTAATAACGTATAACTGTTAATGTCTTGTCTTGTTAATAATGCTAACCCGGTAATTTTCACTTTCAACTTTCAACCTAATAATAGCCCTAACGACAAAAGGACTCCCATGAGCAGCATATTACGCGACGTTTCGCCTAATATGTTGTTTAGTTTTTTACCATTATATATACGTACCATTTTTTTCCATGTGAAGAAGTGGGGGATCAGATAAAGTTGCGGAAGCAGTCCCGCATAAAAATGTCCTTCACTCAAGAACCGGAGACAGAGCAAGGACGCTGTTATTCCCAGTGCCAGATAAAAATAGCGTCCGAACTTCTCACCGAAACGGACGATAATGGTTTGTTTTCCGCTTCGTGCATCCGCTTCGCGGTCGCGGTAATTATTGACAACAAGTAAAGTGTCAATGAGTAGTCCGCAAACGAGTGAGGCTACGGTAACATCCGGCGTCCATGTTAGCGCTTGCACATAGTAGGTTCCACCTACGGGGACAAAACCGAAAAAAATGATTACTAAAACATCTCCCCAACCGTTGTAGGATAGGGGATAAGGTCCGGTTGTATAGAGAAAAGCAAAAAGTACACAGAGAACGCCGACGATAATCAGCTCCCACCCCGCATAGAAAAGCAGCGTGCAACCGATGAGGCAGGCAAGGGCAACCGTGACGATGATTCCCGTTTTCATTGCCTGAAGAGAAATCCAACCTTGCGCACAGGCGCGTTCAGGCCCCAGGCGGTCTTCCCTGTCCGTCCCTTTGAGGAAGTCAAAAAGGTCATTGATAAAGTTGGCGGCAATCTGCATCAGGCTGGCGAACACGCAACAGATTAGTGCAGGTAACCATTCAAAATGCCCGTCCATGGCGGCAAGTGCAGTACCTATTAAAACGGGAGTAACTGCACCTGTCAGAGTCTTGGGGCGTGCCGCTAATATCCATGCTTGCAGTGAGTTACGCTTTATTTCTTTCATGCTTTAATATATTATAGAGAGTTTTGACGGACAAAGATAGATGATTTTTCGTATCTTTGCACCCCCGAAATACTTCAAAATACTTCAAATTAAGAGAAAATGAAGAAAATAATTTATTCCGTTATCTTGTTGACACTGCTTTCGCTGGCCTCTTGTAAGTCGAAGAAAAATATGGTGTCCACTTTGCCTTCGCCTGTTTTAAATACAGATTCCGTTCATGCGGATACCGCTTCCACTGTCCCGGCAGATGTTTTTGCGCCGGATCATGCCGGACTCAAAGAGCTGGATGTCTCGAAAGAAAAGAAAAGTGAACCGGCAAAGAAACAAACCATTGCCGGAACCGAATCTGCTGATCGTGTACTTCGTGAAGCCAAAATCACTTCATCAACCGAAAGTGTGTCATCCGCTTATGCAGGTGTCGACCGTGTCGTGAAATATGATTTCACTCACCGGGATGTTCCCGAAGCTTTTGAAGGTTTCCGCATTGCCTTCGTCTCCGATTTGCATTATAAAAGCCTGTTGAAAGAACAAGGACTGAACAACCTTGTCCGTCTGTTGATTGCCCAAAAGGCCGATGTCCTGCTAATGGGAGGTGACTATCAGGAAGGTTGCGAATATGTGGAACCTTTGTTCGCTGCCCTTTCCCGTGTGAAAACGCCCATGGGGACATACGGCGTAATGGGAAACAATGATTACGAACGCTGTCACGACGAAATTGTCCGTACAATGAAACATTATGGGATGAGGGTGTTGGAACATGAGGTAGATACTCTTCGGAAAGACGGCCAGCAGATCATTATCGCAGGCGTACGCAATCCTTTCGACTTGACACACAACGGCGTGTCGCCTACATTGGCACTCTCTCCCAAAGATTTTGTCATATTATTAGTACATACAC
>OJJK01000476.1_pt1 | contig 14512 bp, 7 predicted proteins | sample 1596271 | NCBI WGS metagenome assembly OJJK01 (sample SAMEA4350142, study PRJEB24818) | metagenome | biome: human; feature: gut; material: faeces | place: Denmark | collected 2013-09 | reverse complement strand
AAAAATATGGATAAAAAATTATATATATAATATATTAACTATATCGAGCCAAAAATTCCGTTTGCCTCTGCGCTTGCCTTTCGTTATCTTTGTAAATACGAAGATAGGATGCGGCTCGGCATAGTCAAAACGGAAATTACATTTCCGTTTGTCTCTGCACTCTCCTTTCGCTATCTTTGCAGTTTGAACAAAATGAATAAAAAGAGAACGATATGATAGAATATATTACGGGAGAGGTTACCGATTTAACTCCCGCCACGGCGGTTGTGGAGTGCATGGGAATAGGTTATTTGCTTAATATTTCGTTAAATACTTATTCTTGCCTTTCGAAAGGGCAAGCTACACGTCTGTATGTTTACGAAGCGATTCGGGAAGATGCCTATCAGCTTTATGGCTTTTATGACCGTCACGAACGTGAACTATTCATATTGTTGATTTCTGTTTCGGGAGTAGGGCCCAATACGGCCCGCATGATATTGTCTTCATTGAATCCTTCTGAATTGGAGCAGGCGATTGCGTCGGAGAATCTAAATTTATTGAAGTCGGTAAAAGGAATAGGCGCTAAAACTGCACAGCGTGTAATTGTTGACTTGAAAGATAAAATAAAACCTACCGACAATCCGTTAGTAATAAGTACGCCCGCAGCCTCGGAAGTTTACGAGGAAGCTGTGGCTGCGTTGGTGATGCTTGGATTTTCACAGCCCCAATCGCAAAAAACAGTTCAAAAGTTATTGCGTGATGCTCCTTCGATGAGAGTTGAAGAGGTAATTAAGCAGGCTCTGAAAATGCTCTGATACCGGCGTCGTCGCCTTTTGAGTAAAGGCGGGAATTTGTGTAGGAGTATCGAATGAGAAGACGGATAAGGATTGGAACAATAGTTGTGCTAGCAGTGAGCGGATTAGGAGCCTATTCCGCTTTTGCTGCTTTGCAGTCGGCCGATCCGCAAAGTTCATCGAGCAGTATATCGGCAACGCAAAGCAATAAAGAATCCGATTCCATACAAGTCCGTTATCCTGTCACTAAAACATCACCCGAATCGTATGATGAAATCGGGCAGTTAGCTCCGATGGATTTGAAAAATCCTTCTAATCTGAAAACAGAAGTAGAGTATGATGCCGAAACGAATTGTTATGTAATCCATACCCGAGTCGCCGGGGTTGATGTTTGCACTCCTTTCATGTTGTCGGCGGCCGAGTATAACGATTATACGTTGCGTAAATCCATGCAGCAGTATTATCGGGAACGGAATGCACAGAATTTTGCAGAGAACAGCAAATCGGAGTTTAATTTTTTGGATATGCAGTTCTCTCTCGGGCCATTGGAAAAAGTTTTTGGACCGGGTGGTGTACAATTGAAGACACAAGGTTCTATCGAGTTGAATATGGGATTGAAACATAATAAACTCGATAATCCCGCACTGCCGATGAGTTCCAGAAAGAAGACTTATTTCGACTTCGACGAGAAGATACAGGCTTCGGTAACGGCGAAAGTCGGTGACAAGATGTCGTTCAATATGAACTATAACACCGATGCGACTTTCGATTTCGACTCGAAAAATCTCAAATTACAATATCAGGGAAAAGAAGACGAGATTATTAAGAATATCGAAGCCGGTAATGTGAGTATGACCACAGGGTCGTCGTTGATACGTGGTAGTACGGCTTTATTCGGTGTAAAGACGACTATGCAGTTCGGTAAACTGACGGCTACCGCTCTTATTTCTCAACAACAGTCCGAATCGAAAACGGTCAATGCGAGTGGTGGGGCACAGACCACGCCGTTCGAAATCCGGGCAGACGCTTATGACGAAAACAGGCACTTTTTCTTAGCTCATTTTTTTAGGGACAATTACGATAAATTTGCTTCCAAATTACCTTATGTCTCATCGGGTGTGAGTATCAATCGAATAGAAGTTTGGATTACGAATAAACAAGGCAATTATGAAGAATCGAGGAATATTGTCGGTTTTATGGATTTGGCCGAAAATGTTCATATCGGTAACGACCATTGGATATCGGCTACCGCGCAGCAGAATCCGATGAATAACTCCAACTCGTTGTATGCCGAGATTAAAAACGGTTATCCCGATGCTCGTAATATCAATTTGGTGACACAGGCTTTGGAACCTCTTTCTGTTTATGGTATCGAGGGGGGGCAGGATTATGTGAAAATAGAGAGTGCCCGGAAACTTGCTTCTTCTGAATATACCTTGAATTCCCAATTGGGTTATATCTCTCTGAAAAGTAAGCTGAATGCCGATGAGATGATTGCTGTCGCTTATGAATATACTTATAACGGACAGGTTTATCAGGTTGGGGAATTTTCGGGAGATGTTACCGATACGGATCAATGTCTTTTTCTGAAAATGTTGAAGGGTTCTACCATATCGACCTCATTACCCATTTGGGATTTAATGATGAAAAATGTTTATTCGCTGGGGGCCTATCAGGTTCAGAAGGATAAATTCAGGCTGTACATTAAATATCAGAATGATTCTACGGGGGTAGCTGTAAATAATATACCGGAGGGGAATATATCCAATCAGACTTTGTTGCAAGTAATGAACCTCGACCGTTTGGATGCGAATGAGTCGGAATATTCCGATGGTATTTTTGACTACATAGAGGGGTATACGATTCAATCTTCGAACGGAAGAATTATATTTCCGGTCATAGAGCCGTTCGGTAGTCACTTGGCAGAAAAAATAGGAAATGCGGCGATAGCGGAAAAGTATGTTTATCAAGAGCTGTATGATTCGACATTGACTATCGCCCAGCAAGTATCGGAGAAGAATAAATTTATTATGACCGGAGAATATAAAGCATCTTCGGGCGCAGAGATAAGATTAAATGCGATGAATGTACCTCGGGGATCGGTGGTTGTTACCGCTGGAGGTATGACTTTGGTCGAAAATTCCGATTATATTGTGGATTATGCGATGGGTGTCGTGACGATATTGAACCAAAGTATAATCGAGGCGGGAACTCCGATTAGTGTATCGCTTGAAAATCAATCGATGTTCAATATGCAACGTAAGACAATGCTGGGACTCGATTTGAATTATGCGTTCTCCAAAGATTTTAATGTAGGAGCGACGATTATGCATTTGTCTGAAAAGTCCCTGACAGAAAAAGTAAATATGGGCGATGAGGTACTGAATAATACTTTGTGGGGAGTGAACTTGTCTTATAATACGAATTTTTTATGGTTGACCAATTTGTTGAATAAAATTCCGACTGTAAACGCAACAGCTCCTTCTACGTTGGCTCTCACGGCTGAATTTGCCCAATTGATACCGCATAAATCCAAAAACGGCAGCTCGCAGGGAACATCGTATATCGATGATTTCGAATCGACACAAACAGGGTTGGACTTGAAGTCTCCTTATTCGTGGACGTTGGCTTCCACTCCGTACGACCCTTCATCTGATGCTTTGTTTCCCGAAGCTCGCTATTCCAATGATATTCGTTATGGGCAAAATAGAGCATTGCTATCGTGGTATTATATAGATAGAATGTTTACTCAGAAAAACTCGACATTGATACCGGCTCACCTAAAAATGATTTGGACCAATTGTCTAATCCTTATGTACGTGAAGTGAGTGTACGGGAAATATTTCCCAATAAGGAAATCAATTATGGCGAATCGACGACCTTACAGACATTGAACCTTTCATTTTATCCACAGGAACGGGGGCCGTACAATCTCGATGCCGATAATATCGACTCACAAGGACTTTTGTTGAATCCGGAGAACCGTTGGGGCGGGATTATGCGAAAAATGGATTATACCGATTTCGAATCATCGAATATCGAATATATACAGTTCTGGCTCATGGATCCGTTTTTAGATGAGAATCAGACTAATCATAACGGGGGAGAATTGTATTTTAATTTGGGAGAAGTGTCGGAAGATATTCTTAAAGACGGTATGAAGTCTTTCGAGAACGGTTTGCCTGTCGACGGTGATACAACACAGATAGCGACTACGGTGTGGGGAAAGGTATCCAAACGTCAGTCGTTGACTTATGCATTCGATAATACCAGTGGTGCACGGGCTTTGCAAGACGTAGGTTTAGACGGTCTGTCGAATGACGAGGAATATGGGTTCCCATCATATAGAGATTATTTGAACAAGCTCGAAACTAAACTATCTCCGGCGGTAGTGGAGGCTATGCGACAAGATCAGTTTTCTCCGTTTAACGATCCGGCCGGGGATAATTACCATTTTTATCGTGGACACGATTATGACGATGCCCAAACTTCTATATTGGATCGATATAAACGATATAACGGAACAGAAAACAATTCTCGGTCTCCCGAGGAAATGAATGATTCGTATTATCAGTCTTCCAAAAGCGTTCCTGATGTGGAGGATATCAATCAGGATAATACGTTGAACGAATATGAAAGGTATTATCAGTACCGCATATCGTTATGCCCCGATAGCTTGGAGGTGGGAAAAAACTGTATTACCGATAAACGGGAGACAACCGTCCGGCTCCGCAATGGTGAAGAAGGAAAAGCTGTGTGGTATCAATTCAAAATCCCTTTGTCTCGTCCTCAAAAGAAAGTGGGATCTATTCAGGATTTTAAGACGATACGTTTTATCCGCATGTTTATGACTGGTTTTGAGTGTGAGACACATTTGCGTTTTGCCACGTTGGAATTGGTTCGGGGTGAATGGCGGACGTATAACTATGCTTTGAATTTGAAAGGAGATGCTCCGGCTCAGGGTAAGATGGATATATCGGTGGTAAATATTGAGGAGAATGCAGGACAGGTTCCTGTTAATTATGTTTTACCTCCGGGGGTAACCCGTATCATAGACCCGGGGCAATCGCAAATAACTCAGCTTAATGAACAAGCCATGTCTTTGAAAGTAACCGATTTGCAGTCGGGAGATGCTCGTGCGGTTTATAAGAACAGTGGTATGGATATGCGTACGTACAAGCGGTTACAGATGTTTGTACATGCAGAGAAGCTGATTGACGATAAAACTAATTTACGAGATGGCGATGTGTCTGTATTTTTACGATTAGGATCCGATAGCAAATCGAATTATTATGAGTATGAGGTTCCGTTGTCATTGACGGAGCCGGGTAATTATAGCACATATAATGCACAAGATCAGGAAGCGGTTTGGCCACAATCCAATATGTTTGATTTCCCTCTTTCTTTGTTTACCGATTTGAAGCTGGAACGGAATGCAAAGAAGCGTATGGATAATTCGACGGTGACGTTTCAAACTCGTTATTCTAGTTATGATCCCGATAAAAATCAAAATAAGGTGACTATCGTGGGGAATCCTTCTTTGAGCGATGTTCGTACGATGATGATCGGTGTGAGAAATAATTCGAATGCAGCTAAGGATATAGTCGTTTGGGTGAATGAAATGCGTTTGACCGATTTTGACCAATCGGGTGGTTGGGCTGCCAAAGCAAATGTAAATCTCGGTTTGTCGGATATTGCTACGCTGAATATCGCGGGGCATGTAGAAACTGTCGGTTTTGGGGGGATAGACCAAAGCCTTACGGAACGTCGATTAGACGATTACTATCAGTATAATATAGCTACGATGGTCGAGTTAGGGCGTTTTTTGCCTGAAAAAGTCAAATTGAAAGCCCCGTTATTTTATTCGATTACCGAACAACGTACTTCTCCTAAATACAATCCGCTCGATCAAGATATCTTGTTGAAAGATGCTTTGGACAATGCGGGTAGTAAAGCCGAGCGTGACTCTATAAGTGATGCTTCGATAGAGAAATCGACTGTCGAGAGTTTCAGTTTGTCGGGAGTTTCTTTCGATATTAGGAGTAAGAATCCTATGCCCTATGACCCGGCTAATTTTTCTATCAGCTATTCTTATAATCGACAATCGAAACAAGACCCTACTACCGAATTTGAGAATACATACGATTATCGGGGTAGTTTCACTTATTCCTATACTCCTTTTGTTAAACCTTTTGTCCCGTTGAAGGGATTAAAGAGTAAATCTAAGCATTTGAAATTTTTGAAGGAATGGGAATTTAATTATTTGCCTAATAATATTGCGTTTAATACCAATATGTCGCGATATTATTATGAACAGCAGATTCGCGATGTGAGTGGATCGGGAGGAATGGCATTGCCGACAAGTGTAAGTAAAAGTTTTTTATGGGATCGGCAGTTCTCGTTGACATGGAATCTCACTAAGTCGATAAACCTTTCGTTGCAAACGATGACGAACGCTCATATCGAGGAGCCGGTCGGTGTGGTGAATAAACAGCTTTTTCCAGATGAATACGAAGCATGGAAAGATACCGTGTTGACCAGCATCAAGAATTTGGGAACACCGTGGAATTATAATCAAACTTTCAATGCATCGTATACGGCTCCGTTCAGCAAGATACCTGTTCTTGATTATTTGTCGTTTAATGCTAAGTATAACGCTACATACACTTGGGATAGAGGAGCCCAGATTTCAGAGGAAATAGATTTAGGTAACTCGGTGAATAATCAGGGGCAGTTGAGCTTTGACGGGCGTTTCAATTTTGAACAATTATACAATAAGTCGAAATATTTGCAGAAGATAAACAAACGTTTTTCTTCCAATAATAGGGCTGCGGCGGCGAAGAAAAATAGAAAATTCGAACGTACCATTTTGCTTCGGGAAGATACTACGGTTACTTTAAGGCATAATCTCAACAATAAGAAGGTAAAAGTTGTGGCGAGGGACGATGCTGGAAAGAAAGTGGCCCTGAGGACGAAAGTTCTCGATGCCAATAATGTGGTGATTCTCGATAAAGGAACCCAACGCTTGAATGTGATAATTACTCCTTCGAATAAGAATGAACGTAATTTCTGGAAAGAAGCAGCCGAATATTCTTTACGGGGATTGATGATGGTAAGAAATGCGAGCGTGCGTTATCGTAAGACCAATACTACTTCGTTACCTCTGTTTTCCCCGAATGTAGGCGATGTATTCGGGCAATCGACTTCGTATGGTCCTATGGCTCCCGGCCTCGATTTCGCTTTTGGTTTTACTGATGAGAGCTATGTATATCGGGCAAAAGAACGTGGTTGGCTTTTATGTGATTCCACGCAGATAAGTCCGGCGGTTATCGGTCGTACCGAAGAGTTTAATTTCGAAATAGCGCTTGAACCTATCCGGGGCTTGAAAATAAACTTGACAGGAAATAGAACAGACACGCGTAGTTCTCAAATGCAATTTATGTTTGACGATATGCCGACTGTACGAGGCGGAAGCTATACCAAGACACATATTGCATTGAAGACTGCATTTAGGAGTAGTTCTGCAAAAGACGGATATTCGTCGCAAGCATTCGATGATTTTTTGAAAAATCGGGAAATAATAGCGGCTCGGTTAGAAGCGCATTACGGATCGTTGGGCAATTATCCGAATAAAGGTTTTATTGCCTCTACCGGCTTTGGAGATAAGCCCTATGATTCGGCTAACGGCGGTGTGAATCGTAGTTCTGCCGATGTAATGATACCTGCATTTATTGCTGCATATTCTGGCCGTGATGCCCGTAAAATCGATTTGTCTCCGTTCCCGGGATTGTCGGCTATATTGCCGAACTGGCGAATTACTTACGATGGTTTCATGCAAATACCGTTTATAAAGAAACACTTTAAAGCGTTTACTCTATCGCATGCTTACCAGTGTACCTATGCTGTGGGATCATTTACTTCGTTCCTTAATTGGGTGGAATCAGACGGGGATTTCGGTTTCGTTCGCGATGAACTTACGGGCAATCCCATACCCTCTTCTCCATTCGATATATCATCGGTAATGATAACCGAGAGGTTCGCTCCCCTTATCGGGTTAAAGGTGACACTGAAAAATAATGTTACAGGCAATATAGAGTATAAAGATTCCCGCACGTTGACATTGAATTCGGCAGCCGGACAAATCGTAGAGGCGTCGACAACCGATTTTACAATCGGGGCCGGGTATAAGATCGCTAATTTTAATACGATTTTGAAATTGAAAGGGTCTCAAACAGGTGTTAGCAACGATTTGACGATCAATGCCGATTTTTCATTCCGCAAGAATCAGGCTCTTATTCGTCGTATCGAACAGAATTTTACTCAGGCAACCAGTGGAACTCGTACTACGATGTTGAAAGTGACGGCCAATTATGTATTGAGTAAACGTATTACGGTAGGGGCTTATTTCGACCATCAGATTAATACACCGTTAGTATCCTCTTCATCATATCCTATTACGAACAGCAATTATGGAATCTCGGTGAGATTATCGTTATTGAAATAAAAGGAATTTATATTTTAAGTTAAACAGGTCGTTTGTTTAAACTGTTTCTTCAATTATTCGTTTTTCTTAATTAAAGGAGGGATAGAGAAATTTTTGAGTCGGAGCTTAAACTCCTATCTTTGCAGTTGAGATGCTTCTCCGTAGTTTTATAAAACCCAAATAAATGTATTGAATAAATGAAACGACTGATTTTTATTCTTATGGCTTTGTTGTCTTATGGCATTTTGAGAGCCGAGACTTTGAAATCTCCTGACGGGAACATTGTATTAGATTTTGAATTGGACAATGGAGTCCCTGTTTATAAAGTAGATTATAAAGGTCGGCCGGTTATTAAAGAGAGTAAATTGGGATTAGAGTTAAAGTCGGGAAAAAATTTAACCGATGGATTTCGTTTGGCTGGTTCTGAGACATCGACTTTCGATGAAACATGGAAACCCGTTTGGGGAGAGGTAAAAGAGATTAGGAATCATTATAATGAATTGGAAGTAACATTGGAACAACCGTCGACCGATCGTCGTATGATTATTCGTTTCCGGGTATTTGACGATGGGGTAGGATTCCGATATGAATTTCCCGATCAGCCCAATTTGGATTATTTTGTGATTAAAGAAGAGAAGACGCAGTTTGCTATGGCGGGAGACCATACTGCTTTTTGGCTCCCGGGCGATTATGATACACAGGAGTATTCCACTGTGACGTCGAAATTGTCCGAAATCCGTGGATTGATGAACGAGGCTATTACACCGAATTCTTCTCAAACTCCATTCTCTCCTACGGGGGTGCAAACGGCTTTAATGATGAAAACCGACGATGGCTTGTATATTAATTTGCATGAAGCTGCATTGGTCGATTATTCTTGTATGTCGCTCGATTTGGACGATAAAAATATGATATTCGAGTCTCACCTTACACCCGATGCATTGGGGGATAAGGGATATATGCAAACCCCGGCGAAATCTCCGTGGCGCACGATTATTGTTAGTGACGATGCGCGTGATATTCTTGCATCCAAAATGACTCTTAATCTGAATGAACCGTGTGTCTATGAAGATACGAGTTGGATAAAACCGACGAAATATATAGGTGTATGGTGGGAAATGATAACCGGGAAAAGTACTTGGGCTTATACCGATTTGCCTCATGTGAAACTCGATTTGGTCGATTATTCTCGTTTGACGCCTAATGGACGTCATGCCGCTAATACCGAGCATGTAAAAGAATATATCGATTTTGCCGCAGAACATGGATTTGACGCTGTACTGGTGGAAGGTTGGAATATTGGGTGGGAAGATTGGATAGGTAAGTCGAAAGACTATGTATTCGATTTTATCACACCGTATCCCGATTTCGATGTAGAAGAAATAGAGCGGTATGCCAAATCGAAGGGGGTGAAAATGATTATGCATCATGAGACCTCGGGTTCGGTTCGTAATTATGAACGGCACATGGAGAAAGCATATCAGTTTATGAACGATCATGGCTATGATGCCGTGAAGAGTGGATATGTGGGAGATATTATACCTCGTGGGGAACATCATTACGGACAATGGATGGTTAATCATTATCTCTATGCATTGACCGAAGCCGCCAAGCATAAGATTATGGTGAATGCCCATGAAGCTGTTCGTCCTACGGGTTTGAGCCGTACTTATCCCAATCTTATCGGTAACGAGTCGGCGAGAGGAACCGAGTATGAATCGTTCGGGGGTAATAATCCCGACCATACCACTATTTTGCCGTTTACACGGCTTATCGGAGGTCCGATGGATTATACTCCCGGTATTTTCGAAACGGATATTTCTAAACTTAATCCCGATAACCACAGCTATGTTCGTTCTACTTTGGCTCGGCAACTGGCTTTATACGTGACCATGTATAGCCCTTTGCAGATGGCCGCCGATTTACCCGAAAATTATAATCGTTTCCTCGATGCTTTTCAGTTTATTAAAGATGTGCCTGTCGATTGGGACGACAGCCGTTATTTGGAGGCAGAGCCGGGAGATTATATTACGGTGGCACGCCGGGAAAAAGGTGGTAATAATTGGTATGTAGGTTCCACGGTCGATGAGAATGGGCATACGGCTCGTTTCTCCTTAGATTTCTTGGAGCCCGGGAAAAAGTATATTGCGACTATATATGCCGATGCTCCCGATGCTCATTATAAGGATAACCCGCAGGCTTATACGATTTGTAAATATATTGTGACGAACAAGACTCGTATCGTTCAGCCTTGTGCTCCGGGTGGAGGCTTTGCTATGAGTATCGAGGAGGCTACCGATCCAGCAGCTTTGAAAGGATTGAAAAACTATAAACCGTAGATTGCGGTAAGATGTGAATAGGAGGGTAGGACTTATACAATAAGTCCTACCCTTTTTATATTAGCGTAACCGATTGCTGATGATGTTTTCGGAGTAGATATCGACAGACGAAAGATGGAAATCAGAGGAGACGTTTCCGCAAAGAATAAGCCTGAAATATTTATATGCCGGACCTGTAAAACGCATGGGTAATTGCCCAGCTATTTTTGATGCGCTCGATATTTCACAGATTTTGGAAAAGTTGCCTTCGGCATCATTGCCTCCCCAAAGAGAAAGCAGGAGCTTTCCTTCTGACATCGAGAGCCGCCAGAAAACTTCTCTCCATTTTTGGTAATCTTCACTTTGGAGAGTAATTGGTCGGGATACGAGTGCGATTGGGGTTATCTCTGCTGATTCTTTTTGTAAATCGTAAACTTTTCCCTCTGCGTCTTGGGCGAGTAGATGACTGGCATCATAGAATAGGGAAGAGTACTGTCGGCTTATGCGATACATGTAGAGAGAAGAAATATGAATAATGAGACTATATTTGAGATCGGGCCTGCAACATATCAATTCTTTTTCGATTGTATTGTAGGCGATGATACTTCCTTGAATAAACTGAGATAAAGTCGTTTGATCGGTGGTCGCAGGAATTAATGTAGAGTTTATGTCGTGGTGATCGATTGGGCTATTGTTTTCGCAGGCGGTTTCGTCGAACGATAAGAGTTGTTGTATTTCGGAGCCTCGTATGATAAATAATCCTTTTGCCGTAGTAAACATAATCATGTCTTCGAGAGGGACGATAGGGTTTTCCGGCAGTATGGGTTCTCGATTCAGTTGATGTTGTGCTCCGTAACATACGATTCCGTTTCCGTTTTGCAAAGCCCATATTCCTTCTTCTGTAAATACATATAAGGGAAATTCACCGAACTGTCCTTCCGATAAAGCTGCTGTAATGGTCGCTATGCCTGTAATCTCTCCGTTCGAGATGGTATAAGTTTGTTCGGACGGGAATACAAACGGGTTTTCGAGTTCCGAAACCCGCAGTATATTAGGCTGTGTGTAAGTGTCATTTTCGGACAAGGGTATATCGAGTGGGGTAGAGGCCGGCAGAGAATCGTTTTCCAATGTGATTGCAGAGAGTGTCTCGTCAAGATAATCGGCCCTATTTTCATATTCGGAGGCTGTCAGTAGAAAGCTCCCTTTGTATCGGGTTTTCTCGCTTTTTACGACGATTTCCATTTTATAGGCGTTACTGTCGGGGTAAGAAATCAAAGGTGAAAGTTGATTGAAGAAATAGTTCGATTTCCCGTGCCAAACGACTTTGCATTCTCCTCTTTCGGTTTTGAGATAAGTGCAGATATAAGCACTGACAGTCTCGGCATTTTTGTTTCCCACGTTGAACAGACTGAGGGGAAATCCGGGAAAAAGTTTTTTCTTTAAGTTGGCTATGTGTAGTCTTTTGTTGTGTATATAGCTGACATGTGCTCCCGTAGAAAGCAGTGTCGTATTATCTGGCGAAAGAACCTCCTCGTGTATGAGTAAATCTGGCCGTATTTTATTTTCTATGGTGTACGATTCACCTTCCTTCCAGTCGCTCCAATCCTCTATGGTCGCTATTTTATAAAATAGAGAATCTTGTAAGTAGCGTTTCTTTATCTCTTTCAGGTCGAGAAAAGAGATGTCTCCTTTCAGTAGAAAAGAGATCATTTCGTTTTCTTCTGTACGTTCGATCGTAAATTTAAGGCCTTGTTGTTTTTGATCGGGTTCGAAGATCGTGGCTTCGGGAGAGACAAAAAAGTCTATACTTCTTACGATATCTTTCCAGTTGTTGAGATTGAATTGATGAATATAATATTTCAGGCTATAATTCCCGGCGATGATTTGTCCTTCATGAGAACCTAAGCAAAGATTGTTTGAATTTTTCAATCGTATGCTCATTTGATAGGGTTGTATGGGGTGTGGCAAAGAGACCATGACCGGAGCCGATGAAAAAATTCGGCTCCCATCATATAAAGTGAGGGCATAACGTATGAGTATGGGTTGTATGAAATAGTGCCGTTTCCATGCTTTTTCTTGTAGCTGAAAGAATGCATTGTAGTAAGCATCGTTGTAATAATTGATGTCTTCGGTGTCGAGTCGGGTCGGATTGCTGTATCCATGTTGAAAGGTATATTCGCTTACGAAGTAGGCATCGGTATATTCTACATAAGGGAAAAATGAAATTTCAGGTATGTCGGGCTTTTCACCCAAAAAGATATATTTTCCCTCTTTATAAAGTAAATAGTATATACTTTCGGTACAGATGATTATGAGTGTGTTTCCTATGGATTGAATAGACAGAACTTGTAGGTCGTTTAGCTCGAACAACAGGCTTGATTCTTTTTGGATATTTCCGTTTTCTTTTTTTATCAGAGCCTCATAATACAAGGTATTTTCATTTTCCGTTATATGATGCTCTCCGTCGTAGCAGATATGAACATAGACGAGCCAATGGTTTTTCTTTTCCGGAGTGTATAGATATTCCGGTGTCCCGACAGGTTTGAGGCAGTTTGATTGATTTCGTAAATTGACAATAGCTGTGCAATCTCCCGGCTGTGCCGAGTTCGGTGGGGAATAACGGTTCATGCCGTTAAATGTAATTCTCGATTTCATAGAGCTGGTAATTTTTCGTAAAGGTACACCCGGTATGCGGCTCTATTTTGGCATGATGATATTCTTTGAAAAAGAGACTCCTTCCGAAGCTATTGATTGAATTTTTGTAAATAAAAATAGGAAGGAGTCTCCTGTTTCCCGCTTTGGGGAAACTGCGCAATTGCCCAAGTATAACCAATCACTTCATTTATTGCGCAAATTTGTTCTTCTACTATGGTTTTCAAGGTAAAAACAAGTGATATTGAATGAAAGTTCATTTTTGGAGCGATTATAAATTATATGTTTTTGAATGAGACTTTATTTTTAATCGAGATGTTTTATTGGGGAAATGATTATCTTCGCTTATAGAATGAGAAACTTTATGGACAGACTTAATTTTGCGGCCATAGATATTGGCTCGAATGCAGTGAGATTGCTTATCAAAGGTATTTATCCGGGAGAGAGTGTATCGGATTTATCGAAAGTTTTTATTGTGCGTGTACCGCTGCGATTGGGACAAGATACCTTTACAAAAGGTCGTATTTCTACGGAGAAGACAGAAAAATTATTACGTCTCATGCATGCTTTTTCTCAGCTGATGCAGGTTTATAATGTCTTGTCTTATCGGGCTTGTGCTACGTCGGCTATGCGGGATTCTTCGAATGGAGCCGATATTGTCCGGTATATCTCGGAGAGAAGTGGAATAAATATCGAAATTATTAATGGTCTTGAAGAAGCACGTATCGTATATGACAGTCATATCGTGGACGAGCTGGAACAAGAGGGTGATTTTATCTATGTCGATGTTGGTGGCGGAAGTACCGAGATAAGCATAATTAGTGACCGTTCGTTACTCCAATCTCAATCTTATAATATAGGAACTGTACGTATTTTGAATAAAAAACTGAGTCGTAGTGAATTGTTCCGTATGTATAGGGATTTAAAGCGTTTGAAGGAAACGTATCGGCATATCTCTATTATCGGGTCGGGTGGTAATATCAATAAATTGCATCATTTGGCAGGAGTGTCTGCTCGGGAGCCATTGACTGTGGAGCGGCTTTTGACCCTGAGAAATGAATTGAATAGCTATTCGATCGTGGAACGTATCGACCGTTTTGCATTGAAACCCGACCGAGCCGACGTGATTGTACCTGCCGCCGATATTTATTTACAAATAGCGACGCATATCGGCGCACGAGAAATATGGGTTCCTACCATAGGAATCGTTGATGGTATTATTTATTCTCTTTGTTCCGATTACTTGAAAGAGAATTGATACCTATTTCTTTTTCTCCCATTTAGGC
>OJJK01000464.1_pt1 | contig 14791 bp, 13 predicted proteins | sample 1596271 | NCBI WGS metagenome assembly OJJK01 (sample SAMEA4350142, study PRJEB24818) | metagenome | biome: human; feature: gut; material: faeces | place: Denmark | collected 2013-09 | reverse complement strand
GTGTTATTTATAGTCGATCTTCCTATAGTAATTTGTTTTATTGTTAATGCTCGATTTTTTTTTTTTTTTTAATGCTACGGCGACCACCGAGATCTACACCTCTCTATTCGTCGGCAGCGTCAGATGTGTATAAGAGAACAGGAGTCTCGATGTGAGGTGGATGTTATTAATGTCGGTCTAGTTGACAATCCAGAAAAGGCTGTTGAAGTTGCCGAACAATTGAGCAGCAGTGGTGTAGAATTAGTATTTCTTTATATGGCTACCTATTGTCTGTCTTCGACTGTATTGCCGATTGCCCAAAAACTTCATTGTCCAATTATTATTCTGAATCTTCAACCCGTAGCAACTGTTGATTATGATTATATGAACGGTTTGGGTGATAGAGGGAAAATGACTGGATATTGGTTGATGCATTGTCAAGCTTGTTCCGCTCCAGAGATTATATCAGTTCTCAAACGTAGTGGTTTACGCTTTGAATTAGTTACTGGATATTTGGATGATCCCATAGCTTGGAGGGAAATTGAAGGTTGGGTATGTGCAGCCAGTGTTTGTTATAACATGCGTAATAATCGTTTAGGCATTTTAGGGCATTATTATGGAGGAATGCTTGATGTTTATACTGATATAACCCGACAGTCCGCAGTTTTTGGAACTCATATGGAAATGTTGGAAATGTGTGAACTTAAGTCATTGCGTGATTCTGTGACATCAGAAGAAATAAATCAAAAAGTTACCGAATTCTATGAACGTTTTATAGTCTCAGAGAGTTGCAGTACTAGAGAAATACTTCGTGCAGCGCATACATCTGTTGCTCTTGATAAGTTGATTGCTACTCATCGGTTGGATGCTATGGCTTATTATTATGAGGGAACAAGAGATAGTGAGTATGAAAATATTGTAACATCGATGATTGCTGGTAATACTTTATTGACAGGGCGAGGGGTTCCAATAGCTGGTGAGTGTGAAGTTAAAAATGCGCAAGCTATGAAGATTATGTCTGAACTGGGTGCAGGAGGGTCTTTTTCGGAGTTTTATGCTCTTGACTTTACAGATGATATTGTGATGCTGGGACATGATGGACCCGCTCATTGGGCAATTGCAGAGGGAACGGTTGGTCTTGTACCATTACCTATTTATCATGGAAAACCGGGAAATGGCCTTTCAATACAAATGTCTGTAAAGTGTGGTCCTGTGACTTTACTCTCCGTTTGTGAAGATAATGACGGAGTTCATTTATTAGTTGCTGAAGGTGAGTCGGTAAGTGGTCCAATCTTCCAAATTGGCAATACAAATAGTCGCTATCGCTTTCCGTGTGGAGCACGTACATTTATGGATAAGTGGAGTAAAGGGGGACCTTCACATCATTGTGCTATTGGAATCGGACATTGGGCTGCAACATTAGAGAAAGTAGCTTTTTTGCTGGGAATACCGATAATTAAAATTTGATGTTATAAATAAACTAAGGTATTAGATTTTAAGGTAGAAGAAACTCCGATTTACGCCACTTGCAGCCATTAAAGGACAACTATCTGTGTGATAGTGATTTATTCGGTATTTCTCATAGCTTTGCGGAATGGGCAAAAAGCAAAAAGATGCGGATTGCGGAAAGAGAACGGTTGCCTAATCGTAACCCCGGAAAGCCTGCATATTTAACAGTACGAAACTGATTTTGCGCTGTTCTGCGGAGGTTTGCTTACAGCCATTTAGCGCGTGTGAAATTAACTTTGCAAACAAAAAGCAGACGAGTATGAGAGCAACTTTCAAGGTGCTGTTCTTCGTGAACAGGAGCAAGGAGAAAAACGGAAATGTCCCCATCATGGGGCGAGTGACAATCAACGGGACGCAGGCGCAGTTCAGTTGCAGGTACTCCATTCCGGTGGAGCAGTGGGACACCAAGGCGAACAGGGTGAAGGGAAAAAGCAAGGAGGCGCGTGACATCAACTTCGCCCTCGACAACATCAAGGCGCAAATCATCAAGCACTACCAGCGCATTTCCGACCGTGAGGCGTATGTCACGGCGGAAATGGTGCGCAACGCCTATCAGGGTATCGGTACGGAATACGAAACATTGCTCCGTGCCTTCGACAAGCACAATGCGGACTTCGCCAAGCGTGTGGGCAAAGACAGGACAAAGGAAACGTACTACAAGCATACGATAACCCGTACCCATGTGGCGAACTTCATCAAGTATTACTACAAGCGGAACGACCTCGGCATGAACGAGCTGACGGAGGACTTCATGAACCGGTATTGCATCTACCTCCGCAACGAGGTGGGCGTGCAGCAGTCCACCGTCCGGCTTTACTGTACGACATTGAAGTCCATCGTGACCCATGCGCACAAGAACGGGCTGATACCGAGAGACCCTTTCGCCGACTGCCGTGTCAGCGGCGGCACGAAGGAGCGTGAGTTCCTAACGGAAGAAGAGGTGCGGACGCTCATGTCGCACCGTTTCGACGACCCGGCAATGACGGTAGTCCGCGACCTCTTCGTGTTCGGATGCCTGACGGGAATATCGTTCATCGACATCAAGAACCTCACCACCGACAACCTTGTCACGATAAACGGCAGCTTATGGATTTCATCGGTGCGGCAGAAGACGAAGATACCTTTCCGCGTGAAGCTGATGGATAGTGCCTGCAAAATCATCGACCGTTACGAGCCGTTTCGCAGGGGCAACCGCCTGTTCAATTTCTACAGGAACGGGTGGACGAATGTCCTGTTGAAACAGATAGCAGCGGAGTGTGGGATAAACAAGAACTTGACCTTCCATATGAGCCGCCACTCGTATGCGGTGATGGCAATCTCGAACGGCATGCCGATAGAGAGCGTGAGCAAGATTTTGGGACATACGAAGATTACCACCACGCAGCATTACGCCAAGATAACCACGGAGAAGTTGGACAAGGACTTTTCCATGCTGGAAGACAAGATTGGCAATAGGATGAAACTTGTGTAACCCTCAATGGCATGGATATGGAAAGGAATATCATAACAATGGGGGAGAACGGCACGGCAATCATTCCGAAAGACATCGCCTGTGTTTGGATGAGCGAGCCGGAACTGGTGGAGTTGTTCGGGGTAATCGCCCCGACACTCCGTGCCGCCATCAGAGCCGTATATAAAAGCGGTGTACTGAAAGAGTATGAGGTGCAAAGGTATATTCGTTTGGAGAACGGGTATAATGCCGATGTGTATGCTTTCCCAATGGTTGCCGCGCTTGCTTTCCGCATCAATAGTTTCGGTGCGGAAAAGGTACGCAATGCCATTCTTGAAAGGCTGTACTGGCGAAAAGATAAAACAAGCATTATCCTTTCGCTGGTTGCCAATAGTAAAAAAGCGTCTAAGTATCAAGCTTAAAGAATAATCGTATGACGACATGAAGTAGTGAGACCTATGCGTATTCCCATTGCCAACAATATATTTATACGAGTGTCTGAATCAGTGTGTTCCCATTCGTGCGTACTAACGTACTAAGGGTGAAACCCGAAGAAGCGACCCCATGACGGATGCTTTTTCGGGCTTGTTTTATATGTCCCTTTCCTTTTTCCTGTGCAATTCACGGCAAGTTTTTCATTCCGTGCAAATTTTGCGCCGTTCTGCCGTGATTTGCTTATCGGGCTTTCGTGTAAGATGCCGTAGCTTTGCATCCGATTAATTATTAACGATTTAAGCGAAATGCAAATGGCAATGACAAAGAATGAAAAGGAGGAGTTTATCCGCGTGGGTACGACCCTCTACAAGTTCGTGAACCAGCCCCGTCTGAACGGCGGCTACGTGAGAAAACGCATCGCGTGGAACAACGAGACGCTGCGACAGGACTACGGCAAGGACTATCTCGCCACCGTGCCGAAGTATGACGGCTTCTGCACCGTCCCCGACCATGTAGGCTACCGTCCCGTGGTGGACAAGTTCCTGAACCTCTACGAGCCGATAGGACACAAGCCACAAGAGGGCGAGTTTCCCTGTATCCGGTCATTGGTGCGCCACATCTTCGGCGAACAATACGAGTTGGGCATGGACTACCTGCAACTGCTTTACCTGCAACCAGTCCAGAAGCTGCCCATCCTGCTGTTAGTGTCAGAAGAACGGAACACGGGCAAGAGCACGTTCCTCAACTTCCTAAAAACCGTGTTTCAAAACAACGTCACGTTCAACACCAACGAGGATTTCCGCAGCCAGTTCAATTCCGACTGGACGGGCAAACTGCTCATCATGGTGGACGAGGTGCTGCTCAACCGCCGTGAGGACAGCGAGCGGTTGAAGAACCTCAGCACCACACTTTCCTATAAGGTGGAAGCCAAGGGCAAAGACCGTGACGAGATAGCGTTCTTTGCCAAATTCGTGCTGTGTTCCAACAACGAGCACCTGCCCGTCATCATCGACGCAGGCGAGACACGCTATTGGGTACGCAGGATAGAGCGGCTGGAGTGTGACGACACCGACTTCCTGCAAAAGCTGAAAACGGAAATTCCGGCTTTCCTATATTACTTGCAGCACAGGACGATGGCAACAAAAAAAGAAAGCCGGATGTGGTTTTCGCCGAAGCAGATAGAAACGGAAGCCCTGCGCAAGATAATCCGAAGCAACCGCAACCGACTGGAGATAGAAATGTCCGAGCTTATACTTGACATCATGGACAGTACGGGCACAGACACGTTCTCGTTCTGCTATAACGACATCCTTCTTTTGCTGGTACACTCGCAGGTAAAGGTGGAGAAGCACCAAGTCCGAAAGGTGTTGCAGGAGTGCTGGAAACTCACACCTGCATCCAACGGACTGACCTATACCACCTACCTGTTCAACCACAACCGGGAATGCAGGTATGAGCCGGTAAAAGGAGTCGGACGTTTCTACACCGTCACAAGGGAACAACTTGAATCCCTGTAATACTATTCTTTTTTTTGTTGAATTGTTGAATAAGAATATAACCATGCTGATAATAAACAATATACACTCTCAACAAATTCTCAACAACCGAAAAGGGCTGTTGAGGGAGGAACGGCAACCGTTTGTTGATTTCTCATTTGTCGAGTGGTTCGTTGAGAATATGTTGAGCGGTTATAACACTGTATATAAATGTGTTATGTATGCCATTCATCAAATCAACGTTTTTACATTCATCACTAAATCCACTGTAAAGTTATGACTACACAAGAAGCAAAATCAATCAGAATTGCAGACTATCTGCAAAGCTTGGGCTACACGCCCGTAAAGCAACAGGGAAGCAGCCTGTGGTACAAATCCCCCTTCCGGCAGGAAACGGAAGCCTCGTTCAAGGTGAACACCGACCGCAACCTGTGGTTCGATTACGGGCTGGGCAGGGGCGGCAACATCATCGCACTGGCGCAGGAACTATACGCATCCGACCATGTGCCGTACCTGCTTGACAAGATAGCGGAACAGGCTCCACACGTCCGCCCCGTGTCTTACTCTTTTCGCCAGCAGGCATCAGAGCCGAGCTTCCAACATTTGGAAGTTGGAGAACTCATGCACCCGGCATTACTCCGTTATTTGCAGGAACGGGGCATAAACACAGCATTGGCAAGGCAGGAATGTAAGGAACTGCACTTCATCCACAACGGCGATCCCTATTTCGCCATCGGTTTCCCGAATGTGGCAGGAGGATTTGAAGTGCGCAACCGTCTTTTCAAGGGCTGCATCTCGCCGAAGGACATCAGCCATATCCGGCAGCAGGGAGAGCCAAGGGAGAAATGCCTCGTGTTCGAGGGAATGATGGACTACCTTTCATTCCTCATGCTGCGGATGAAGAATTGCTCAACTATGCCCAACCTTGACAGGCAGGATTACGTCATCCTCAATTCGGTTACCAATGTTTCCAAAGCCGCAGATGTGCTGCACGGGTATGAGCGCATCCATTGCCTGCTCGATAATGACGAGGCGGGAAGAAAGGCGTACCGGGAACTGGAGAGGGAGTTCGGCGGACGCATCAGGGACTTCTCCCACAACTACAGAGGACACAAAGACCTGAACGATTTCCTGTGCGGAAAGCGGCAGAAATTAGCCGTTAATCCACCGCCACGAACCATAGTAAAACCCAAGAAAAAAGGGATGGGATTATAGCCCCAAACATCGAAAAACGGGAGTTGCTCAAAACTCATCCTGTTTGGATTGGGAGGGAGCAAGTTTGTGTTTCGGGCGTACCGAAACCGCTTGCTCCCCACTTCCAAAACGCAGGAAGGGCATCCCGTTGGTCTATACACAGTATTCACAGTAAACAAAGATGGCATGGAACAGAAAAAAGAACGTAACAAGGGCGGTCGCCCGAAAAAGGAGATGGCGGAAAGACTGAACTACCGCATCGGAGTGAAACTGGCAGCGGCAGACTACTTCCGCTTGCTGACCACGGCACACAAGGCAGGAACATCACCAAGCGAGTACATGAGGGAATGCTTCCGAAACGGTCATGTAAAGGAAAGGTTGTCGAAAGAACACACCGGCCATGTACGCCTGCTCTGCGGCATGGCGAACAACCTCAACCAGCTTGCACGCAAGGCGAATGCCGGAGGGTATTCCGAAATCGGTTGGGACTGCAAGGTGGCGGTGGCACGGATTCACGAACTTATAAACAGGATAGGAGTATGATGGCTAAAATCACAAAGGGAAGCGACTTCAAGGGCGTGGTGGACTACATTATCGACAAGAACAAGGGTACGCAGATAGTGGCATCCGAGGGCTTGTTCATGGAAAACAGGGACACCATAGCCATGAGCTTCAACGTCCAATGGCAGATGAACAACAAAGTGTCGAAACCTGTCGGACACATCGCGTTGAGCTTTTCCAAGGAAGACGAGCCACGCCTGACGAACCGAGTAATGGCAGGCATCGCACTCGAATACATGGAGCGGATGGGCATCCGTGACACGCAGTTCTTCATCGCCCGGCACTTCGACAAGGAGCATCCGCACGTGCATATCGCTTTCAACCGCATCGACAATAACGGCAACACTATTTCGGACAGGAACGAGCGGTTGCGCAGTACTCGCATCTGCAAGGAGCTTACGCGGAAGTACGGGCTGCACATAGCAAACGGCAAGGATAACGTCAAGCGTGAGCGGCTGAAAGAGCCGGACAAGACGAAGTACGAGCTTTACGACATCCTCAAAGCGGAAGTCGGCAGGTGCGGCAATTGGAACGTGCTTGTCGCCAACTTGAAGCGACAGGGCGTGGAAGTGCATTTCAAGCACAAGGGGCAGACGGACGAGGTGCAGGGCGTGGTCTTCATCAAGAACGGCTACCATTTCAATGGTTCCAAAGTGGACAGGCGTTTCAGCTATTCAAAGATTGATGCGGCATTGCAGCGCAACAGATATAATGAACGAATGGATTTGGCATCAACGGCAAAAGGCAATGGATTGGGACAGGCGTACACGCCGTTACCGTCCGATACGGAACACGGCGAGTTTTTCAGCGGCTCATTCGGACTGCTGAACGGCAATTCTTCATACAACGCCGCCGATGCGGAAGCCAATCAGGAAATGGCGGAGATACTTCGCAGGAAGAAGAAAGCAAAGCGTAAAAAAGAATTTGGTTTGTGAATTTTCTCTTCATTATTTGTTAGGGTATGATGTTTCTACGACTAAATTCTTTATTGTCAAGATAAAGCAGTACCTTTGCACCCGACAAATAAGAAATGATATATGCCGCAACACCTTCCGCAACATAAGGCTTTTATGCTTTCCGATTTCGGGATGCGTCTTCGCCGGGTGACTTCCCCACAAGGCGAGGACACCGCTGTGGCATACACCCATCAGGACGATTACTATATTTTCGGACTCATGGAAGAGGGAACAGGATGTGGCATCATTGATTTCAAGGAGCTACACGTTTCTTCGGGGGATGTCTTTCTGATACAGCCGGGGCAAGTACACCGCTTCATCAGTTCTGAAAATGCGGAAGGCTGGTTCCTTATGGCTGACAGTAGCTTTATGGGCAGTGCCGAGAAAAGCATCTTTGATGGCTTTTCTTTGTTTGCCTCATCGTTTCAGATAGACGAACGGCGGCGAAACGAACTGTCGCAGATAGCATCGCTCCTTGCGGGCAGAGTGGATTGCGTAACGGACGAACGGACAAAGGCAACGGCAAGGCGGCTGACAGAAACGTTCATCGGCATTGTCGCCGAGGCGGTGCAGGACATCAACCTGCAACAAACGAGCCACAGCCGCAGGCATATCGAAATCGTATCGTTGTTTCGCCGCTTGCTTGCCGAGCATCTTGCCACGAGCCGCCAACCGTCCTATTACGCCTCGTTACTGAATATCTCCGTGGTCTATCTGAACGAAGTGGTGAAAGGCGTCACCGGGATGAGCGCCACCTTATATATAAAGAACGAGGTGGTGCTGCAAGCCAAGCGGTTACTTGTCCATACCGACCTCACCGTGAAGGAAATCTCCAACCGCCTCGGCATTGACGATTACGCCTATTTCTCCCGCTTGTTCGCACAAGTAACAGGCATCAGTCCGACCCTGTTCAGGGGAAGAAACCTTGAATAGTCCAAGTTCCGCCTCGTTCCGTCTATCCCCTTTTTCGCCTGAACCATTTACCTTTGCAAGCAAAAAAGGAGATAATGATGAAAAGAATAGCAACAAAGTATGTAGCAATGAATCCACGCCGTTGCGTTGCTTGCTGGGAGTGTGTGGATAAATGTCCAAAACATGTTATAGGAAAGGTTGGTTTCCTGTGGCACAAGCACGTGGCTTTCAAAGATGCGGATGCCTGTATCGGCTGCAACAAATGTGTGAAGACTTGTCCGCACGGTGTGTTTTTCACCCCAGATGAAGCTACATTGTCCGCGCTCTCTAAATTCGGACGCAGATGAAGACTTCATTCGTAGTAGAGCGGCTGTTGCCATTGGCATTCGTGGCATCAGCCGTTACTGGCATCGGCTTGCACATTGCCGGACATGGAACAAACCATGAAGTGTGGCATGGCTGGGCTGTGGCTCATGTCCTGTCGAGCCTCCTTTGGCTTACGTCCGGAGCATTCCATATCAAGCGGCATGGACGTTGGTACAAGGCAGTCGCCTCAAACGGCATCGGCAGGAAAAGCCGGATAACGCTTGCCTTGTCGGTCGTTTTCATGGTTGTGGCGGTTACGGGCATCGTGTTGTTAGCGTGTGTGGACGGGGCGAATTCCGCCATCGGGCTATGGCATTATTGGTTCGGAATTGTGCTAATGGCACTTTCCTTTATTCATATTGCCAAGCGAAAGCCAAAAGGATGATTTTCCGAAATCAGACTTTGCGATTGCCAAAGTCTGACGTTGTGGTTGTCAATGTCAGACATTGACGAATGAAAGCAGAAAAGAAATGCTGCCCGTAAGTCAAGATGATTTGTGGGCTGCATGATAAATGCAGGATTATAGGATAATGTAGCCTTTCTATCCCGTTTGTCCATCTTTACGCAAAAGTTTTATGCCGAAAATGACGTTTTCAGATTTTTATTTCGTACTTTTGCAAACACAGAAGCGTTATTTGAAAAAGCAATTTTGGGAAACCCGATGAAATCTGCAAGTTGGCAAATCGTAACCCAGTAAAGGAGTCTTTCTATTACAAGTAATTGTTTATCAGTTATGTACTTGATTTGAAAAGCTTTTCAGGTAGAAAAGAATGTTTGAAAGTTTTTTTACAGAAAAAGGGAAACTAGAAATAGTTTCCCTTTTTTTATCTAGTAAATATATTTATATTCTTATCTACCAGCCTTTATTTTGTTCTAATACAACATCTTTGTTTGTATCAATAACACTTTGAGGTATTGGCCATAAATTGAATGATTTATTCTCTAAAGATGTGTTAGCACAAGGCCAATAAGAATATTTCTTTATACGATCGATAGCTATCGTTCCTCCCATGCGTAATAATGTATTCCATCTTGATTCTTCATAGACTAATTCTCTGGCACGTTCATCAAGAATTAGGTCTACATTTATGTCAGAGGCAGAAACCAGATAACTACATTTTGCACGTGTTCTCAGTTTATTTATATCAATTGCTGCTGCTGCATTATTGCCTATCCTCCAATAAGCTTCTGCTCTTAATAGAATTGTTTCAGGTAGACGTAACAAGTAATCATCACGGAATAATGCTGTATAATTCTGTCCATCGGCAATTCCTGTATATTTATCCGTAGCTATCTTGCATGATATAGGAAAGAGCATCGTTGCAGCAGCATCATTTTTTATCCCGTTGGCATCTTCTTTATAAAGGAGATGCCAGGGAACTAGTTTTCCATAAAATTCGGTTCCTGGAATATTACCTAGAAAAGTCCTACGGAATACAGCTTCCGAATTTCTCATATCATCAGCCCATTTATCTGTATAAATTTTATCGCGAGTATAGAAGGTAGGGCATATTTGAACCATGCCTAATCCACCAACGTCTTCCATATTTCCATTCAAATAAGAACCACCTTGATCTCTGAATACAGGTCCATAAATAGCTGAATAGTAAAGACGAAAATCGTCTCCTTCTTCTTTATAAAGATTATAGTCAGATTGTGACACCCAGATGGCTTCTTTATTACTTTCCTGATAATCTAGATTACCTTCTTGAAAAAGATCCCAAAAAACATTTCCTTCTATAGGATAGCCTGCTGCAGAATATGAATGTTCGGGACTTTGACCAGCGACTGAGTTAGCATAATAGAATTCAGGATTCTCGTTTTTGCGCGTACCAAAACGTTCAGTCATTAGCTCATATTGACCGCTATTAATAATATCACTGGCATATTCAATAGCCTTTTCATATGCATCCTGGCTATTTTGTCCTTCTTCTTCCAATAACACACCTTTATCAATATAAAGTTGACAAAGATTATGTTGAATTACAGCACGAACGATACGTCCAGCTTCTGCAGTTTCAGGTACATCATTCACAATGTCTTCTAACTCGTCAATAGCAAACTGATAAGTAGCCATGCGTGAAGTGCGTTCATAATTATAGCGTGGAGTGGTCGTAATTTCAGTAACAATGGGTACTCCGCCGAACAATTCACCTAAATTACGATAAGCAAATGCACGGAAGAAACGGGCCTGAGCCAAAGCCCATTTTCTACTAGCTTCAGAATCCCATACAATATTATCCTTTTCTGCAGCATATATGGCAGAATTGGCAGACGTTATCAGGTAATAATAGTTAGAATAAACAGCATTATATACTCCACTTTGGCTGGAAAGAATAGAATAGTCGTTAAAACGATAACTGTAACGGATGGTTGGTACATCAAACATGTCTGTACCATTACCCATACGGTAGGACCACAGATCTAATTCTCCCCAATTATTATGCGGACAAAACATATGACGCATACGAAGATAGCAAGTAGCTACAACTTGATCGACTTGATCTTGACTGGTAAAGATATTATCTATCGTATAGAAAGTTTCTGGGTCTTCCCTTAGGAAAGCGGCATCGTTGCAGCTATTGAATGTTACAGCTGCTAATGTTATGATTATGTATTTTTTTATTTTAAAAGTTCTCATTTTCATTGATTTAAGTGATTAGAAACTAATGTTTGCACCAAAAGAAAGTGATTTCATTACAGGGTAAGTTCCGGCAACTATTGAATTGCCGATTTCAGGGTCACCACCATCCCAACCGCTAAATGTTAGGAGATTTTTGCCTGAGATAAAGAGCTTCAGTGTATTCAATCCTGCTTTCTTCATCCATGGTTGATTAAAAGAATAGGAAAGGCTGATATCTTGTAAACGGATAAAAGCGCGACTTTGCAATCCAAGAAAATAAGCATCGCCAGTATAGGTTGCTGCAGGGTATTTATTACTTTTATTCTCAGGTGTCCAGTATGGGACGTATATACTATTTACCCCAAAGAAATCTCCGCTCCCACCAATAATATAGGCTGCTTTATTAGATGCTTGGTAATAACCTTTTCCGCCAAATACCCCCGCAATCATACAATATAACTCAAAGTTCTTATAACTTAAGGTATTACTAAAATTTAATTTGAAATTAGCAGCCTTATTTCCTATTATATGGCGGTCTTCTACCGTTATAATGCCATCGCCTGTTATATCAACATATTTAGGTGTACCCGGGGCAACTCCATTTTTTTCCATATATTCCACATCTGTTTCTTGCACAATGCCATCTTGTTTGTATCCATAAATAGAATGAATAGATTCCCCAATAAAGAGGTTATTACCTATGTCATCGTCTTCTTTACCATCGCCATCTAGATCTTCTCCATACAGGTGGTTTAATTTATCACGATTCAGCCAGAAAGTTAATGCACTATTCCAAGTAAAATCTTTGGTTTGCATGTTAACAGAGCGCAATGTAATTTCCACGCCTCGGTTTTGCACTTCTCCCATAGATGAATAAATGTTGTTGAAACCAGTCATTACAGGGATCGTACGACGAAATAACTGATCAAATGTTTTTGAGAAGTAAACATCCATATCTAAGAATAGTCGATTGTTGAACCACGCCGATTCAAAACCAATATTCCATGCTTCTGTCGTTTCCCAACCAAGATTCACATTGCCGATGGTGCCTTGGTTGATACCATATAAAACTTTGCCGGAGTTTCCAAAAGTAACTTTGATACCACCAGCTGATCCTGCTGATACTTGAGATAAGGTTGAATAAGCGCCTACTCCCTGATTACCATTTCGACCCCAAGAAACTTTTAATTTTAAGTTGTTTAAAGCTGTAAGCTTTTTCATGAAGTTTTCATTCGTTATACGCCATGCAACTCCTGCAGCACCGAAATCTCCCCATTTAGAATTTATTCCGAAAACAGAAGCACCATCTCTTCGGTATGATCCGGTAAGATAATAAGTATCGCGATAGTTATATGAGCCTCTAACCAAATATCCTATATTTGTTTGTTTCCAAGCGTCTTTAGCTAATTTCTGAGTTGTTGCGAATGGCAAACCATCAATACCTAATATCGTATTACCATTTGATGCGAAATCACTACCCGTCATTTTTTTTAATTTGTAGTGTTTGCTATCTCGTGTAGCAACTGCAGTTAAATCAATGGAATGATTGCCAAACTTATTGGAATAAGTTAGTATGTTGTCAATTACCCAACTTGAAGTACGCGTATCTTGGTCATAACCATTGGCACTTGCTAAATAATTTTTTTGTGTTGAAATTGAATATCGGTCTTCATCATCATAAGGTCCGACAGAAGTATAATACGATTCATGAATAAAATTACTCTCATTTTTAAGTTCTAAATTTGTTGAATAATTCAAGCGATAAGATAATCCCTTTATATATGGAATAGTTACTTCTGCAAATGCATTCAAACGAAAAGTATTACGGATATCTGCATTGTCTTGAGTACCATCATTGACTCCCCAAAGCGGGTTCACTGATTCGTTTGTTCCATTTGGATATTTTTCTAACATTCCTTCTGCATTACGGTAAGGAACACCATATGGAGACATGGTTTGTATGGCCCAAAGGCTTGCACTATTCCCTGAATAGTCTGAACGCGTGTATGATGCATCAGCGCCAACTTTCAACCAATCGTTAATTCTGGTGTCAATTTTTCCTTTTAAAGTAATACGATTATAATCATCTCCTTCAATTATACCTTTACTATCTGTATAGGCCGATGAAAAATAATAATTAATGCGATCGCTTGCACCGGAAACTGCCGCCTGATAATCTTGTGTCCATCCTGTGCGAGCAACTAAGTCAAACCAATCTGTGCTAATTCTTTTATTATAATTATCTAGTTGTTGTCCTGTCATAAAACTAGCATCTGAGTAGTTATTTCTGGCCATAGTAGCATCCAGCCATTGTTCAGCTGTCATTAAATCGGGCTTGCATGCCCACATTTGCATACTGTTATTCATGCTAAATGAAATTATAGGTTTTCCTTGTTTACCTTTTTTGGTAGTGATACAAATAACCCCATTGGCAGAACGCGAACCATAGACTGCTGCTGAAGTAGCATCTTTCAACACATCAAAAGAGGCTATGTCATTAGGATTAATATCATTTAGAGCCCCCATGAAAATGACGCCATCGACTACTATTAAGGGGTCATTAGATCCTGAGATAGAATTTTGTCCACGTACTTGAATTCCTGGAGCACAACCTGCAGAGTTTGAATATCCGACATCCAAACCTGTAACTGTTCCTTTTAATGATTCCATAGCACTTGTATTAGGTGATAAAGCGATGGGAGAGTTCTCTAATTTTACAGAAGAAACAGAACCTGCGAAATCTTTTCTTTTAGCAGTTCCATAGCCAATTACAACAATCTCATCTAATGTTTTCGTATCTTCTAACATCACAATTTGTAATGTCGTCTGGGACTTTATTGTGATTAACTGTTCCAGATACCCCACATAAGAGATTTGCAATACATCACCTGGGTGGACAGAAATGCTAAAATGTCCATCTATGTCGGAAATAGTACCAGTAGATGTTCCTCTTAACATTACACTAGCCCCTATTATTGGTTCTGCTTTTTCGTCAAGAATTACACCAGTTAGAGTTTTATTTTCTTTTACTGATGAGTTGGAGATTATTTTCTCTTTCTCTAATTTCATTGTTACTTTCTGGGAATGAGTAGCAAATGTAATTCCCCATAAGAACAATAGCACTAAACGAATTTTGAGTTTCATAGTAACATGTTTTTGATTTTAGATATTTGTTATATAAAATAAATATTATCTATAAGAGACAAAAAGTACAAGCTTAAAGTTATTATAGGTGCTAATACTGTTTTACTGTACATTGCAAAGATATGTGTTAATTACTGATTGTAGTAGGATTAAAAAGTGTTTATAT
>OJJK01000429.1_pt1 | contig 16161 bp, 16 predicted proteins | sample 1596271 | NCBI WGS metagenome assembly OJJK01 (sample SAMEA4350142, study PRJEB24818) | metagenome | biome: human; feature: gut; material: faeces | place: Denmark | collected 2013-09 | reverse complement strand
ACAGTAATGAGTGGAGGTATTGTTATTGCTGATAAACAATATCAAGATGGCTTTATTCGTTTTGAGGTTGGGGTGAAGATGCGTGAGTTGGTTTTTTCTCATTTGAATATGAACCGTTATACCGCAGCATGTATATCAGAACATTTTATATCTAGAGTTACAATAGAAGCATCAGGATTTAAATTGGAAGGATGTCGTCGTCAGGCAATATATAAGGATGGCAGTTATCACGATCAATTATGCTATTCTTTATTGCGTGAGGAGTATTATAAAATGTTAGAAGACGGTCAATATGCTGTTGCTGCATATGCAAAGCGTGTGAAACAAATAAGTGATAGATTAAAAAAAGAAAAATAATTATTTTATGGAATTACAAAAATTTATAGAACAATTTGCAGAAGCAATTGAAGTGGAAGTTGAAGGATTGTCTGGTGAAACAATTTTTCGCAATTTGGAGGGATGGAGTTCTTTATCAGTCATGATATTAATAGCTTTTTTTGATGAAGAATTTGAGAAAGAGGTTGGTGATTCAGAAATACGTAATTGTATAACTATCAAAGATCTTTATAATCTTGCAATAGCATAAAAATGGCATTTTTAAGTTTTCAAGGAGTTGGTATAACAGCAATGGCTGCTTCCCTTCCTAAACAAGTAATCAATAATTATGATTATATTGATTACTTTCCTGTTAATCAGGTGAAAGAGGTAGTAGATAAAATTGGTATTTACGAGCGTCGTTTTGCAGATGAAAATACGTGTTCTTCCGATTTATGCTACGCAGCAGCAGAGCAACTGATTACGGACAATAACATTGATCGTTCGGAAATAGATCTTTTAGTGTTTATTTCTCAAACTCCGGATTATCGTATGCCCGCCACTTCTATCATATTGCAGCACCGTTTGAGGTTGCCGAACTCATGTATTGCATTTGACATAAACCTAGGTTGTTCTGCATTTATGTATGGTTTGTCTGTTGTATATGGGATGATGCAAAGCGGTAGTATTAGAAAAGCCTTAATTTTGGATGGAGAGACTCGTTCTAAAGTTTATTCTCCTAAAGATCGTCGTAGTGCGTTTATTTTTGGTGATGCGGGAATAGCTGCTTTGGTGGAGTGTCATGAAAAATTTGGTAAAAGTTATTTTTCACTGAATTCTGATGGATCGCGTGCCGATCTTATTATGATTAAAGGAGGAGGCTATAGGCATATGAGTTCAATAGAGACATTGCGAGAAAAAGTGGTTGATGAATTTGGCAATATTCGTAATGATGAACAAGGTTATATGAAAGGTGGTGATGTTTTTAACTTTGTAATTAGAGAAGTACCTCGTGATATAAAAAAAACATTGGAATATGCAGGAAGAAATACTGATTCATTTGATTATATAGTTTTTCATCAAGCGAATAATTTTATAAATTCTTATATAGCCAAGAAAATGAAGTTGAATGTAGATAAAATGCCTATGACTATAGCAAAGTATGGTAATACATCTTCAGTTTCTATTCCTCTGACTATTGTTAGTGAATTAAAGAATAAACTTGATGGACATAAAGAACTTCTTTTGAGTGCGTTTGGAGTAGGAATGACATGGGCTACGGGAATAGTACCTTTTGTTGATTGTAAAATTAGTGAAATAGTAGAGGTATGAGTGATAATCCATTTAGTTTAAAGGGAAAAAATATACTAATAACCGGTGCTTCTTCAGGCATTGGTCGTCAGTGTGCAATTAGTTGTAGTCAGATGGGGGCAAAAGTCATTCTTTTAGCTCGTAATGAGGAACGGTTAAAAGAAACACTGACTTTACTGGAAGGTGAAGACCATTTTTTTGTTGTATGTGATTTGACTAATTTTGATTATTTGCCTGAGTGTGTTAGTGGAATAGTTGCGAAAACAGGGCCTATAAATGGGGTCTTGCATTGTGCAGGTATTTCTACAACTCTCCCTTTAAAACTAATGGATGTATGTAAGTTAGAAGAATTTTTTCGAAACAATGTATTTTCAGCCATACAATTAACCCGTGAGGTATGCAAGTTGAAAAATATTTCGAAAGATGGTGGGAGTATAATTTTCTTTTCTTCTGTGATGGGATGTGTTGGTGAAAGTGGAAAGTCTTTATATTCATTGACTAAAGGAGCTTTAATTTCTGGGATGCGTTCGTTAGCATGTGAGTATGCTAAAAAGAGGATTCGTTTTAATTGTATTTCTCCTGGTGTTATAGTAACGCCAATTAATGAAAATCAACCTTATATGCAAGATCCTGTAAAGCGTCAGACGGAAGAGGATAAGCATTTATTGGGCTTCGGAAGTGTTAGTGATGTAGCCAATGCCTGTATTTATTTATTGAGTGATGCAGCCCGTTGGATAACAGGACAGAATTTGGTTGTTGATGGTGGCTATACTGTGAGATAATATAAATATGAAAGACTAAAAAAGTAGCCCCTAATGGATTCTACTGAAAACAATTTATTGGTAACAGTTCGTTGCTTAGCCTATAACCATGAGCCTTATATTAGGCAATGTTTAGAAGGTTTTGTGATGCAAAAAACAAATTTTCGTTTTGAAGCAATAGTACATGATGATGCTTCGACCGATAGAACAGCGGATATAATACGTGAATATGCAGAAAAATATCCGGATATAATAAAACCTATTTTTGAAACAGAAAATCAGTATTCTAAGCGTGACGGTTCTTTAACTCGCATTATGAATGCGTATACTCATGGTAAGTATGTTGCAATATGTGAGGGGGATGACTATTGGATTGATCCGTTGAAATTACAAAAACAGGTGGATTTTTTGGAGACACATGTGGAATATTCGATGTGTTTTCATCGTTGTACAGAAGTTTTTGAAGGATTTGAAAGAAAGAAGACTTTTGCAAATTTGAAGAGTGGAGATTATACGACTTTGGATATATTAGAGAATTGGATAGTACCTACTGCTAGTGTCTTATACCGTAAAGAACAAGCTCCTTCAATTTTACCTGTTGGAATTTTTTTTGGAGATAGTTTTCTTTTTGCTTTTTTAGCAGAAAAAGGTCGTGTTTATTGTCTGAATGATATTATGTCTGTTTATAGAGTTAATAGTGGAGGGGTGACTGCGAACCTAAGTAGCATAAGTGCTATAAAACGAAGTCTATTACATTATGAAACAATGAAAAAAGTATTTCCTGGTAAATTTGATACTCTTTTTAATGGAAAAATTAGCTTGTATAATTTTCAACTGTTTTATCGTTATAGGAAAACTAAATTTATGTGGAAATATCTATTCTCTTTTTTATCACATCCTTGTTTTATATGGCGTACAATGAGGTATATTGGTACATTAAATTGTATACGGAATAATAGTAGAAAATGAAAGTTATAGAATTTATGCCCCAACTAGGTTCAGGGGGAGCGGAGCGTTTTGTTGTCGATTTGTGTAATATATTAGCCGAGAAATCGGAGGTTATCTTGGTGGTATTATTTCCTCTTTCTACTCATGGTTATTTTAGGTCTGAATTATATGATTCTGTTAAAGTTATAAGTCTGAATAAAAAAAAAGGAATTGATTTACGTTGCTTATGGAAGTTCTGGGGGGTTGTGAAAAGAGAAAAACCAGATGTTGTTCATTTACATCTGTATGCATTTTTTTATGCATTGTTTTCAATCTTGTTTAGCCGTAAGGTTAAATATATACATACAATTCATAATGATGCATTTAAAGAGGCTGAAGGATCTTTTTGGCTATTTATCAAGAAAATATTTTTCGCTTCTAAAAAAGTTATACCTATTACTATCTCAAAAGAGTCACAAAAAAGTTTTTTTGAAGCCTATTCTTTGAATAGTTATTTAATTCCTAATGGACGTTTTTTGTCAATTCCTGATAAAATTCTCCTTGAAGTTAAAAAGGAAATCAATTTTTATCGGAAAACATCAAATACGAAAATAATATTAAATGTGGCGCGAGTTGAATCTCAAAAAAATCAAATATTATTAGGAAATTGTATCAAATCTTTATCGGAAGAAGGATATGATATCTGCTTATTGATAATTGGTAAAAAAACAGATAAAGAAATAGTTACAGAAATAGAAAAATTGCGATCTGATAGGATAAAAATATTAGGAGAAAGGAAGCATATTGTTGAATATATGTTACTTGCCGATGCATTTTGTCTATCTTCAATTCATGAAGGAATGCCTATAAGTTTAATTGAAGCTTTAAATGTTGGTTTAATACCTATTTGTACTCCTGTTGGTGGTGTTGTAGATATGATTTCGGATGGAGATAACGGTTTTTTATCAACGTCAATAACAGAAAAAGATTTATGCATAGCTTTTAAACGTTTTTTGAGAATGAGTGAAAATGAATGCCTAAAGATGAAAAAAAAGGTATATGCCAGTGCTTCATATTTTTCCATGGAAAAGTGTGTTGATTCTTATTTACATATAATGACTTTATAACCAATTGAAAGCTAATGAATATCTTCTTGCTTAATATAGCACTGATATTAATTCTTGCATTTCTTTTATATCATAAGGGACACGTTAATTTAAAAAATCGGGATCAGTTTTTTTTGTTTATTGCTTTTGCTGTGTTATACATAACTCATGCTTTTAAGGATCCATTCTCTTTACTTGATACACCTGAGTATGTTGATGGTTATATTGAGGTGAAAAATCGTGGTATTGGTGAATTAATGAGGGGTGGTTTATATTCCTTGAAAGCGGAAAAAGGTTACGTAATATTAACGAAGATTATTTCTTATTTCTTTCCCGCAAATCAAATGCTGTTTATATTTACAAGCTTTATTATTTTGCTAGGATATTATGTAGCATTTAAGCGGTATTCACTTATACCATGGTTAGCTGTTTTGTTATTCGTAATAGGGGGATATAATCAATCTTTATTTGTTTTGAGGCAGCATATGGCAATGAGTATTGTTCTTTTTTCCTATCCTTATATTATAAATCGGCGTTTTATGCCATTTCTCTTTTATGTACTTATAGCATTTTTTATTCATCAGACAGCAGTCATCTTTCTACCAATTTATTTTTTGTATGGGATAAAAAAGAAAATATTAATAATTCCGATTTATTTTATGCTCGGATTTATATTGATATTATTTATGCAAAGTGGCTTGGAATTAGTCTTGTTATATTTTGATGGATATGAAGGATATGTAAAGGGCATTGATTCTGCTGAAGGTCAAAATTGGAAAATGTCAGGCCTACTAGTGATGATTTTATTATTTCGGATATATGTAATGAAACGGCATATTTTTGATATTGGTATTGATCGGTTATTAACCCATATATTGCTATTTGGTTGTATAATGTCAATAGCTGGTATTGGTTTTGTTCCTATTTCAAGATTGAATATGTATTATACTGAAATGACATGTTTAATATTTCCGAATACGTTGTATTATGTGAAAAAAAATAATTTGAAATGGTTATGTGGATGTGGCTTTTTTTTATTCTTGTTTTATTTGTATTTGAATAATTTAATAGAAATGAGTAATTATCGTTTTATTTGGGAATGAAGAGCCTTTTATTTGTGATTGTAATATATGAATAGTTGTATGCTGTTTTCTCCTATTAAACCTGTGGGAGGAATATCAACGTGGACATTGAATATTCTGGATTATGTAAAAGTTAATGGAGAAAGTTTGGCTTTTTCAGATGCTTCTTTGTTTTTTAAGAAAGGAATCAATAGTACTTCTTTTTTTAAACGTTATTTCTTGAGTGGATTATTTGATACTATAATCCTATTTTTTAGTTTTATATATTCTATTGTAAAATATCGTCCGTCTGTCATTCATATAAATACATCAGCTTCATTAGCTCTGTTCAAGGATTATTTTTATGTATGTATCGCATCCTTGTTTCATGCTAAAGTTGTATTTCACTATCATTTTGGGCGTATCCCTGAAATAGCTAAAAAATGTAATTGGGAGTGGAAGTTGTTACAATCTTGTATCCGCAAATCTAAGCAGGTTATTGTAATAGATCCTATGTCTTTTGATACTTTAATTCGATATGGGTTTGCAGAGAAAATTGTTTATGTTCCTAATCCCTGTTCTTCTTTGGTACAGTCAATAGCAAAAAGAGCTGTATCGGATAAACAAAAGGGGCATTTCATTTTTGTTGGGCATGTAATACCTTTTAAAGGGGTTATTGAATTAGTGGAGGCTTTTGTTAGTATTGACATACCGCTGCGTTTAACTATTATTGGTTTATGTAGTAAAGAAATGGAGAAAATTTTGCGTAATATAGCAACACGCAAACCTGGTAATTGGCTGTCTATTGTAGGAAATAAGAGCCAAGATTTTGTTCTAGAAGAAATGCAAATTGCTGAGGCTCTAATTTTACCTTCATATACGGAAGGATTTCCTAATGTTATATTAGAAGCAATGGCTTGTGGATGTCCAGTGCTCGCAACCAGTGTGGGGGCTATACCAGAAATGTTATCTGTCGATTCAAGAAATGATGCTTGTGGACTTTGTTTTTCGCCTTGTTCTGTAGATGCATTGCGTGATGCAGTCATAGAATTTATAGATTCCCCTGTAGATAAGATAAAATTTGCAGTAAATGGTAAGAAAAATGTTTTAAATTCATATACAATGGATATTGTTTATCCACAATATAAAAAAGTTTGGTATACTAAATAGAAAATAATTATGTCTATCTTCAAAGATAAAATTCTGTTAATTACAGGTGGTACTGGCAGTTTTGGTAACGCTGTATTGCGTCGTTTCCTTAACAGCGACATCAAAGAAATTCGTATTTTTTCGAGAGACGAAAAGAAGCAGGATGACATGCGTCATCACTTGCAGAATCCTAAAGTGAAGTTTTATATTGGTAATGTCCGTGATCGTCAATCTGTAGATGGAGCAATGATGGGAGTGGACTATGTATTCTCTGCTGCTGCCTTGAAACAGGTGCCCAGTTGTGAGTTCTTTCCATTGCAGGCCGTACAGACCAATGTAATTGGTACTGACAATGTGTTGGAATCTGCCATTGCTCACGGTGTGAAGAACGTAGTAGTACTTAGTACAGACAAGGCTGCTTATCCCATCAACGCCATGGGTATCAGCAAAGCAATGATGGAAAAGGTGGCTATTGCTAAAGGTCGTGCCTTGGGTGATGAAGCAGGGACTACCATCTGTTGTACCCGTTACGGGAATGTAATGGCAAGCCGTGGTTCTGTAATTCCTTTGTGGGTGGAACAAATAAAGAATGGTAAACCGATTACGATTACAGATCCGAATATGACCCGTTTCATGATGACACTGGATGATGCGGTGGATTTGGTAATCTATGCATTTGAACACGGTCACAACGGAGACTTGTTTGTTCAGAAAGCTCCGGCGGCCACATTGGATGTTTTGGCACAGGCTTTGAAAGAAACATACGCGCAGATAAAGCCTGAATATGGGGATACGGAAGTAAAAACTATCGGTACACGCCATGGTGAAAAACTGTATGAAACTTTGGTGACCCGCGAAGAGATGGCTAAAGCCATTGATATGGGTGAGTATTATCGCATTCCTTGCGATACCCGCGACCTGAATTATGACAAGTTCTTTACGGAAGGTAATGAGGATATTGCCCAGATAGAGGATTACCACAGCCACAATACTGCTCGTCTGGATGTGGAGGGTATGAAGAAACTTCTTCTGAAACTCCGTTTTATCCGTGAAGACCTCGGACTGGAGGAAAAGGCGAAAACAACAGAAATCAAGAGTGAATAAGTTATAGAACTATTTTATGAAAATATTAGTGACCGGTGCCAAAGGGTTTGTCGGGCGGAATTTGGTTTCCCAATTACATAGTATTCAGGATGGAAAAGCCCGCAACTATGGAATATCGGGTGAAAATCTGACTGTCTATGAGTATGACATGGATAGTGATCCTTCCGAACTGGAGATCTATTGCAAGCAAGCTGATTTTGTTTTCAATCTGGCAGGTGTCAACCGTCCGAAAGATGAGTCTGAATTTATGAAAGGGAATTTCGGTTTTGCCTCTACACTGCTTGATACGCTGAAGAAGTATAATAATGCGTGTCCGGTGATGATATCATCTTCCATACAGGCTGCACAGGACAATCCTTACGGGGAATCGAAACGTGCAGGAGAACAGTTGATGTTTGATTATAGCAAAGAAACGGGGGCAAAGGTATTGGTGTATCGCTTCCCGAATGTTTTTGGCAAGTGGTGTCGTCCTAACTATAACAGTGCGGTGGCCACGTTCTGCAATAACATCGCTCATGACCTGCCGATCCGGGTGAATGATCCTTCTGTGGTGATGAGTCTGGTGTATATAGACGATGTGGTGGATGAACTGATTTCTGCATTGAAGGGGCAGGAGCATCGGAAAGGGGAGTATTGTGAAGTGTCGGTAGTGCATACGATAACTCTTGGAGGCATTGTGGAACTGATAAAGTCTTTCAGGCAGATGCCTGATACTTTGGCAGTGCCTGATTTGAGTGATGCTTTTATAAAGAAACTCTACTCCACTTACCTTTCATACTTGCCCAAGGAAAAATTTTGCTATCCTTTGAAGATGAACGTGGATGAACGTGGTAGTTTTACCGAAATCATTCGTACTGCCGACCGTGGACAGTTCTCGGTGAATATATCCAAGCCGGGTATCACGAAGGGCCAGCATTGGCATCACACTAAGAACGAAAAGTTTGTAGTGGTGAGTGGACATGGTTTGATACAGCTCCGAAAGATGGGCACGGAAGAGGTGATAAACTTTGAGGTGAGCGGTGAGAAAATGGAGGTAGTGGAGATGATTCCCGGATATACACATAATATTATTAATCTTTCAGATACGGAAGATTTGGTGACTTTTATGTGGTGCAACGAATGCTTTGATCCGGAACGTCCGGATACTTATTTTGAAAAAGTTTAGAACAATGGATATAAAATTGGATTATTCTGATATCAAGTTTCAGGAGAACGGCAAGTTGAAACTCTTGATTATAGTAGGTACCCGACCGGAGATTATTCGTCTGGCGGCTGTCATCAACAAATGCCGTAAGTATTTTGACTGTATCCTGGCACATACCGGACAGAATTATGATTATAACCTGAATGGTGTGTTTTTCCATGATCTGAAACTGAAAAATCCTGATGTGTATATGGATGCAGTGGGGGATGATCTCGGTGCCACAATGGGGAATATTATCAATGCAAGCTATAAATTGATGGTGCAAGTGAAGCCGGATGCCGTATTGGTATTGGGTGACACCAATTCTTGCCTGAGTGTGATAGGAGCCAAACGTCTCCATATTCCTATCTTCCACATGGAAGCCGGGAATCGTTGCTTTGACGAGTGTCTGCCGGAAGAGACTAACCGCAGGATTGTGGATATCATTTCGGACATGAATCTTTGTTACTCGGAGCATGCACGCAGATATCTGAATGCTTCGGGAGTGGCAAAGGAACGCACATACGTGACAGGTTCTCCTATGGCTGAAGTGTTGCATGAGAATCTGGAAGAGATTAAATCTTCGGATATTCATAAAAGGCTGAACTTAGAAAAAGGACGATACATATTGCTTTCCGCCCATCGGGAAGAGAATATTGATACAGAGAAAAATTTCTTGTCGCTTTTCAAGGCGATAAACTCGATGGCAGAGAGATATGACATGCCGATTCTTTACAGTTGCCATCCTCGTAGCAAGAAACGGTTGGAGGCGAGTAAATTTGAACTTGATAAGCGTGTGATTCAGCATGAGCCACTCGGTTTCCACGATTACAATTGCCTGCAGATGAATGCATACGCTGTGGTGTCGGATAGCGGAACACTGCCGGAGGAAAGTTCTTTCTTTACCTCGGTGGGGCACTCTTTCCCGGCAGTCTGTATCCGTACCAGTACGGAACGTCCGGAAGCGATGGATAAGGGTTGCTTTATCCTTGCGGGTATTGACGAGCGGTCTTTGCTTCAGGCGGTGGATACGGCTGTGGAGATGAACAAGAATGGTGACAATGGTTTGCCTGTGCCGAACTATACAGACGAGAATGTATCGACTAAAGTTGTGAAGCTGATTCAGAGCTATACGGGAGTGGTGGATAAAATGGTTTGGAGAAAGTAGTGATTATTCGGAGATGAATGTTCTTTTTTTAACACTTGCCCGTATATCGGATATAGAGGAAAGAGGAATCTATACGGATCTGATGCGTGAATTTGTTCGCCATGGACATACAATGTATATTGTAGTACCGGCAGAACGGCGCTTTCATCAGCCTACTGAGATGTTGGATGGTGGAAATGTGAAGATATTAAGGGTATGGACATTCAATATACAGAAAACTAATCTGATAGAAAAGGGAATTGGTACTTTACTCTTGGAATATCAATATCAGAAGGCAATTCAAAAGTACTGGAAGAATGCTAAATTTGATTTGATTCTGTATTCAACCCCACCAATTACCTTCAATAAGGTAATAGCGGCATTGAAGAAAAAGGGTGCCAAGACATATCTCCTTTTAAAAGATATATTTCCTCAGAATGCTGTTGATCTGGGTATGTTCTCCAAAGACAGTTTTCTCTATAGGATGTTCCGTAAAAAGGAAGAAAGGTTGTATCAATTGTCAGACTATATTGGTTGCATGTCTCCAGCTAATGTGGATTATGTATTGATGCATAATCGTGAGGTTGATACCTGTAGAGTAGAGGTTTGTCCTAACAGTATAGAATTTTGCAGGGGGGAAGAGCGGCTTTGCCCCAATGAAGCTCTACTTCAAAAATTGAGTATTCCCATAGATAAGATACTTTTTGTTTATGGGGGGAATCTGGGGCGTCCACAAGGAATTGATTTTTTGATAGAAGTGCTTGCGGCCAATGAAAAAAGGAATGATTCTTTTTTTATCATAGTGGGTAATGGCACTGAATTTATGAAGATAAAATTGTGGTTCGATCAAAATACACCGCATAATGCTTGTTTGTTATCTTCACTTCCCAAACAAGAATATGACGGTCTGGTAAGAGTTTGTAATGTAGGTTTAATATTTTTGGACAGGCGTTTCACAATTCCAAATTTTCCGTCTCGTTTGCTTTCTTATCTTGAAAACAGAATGCCGGTACTGATGGCTACTGACAAGAACACGGATATAGGAGAGATAGCTAGAACTAACGGTTTTGGTTTATGGACTGAAAGCGGGAATATAGAGACTTTTATGGAAATGGTTGACTTTATGACTGCTGATAGAGAACGGATTAAGATGATGGGAGAGAATGGATATGCTTATCTGGAAGCCAACTATACGGTGAAGCATAGTTATAATATAATAATGAGGCATTTTGAGTGATTATGTATTCTTGCTTTCTGAAGCGTTTTATTGATTTTGTAATAGTGTTTTTTGTCTTGGCTGTTATTTGGCCGATATTACTTTTTATGGCAGTCTGGTTACATTTTGCCAATAAGGGCGCTGGCGTTTTTTTTACTCAAGAACGTCCTGGTAAGCATGGCAAGATATTCAAGGTCATTAAGTTTAAAACAATGACTGATGAACGTGATGGAAGTGGTAATCTCTTGCCGGACGAGAGACGATTGACAAAAATAGGAAAGTTCATTCGATCCGCTTCTGTGGATGAATTACCTCAATTGATTAATGTACTGAAAGGTGATATGGCTTTAATCGGTCCCCGTCCTTTACTTCCTCAATATCTGCCTCTTTACTCAAGAGAGCAGGCTCGTCGCCATGAAGTCCGTCCGGGCATAACTGGTTGGGCCCAGGTAAATGGTCGTAATGCTATTAGTTGGAGCAAGAAGTTTGAACTGGACGTGTGGTATGTGGATCACTGTTCTTTTTTGCTGGATTTAAAAATTATACTTCTTACTATAAAGAAAGTTTTTGTACGTGAAGGTATCAGTTCCGATACTTCAGTAACAATGGAACCCTTTACCGGAAACAATTGAAATATTAGCTAATGTATTTATATGGTGCCAGTGGTCATGCGAAAGTGATCATTGATATATTACGTGCGAATAATGAAAAACTTGAAGCATTATTTGATGATAATGAAGCGATTGATTCTCTTCTTGATTATCCCGTCTTACGTTCGTCGGAAGTCCGTGGACCGTTGATAATCAGTATTGGAAATAATGGTATTCGCAGGAAGATAGCTGAAAGTATGAATACTACATTCGGTAACGCTTTTCATCCTTCAGCCATTATATCTGAAGAAGTTGAGATCAAAGAAGGTACAGTTGTGATGCAAGGAGCTATCATTCAATCCGGTGTTCATATCGGCAGGCATTGCATAATCAATACTGGTGCTTCTGTGGATCACGAATGTCTGATAGGTGATTATGTACATATCTCTCCTCATTGTACTCTTTGTGGCAATGTACAAATAGGGGAGGGGAGTTGGATTGGTGCAGGAACTACCATTATTCCGGGTGTAAAAGTGGGGAAATGGAGTGTGATCGGTGCCGGTTCTGTCGTCACAAAAGATATTCCGGATAATGTTTTGGCTGTAGGGAATAGATGTAAAATCATAAAGAACTTATTATAGTTTTCTTTTAATCATATAATTTCATGGACAAAAGAATTTATCTTTGCCTCGCTCATATGAGCGGCAAGGAGCAAGACTTCATACGCGAAGCCTTTGATACAAACTGGGTAGTTCCTTTGGGACCCAACGTCAATGCTTTCGAAGACGACCTGAAACATTTTGTGGGACAGAATAAGGAAGTCGTTGCTTTGTCAGCTGGTACGGCAGCTATTCATTTGGGATTGATTCAGCTTGGTGTTGGGGTAGGCGATGAAGTGATTTGCCAGTCATTCACTTTTTGTGCTTCTGCCAATCCAGTGGTTTATCAGGGTGCAACCCCAGTGTTTATCGATAGTGAAGAAGACACTTGGAATATGGATCCTGCTTTACTGGAAGAGGCCATCAAAGACAGAATCGCGCAGACAAGTAAGAAGCCTAAAGCCATTCTTCCGGTTCATCTTTATGGTATGCCTGCCAGGATAGATGAGATTTGTGCCATTGCATCGAAATATGATATTCCGGTGTTGGAAGATGCTGCTGAAGCTTTAGGTTCTGAGTTCAAGGGACAAAAGTGTGGTACGTTCGGTACTTTTGGTGTATTGTCTTTCAATGGAAATAAGATGATCACTACTTCGGGTGGTGGTGCGTTAATCGTTCCTGATGAAGCGGCAAAGAAGCAGACCATGTTTTATGCTACCCAGGCTCGTGAACCCTTTCCTCATTATCAGCATGAAAAGATCGGTTACAATTATCGCATGAGTAATATCTGTGCGGGTATCGGTCGTGGTCAGATGACTGTGTTGGAAGATCATATTGCCCATCACCGCCATGTACATAATCTTTACGCAAAGGCTTTTGAAGGTGTGGAAGGCATTACACTGAAATCTAATCCTGACGATCGTTTCAATGCTAACTATTGGTTATCTACGATTCTGATTGATCCTGAGAAGACCGGTACTAACTATGACGAAGTTCGTGTGCTACTTGATGCCAAAGGTATTGAGACCCGCCCTTTGTGGAAACCTATGCACCTTCAGCCTGTCTATGCGAATAATCCTCGCTATGTGAATGGTGTTTCTGAACGTTTATTCAATATGGGTTTATGTATTCCTGCCGGACCTTGGGTGACAGATGAAGACGTAGCATACATCGTGGAGCAAATAAAGGCATGTTGTGCGAAATCTTGTTTCATAGCAGCATCTTAATAAAGTGTTGATTTATAGTAGCTTGTAACTTTTCTCAGAAAAACTGCTCTCACCACCCTTTTTTCTTCTTTTATTAGAGATTTAATCCTCACCTTTGCATCAACGTTGATCAACAAAGTGAATTAAAACAGAATTTAAATCTCTAAATGAAAAAGTATGAGTGTAATTTTTAGAACGGTAGAGAGACCGTCTGACCCTCGGGTTGAGAATTCTCCCAAAAAGTTTTTCCCTCAGTTAATAACTTTAGGACAGAGTGTAGACTTGGCATTCATAGCCCAGAAGATGCAGGATCGTTCTTCGCTTTCTATTGGTGATATCCGGAGTACTATGCAGAACTTCGTGGAGAAGCTGAAAGAACAGTTGCTGGAAGGTAAAACAGTAAATATTGCCGGATTGGGTGTATTTATGCTGGCTGCAAAATCTAAGGGAGAAGATAAGACTGAAGATGTGACCGCAAAGAGTGTGGAGAGTGTTCGTATCTGCTTCCAGGCTAACAGGGAATTGAAGATAACCAAGACTGCTACTCGTGCCGGTGAAAAACTGGATCTGGTCAGCTTGGATGATTATCTGAAAAATTTAGCTAATGCTCCATCAGGAGGTGGCTCAGATGGTGGCTCAGGAGGTAATTCGGGTGATGGGGGAATAGAAGACGATCCTCTGGGATAGAAATTCAGAGCCGGAGGCATTGAAAATGAAAACTGCGTAGTCTGTTAATCGCTGAATATTAATTATTAAAAAACGATTCTCTTATGAAAAAAACGAGTTGGAATGTGATATTGAAAGTCATCATTGCCGTGGCTAGTGCCATTGCAGGTGTGATTGGCGGTCAAGCAATGACCATTTAAGAATAAGTTTGATATAAACGTAAAGAGCCATTTTCGAATTTCGGGAATGGCTCTTTTTTTGTTTGGTAGAATAGGGATGATTTTGATTAATAAGCGTTATCTTTGCCATCCCTTTATAATTCATAGTATTTAAAAATGGCAGAACAAAAAAGAACTCCCCGAAGTAACTCCAAGGCAAAAGTGCAGCCTGTAACTGATTACGGACGTATACAGCCGCAGGCACCAGAATTGGAAGAAGCTGTATTGGGAGCATTGATGATTGAGAAAGACGCTTATTCATTGGTAAGTGAAATTCTTCGCCCGGAGTCTTTTTATGAACACCGGCACCAGTTGATTTATTCCGCTATCACCGATCTGGCTGTGAACCAGAAGCCAGTGGATATCCTCACGGTAAAAGAACAGCTTGCCAAACGTGGTGATTTGGAAGAGGTGGGCGGACCGTTCTACATTACCCAGTTGAGTAGCAAGGTTGCCTCTTCGGCACATATTGAATATCATGCCCGCATCATTGCGCAGAAAGCATTAGCTCGTGAATTGATTACGTTTACCAGCAATGTTCAGAGCAAAGCTTTTGATGAGACTCTGGACGTGGATGATTTAATGCAGGAGGCTGAGGGAAGACTTTTCGAGATTTCCCAACAGAACATGAAGAAGGATTATACGCAGATTAATCCGGTTATTGCCGAAGCGTATCAATTAATTCAGAAAGCAGCTGCCCGTACAGATGGTTTAAGTGGTTTGGAAAGCGGATTTACCAAGTTGGATAAAATGACTTCGGGTTGGCAAAATTCTGACCTTATTATTATTGCTGCCCGTCCGGCAATGGGTAAGACGGCGTTCGTGCTTTCTATGGCAAAGAATATAGCTGTTAATTATCGCAATCCGGTTGCTGTGTTTTCACTTGAAATGAGCAACGTACAGTTGGTGAATCGTTTGATATCCAATGCGTGCGAGATTCCGAGTGAGAAAATCAAGAGTGGACAGTTGGCAGATTATGAATGGCAACAGTTGGACTATAAATTGCGTGATCTTCTGGATGCGCCGTTATATGTGGATGATACTCCTTCTTTGTCTGTATTTGAGCTACGTACAAAAGCACGCCGTCTGGTGCGTGAGCATGGGGTAAGGATTATTATTATCGACTACTTGCAGCTAATGAATGCAAGTGGTATGTCGTTTGGTAGCCGTCAGGAAGAGGTAAGTACCATTTCGCGTTCGTTGAAAGGTTTGGCGAAGGAGTTGAATATTCCTATTATAGCCTTGTCGCAGTTGAACCGTGGTGTGGAGAGCCGTGAAGGTGAAGAAGGTAAACGTCCGCAACTGAGTGACTTGCGTGAATCGGGAGCCATTGAGCAGGATGCCGATATGGTGTGTTTCATTCATCGTCCTGAATATTATAAAATCTATACATCGCAAGATGGTACTGATTTGCGTGGTATGGCGGAAATTATTATTGCCAAGCATCGTAATGGTGCGGTAGGTGATGTTCGTTTGCGCTTTATCGGTCAGTATACCCGTTTCCAGAATCCGGAGGATGATATGGTGATTCCGCATCCGGCAGAAGGAGGCGGAGCTACTTATGGCTCCAAAATAAATGCGGTAGGTGATGGCAGTATACCGC
>OJJK01000403.1_pt1 | contig 17195 bp, 8 predicted proteins | sample 1596271 | NCBI WGS metagenome assembly OJJK01 (sample SAMEA4350142, study PRJEB24818) | metagenome | biome: human; feature: gut; material: faeces | place: Denmark | collected 2013-09 | reverse complement strand
ACATCATACGGTATATAGGTGGCCTCGGGATTGTCGAAGAAAAGACGCACGCCGTTTTTTTCGTCGCTTTTCATCTCGCCGGAAAGGTCTTCAAGATAGCCGACGGAACGATTGAGAATCGTTGTCTTCCCCACTCCGTTAATGCCGGAAAGGATATTTACGTCGGGACGTAAATCCCAGCTTATATTAAAACGTCCCCATAGTCCGTGGATTTCGATACGACGGATATAATTGGCTTGTTGTTCCATAATATTCAAGTTTAATCAAGGCAAATATAAATAAAATGTCCCGTTTTCATGCACAAACGGGACATTTTGTTTTATCGTCTTCTCCTTTCTCTGTTTCAACAGAAATGAGACAACTTCATTTCTATCTCCGGTGTGGACGAGGACGCGGTCTGGCAGTAGTCCGCCGGGAAGATGATTACATAGTATCGCAATGTCTGCCACAACACCTTTCTTTATCATTTATCAAATGCTTATTATGATTAAGTTTTTGTCTGTGCAGGGAAGAATTATTCCCCTTGCCATTTTTTCTCAAAGTATGTCAGTTTATTTACCGGATTGAGAAAATACAAGAATAAAAAAGTTACCTTTGCCAACCGTTTTTTCTAATTAGATGTTATTCTTATAAGATTATATTAGATCACTATTATCAGCATGGACAAAAGTAAGAATCTACACGGTCATCTGTTTGCGTTGACAGCAAACGTTATGTGGGGCTTAATGGCTCCTATTGGTAAATCGGCTCTGCAAGAGTTTTCCGCTCTTTCCGTCACTACATTCCGTATGATAGGAGCTGCGGCTGCTTTCTGGATGTTATCTATATTCTGTAAACAAGAGCACGTCAACCACAGGGATATGCTAAAGATTTTCTTTGCTTCTCTGTTTGCCTTAGTATTTAATCAGGGGATCTTTATTTTCGGACTTTCCATGACTTCGCCTATCGACGCCTCTATCGTAACTACTACTTTGCCGATAGTAACCATGATTGTGGCTGCCATTTATCTGAAAGAACCGATTACAAACAAGAAGGTATTGGGAATTTTTGTAGGTGCTATGGGGGCACTTATCCTTATTTTAAGTAGTCAGGCTGCAAGTGGCGGTAACAGAAACCTTATCGGCGACTTGCTCTGTCTGGTAGCACAAATCAGTTTCTCCATCTATCTGACGGTATTCAAAGGACTATCTCAGCAGTATTCAGCGGTAACAATCAATAAATGGATGTTCGTTTACGCCTCGATATGTTATATACCTTTCTCCTATTATGACATCTCAACGATTCAGTGGGCCTCTATTTCCACCGTTGCTATCATACAAGTGCTCTATGTAGTATTAGGGGGAAGTTTCCTAGCCTATCTCTGCATTATGACGGCACAAAAACTGCTTCGTCCTACCGTTGTCAGTATGTATAATTATATGCAGCCGATTGTGGCTACGATTGCTGCCATTATTATGGGAATCGGAAGTTTCGGCTGGCAGAAAGGACTTGCCATTGCGCTCGTATTTCTCGGTGTATATATTGTAACGCAAAGTAAGTCGAAGGCTGATTTCGAGAAAGCGGGAAGGGAATTGTAATAACCACCAATCATTATTAGTTATCAGACACGGATTACACAAATTTCACAGTCCTTTGATTGACTAAAACTGTGAAGTCCGTGTAATCTGTGCCTGAATAGTTTTATTCTAGTTAGCCAGGATAGTCACTTCTGCACCGGACGCAAAGTCTTGTCCGTTCTGCGAACTCAAAGCAGTAAAGCGAATATAACGTGCCTTTACCGGCTTGTCGAACATCACCCTCTTTTCCTTTGAGTTATTAGCAAAAGTACCTTTCTTGACCGGATCACCCCATTCTTTACCATCCATGCTGACTTGAATAGAGTAATCCTTGATATTACCATTATTTCCATTCTGACGCGGCAGATAGGTAAAGCCTTTGATTTCTTTTACTTCACCTGCATCAAGATCCACCCAATGCGGATATTTGGCAACCGTTACTGAATACATTGTATGCCATATCGTACTAGGATCACCATCAACCAGATTAGCAGCATCTCCATCGCCTGATTCCTGGCTGCTGGCATATACCACCTGCATCTGGATACTTTCTATCTTTTCAAACTTCATAACGGCACTAATATCCTTATTGTCCTTATACCATGCTTTCACAGTACCTCCATTACGCAAAGGAATAGGTTCTGTATATTCCTGTACCTTTTTACTTCCGTCAATCGTATAGCAGAATACAGCGTCTTTCTTTGCCGACGTCAATTCTACCATCCCGGCAGGAGTACGTGTGATAGACAAAGGAATATCTCCGGCAGGAGCAACATTAGCAACAGCTGCCAAATTCGCACCAACAACCGGACGGATAATAAAGCCCATATTATGATGACCGGCAAATACCCTGTCTTGAACAAGAGGGCCACCTTGACCGCAGCTATTACCACCCAAACCGGTAACTGCACAATCCAGGTGCAAATAAGTATCACCTGCTTTAGGCAATTGATATGGATGAGAAGCCAGGATCAAATCAAGAGCAGAATATTGAAGTGCAGACACCGACAGGCGATCGGTAGCTATAAAGACTGCCCCTTGTCCTGCCTGATTCGTCAATGCACACCAACGTACATCTTCATGATTACCCATATCCTGCGGCTTCGGGAAATTCACAAACTCACCCGCTACCGTATTCGTATGTTGCTCTATGAACTGGCCACTCTTACGGTCGGCATAGTTATCAATCGGTCCACGACCATAATAAGTAAAGTTAGCATATTCCTGAGGAACTTTCATCACATAGCCAAGACGTGGCAAAGTCAGGCTGGGACGAGTAGAAGTAATACTGGACTGCAATTCGATAGAGCCGTCCGGATAAACCGTCCACACCTGATTGGTAATAAACTTAAAGTCATTGGCTCCAAATTTCCGGTCTGTCAGTTCCACAATACTATTCTTACCGGAACTGGTCCCCCCTTTAATGCTTGCAGCATTCGGCGCCTGCGATTCTACGGTAAAACTCAATACCATTTTACCATCCTTCTCACGAGCTGTTACCTCTATCATTTTATGTTGCAGGTTATGCAAACCATATTCAAACCAAGGAGCATAGAACCAGTTATCATTGTTTGTAAAGGCACGAAGTGCATCAAGTTTCGGTCCGTTTCCGGCCGCAATAATTGTTTTATCGCCGTATTTCAAGCTATAAATACTTCCGGTCTGCTGATCGAATTCCGCTTCAAAGCCGTCCCCTTTAATCTCGATTCTCTCTGTACTCGGGTTCATACGACTCTTCAGACTTCCCGCAGTAGCGGCAGCCACTTCACTGATTAACGGACGATCCGTAGCTTCCTTCACCAGTACCTGCTCTTCCGCCATTACGAAGTCTTTATCAGCCCAAGGCATCTTGTCTTTCAATATAAACTGCACTTTCACAAAGTACTCCGCATCTTTTTTAAACGCAGCACGATTATAGGGAAGAGAGATTTGCATCCGCTGGCGGGGAGCCAGATTGATGTCTTTCTTCAGAGTTGCCTGAATAGCCTTGCCGTCCTCATAAACGGACCACATCAAATAGTAGTCGTCCGACAGATTCTTGAAATAATACTTATTGAAGATCTCAAAGACACCCTTCTCAACATCGACAGCTTTCACTCCGATATTCTGATATACTTTTCTCACTTCATAATATTGAGGTTTCGGTTCCAGATCTCCGAACACGATTCCGTTCATTACAAACTGCCCATCATTGGGAGTATCGCCGAAGTCACCTCCATAAGCCAGATAACGCGTACCCGTTTTCGGATCGTAATTATACATGGACTGGTCTACCCAATCCCATATAGCACCGCCACAGAAGAAGTTGGTAGACTCCATAGCTTCCCAATAATCAATAAGATTACCGCAAGCATTTCCCATTGAATGAGCATACTCGGAGATATGGAACGGATATTTAATATCATATTTCCCCTGTACAGCACCACGTACCCAACCGATAGACGGATACTGATTCGAACCCATATCAACAATATCATTGTTACGTTCATATTGTACGGGACGGGAAGTATCGAACTTCTTCAACGCATCATAAGCCGCCACAAAATTCTTACCCGGACCGGCCTCATTACCTAACGACCAAATCACGATAGAAGGATTGTTGACATTGGCATGCACCATTTCCATAACACGAGCCACATGAGCATTTTTCCATTCCACCGGATGAGAAAGCGAAGCGGCACCATAATAATATTCGTGTGATTCGATGTTAGCCTCATCTTCCAGATAGATACCATATTTATTGCACAGGAAGTACCAATACGGATCATCCGGATAGTGAGAGTTACGAACATGATTGATGTTAGCACGCTTCATCAGCATAATTTCTTTTTCCATCATCTCACGGGTAATGGCATGTCCCACAGCAGGGTTGGATTCATGACGGTTCACCCCTTTCAGTTTAACGGTCTTTCCGTTCACATAATAATAGCGTCCGGCAAGCCCGAACTCATCTTCTGACGCAGGTGTATCTTTGATTTCCACTTTCCGAAAACCTACGATAGTAGAAACCGTTTCAATAGTCCTGTTCTTTTTATCTTTCAGTTCAGCAACAAGCGTATAGCGATAAGGAAACTCCGCCGACCACTTGTTAGGAGCCTTCACCTGAAAAACAGTTTGAACCTTACCAATCTCATTCGGAACGATCTTCTCTATAACCGGAGATGAAACGCCGTCTACCAACGTATTTTCATCAGAATACAGTTTATTGGCATACAAAGAATAATATACTTTATAATCCTTGGCTGCCTTTTTATCCAAGTTACGGATATCAGCGTTGATAGTCAAAGAACCATCCGTATAAGTAGCGTCCAAATCGGGAATAGCCACCAAGTCACGGAAATGAACCTTGGGAACCGAGTACAAAGCTACCGTACGGAAGATACCCGGCAGACGGAACATATCCTGTGCCTCCAGAAATGAACCATCCGAGCTACGATATACTTCGGCTGCTACGATATTTTTGCCTTTCTGAAGATAAGGGGTAATATTGAAATTAGCGGTATTGCGCGAGTTCTTGGAGAACCCCACATACTTACCGTTAATCCAAAGATAGAAGAAAGAATCCACACCGTCGAAACTGATGAATACTTCCCTGCCGTCCCAATCCTGAGGAATCTCAAAATCGCGGCGGAAGGAACCAACCTCATTACGGTGCTTATAAGTAGTCCAGTTAGCGGGCGGAGTACGCATCACTCCTCCGCGCCAGTCGTCTACCTTCACGCTATGTTGGAAGATAACCGGTTGATTGACATAAATAGGAGTTCCATACTTCAAGCTTCCGTCTTTCTGAATACCATAGATATTCCAGCTCGACGGTACAGGGATTACGTCCCACGAAGTCACATCATAATTCGTCTGATAGAAATCTGCCGGACGGGAATCGGGGTCGGGTGCCCAATGAAACTTCCAGTCGCCATTGAGAGACTGCCAGAACTTACTGTTTTCGGGCAATACTTTGCGAGCACTTTCCAAGTCTTGAAACGGAAAGAAATAAGCATGCGGCTGCTCCTTATTGAGTGCCAAGTTTTCGGGAGATTCCCACTCCGCTCCTGTCGGAGCATTCAAGGTAGCATAGGTAAACCCTTCTAAAGGTTGGTCTGCGAAACTCTGTACTGTGAGGGTGCAGCACAGAAGACCTGTTAACAAGGTTTTGTTCATAAGGTATTTTAAGTCAATAAATAATATTCTGTGTCCAATATTCATGGTTCTCTGAATGTAAATACAATCAGAAAGCATACCACCCCTATTTTTTCATCCGCTTTTTAACGTTCTTTTTCTAGTCGTCCCGTTTCAGGTCTGCGAAATAAGTATCGAGTAGGCTCTTTGCGGCTATAAATGATGTCAGATTTCCTTGCAACACTTGCTGTTCCTTTTCCAGAAGCATGGCTTCAATCTTCGGATTATGATAGAAACTGTCACGAAGTTGTTCGTTGATCGTTTCATACATCCAGTATTTACTTTGCTCGTTACGACGATATTCAAAATAACCGTTGGTCTTCACAAAGTCAATATATTCATAAATCATATCCCATATCTCCTTCACTCCGATATTATAAAAACCGGAATAGGTCAACACTTGGGGAGTCCATCCCGATTCGGGAGCAGGGAAAAGATGCAAAGCGTTACGAAATTGAGTAGCAGCCAGTTTTGCACGTTCCAGATTATCCCCGTCGGCCTTGTTGATCACAATGCCGTCGGCCATTTCCATAATACCGCGCTTAATGCCTTGCAACTCGTCTCCTGTACCTGCCAACTGAATCAGCAGGAAGAAATCCACCATAGAATGAACAGCCGTTTCACTCTGTCCCACCCCGACGGTTTCCACAAAAATCTTATCGAATCCGGCAGCCTCGCAGAGTACAATCGTCTCACGCGTTTTGCGTGCCACTCCTCCCAACGAACCTGCCGAGGGGCTAGGGCGGATAAATGACTTCGGATGTACGGAAAGCTGTTCCATACGCGTCTTATCTCCTAAGATACTGCCTTTACTACGTTCGCTACTGGGGTCGATAGCCAACACAGCCAGCTTTCCTCCTTTTTCAAGCACGTGCAAACCGAATACATCTATCGAAGTACTCTTTCCCGCGCCGGGAACTCCGCTGATACCTATACGGACAGAATTTCCGGAATGAGGCAGGCATTTCTCTATCACCTCTTGTGCTACGGCCTGATGTTCCGGTTTCACACTTTCCACTAATGTCACAGCCTGACTCAAAATAGTAATGTCGCCTTTCACAATCCCCTCAACAAACTCCGCCACCGAAAGCTGACGCTTTTTCGGCTTACGTTTCAGGTAAGGATTTACAGACGAAGGCTGCTCGATGCCTTTGTTGACAACAAGCCCTTTGTATTCTCCACTATTTTCAGGATGTTCCATAGTCATAGAATTTAGCGTTTGATATTGATTTCAACTTTGGGATTCAACGGGTCGTTTGTAATCATAAGAATGCGTAAATGATGCTTCTTATTACCGACGTCACGTTTACGAATCGTCACTTTCAGTTTCGTCATTCCGTCCGGCGGCAGCACGGTCTTTTTCAGACTAACGCCCACAGAAGAATTAAACACCTGCAACTTACTGATTACTAACGGAGTCTTTCCGGCATTAGCAATCAAGATATTGTAGCTGGCTTTCTTTTTCTTTATCAATGGTACACTGAGGTCTATATTTGTTTCCGAAATACGGATAGCCGGCGCGTCCAACGAATCTTTCGCCGTCATCCGCGAGAAATCGGGAAGTAGAATAGCCGAAACGGGAATTTCATTATCCTCACTGACCTTATCACCGGCAAAACGGGAGAGATAGACGGAAGTCTGTGTCAATCCGTAATCATTCAGTTGGCTGGCGTCCAGCGTCAGTTTGACAGTTCCTTTCTTTCCTTTGAGCAACACTTTAGGTTCCGCCTCCATTTTCAGGTAAGGAGGAAGATGCATCAGTACCGGTTCATAAGGACGGTCGGAAAGGTTGGCAATGCTGAACGTCATAGTTGGTTGCTGTCCGCGATATACATCGGGGAAGGCAAATTCATCCCGGTCGATACGGATATTACCGATAGCGAAAGGATGAGTCTTCGTATAATCCTTTATTTCCTGCACCACTTCACCCGTAAACTTCAGATAAACCAGATTCGGAGTAGCATTGCTATAAATACCGACCGACTTCTCGAAACGTCCCAATGCTTTGGCATCAAATGAAGCCTTTACAATACCTTTCGCTCCGGGAGCAATCGGTTCTTTTGTCCAGTCGGCCACGGCACAGGCACAAGAAGTGGTGACGTTGGTCAGCACCAAAGGCTGATTTCCGGTATTGGTAATGGTATACTCCACTGTCACCGGACGTTTCCATTCTATTTGTCCGAAGTTGTGCGTCTCCTTATTAGAAGAAATACGAGGTTGGGCGACAGCTGCCAAAGTGACAATAAGCAGAAAAAATATAGATAGTAAACTACGTTTCATGTGATATATTTTATTTTGGTGTACAAATGTAGGAGTTTTAGATGAGATATGAAACGTATTGAAAGGATTATTAACGGTGAACGTTTACCGTTCACCGTTAATAAGTTAATTATTTCACTTCTACCGTCATTGAAGCCGAATGAGAAGCATATTCCGGCGCATAGGCACATTGCATGGTTGCCAGCCCCGTTTCGTAAGTTCCCGCACGACTGACACGGTAACTATATTCCAGTACATAAACTCCCTTCCCCAAGTGATCGAAGAAGAAATTGGTAGAAGCATCTTTAATGTCCACATAATAGCCGATTCCGTTATTCCAGCGATAACCGGAGACACTGCCGATCGGCTCGAAACAAGCGCCACGCTGATCTTTCAACTGTACAAAGTCCATTGCACGGTCTACACGGATACTCAAACGGGAAACAACCTTATCACCTACCTGAAGCACCGTCTTTGCCGTGACCGGTTGCAGCTGAGGGGTATCATTCACCGTACGTTCCACATATAATTGTTTCTGTACATTTAACTCACCTCCCTGTTGCTTCACATCCTTGATCGGCGATTCATATTCTGCATAAACAGCTCCCCAGGCAATCCCCGGATTTCTCTTTTCCACTTCAATCTTGCGGGCATCCATGACATTCTTCTGTGTAAACGAACGTTTGATATATCCCAGTCCCGGCACCGTAGTCTTGCTCGGACTCACCGTTTCCAGTACTTCATTGGCAATCACAATCCGTACATCGCCCTGATTGTCAAGCAAATTAGTACCTTTCATCAACAGTGCATATACCGCATCTGCCGTAGTTACAGGGGAATCCCATTGTTGCGTCTGCTTCTGTTTCAACAGCCAGAGTTTCATTTCTTCCACCGTTTCGCTGTTTCCGCCGATCAATTCCAAAGCTTCCATAACGTCTACATGAGCCTGCATCCTCATTCCTCCCCACGCATAAGGATTCTCGTTGAAAGCGAAGAACATCCCCTGTTCGTCCGTCTTTGTCAGATGTTCTTTCAGAGAAGCAACAAATTCCTGCGCTTCTTTCTTTTGTCCGGCTTTATCGAGCACGATAGCAGCAATCGCCTTCGTATTCATTGAAGCTGCCGGAAGCAACTCTTTCACTTTAGAAAGATAATAAGCATACGCAGCTTTATTGGCAGCAGGAACCTGTCCGCCGGAAATAGCGACAATATACAGATATTGCAGGATAGAGCCCGACACTCCTGTGAACTTCACTCCTTCTTTCTGTGCTTTAAGAATATTTTTGTATTCTTCCAAAGCTGATTGGTGAAGATAAGTCAACGCCTTTTCCTGTAAAGCAAGTGCTGGTCCGTTCAACTTCTCACCGGTCAGCAGAGCAAGGCGGGCATTCAATTCGGCAATATAGGCCGTGACATAACCGCTGCCGTTCATTCCTTTATACCATGACCAGGCACCGTTGGAATTTTGCAATTCCTGCAATCTGGTCAGTGCAGCGATATTATTGTTACGGATATTATTCAAGTCGAACAGTGTAGCGATACGCTCTTTCTGCTGTTCTTCAGTCTGTGCTTCGAGTACCCATGGAGATTCGGACAACAGAATATTCTTCACTTCCTGATTCTTTTGCAAGTTGCTCAAGAAGGTTTCCTTCGTACCGCCCTGAAGTCTCCAGCTATCAAACACAGCCTTGATGCGTGGCTGACTGTTCATTATATACGAAGCCAATGTATTCGCATAGTAGGCGGTAGCCCATGAAATAGCGTTATTATTGACCGGAAGGCTCAAAGAAGGCAATGCCTGAATAGCATACCAAGCAGGATTTCCGGTAAATTCAATCGTCAGTTTACGGTCTGTTGCCGTTTTATTATGCCGGTTGAACAAACTGTCGAGCGAGAAGGTGCGAGTTTCTTCTCCACGTATAGGCATGGGCAGTGTCTCTACCAAATGTTCCTTGTTGCTGAGTACCGGAACCAATTGTTGCTCTCCGTCGCTAAATGTGCCGCTATCGGCTATCATCCGACAACCCAGTACCTCGTATTTATCACTGACGGTAAACATGAAGTTCACACCAATTGTCTTGCCTGCCTCAACGGAGAACTTCTGTTTCTGTGTGTCGACAACCTTCTCCGTCACCGGATCGAAAAGAATCATGCTTACTGTTCCTGCTTGCGGCTTGCCAGTCATATTAGAGACAGAGGCAGCAATAGAGGTCTTATCGCCCACACGCACGAAACGTGGCAGATTCGGGGTCAGCATAAATTCTTTACTGGTAATAGCTTCTCCGTCCAGCGTTCCCATTAACATTCCCTTGGTGTGAGCATATCCACGGAAATTCCAACGTGTCAGACTTTCGGGCATAGTGAAAGAGAAAGAAACCTCTCCCTGCTCATTGGTACGGAGTTGGGGATAGAAGAAAGCAGTCTCGGCAAGATTTGTACGCAAGCCGGCAGGAGCTTCAGGAAGCGCTTCTTCTCCGGAAGCGGCATCGGCCTTTCCTGCTACCATTGGCACTAACTCCGATTCAAACATTGTATCCGCAGCATCTTCGGAAACTAGCGCCGATGGATATCTCACCGCATTGCTCCGGCTTACAACGCTGCCTGTCACCGACATTTTCTTTTGCACTGCATATCCTCTGACCACTACTCCATCAGCTATGGATTCTGACATCGCATATGCATTTCTTATATCAGGCTGCATAGCGAATCTGTCATACAACATTGCAGGTACTTTGAGAGACTTACGATCCCACCAATAATTGTAGGAGTTATTTCCAACATATCCGTTCATCCAATCGGAATAAGGAAGCAGTTGCTGGTAGTAAACCCGGAAATCCTGCCGGCGGTTCCAGATTTTATCAAGTGAGGCATCATACATCGTCGCCAACATTTCGGCATGAGCAGCCTGTCCCTGCGGTGTCTTGATTGTCAGTTTCCATTCCTCTTTCTGTCCGGGACGCAATTTATCACGGAATACGTCCCACTTCATCACCAATGTCTTGTCCGGCAAACGTTTTCTCGCCTGAACCCGTTCCTGATAAACCTGTCCGTCCCTCACCATACAGAAGTTCACGAAGATACCGTTACCGTAACTTTCCTGATACGGATATTGAAAACGAACAATCGTATCGGACAGATTCAGTGCCTTGCTTTCCAGCAGTTTATCACCGCAAAATACATTCATCATTATATAGGTATCCTTTTCCGAAGTTCCGAAATAGAATACCGCCGGATGAGCAGTGTCAAATTCCGTATTCTCTGCATAGAACCACACGGCGGACTGAACAGGCGGACGTTTGTCGTCAGAAGAGAAAAGAATCGTATTTGCTTCCGCCGTCACTTCTTTTCCCTGGTTATCTTTCACCGTTGCCTTCAGCACATACGGCCCGGAAGAAAATTTCCCCCAATTGAAGGTCATTTCCTTATTAGAAGTAAACGTTCCGGTTGCAACCGGTTTCTCGCCCAGTTGCTTGTAGTCCTTATCTTTCGCCGGATATAAAGAGTATGTACCTTTCACTTCCACAGGCTGTCCGTTCAGATTCTGTGCTTCAAACACAATGTTGAACGGCCTATCCTTGCAAATCTTTTCTTTCAACTCCGTCTGCAAAATCAATGAACGCTGTCCTGCCGAAATCATCTCCGTAGACGACTGTGTTTCACCTGCCGCATTGGTAACAGTCGCTTCAACAGAATAACGATAATATATTTTATCATTATTCTTATAATCTGCACTTTCTTCCAGGCGAACCGGGATCGTAAATTCTCCGTTCCCGTCGGCAGTCACTTCACCCGAAGCAATCTGTACAGCCTCCGAAATCCTCCAGAAACTGCGAACAGAACGCTTCACCATATACTTCACCGGAAGGTCCTGAAGCATCACACCGCTATAAGACTGTATCTTGCCTTTTACCTGCACTTCATCTCCGAGTCGGTAACTTTCCGTTTGCTTTTCAAACGTAATATCGAATGTCGGGCGTTTATAATCCTCCACACGGATATTCGTTCTACTTTCTCCCGCCGTCAAAGAAAACATTCCGTTCAGACAGGCCGAAGGTAATGCGAAATCGGTGGTAAACGAACCGAATTCATTGGTACGTACCGACTTACGCCCCACTTCCTGATTATTTGTGTCCAACAAAGTGACAGTATAATCTTTACCGGGAAGCACATTGGCTGTATCCGATTTCTGCATATAAGCAATACCTTTCACATACACTGTCTGACCGGGACGGTACAAGGAACGGTCGGTCAATAACGTCATACTTTCCGTCGCTTCATCCTCATCATCGTAATAACCGTAGCTTCCGCCGTAAATACTTCGTTTCGGCATGGCTGTATCCACGCCTTTCGAAGCTTTCAAATATCTGTATTCGGATTTCCAGGGGAACACCACTTTTCCTTCTTCTCCCGTCGTAAACTCCTGCAACACTTTTTCGTCATTACTATACAATATTATCTTTGCGTTGGGTACAGGATGCCCGGTTTGAGCGTCCAAGGCCGCCACTTCATACTGTTGCCCCGGCAAACGGCACGTCAACACTTTGAAGCGGGTCACGTTAAACTCACTTTCACTATCCCGCTTGGCACGAATATCAGGAACAATACGCATGACGTAAGCTCCCACTTCCGGGGACTTGAAAGTGAACACCGTGTCCTGCGTCCGATAATCTTCCGGACGAAGAACCGAATAATGCTGTTCCTTCACCAACTTCTTCGCTTTATTAAAAAGGCGTACCGTAAAACCGTCCAGATTCTTATGCGAAGCTCTCAGTTTAATTTCTTCGCCGGGAAAAGCCTGGCTGATCACATTGACATTCAAATAAGGAGATAGAATCTCCTGCCTCAGATTCTTCAAAGCATTAATCCTATGGTAAGACGGATAAAGTCCGATTGCCTCGTCACACAGTTTCAAGGCACTTACCGGCTGGTCTTTTTCAATTGCAAACTGAGCTTGCGCCAAATAAACTTCAGCACATATCGGTTCCGATTTGAATTTGCTTTTCAGTTCATTCAATGCAGCCAAATAAGGATCTTGCGTCAGTCCTATCAACCCGTTTTTAGCCTGGAAGGAACGGAACGCCTGATCCGCCATGCGTCGCCACTGCAAATAGTTGAGCAGTGCCAACACGTATCCTTCGTTCAGACCGGCTGCCTGATAGGCGGAAATCATATTTCCATAGATAGATATAATATCCTGTTTTACCGGATCCGAAGAAATATCGCCCGGTAATGTTCCGCTACTAAGTCTTTCTATCCGGTTCAAGGATTCTATGCCACGGGAAGCCAACAAATGATACATATCATGGTGATAATATTCACTAGTCTCCCCTAATTCCACAAAAGGAATATAATCGCGTGAGGACGTTTTGAGCAGCAGCACAGAGTCTGCCAGAGCCTCTTTCACATTTGTCCGCACTTTCTCTACGAATATATTTGCTGTCCATTCGCGTAGATCTGCGGAAGGAGCTTCCTCCACGATTTCCGTCCTTCTCCGGAGCTCCCATTGGTTATTGGCTGCATAATCAGCATAGATTCCCGCTATCAATGAGTGCAATATAGCACGGTCCATAGGCTGTTTAGTTTGTTTCGCCCATTGTTCCAGCCCGGTCAGACCGACATAAAAACTGTCGGGAGTCACTATTTCTTGATATTTCATCCTCCACATATATGCCTTCAGCATCTGGGCGGAATTCTTTTCTTTTTCTCCCTTCCGGTAAATCTCGTCAGTCAATTTTATTACTGTTTTAGGCAAACTCTTTTTTCCTGCCTGTTCTACTTCTTTCCATAATTTGTCGAAACTCTGTGCCTGCACTGCCGGAATCACTCCCAACCATAACAGCACCACCATACAAATCTGCCTTATTTTCATAATCTTTCTAGTTTAAGTTCGCTATAAGTCTCACTGTATAAATAACAAAGTAAAGAAATAAAGTTTAAACAATCATCTTTTTTTGAATAAATATAATAGATTTGCACAATCATAACAGATATAACAACCACAATGATTGTGATCATAAAACAGAGTTATCGCCGTTAATCCTCTCCTAACAAATTGTTTATGATATAAAACTGACACTACGCCTTAACACTGTTGGTTTCGCGGCTCGAAACCCTGGTTCCATACGCTGGAAACTTCAGTTTCAGTTACTTGAAACCATTAGTTTCTTACCGGTGAAACCATAGTTTCTAACTGATGAAACTTTAGTTTCAAGCAAAGGAAACTAACTCGGACGGTAACTGTTTTGTCGTACACAACCTTCTTCTATCGAAAAAACAGTGAATACAATATCCGGGACTTATAAGAAGCAAAAAAAGTGGGGATAACGCTTTCAATAACGTATCCCCACTGCAAACTTAGCTAATGTTCTCTCTCTCATTTTTCAATTCTGTACCCCCATGCAAGCATTTCGTTACGACCTACTTCACTGAGGATTTTTCTAACTAAAGAACTTATTTTCTTCATAATCTTTAAACTTTTAAATTACTAATACTTGAAAACTAAAAAATTAAGCTTCCTCGTTCGGGCGAATATTAATTGTTGAATATCCCCAAACATGTACATCGGCTTCGCCGATCTTTCTAAACAATCTTTCTAACCTTTTCATTTTGTTATCCTCTTATTTACATGTTATACAACACAAAAATACAGCCTTTGTTTATACATTGTACTCCAAAAAGGAAGAATTTTATGTTTTATAGCATATTTATTGATTTGCATCAATTAATTTATTTGTTATGAAGTAAAATCGTAATATTTAAGGCAGCAAATATGACAAAAAGGCACGGATGACATTTCATCCGTGCCTTTTTCTATAAGAGACCTATTATATAATAGGAAAGAATAGCATTTATTTCATTGGAGTCTGTTCCAAAGTTGCAACGAGGAAGTCATAGAACTTCTGTACAGTAGGAATCAATGCTCTTTCGTCCGGTGAATGTGGTGAGCGCAAGGTAGGACCGAAGGAAATCATATCCAATCCCGGAATAATGGCACCGATAATACCGCATTCCAAACCTGCATGAATCACCTTCACCGCAGGTTCCACGCCAAACTGCTGCTTATATGACGCTTTCATCGCGTGCAAAATCGGAGAATTCACATCGGGCTGCCAACCGGAATAACCTCCTGTCATCTCTACCTTCATACCTGCCATAGAGAAACAAGACTCAAGACTGGTAGTGAGATATTCCTTCATACTATCGCTGGAGCTACGAGCCAAAATTTTAATTTCCGCTTTTCCACCGGCAATTGTTATAATAGCAAGGTTGGAAGAAGTCTCTACCGTATCGGGAACGGTCGGAATCATACGGGTCACACCATTCTGACAAGCAAAAATAGCGTCAATCAGATTGTCCTGAATTTCTTCGGGCACTTGACCTGCCGGAACTTCCACACGTTCTGCCGTGAAACTGATCGGAGTCTCAATCGTCGAATATTCTTCATTGAACAGGTCTTCGCAATATTTCACCAAGCCCAACAATTCTTCTTCATTCTCAGCTGGAATGGTAACAACCGCGTGTGCCTCCCGTGGAATGGCATTACGCATATTGCCGCCTTCCCAACTTGCCAGGCGTGCTTCGTAACTGGCAACTGCCTCGCGGATAAAGCGAACCAGCAATTTGTTGGCATTGGCACGTCCTTCATTGATTTCCAATCCGGAATGCCCACCACGCAAGCCTTTCAACGTAACCTTAACAGCGATATCGCCTTCTTCGGGAGCTACCTCCTTATATTCTAGTGTAGCAGTGACATCCATACCGCCTGCACAACCGATATACAACTCGCCTTCATCTTCCGAATCGAGATTCAGAAGGATTTCTCCGTTCACTGTCCCCGGCTTCAGACCGAACGCGCCGTACATACCGGTTTCTTCGTCTTTGGTAATCAGTGCTTCCAGCGGACCATGTTTCAAATCTTTCGCTTCAAGCACAGCCATGATAGCAGCCACGCCAAGCCCGTTATCTGCTCCCAGCGTAGTTCCTTTGGCCTTTACCCAGTCGCCATCTATATAAGTTTCAATAGGATCTTTTTCAAAATCGTGCACCGTATCGTTATTCTTCTGCGGAACCATGTCCATGTGTGCCTGAAGAATCACACCTTTCCGGTTTTCCATTCCCGGAGTTGCCGGTTTACGGATAATTACGTTACCTGCTTCGTCTACAAAAGATTCCAGTCCCAAGCCTTTTCCGAAGTTAATCAGAAATTCTGTTACTTTTTCCATGTATCCCGACGGACGGGGAATCTGTGTCAACGAATAAAAATGCTTCCATACGTTTTGTGGAGCTAAAGAAAGAATAGTACTCATAACAAATCTATTTTTATAGTGATTACTTTCGCTGTCTATTGGTCAACGACAAAGCCGCCAAACCATATACGCCCAACAAAACTACTAAAAAGGTTTGAATCCCGTGCACAATCAGAGCAAATATTCCGGCATCTGTTTCATTTACTCCATAAAGCATCATCATCGAAATGACCGCAAAATGCCATGGACCCGCTCCGTTCGGCGTAGGCACAATCACTGCAAAAGTACCGCCTACAAACATAACCAGCGCCGCCAGGATACTCAGATGAGCAGTAAAAGCGAAGCAATAGAACGTAAAATAGAAGTGAAAAAAATAACATCCCCAAATAGCCAATGTATAAAAACTAAAGAGAGGTATATTGCGCACTCCTTTCAATGACATCACACCTTCCCAAATATTGAGCACAAAACCTTTCACTCTTTCATAAAAGAACAACGTCTTCCGTAAATAATAAAGAAGCATTCCCACTCCGATAAAACAGAACAGGACGATATAGAACCACACGGAAGTCAGCAGATGCAGGAGCGAAGGTATCTTGGTTCCAGTCTGCTGAAGAAAAGTAACAAATATCGGCAGCTGAAGCAACACCGTGACGCCTGTTATCAGAAGAATTGTCAATGTATCGACCAGCCGTTCTGTAACAACCGTTCCGAGCGACTTGGCAAAAGAAACATTATCATATTTGGCCAGCACGCCGCAACGGCTCACTTCTCCGACCCTGGGAACTATCAGACTCGCGGCATACGATATGAAAATAGCATTCACACAATCACTCCTTTTCGGGAAAGCTTCCAACGGCTCCAACATCTGCTTCCACCGCCAGCCGCGAAACACCTGTGCGAGCACCCCAAATAATAACGAAAAGAACATCCACCACCAGTTCGTACCGTGCAGCAA